>Ga0209381_1003089_pt1 | contig 18441 bp, 9 predicted proteins | sample DewCreD2012metaG_FD_184111 | JGI IMG/M metagenome (GOLD analysis project Ga0209381, IMG submission 184111) | Hot spring sediment bacterial and archeal communities from British Columbia, Canada, to study Microbial Dark Matter (Phase II) - Dewar... ...
AAATGTGTACTTTTATCCATGTGTATCATAAGTTTAAGCAACTCAAAGTTACACATAAAGAGCTATGAAGGCTAATTGCCTTCTGGCTCTTTAGAATTTATTCCGGACAACAGTGATTAAAAACTATTGATTTAAATCACCAATAGCGGTAATAAATATCACTAAGAATAAATTGAGTGCATGTCACTACAAAATACCTTTGTGTAAGTAATCTTGAATTTATGAGCAGAATTTTAGCCATTGACGACAGCACTACAAATAATGCACTGCTCGAAGCAGTTTTGAATGCTAAGGGATATGAGGTCATTATTGCCGAAACCCCTGCTCTGGCAATGAACGTATTGGCTGAACAACCGGTTGACCTTATTTTACTTGATTTATTGTTTCCTGAGATTAATGGATTTGATTTTCTGGCTCAAATCAAGAAGGATAATCGTTATGCTAATATTCCTGTTATTGTTGTATCTGCTGCCTGTGAACAAGCTAATATTTTAAAGGTGAAGGAATTGGGTGCAATTGGCTTTATCCCTAAACCGATTAATTTAAGTTACTTCATTGAACAGATTGAAAATGCTTTAATTAAATAATTATGGCAACGATTTATATTACTGCAAACAATCCATTCAGGTATAATTATTATATCCTGCATGTACAGGTTCAGTTTATTTTTTGAATGAAAGTGTGTTCATCGTTTTATCTTGTTAGATATGCTAGAAAATTAATTCGTAACATCTTAAATAACAATATGAATAATGAATGTAAAAAAAATTGCCGGTTGCCGGTTGTTTAACGGACATATTTTGAAGCACAGTAATTCAGAGTTAGCATACAAATCACTCTATTGTATGACGGCTAAGCATGCTCAATGCCGCAGATTCCTTTTTTCGCAGACGTATGGGTCGTGTCCCGACTTTATTCTTCCGAACACTATGCTTGCCGATGAGCAGATTAAAGAAAAGATGGTTGCTAATAAGGGATGAATTGATGATGATTGATTAATTGTGTTTATTATGAGAAATATTGTGTGTAAATTTTTATTATTATTTAGGATTAAGCATCATAAAGCCAGGAATCTGATTACCGGGAAGCCGTTGAGAGTATTAATTTTCGGACGGAACAGGGATGGTTTGATGATTTTCTGATCTGTTGTTTACTTACTTTTATCCGGCGCGGGAGGCAAGGGCGCAAGAGGCCTGTAGCCGGTTTTTAGCTGCTCACGGATAATTTCGATGGCCTTGTTAAGCTGATCGTCTGTACCATTAAACTCCCGGAACGGATCATTATCAATAAAAATATCCGGCTCAACTCCTGTCCCTTCAATAATCCATTCACTTTTATCTCCTGCATACGATGCGTATTCGGGCTTGCGTAATGCACTACCGTCAACAAAAGGCAAACTACCTGCAATTCCTACAACACCGCCCCAGGTACGGGTCCCAATTAGTGTTCCGATATTGTGCTTGCGTATTGCATAAGCAAATAAGTCACCATCAGATGCCGAATATTTATTAATCAGAACGACTACCGGCCCTTTTACTATTTTATCGGGGATTGACCATGGATTTTCTGTGTTTCGGGCCATCTTTCCCCGCGTCAGTTCTCTGCGTAGCCGTTCAATAATCATGGGCGATACATTGCCGCCGCCATTGCCGCGATCGTCTATAATCAATGCTTTTTTGTTCAGTTGTGGATAAAAGTACCGGACAAATTCGTTTAAGCCCGCGGTTGACATATCAGGGATATGAATATATCCGACTTCACCGTTTGTCGCTTTTTCAACTTTTGCCATATTATTTTTTACCCAGTTATAGTAATATAACTCTGATTCACCGGCAACGGGAATAACAATAATGCTCCGGCTGCCGGTTGCATCCGGCTTGCTGTTTATGCGTAGTTCTGTTTTTTTTCCGGCAGTGTTTACCAGCAGTTGGTATATATCGGTTACTGTTGTGACCGGTATCCCATTTATGGCAATAATATATTCGTTCTCATTCACCTCTGTATTCTGATCTCGCAATGGTGAGCGTAAGCGGTTATCCCAGGGAACTCCGTCGAGAATGTGGTCTATCTTAAAATATCCGGATGGATGTCTGCTAAACCGGGCGCCAAGCAATCCAATGTTAATCTTTTCGGGACTGGGTTTCTCGCCTGTGTTGACGTATGCATGACCTGCATTTAATTCACCGATCATTTCCCCGATAATGTATGTCAGATCATCCCGGTGTACAAGGGAGGGAAGAAAAATTTCATATTTATTGCGTATTGCCTCCCAGTTGACCCCATGCATATTCTCAACATAAAAAAAGTCACGCATCTGCCTCCAGCTTTCTGTAAATATCTGTCTCCATTCCGATGGGTAATCAACGAATACCTTCATGCTGCTTACATCAACCGCGCCGGACAGCGTCAGGGCTGCTGAAGGCGCGTCAATTACATAGTAGCAATTGTTTTTGGAAACCAGCATTTTATTTCCTGCTGTTGAAAGTGTATATTGGGCATTGATATCAAGTTGTGTTTCTTTTTGTTTCTCAAGGTCGTAAACCATAAGCCGCGTTCCTTTTTCGCCTTGCTTGCTGGTGATATAATAGATTTTCTTTCCTGTGGCTGTAATATTCCAGTAGGTTGCTGGTTCAATATTAAGCGGAATAAGCCGTTCCTGTAATCCTTCAATATCAATATTATTATTTAACAATAAATCATCAATAAGTGCGGTCTGGCCCGGCTGGTCATTCTTATAGCTAAACGGCGACGGCGTTTTTTTGTTAAGCAGTAAAAGGTATATTCTTGCAGTATTGGTATAAGTATAGTTCCATTCGACTTCACTATAGGTTGGTTCAAAATCACGATCTGAGATAAAAACAAGATATTTACCATCGTGACTGAATGTCGGCTCAAAAGAATTGAATTGTGATGAGGTGGCCGGATAGGTCTGCTTATCTGTCACGGAATACAGGTAAACTATATTCATCTCATTGGACGATTCATCCGAAAAGGTAATCCATTTGCTGTCGGGCGACCAGTCAAAATAGCTGATTATGTTGTATTGGGATTGATTAACCAGGGTTACGTTGCGTGTTTCAATATCTATGTATTGAAGCCGCAGTTTCCGGTCGTTCCACATGATTTTTTTGCTGTCGGGCGACCACCGGATAAAAAATTTGTACGTATCACTGTTTTTGGTAAGCTGCTGCGCAGGTTCTGTTCCGTCATATTTTTGTATCCAAATCTCATCTTCGCCCGATGCATCGGATACCCAGGCAATGGTTTTTCCATCGGGCGACCATGTTGCGTTGCGGTCATGCGCTGCGCTGCGGGTGAGATTAAGCGTGGTGCCACTGACTGCCGGTAAGGTAAATACATCACCTCTGGCGCTGAACAGGACGCGCTCACCATGCGGAGACAGATCGCTCTGTGTGATGCGTAACGAAGCATCTTTCCATTCATTTCTGCTATAGAGCCGGTCTGAAATAATCTCAATGGTTAGTTTTTTTATTTCGCCGGTTTTAATGGTATATGTAAATAAATAGCCGCCCTGCTCATAGATAATCCTGCCCATGCCGATTGAAGGAAATTTAATGTCATAATCAGTGTAGTTTGTCAGTTTATGCGTTTCACGGGTTTGGGTGTTGTACGAAAAAAGGTTCATGGTTCTGTCCCGGTCCGAAAGGAAATAAACAGTGTTCTCATGCCACATCGGGATGATGTCCTGATGCGGGTTTGAGGTGATATTCTCTATTTTACCCGATTTTATGTCCATCACCCAGATATCATCAGCCATACCTCCGGTATAATATTTCCATGTGCGGAATTCACGGAATACTCTGTTAAATGCCAGTTTCGTTCCATCCGGTGAATACGAGCAAAATCCGGCTTCACTCAGCGGCAGTTGCTCCGAAAGGCCGCCACCGGATGATACAAGGTATAATTGTCCGATAAAGGAATTAAATGACTGGCTGCGCGACCGGTAAATAATATTTTTTCCGTCGGGCGTCCATCCCATTGTAATATTGTTGGGACCCATCCTGTCTGATACTTCTTCACGCTCTACGGTTGCTGTGTACGTCAGGCGTTGTGGTGTGCCACCGGATGAAGGGATTGTGTAAATTTCCGTGTTTCCGTCGTATTGTCCGGTAAAGGCAATGGTTTTTCCATCGGGTGAGAAGCGCGCGAACATTTCGTATCCTATATGGGCAGTTAGTCGTTGTGCTATTCCTCCGTTCACCGCCGTAGTGTACAAATCACCGCCATAACTGAACACGATGCGATCACCGGATATGGCCGGAAACCTCATCAGCCGGGCTTCTTCTCCATTCAATAGAAAAGCTTGAAGAAATAATAAAAGGATAATAAAATCTTTTTTCATGCGATTAAATTTCTAAACAAATATATATATTAATTGTCATTGGTTATTCCTGTTTATAATCACTTTTTTCTCTATTATTGATTTACTATTGTTTGTTTATGGTTATTTTTGGTCAGTTAACAATAATTCAGGATGAGGCGTATTTTGATAATCTGTTTATCTGTTTTGGCTTCCATTGTAAATGGTCAGATTGATTCAGTCGCTCTTCAATGGGCTGATTCATTATTGTCTTCTATGTCAGTTGACGAGAAGATTGGTCAGTTTTTTATGATTCCTTGCTATTCAAATAAAGATAACAAATATCTTGAGGAAGTGACTGAGCAGATTGAAAAATATAAGCCAGGCGGCATTATTTTTTTTCAGGGCGGACCAGCCCGACAGGTTAGCATGATTAACTATCTTCAGTTCACTTCACGCATTCCACTGTTGATTGCTATGGACGCCGAATGGGGCCCGGCCATGCGTCTCGACAGCTGTATACGCTTCCCCCGGCAAATGATGCTTGGGGCCTTGGCTGATGATTCGTTGATCTTTTTGATGGGAAAGGAAATTGCCCGTCAACTCCGGCTGGTAGGTGTGCAAATGAATTTTGCTCCGGTGCTGGATATTAATACTAATCCGTCCAACCCTGTAATTGGAAGCCGGTCATTTGGCGAAAATCGTGATTCGGTAACCCGTAAAGCTATTGCTTATTTGCAGGGGCTGCAGTCAAACAATATATTGGCTGTGGTTAAGCACTTTCCCGGGCATGGCGATACACAAACCGATTCGCATACGGCTTTGCCACAGATATGTAATGACCGCAGGCATTTCGATTCGCTTGAACTCTATCCTTTCCGTAAGGTATTCCCTTATATGGCTGATGGGGTTATGACTGCACATCTTAATATCCCTGCTATTGACAGCATCCCGAATATCCCGTCCAGTATTTCGAAAACCACAATAACGGGTTTGCTTGAGAAAGAAATGGGCTTTAAAGGACTCCATATTACCGATGCTCTTAATATGAAGGCAGTCAGCGATGATTACGATGGCGGAGACCTTGAACTGTTGGCTTTTAATGCCGGCAATGATATTTTATTAATGCCGAAAGATATTCATAAAGCAACACATGCCCTGCGAAAAGAATACAGGCGCGACCGGTTGTCTATGGATGAGATTAACCGCAGATGCCGCAAAATACTTATGGCTAAATACCGCGCTGGCCTGGCAAACAGAGTTCAACTGAGTGATACTAATTTATACAGCCGGATTAACACCTCACAGGCGCGTTATCTCAATCGCCGTTTAATTGAATCGTCTCTGACTCTTGTCCGTAATGATAATGATATCATCCCTCTTAAAAATCTTGAATCATTAAAAATTGCCATTGTGTCTCTTGGCGCCGATAAAACAACCCGCTTTCAGGAAACGGCCTCTCTTTATGCGCCGGTGCGGTCGTTTATTCTCAGCAAAGAGTCATTAAAGGTCGAGTATGAAAATCTGGCAAATAACCTTTCCGGATATAATCTGGTAATTGTTGCGCTTCATGCGGTCAGTGATAATCCGGCCAGTCGTTTTGGAATTACTCCTGCAATTAATGAATTTATTCAATCGGTTTGTAATAAAGCAACGCTGATAATTTCTTTGTTTGGAAATCCCTATGCCGCAGCAATGATAACCCATGCTGCTGATGCGGCAGCTTTTCTTGTGTCATACGAAAATACCGATGATGCGCAGGACCTGTCTGCTCAACTGTTGTTCGGCGGTATTGGCGCGAAAGGTCGTCTCCCGGTATCTGTACCTGGTCTTTTCGCGATTGGCGCCGGATTGGAAACCTCGGCTGTACGGTTTAAGTATTCCATGCCTGAAGAATTTGGCATTAGTACAAGTGATTTCGTTCGCATTGATTCAATTATTTATAATGCCATCAGTAATAAGGCCATGCCCGGATGCCAGTTGCTGATAGCAAAAAATTCTGTTGTACTCTACCATAAATCGTTCGGTTATCATACTTATCAAAACCGCCAGCAGGTGAGTGTAACAGATATCTACGACATTGCATCCCTTACCAAAATCACGGCTACAATACCTGCTTTGATGAAGCTTTTTGAGTCACACCGTCTTGATATCAATAAACCACTGGATGAATATCTCCCATGGCTGGATTCAACCAATAAGGGAAATCTTGTAATTAAAGATATTCTTGCACATCAGGCAGGACTTGTACCCTGGATTCCTTTTTATATCAGTACGTTTGAACCGCTTTATCCTGGTGATAACCTGATCAGCAAACAGCAGTCGGATATTTATCCTTTTAAAATTGATAAAGGTAAGTATCTCAACAAAAATTATGTATTCAAGCGTGATATCTTTAGTCCTTCGCGAAGTGATGTTTATTCATTACAGGTTGCAGATAATCTGTATCTGCACAGTTCATATAAGGATACGATTTATAACCGGATCAATAATTCTGAAATCGGAAAAAAAGAATACCGGTATAGCGATCTCGGATATTATTATTTTAAGCAAATTATTGAAAGAATGTATGGCATGCCTTTAGAGCGGTTTGTTGACGATAGTTTATATAAGCCCCTTGGAGCTCCTACCATTGGCTATCTGCCGAATGCCCGTTTTTCCAAAAACCGGCTGGTGCCTACCGAGAATGATATTATTTTCCGTAAACAGATTATCCATGGATATGTTCATGATGCCGGCGTGGCTATGCTGGGCGGGGTTGGCGGATCGGCGGGTGTTTTTGCTTCAGCCAATGATGTGGCCAAAATCATGCAGATGTATCTGAATAAAGGTTGCTATGGCGCTACCTGTTTTTTTAAGCCATCTACAATTGATTTGTTTACAAGCTGCGCTTTCTGTAGTTCCGGAAACCGGCGTGCTCTTGGGTTTGACCGGGCCGAATTTATTCCGGAGAAGGAAAGCCCCGCCTCTAAAAGCGTGTCGCCCGAAAGCTTTGGCCATACAGGTTTTACCGGTACTATTGCCTGGGCCGACCCTGTTACTGGTATTGTGTTTGTTTTTCTCTCGAACAGGGTTCATCCCGATCAGGATAACGACCGCTTGTTACAACTGAATGTCCGTACCAATCTGCAAACCGAAGTATACCGCTTACTGTCCCGGTGAATGATTTGGCTAATGTTTTTTTCGCCGGAATAGTATTTGCTAACCTTATTTTTTAACTTTGTGTCAGTAAATTGAATTATATAACCGGTATGCGATATATATTCTTTATCTGTTTGTTTTTGTTTGTTCAGCCCGCTGCATTTATTCAGGAACCTCCTGTTGAGGTGAAGGTGTCGAAAGATATTGTGATGATCGGTGGTAAAAAATATTTTATTCATACGGTGGAGAAGGGACAAACGTTATTTTCTATCAGCAAAGCATATCAGGTTTCACAGCAGGCAATTGAGTCGGAAAATCCCCTGACAGCAGCAGGACTGAAAACCGGTATGGCGCTGAAGATCCCTGCTGTGAGCGCAGACAACAGCAAGTTGGCAGAGGAATATAGTTATCATAAGCTAAAAAAGGGGGAGACGGTCTATGCATTGTCAGTCCGGTATGGCATTCCGATGGAAACACTAATTAAGTGTAATTCAGATATTGACCTTAATAATACACAGGATAATCAGGTGATACGTATACCCCGTTCCGGTTCTGCATCTGCGAAACCCGCTGTACCTTCAGGGTTTCTGGCTCATGAAGTGAAACGTAAAGAAACAATTTATTCCATATCTAAACAGTATGGTGTTACTCCGGAAGAGATTATTGAATCTAATAGCTTTCTCAAAGAGGGTGAACTGAAAGCAGCCACAACAATTCTTATTCCTCTTCATAAACCGGCTGATATAGTTTTACCCGATACGGTACGGCCTGCGGTTACATCGCCTCTGCAAACAGATTGCAGCAAACCGGCAACTGATCTTTCTAAAGAAATTAATGTTGCAGTGATTCTGTCTTTCTATCTGTACGAAAATTTTAATCCGCCTAAAATGACTTCAATGGATTCTGCCCTGGTCGAAGATGGTAATTATCCGCAACAGGTTCCAATCGAAGATTTTATTTATAACCAGTCCGTCCCGGCCATAGATTATTATGAAGGAATTTTAATGGCTGTTGAAAACCTTAAACTTTCCGGGTTGTCTGTTAACCTTTATGTTTATGATTGCAGCAACGACACCAATATGATCCGTACAATTCTTGCACGTGAGGAGATGAAGAAAATGAACATGATTATCAGTCAGGCGCCCGGGCAATTGCTGCTGCAGGTATCATCCTTCTCAAAGAATAATGCAATTCCGCTTATTTCTGCTTTATACGATCCGGACAGCATGGTCTATGATAATCCTTATTTTTTTCAGGTATGTCCTACGCCCGGTACCGAGGTTGACCGCGCCTGCCGCTTTATTGCCAGCCAGTGCGATAAAAATGTTTTATTGGTTTACAGCAGGACAATGTATGATTACGATCTGGTTACGCAGTTTCGCAGGATGCTTGCAAAATATTCCCAAATCAGCCCTTGTACACCCTCGTTCTCGTATACTGAAATAAATTACGATTCGGTTCCCGAAAATGTTACGCATCTTTTAAAAGCCAATAAAACAAATCTGGTAATTATCCCTTCTGAGCGGGAAACTATGATTGGCAGTGTGCTTAGCGATTTGATGACAAAAAATATTGAGTATCCCGTAAAATTATTTGGGTTGCCCGGGTGGCAGGTTTTTAAAACTATTAATCCGGAGAATTTTTTTGATATGGAGATGGTTTTTTATACTCCTTTCTATGTTGATTTTGATCTGGCTTCAGTGAAAAATCTCATTCTTCATTATCATAAATTTTTTGGAACCGAACTTTACAGGATTAATCATAAAGGATATAATAATACATTGCTTGGGTATGATGTTGCCGGTTATTTTATTACTGCATTTTCAATGTTCGGCAAGGATCTGGCTCCTTGTTTGCAGAAGGTTACATTTAAACCGTATCAAACCAATTTTGATTTTGTAAATGTTGGTAATGGCGGCGGATATGAGAACCGGACTATACATTTTTTTGAATGTTCCAAAGATCTGACAATTCATCCGCTGCAGCTATCATCCGGGCCAACAAAGCCGTAATCATCTGCATTACCTGTAGCCGCTGTTTTTTATAAACTGATCTACATTAAATTTACGTTTACATCCGGCATAATTCATGTATCTGATTTTGCCAAATACCGGCCGTTCTGTCCAGGGCCGGTCATGAACCCCTCCAATTGACCAGCAACAACCTGTATAACCGTTCGGGTCACGGCCGTCGAGTTGGTATCTGTCGTTCAGCGTTATGGCTATGTGCAATGCCTCTTCGGGTGATGATGTCCATTCGAGTATTTTTTTTGCCCAGTACATCCGCAGGTAACCATGCATTGTGCCTTTCACTGTCAGTATATGTTGAACAGCATTCCATAATTGATCATGTGTCTGGCTGTTCTCAAATTGCTCCATGGAATAGAGGTATTCACGTTCATCTTTTCGATGATTATTCAGTGTGTCTTTAGCCCATTGCGGAAAACCCTCAAACGAATCGTAATGGGGATTGTAATAACAAAAATTGTCGGATAATTCCCTGCGAACTACCAGTTCTTCGATAAAACCGGCAGCGCCCGAATTCAGGTGCTCTCTTTTAATTATCTCCATCAACAGATACTGTGCCGATAAATGGCCATAATGCAGGTAAGGAGATAGCATTGATGTGCCGTTTTGGTTAGGATCGTTTTTTTTTACATCGTAATAATCAAGTCCTTCGTAAATGAATATTTTCATTTTTCTTAAAGCTGCTCCCGGACCCGAATCGAATTCTTTTACAGCTAAAGCATGATGGTTTAATGTTAGTCGTTGCATTATTTTTTGCCAGTTATTTGGAATAACCTGCGGTATTGGTTCAATATTTTTTTTAACCTCGGGAAACTTATCGAGGTATTCCGGCATTAATTTTTTGATTTTAGGACGGAGGGTGTATGCGCCGTATTCCTTTTTGTTGCTGACTGTGAGGCAGGGTATGATATTGTGTGCGTCAACTTCATAAACCGGTAAGGATATTTGTTCCGACACTTGTTGTTTCCATTTCCTCTTCTGTCTCAGTGGATCGAAATCAGTGACCAGTGCTGCCGGATTTATTTCCCGGCAGAATACCGGGACCTCAATCGCCGGGTCGCCGGAAAGTATCCGGAAGGGTATATTAAACCGGAAAAGTTCTTTTTCAATTTCTTTTAATCCGTCAATCAATATTGTATAATGTCTGATTTCAGCTCCCGGATAATCAGAAGTTATTGTAAAAATAACCATCAGTGATTTTTTCCATGTGTAAGATAATTCCTGTGCAAAAAGTAATGCCCAGTTATGATGTACGCGTTGGTCGCGGCTCATCCAGTAAATAACGGGTCCTGTATTTCGTTGTCCGTCTTTCAGCATCCGGATCCGTCCCGGTTTTATAGCCATCAGTTTGTGTTGAGCTTGATTTTTATTCCTGCTTTATGTCCACGAAATTCTCCTTGCTCGTTTCTTAGTTCATAGCCAAGGGTGACGGCGATAACTTTTTTAGTTAAGCTGGTGGATATTGAATCATATATCCATGTCTCGATAAATTGTAGCTTGCCGATTTTCGATCGTTCGTTGCCGGCTCTTTGTTCTATTTTTTTAACTTCATCTGATTTCAGCACCTGCTCAGTTTCATGGTCGTAGGCAGTGGCTTTTCCTGCATACACGGCTGCAAACAACTGATCAATCAGTTTCTCACGTCTGAGGTCTTTGAGACATTCTGTCGTCCATGTATCTTCAGGATCTGGATTTAAAATAATGGCATCATTAATTACAGTGTCGCCTTGATCGGCAGTTTTTTTACAACACGAAGATGCTGGTTCCGTCTGCTGTTTTTCAACCGGAGTACTCTGTTTACAACAGGTGATAATTATCGAAAAACAAAAAAACATAAATAGTGGTTTCATAATATATTGGGATTGGTATTCCGGTTAATGGTTAAAACGGAGTTGTTTTCCTTTATTGTCAATGTTTATTTTCCCATTCTCATACACCAGGTGCCCGTTAACCCAGGTATGAGTTATTGTTGAAGGAAAAGTGCTGCCGTCAAGCGGAGTCCATCCGCACTTATATAAGGTATTCTCTTTGGTTACGGTATACGGGAAATTTATGTCGGCAAGCACAAGGTCGGCATAATACCCTTCGCGTATGAACCCGCGGTTTTCTATACCGAATAATACTGCCGGTGCATGACACATGCACTCAACGATGCGTTCAAGCGTAATCCTTTTTTGCATTAAAAGCGCTGAAAGCACATAAAAACTGTGTTGTACCATCGGTATTCCGGATGGGCAGGTGGTATATTGGTTTTCTTTCTCCTGTAAAGTGTGCGGGGCATGATCCGATGCAACCGTAAGAAGGGTTCCATCGGCCAGCGCTGTTATAAGGGATTCGCGGTTTTCTGCTGATTTGATGGATGGATTACATTTAATATGGCTGCCGTGCAAAGCATAATCTTCTGAAGTGAAATACAGGTGAGGAATACATACTTCCGCCGAAATTCTGTCTGCTCTGATTTTTTTTATCAGTTGTACCTCTTTATCAGTAGAGATGTGAGCAATATGCAATAGTGTATTATACTTTAATGCCTGCTCAACGGCAAAAGAGCAGGAACGGTAACACGATTCCTCATCGCGAATCAGATGATGAATGGTAAATGGTATGTTATTATCATATTGCTTATTGTACCGGTTCAGGTTTTCAGCAATTATTGTCTCGTCTTCGCAGTGCGCTATAATAGGTAGAGGCGATTCTTTGAATAATTCGATTATGGCATCTTTATTTTCAACCTGCATATTACCGGTCGAAGTGGCTAAAAAGAGCTTTACCCCACAGGTTTTTGAAGTGTCGGTGCCGCAAATCTCTTTCAGATTGTCGCCCGAAGCGCCCAGAAAGAAACCGTAGTTGCATAGCATACGGGTGGATGCCATTTCGAGTTTAGCGTTTAATAGTTCAGTTGTTGTGGTTTTAGGATTAGTATTCGGCATTTCAAGCACCGAGGTTACCCCACCGGCAACTGCTGCTGCCGATTCGGTACTCATATCGGCCTTATGGGTCAGACCCGGTTCGCGGAAGTGCACATGCTCATCAATAAAACCGGGTAATAGATATTTCCCTTTGGCATCAATCACATCAACGCCGGTCAACTCCGATTCAGGATTATTGGTGAATATTTTTTCAATCTTTTCACCTGAAATCAATACACTGGCTTTATATTGCCTTTTTTCATTGACTATTAGCGCATTACGAATAAATGTTTTACTCATTTTTTTTTCGGTATGATCTGAATAAACTTCTGTATTTCATGATAATGACTCCAAATAGCGCCTCATTGAATATCCCCCCGGTCATTTTTGATGAACCGGCTTTCCTGTCTGTGAATACGATAGGAATCTCCTTAATATTAAATCCCAGTTTCCAGGTAGCAAATTTCATCTCAATCTGGAAGGCATATCCTTTAAACTGTATCTTGTCAAGGTCGAGGGTTTCGAGAACTCTTCGCCGGAAGCATTTAAACCCGGCCGTTGCATCGTGGATTTTCATCCCGGTAATCATCTTAACATATATAGATGCAAAGTACGACATCAGCACCCTGCTGATAGGCCAGTTTATAACATTAACCCCGGAGACATAGCGTGAACCAATAGCCAGGTCGGTTGCTTCGTTTAAACAGGAATGATAAAGCTTGGACAGATCGGCCGGATTATGTGAAAAATCGGCATCCATCTCAAAAATGTAGTTATAATTATTTTCGAGCGCCCATTTAAACCCTGCGATATAAGCTCTGCCCAGACCTTCTTTCCCTTTACGTTGAAGAATATGCAAACGGCCATTGAAGGTTATTTGCAGTTGCTTCACCATCTCTGCGGTACCATCAGGGCTGTTATCGTCAACAACCAGCAGGTCAAAGTTTTCGGGCATGGCCAGAACAGTGTTCACCATGGATACGATATTTTCTTTTTCGTTATAGGTTGGTATGATTACAACAGCATTATTCATTAAATTAACATTATGGCATAAAAATAAAGGGAATAATTATATATAGCAAAGAAAAGAAGAAAATAAGGTGTATTTATATGAATATTAGTATTTTAAATAAAAGGATAGATAGTGAATTGGTGCAGTGTTAAAAAAATATTATTAGAAAAGTGATTGGATATTAAAAAATGGTGTATATTTGCATTCTCATTTTTGAAAAATTCAAGTTCTTAATAAAGATTTATTTGCACAATTAAAAAACCGGTTGTATATTTGCACCCGTTTTTTAATTTTAATAAGTTTTTTGTTCTTTGAAAAGATTGAAGAGAAGGAAGATTGAGTAAATTTTGTGATGAATTCTGAGCTAACAAACTTTTATACAATGAAGGGTTTGATCCTGGCTCAGGATGAACGCTAGCGGCAGGCCTAACACATGCAAGTCGTGGGGTAACAGGTGTAGCAATACATGCTGACGACCGGCGCACGGGTGAGTAATGCGTATGCAATCTGCCTTAAACCGGGGGATAGCTCCGAGAAATCGGAATTAATACCCCATAACATCACGGATTCGCATGTTTCTGTGATTAAAGCTCCGGCGGTTTAAGATGAGCATATGTGCCATTAGTTAGTTGGTAGGGTAACGGCCTACCAAGACGATGATGGCTAGGGGGTCTGAGAGGATGATCCCCCACACTGGTACTGAGACACGGACCAGACTCCTACGGGAGGCAGCAGTGAGGAATATTGGTCAATGGGCGCAAGCCTGAACCAGCCATGCCGCGTGAAGGATTGAAGGTCCTATGGATTGTAAACTTCTTTTGTACGGGAATAATTTCCTGGTCGTGACCGGGGTTGAATGTACTGTACGAATAAGCATCGGCTAACTACGTGCCAGCAGCCGCGGTAATACGTAGGATGCAAGCGTTATCCGGATTCACTGGGTTTAAAGGGTGCGTAGGTGGAATTGTAAGTCAAAGGTGAAAGCCTGCAGCCTAACTGCAGAAGTGCCTTTGATACTGCAAATCTTGAGTACAGTTGAGGTAGGCGGAATGTGTAATGTAGCGGTGAAATGCTTAGATATTACACAGAACACCGATTGCGAAGGCAGCTTACTAAACTGTTACTGACACTGAGGCACGAAAGCGTGGGGATCAAACAGGATTAGATACCCTGGTAGTCCACGCTGTAAACGATGATCACTCGTTGTTGGCGATACACAGTCAGCGACCAAGCGAAAGCGTTAAGTGATCCACCTGGGGAGTACGATCGCAAGGTTGAAACTCAAAGGAATTGACGGGGGCCCGCACAAGCGGAGGAACATGTGGTTTAATTCGATGATACGCGAGGAACCTTACCTGGGCTCGAACGCAGGAGGAATAACTGGGAAACTGGTTAGCTCTTCGGAGCCGCCTGCGAGGTGCTGCATGGTTGTCGTCAGCTCGTGCCGTGAGGTATCGGGTTAAGTCCCATAACGAGCGCAACCCCTATTGTTAGTTGCCAGCGGATAATGCCGGGGACTCTAACAAAACTGCCTGTGTAAGCAGGAGGAAGGTGGGGATGACGTCAAATCAGCACGGCCCTTACGTCCAGGGCGACACACGTGTTACAATGGCAGGTACAGAGGGCAGCTACCACGCGAGTGGATGCAAATCTCCAAAGCCTGTCTTAGTTCGGATCGAAGTCTGCAATTCGACTTCGTGAAGCAGGATTCGCTAGTAATCGCGCATCAGCCATGGCGCGGTGAATACGTTCCCGGGCCTTGTACACACTGCCCGTCAAGCCATGGAAGTTGGTAGTACCTGAAGTCCGTGACCGAAAGGAGCGGCCTAGGGTAAGACCAATGACTGGGGCTAAGTCGTAACAAGGTAGCCGTATCGGAAGGTGCGGCTGGAATACCTCCTTTCTAGAGATGAATTTATCACTCTCTCAATCTCCTTCCTTCATTTTTTATATATCCCCGGTATTGGGTGATCCCGTTGTCTGGCAGTAAACTGTTACAGTCCCGTAGCTCAGTTTGGTTAGAGCACTACACTGATAATGTAGGGGTCAGCAGTTCAACTCTGCTCGGGACTACAAAAAAACCTGGGAATGTTTAGCTGCTTTTATTCATTGCAGCTTGGGCTCCAAAATGTTGGTCGCCCGTTTTTGAAATAATCCCAAGTTAAACACTTGGGGAATTAGCTCAGTTGGCTAGAGCACTAGCTTTGCAAGCTAGGGGTCAAGGGTTCGACTCCCTTATTCTCCACTCTTGCCTCTGTTGTTCCGGTTGAAAGATAAATCGTTTCTGCCGTTGCATTGGAGGTAATTGTCAGCAACAATGAGTTCTTTTGACATACGATACAATGGTTCATAGATTTGGTTCGATTCCAGATGTATCACTATGCCGGTTGCCGTGAGGTAGCCGGATTGACAAAAACCGGTCTCCGGTTAAGTCAAAATGTTCTTTGACGTATTGGTAGAGGTTATATTTATTAAGTTGGTTTAATATAGATAAAAGTAATTAAGAGCACATGGCGGATGCCTTGGCTCTCAGAGACGATGAAGGACGTGATAAGCTGCGATAAGCTCCGGGGAAGTGCAAATAACTGTTAATCCGGAGATTTCCGAATGGGGCAACCCTCCAGGTTGAAGACCTGGAAGCCCGAGCAATCGGGCGGTAAACCCGGGGAACTGAAACATCTAAGTACCCGGCGGAAAATAAAACAATAGTGATTCCCCCAGTAGTGGCGAGCGAACAGGGAACAGCCCAAATCACGATAGTTTCGGCTGTTGTGAGGTTGTAGGACCACAATATGAATGATAACGGCGAAGTAGAAGTTTTCTGGAAAGTTACACCATAGCGGGTGATAGTCCCGTATACGTAAGCAGTTGTTGTTCTAGTGGTATCCTGAGTAAGGCGGGACACGTGTAATCCTGTCTGAATCTGCCAGGACCATCTGGCAAGGCTAAATACTCCTGAGAGACCGATAGTGTACTAGTACCGTGAGGGAAAGGTGAAAAGTACCCCGAACAGGGGAGTGAAATAGTACCTGAAACCGTGTGCTTACAACCGGTCGGAGTCCTGAGAAATCGGGATGACGGCGTGCCTTTTGCATAATGAGCCTACGAGTTACTCCTCACTAGCAAGGTTAAGGGCTTCAGGTCCGCAGCCGAAGCGAAAGCGAGTCTGAATAGGGCGTTTAGTTAGTGGGGGTAGACGCGAAACCTAGTGATCTACCCATGATCAGGATGAAGTCCCGGTAACACGGGATGGAGGTCCGAACTATTTAGCGTTGAAAAGCTATTGGATGAATTGTGGGTAGGGGTGAAAGGCTAATCAAACTGGGAGATAGCTCGTACTCTCCGAAATGCCTTTTGGGGCAGCCTCGATGTTAAGTATTGCAGAGGTAGAGCACTGATTAGGCGAGAGGGTTTTATAACCTGTCAAACCTAGACAAACTCCGAATGCTGCAATATATAATCGGGAGTGAGGCAGTGGGTGCTAACGTCCATTGCCGAGAGGGAAACAACCCTGACCACCAACTAAGGTCCCTAAATATATGCTAAGTTGTATTAACGAAGTATTATTGCTGTGACAGCTAGGATGTTGGCTTGGAAGCAGCCACTCATTTAAAGAGTGCGTAACAGCTCACTAGTCGAGCGATAATGCGTGGATAATAACCGGGCATTAAGCATATTACCGAAGTTGTGGATTTCTGGTTTACCAGAAGTGGTAGGAGAGCATTCCAGTCTTGCACTGAAGGTGTTCCGTGAGGAATGCTGGAGTGGCTGGAAAAGCAGATGTAGGCATAAGTAACGATAATGCCGGTGAAAAACCGGCACACCGATAGACTAAGGTTTCCTGATCAACGTTAATCGAATCAGGGTTAGTCGGGACCTAAGACAAACCCTTACGGGGTAGTCGATGGACAACAGGTTAATAATCCTGTACCAACATATATTGCGATGGGTTTACGGAAAAGTGACCGGCCTGCGTACTGACGGAATAGTACGTTAAAAGGTGTAGTTATAGAATGAGGTTAATAGCTTCGTTTTGACGAACCTGATAGTACCGCGAGTCTTCGGACAAGCGGATAACGGCCCTAAACATGTTCCCGAGAAATCGCCCTAAGCTTCATATATATGCTGCCCGTACCGCAAACCGACACAGGTAGTCAAGAAGAATATTCTAAGGTGCTCGAGTGATCCATGGCTAAGGAACTAGGCAAACTGGTCCTGTAACTTAGGAATATAGGACTCCCGACCTCGCGTCGGGACGCAGAGAAATGACCCAGGCGACTGTTTAACAAAAACACAGGGCTTTGCAAAATCGAAAGATGAAGTATAAGGCCTGACACCTGCCCGGTGCTGGAAGGTTAAGAGGTGAGGTTAGTCCCGAGCAATCGAGACAAAGCTTTAAATCGAAGCCCCAGTAAACGGCGGCCGTAACTATAACGGTCCTAAGGTAGCGAAATTCCTTGTCGGGTAAGTTCCGACCTGCACGAATGGTGTAACGATCTGGGTACTGTCTCAGCCATGAGCTCGGTGAAATTGTAGTCCCGGTGAAGATGCCGGGTTCCCGTCACGGGACGGAAAGACCCCGTGAACCTTTACTATAACTTTACATTGATTTTGGGTAAACGATGTGTAGGATAGGTGGGAGACTGTGAAGCGGTGCCGCTAGGTGCCGTGGAGTCAACGTTGAAATACCACTCTTCGTTTATCTGAACTCTAATCCTGTTCATTCGGGAGACAGTGTATGGTGGGTAGTTTGACTGGGGTGGTCGCCTCCAAAATTGTAACGGAGGCTCCTAAAGGTACCCTCAGCACGAATGGTAACCGTGCGCAGAGTGTAATGGCACAAGGGTGCTTGACTGTGAGACTAACAAGTCGATCAGGTACGAAAGTAGAGCATAGTGATCCGGTGGTTCCATATGGAAGGGCCATCGCTCAAAGGATAAAAGGTACTCCGGGGATAACAGGCTTATCGCTTCCAAGAGCTCATATCGACGAAGCGGTTTGGCACCTCGATGTCGGCTCGTCACATCCTGG
>Ga0209381_1003091_pt1 | contig 18424 bp, 11 predicted proteins | sample DewCreD2012metaG_FD_184111 | JGI IMG/M metagenome (GOLD analysis project Ga0209381, IMG submission 184111) | Hot spring sediment bacterial and archeal communities from British Columbia, Canada, to study Microbial Dark Matter (Phase II) - Dewar... ...
CAAGGGTGAGGGGAAAAGGCGGCAACGAATACGAAGGGTTTCCGTTGTCAAACAGCGGGCTGACCGATGCTCCTTGCCCCGCCTTTACCCACTGGAAACGTCGAGGAACCATTTTTGACTTTCCCCGCGCTTTGGCGAAAGTTCATAAACCTTGGAATGGGCGGGTGAAGGTGGTATGTTGAACCGGAATCATGACCGCCGAGCCAACAACGCCGGAAGACGAGGCCCCTCGCCGGGTCGAGGTGGAAGTCCTGCCGCCGTCGCCGGCGACGGCGCCCATGCCGGCGGAGCCCGAGCTGGGGACGGAGGAGACGCCGAGGCGGCGGCAGTTCAAGCGCGCCTTGCGGATTGCCTTTTTGATTGCGGCGGTTTCGGACGGCCTCTCCATCATGCTGGCCCTGGCGCCACCGTTTCAAATGGCGGTGGACTTGGGCACGGCGGTCCTGCTGTTTGCCGTGTTGGGCTGGCGCTGGCCAATTTTGCCGGGACTGCTGATGGAGGCCATTCCGGGCGTTTATCTTTTCCCCTTTTGGATTCTGGTGGTTGGCGCCATCGCCGTCATCGGCAACCCGCGTCCGAAAATGAATTGACCAAGCGGTACGCCAGGCGGGCCGGAACCTCCGCCGGCGGCGGATGATTTTTCCCCAGGCAAAACTTGCGCGGAACGCCGCGGGCAGGCCAAAATGGCGTCCCATGAGCGCGTGCAGGACGATCATAATTTTAGGCCTGGCTTTGCTGGCCGCCGGCGGCGCAACCGCCGGTGACTTTCCCGCCTTTTCTCCACCCCGGCCCATCACCAGCGGCCCGCGAGAACACCTTTTTGCCAGCTATTACGCCATCAACTCCTGGAGCGCCGACGGCCGCTACGCCCTGGTGCTGGAGACCGACATCAAAAACCGGCTGCCCACGGAGAAGGATGTGGCGGCGCTCGGGGTCGTGGACTTGCGGGATGGCAACCGTTTCCTCCCGCTGACCGAAACCCGCTGCTGGAATTTCCAGGAGGCGACCATGGCCCATTGGCTGGGCAACGCGCCCAATGACCAGTTCATCTACAATGACCTGGTGAACGGGCGGTTTGTGGCCGTCATTTTCGACCGGCAGACCCGCGGCAAGCGGATCATCCCCCACCCCATCAGCGCGGTTTCCCCCGATGGCCGCGAGGCCCTCAGCCTGAATTACGCGCGCCTGCGCCTGACCCGGCCGGATTATGGTTATGGCGGCGAAGGGCAAAACGCGCGGGCGGAAACGGTGTGGCCGGAGGACGACGGCTTGTTTTTGGTCAACTTGGCAACGGGCGAAGCCAAGCTGATCGTTTCCCTCGCGTCCGTGCGCGATCGGATGCCGCCGATCAAGGACCCCAAAGGGCTGGCGTATTTCGCACACACGGTGTTCAGCCGCGATGGACGCCGCATATTCTGGCTGGCGCGGTCGGTGGAAAACCTGCCCGGCCAAAAGGTGGTGCGACAATGGCAGACCACCGCGTTCACCTGCAATCGCGACGGCGGCGAGGTGCGGCGCTGTTTTCCGGACGGCTGGGGCGGCTCGCATTTCAACTGGCTGGACGGCGAGCGGATGGTGGTCACCGCCAAATACCAGGATGCTGTTTACAGCCACATCATGTTCACCCCGGGCCGCCAGGACTACCAGCGGCTGGGAATGGGCCTGCTGGACTTCGACGGGCACGCGGTGTTCTCGAACGATGGCCGGTGGATGCTTACGGACACCTATCCCGACCGGCTGAACGAACGCAAGCTGATGGTGATGCGCATGGCGGACCAGGCGCTGCTGCCCTTGGGAACCTATTACGTCCCGGAGGAATATCGCGAGCAATACTCCCGCTGCGACCTGCATCCCCGTTGGCGGCCGGATGGCCGGATGATCGGCTTCAACTCGGTGCATGAAGGCAGCCGGCAGGTGTATGTGATGGAGGTTTCCCCGCCCAGCCAACAACCTTGAAACCCGCAATCTTTTTATGAACAAAACACCCTTGGCAGGCGAATCGAACTTTGCGCGTTGGACCGCGGTTTTGGCGCTGCTGCCGGCGCTGGTCGCCGTCGCGGCGCCCCTCCAATGGGCGGCGGTCTCCCCGGACGGTCAGGCGCGCCTGGTGGTGCAACTGGCGAGGCTGAGCGGCGTGGCTGATTACCCGAAAAACAAGGCGCGCCTCTACTACCGGGTGGAGCGCCACGGCGCCACCGTGATCCCGGATTCCCCGCTGGGCTTGAAACTTGACGAGGCCGATTTGCTGGACGGGCTGCGCTTCGAGCGCGCCGAAGGCCCGGTGAGGATGGACATTCATTACACCATGCCGCACGGCAAGCGGAAGGAATGCCGCAACTCGGCCCAGGCTCTCACGCTCCGCTTCCGCGGCCGGGAAAACGAGCCGCTGGAATTGGACCTGCGGGCTTTCAACGATGGCGTCGCGTTCCGCTACCATCTCCCCGGCGCAGCGGGCGCGCGCCGAACTTTGCAGTCGGAAGCCACCGGCTTTGCGCCGCCGCCGGGCGCGCGCCTATGGATGCATCCCAACGACAAGGCCACCGTTTATTCGCCCGCTTACGAAACTTATTACGAGAACGGCGTCGGGGCCGGGGCTGTTTCGCCCACCGGCATGGGGTGGGCGTTTCCGGTCCTGTTTTGCACCGCCGACGAAAAACATTGGGGGCTGTTCACCGAGTCGGGCCTGGGGCCGAATTATTTTGGCGGACGCTTTAGCGACGCCGCCACCGGAGGCGTGTTTCGGATTCGTTTTCCCGAGCCGTCCGAAGGCCACGGTTACGGCGCGCTGACGCCTTCCTCGGCGCTGCCTTGGGAGATGCCGTGGCGCGTCATCCTCCTGGGCGGTTCGCCGGGCGACCTGGTCGAGTCCACCTTGGTCAACGACCTCGCCCCGCCGACCGCGCTGACCAACACCGCCTGGATCAAACCGGGCCGGGTCGCTTGGAGCTGGTGGTCGGACCAGCCCAGCCCGCGCGACGGCGGCAAGCAAAAGCGGTTTGTGGATTTCGCCGCCGAGATGGGCTGGGAATACGTGCTGGTGGACGCCAACTGGACCATCATGGACAACGGCACCATCCACGACGTGCTGCGCCACGCCAAAAGCAAGAACGTGGGCCTTCTGCTCTGGTATAACACCGGCGGCCCGAACAACATCGTCACCGAGAAACCGCGCGACAGTCTTTTCTTCCCGGAAGTGCGCCGCTTTGAATTGCAGATGCTCAAGGAATGGGGCGTGCCCGGCATCAAGGTGGATTTCTTTCAGAGCGACAAACCCGCCGTCATCGCCCTCTATCACGACATCCTCAAGGACGCCGCCGATTGCCAGATCATGGTCAATTTTCATGGCTGCACCCTGCCGCGCGGCTGGTCGCGCACCTATCCGCACCTGCTGACCATGGAGGCCATCCGCGGCGAGGAATGCTACATCTTTGCCCCGGAATTCCCCGCCCGCGCGCCGACGCAAAACACCATCAGCCCCTTCACGCGCAATGTTGTCGGGCCAATGGATTACACCCCGGTGGCGCTGGCCGACAACCGATACCCGCACCTGACCACCAGCGCGCACGAGCTGGCGCTGGCCGTGCTGTTCGAGTCCGGCTGGGTCCATTTTGCGGACGATCCCGACGTCTATCGCGCGCAGCCGGAAGCAGTGCGCGGCTTGCTCAAGGCGCTGCCCACCGCCTGGGACGACACCCGGTTTGTGGAGGGCTACCCCGGGCGAGAAGTGGTGCTGGCGCGCAAACGCGGCGATGACTGGTGGGTGGCGGGCGTGAATGGCCGCAATGCGCCGGTGGAGAAAAATTTGGCCCTGGCTAAAATCCTGGGGACCGGCTCGTGGCGAATGACCCTGGCGGCGGATGGCGAGCAACCACGCCGCTTTTCGGTGCAAACGAACGCGGTGAGCGGAACCCAGCCACTGAAAGTCAGGCTGCTGCCCCACGGCGGTTTCCTGGCCCGCTTGGCGCCGCAGCCATGACATCAGAGCCTCCTTGCGCGGCTCCCACGCGGTTCGCGAAGAACCAACAAATCCAAGGCGTTTGCCCGGGTTGGCGCGGCGGCGCGGCCCGCTGACTACCGCGGCGGCGCGACCGGCGTCCGCACCCCCATTTCACGCAACACCGCGGCCACGGCTTCGAGCAATTCCTGGATGTCGCGCGCCGTCAGGCGGCCGATGTTGCCGATGCGAAAACAGGCCACCTTGCCGAGTTTGCCCGGATAGATGACCATGCCGTGGCGGGCGAGCCGGCGGTAAAAATCCTCGAACTGAAACGCCGGATCATTGGGGTAATGAAAAGCGGAAATGATCCAGCTCTGATGTTCCGGCGGCAGGTAGCACCGAAAACCGAGCGCGGTCATGCCGGCCATGAGGGCGGCATGGTTGGCCTGGTAACGCTTCGCCCGCCCGGCGACGCCACCCTCCGCCTCCAGCTCGCGCAAGGCCTGGGCAAAGGCCAGCAGCGCATGCGTCGGCGGGGTGAACCGAAACTGGCCGTTCGCCTCCAGTCCCTGCCATTGCTCGAACAAGTCCAGGCTCAAGGTGCGCGCGTTCCCCTGGCAGGCCGCCAGCGCCGGCTTTCGCGCCAGCACAAAGTTGAAGCCCGGCACGCCCTCGATGCACTTGTTGGCCGACGAAATGAGAAAGTCAATGCTCGCCGCCGTCAGCGAGAGCGGGATCGCGCCGAAGCTGCTCATCGCGTCCACGATGAACCCTCGGTTCGCCGCCCGGGCCAAGTTCCCGATTTCCTCCACCGGGTTGAGCAGGCCGGTCGTGGTTTCGCAGTGGACGATGGCGACATGCGCAAGGGTTGGGTCCTGGTCCAACCGGCGCCGCACCGCCTGGGGGTCGGTAATCTGGTTTTCGTCCCAGCGCAAAACGTCGGCGGCCAGCCGGTGCCGGTTGGCAATGGCCAGCATTCGCTCGCCGTAAGCGCCGTTGATCAAGATCAGCAGTTTCCCCTGGGGCGGAATGGCGCTGGAGAGCACTGCCTCGACCCCGAAGGTGCCGCTGCCCTGAAGGAGAATGGCCTCGTAACCCTGCGCCTGGCTGACGCCGCCCAGGGCGAGCAACTGCCGGCGGATGTCGCGCACGACCGCGATGAACTCATCATCGCGGGAGCCCACGTCAACCAGCATGGCCTCCTTCACCGAGGGGCTGGTGGTCAGAGGGCCGGGAGTAAAAAGGCGTTTGACGGGTTGTGGAAGCATGGCCAAGCGAGGGGTCAGGCGAGGTTGGCGTCGGCGAGGAACTTCATAAATCGCTCTTTTACCTCGTGCGGCTTGACAGTGGGGCGTCCGAGGTTCTTCGGCGAGCCGGGGCGAATCTTGACATGCAGCAGCGACGGGCCCGGTTGCCGCCGGAATTCGCGGATCAGCGCGCGCACCTCGCCCGGGTCGTCCGCCGCCGCCGCGCGGCGATAGTTGGTGGCGGCGGCAACTTCCGCAAAGCGGACCACACTGGAGGCGGTGCGCTGGCCGCCGGTGGAGTCGTGCGCTTCGTTGTCGAGCACGATGTGCAGCAGGCCGGCCGGCTGGTAGTAGCCGATGGTGGCCAGCGACCCCAGCTTCATCAGCGCCGCGCCGTCGCCATCAATCACCACCACCGGCTGCCGGGGCCGGGCTTGCGCCAGGCCCAGGCCGATGGCCGAGGCCGTGCCCATGCCGCCGACAACGTAGAGGTGATTCGGGCGATCGGCGATGGTGAACAGTTCGCGGCCGGTCTTGCCGGTCGTGGCGACGATGGCCTCGTTGCCTTCGAGGCTTTCGAGGATGGCCTGGAGCGCCTCGGTGCGGATCATCCGCGGCGATTCGTCACCGCTCCCTGGCGTCACGATTTCCGTCCGCACCCGGGCCGCCGGCTTCTGGCCGCGCAACTCGTGGGCGGCGACGGCATCCTCCGACATTACCAACGCAAAGGGCAACTGCCGCTCCTGCATGCTGGCCTCGGCCTGCGCCAGCACCCCGGCGATCCGGGATTCCTCGGCGGGAAAAGGCAGCCAGGGGATTTGCAGGGTTTCCAGCAGGCGATGGGTGATTTGGCCCATCAGGACGTGCTGCGGCTCGTCCGGCCGGCCCGGCTCGCCGCGCCAGGTGGTGATCAGCAGCGTGGGGACACGGAACGGGTAATTCAACGAGGTGAGCGGGTTGACCATGTTGCCCAGGCCGGAGTTCTGGCACATCGTCACGGTCTTGCGCCCGCCGAGATAGGCGCCGAGGTTGATGCCGACCGCCTCGCCTTCGCTGGCGGCGCCGAGGTAATTGAGGTTCGGGTCCTCAATGACAAAATTGATAAAGGGCTTCAGGTAGGAGCAGGGCACCCCGGAGTATTGGGTGTAGCCGAGGCGGCGCAGGGGCTCGATGAAAGCGGCGCTTTGGATCATGGGGCTTGGAAGGCGTTGGCGGCGGAAAGGTCGTCAAGGTTGTCCACATCCAGCCAATGCCCGGTGATGTAGAGCACGCGCGGGGTGTGGCCGGCGGCGAGCAGGCGCCGGAACAAATCGTCAAAGCGCAGCGTCCGGAACTCCGGTCGCGCGGCCAGCTCGGCGAGGGCGGCGCGCAGGACTTGCGAGCCTTTGGCGCTGGTTTTGACCAGGCCAATCCATTCGCCGTGGACCTGGTCCGGCGGCAGATGGGCGCCGATGTCGAGGAGTTGCGCCTCCTCGTCGCCGTATTTCAGCGAGTAGGGGCGCGAGGCGCGGATATAATCCGGGCCGTTCTGCGGTTGCGCGCGCTCCCGCCAGGCGGCGTCCGCCACCAGCGTAATGTCGCCGTCGTCCAGCAGCAGGTTGCGGAGGATGTATTTGCGGAACAGGATGTCGCCAAAGGCAATCACCACGCTCCCCTCGATCAGGTCCGCGGCCTTTTGCAGCGAGACCAGCTCGCCGGTGCCGGCAAAATCCTCGTTGTCCACAAACCGCGCGCCGGGGGCGGTCACCTGGTCGCGGGCAAAGCCGCGGATCACGACGGTTTCCTTGATCTGCTCGCCGCGGAACTGGTCCAGCAGCCGGTGCAACAGCGGCTGGCCGTTGACCGGCACCATGGCTTTGGGACGATTGCGCGTGAGATGGCCCAGCTCGGCGCCCTGCGAGGCGGCCAGGATGATGGCCCGGGCGGGACCGGCGGTCCGGGGCAGGTAGCGCTCCTCCGCGGCCATCAGCTCGTCCGCGTTTTGTAGCCGGAAGACCTCCGCCACCGGCACCACCCGGTCCTCGACGTTGCGCAGCGAGCGCTCCTGGAAAATGGCGCGCGAGACCTGCTGCATCGCGCCAATGGCGGCGCGGAGGTTGTGGTTGGCCCAAATGACCATGCTGATGCCGGCCTGCTCGAACACCTCGGTGGGCGTGGCGTAATACATCGTGGGGACGATGACCAGCGGGCAGCGGTTGCCCCACTCCCGGGCGAATTCCAGGATTTGATCCGGCACGGACTGCTTGCTGTGAATCAGCAGCGCGTCCGCGCCCGCGGCGTGACAGGCCGTCGCGCGCCGCAGCATCTCGTCCAACCCCCAGCCGGCGATGAACGCCTCCAGCCGCGCGACCAGGCAGAAATGGGGATCATCCTGGGCGTCTTTCACCGCCTTGATCTTGCCGCAAAACTCGTCCAGGTCGGCCAACGGCTGTCGGTCGCCCTGGATGAATGAATTGCATTTCGGGAACAGCTTGTCCTCGATGCACAACGCGGCGACGCGGCGCTGTTCGAGCTTGCGGACGAGCCGGCGGACGTTGTTGAAGTTGCCAAATCCGGTGTCGCCATCCAACAGGATGGGAACGGTGGTCGCGTCGCTCATGAACTCGACCACCTCGAGCACCTGCGTCCAACTGGCCTCGTTGTTGTCGCGCACGCCAAGGGAGGCGGAGATGGACAGACCGCTCGCCCAGAGGCCGCGAAACCCGGCTTCCTCCGCAATCCGCGCGCTGAGGCCGTTGTGCGCCTCCATGAGGAACTCGAGCTGCGGCGACTTCAGCATCCGCTTGAATTGTTCGGACTTGGTCACAGCGACCCCATTAACGGCAAAACCGCGCCGCCGCGCAATCCCGGATTTTAGCTTGTGAGCGGCGTTGCCGATTTCTAGCATGACGGCGGTTGGTTGCGAAAAAACGATGACCGCGAATACGGCTTCAACCCCGACGGACGCCGCCGCTTTGCCCGGCGACACCGGCAAGGAAAGGGCGGCGCGCCTGCCGGCGCTGATCTTTGCCCACGCGCCGACCGCCGGCTTGAGGGTGGCCGCCCTGACGGTGCTGGACCGGCTGGTGGTGGCGGCGCACCGGGCCGGGGCGTCCCCCATCACGATTGTCTCAAGCGAGCCCTTGCCGGCATTGGAGCGGACGGTCGCCCTGGGAATCCCCTATGCGGTCGCGGCGGCGCCGCCGGCGCCCGCCGGGCCGGTGCTGGTGGCGGACGGCGGGCTGCTGACGCAAGCGACCGATGTTCGCGCCCTCCTGCAACAACACGCCCGGCTGAGCACCACCGCCGGCGAACGGCTGCCGATCGGCGTGCTGCCCCGGCTGGAAACGGACTGGCGGGCCGCTTTGGACCGGCAACCCGCGCTGGCCGCCCAAGGAGCCGCCGCCCCGGTAACCGACCTCGCCTCCGCGCGCGCGGCGGAACGGATGCTCTGGGCCTCGCTCACGAGTTCGGCGGACGGGTTGGTGGACAGGTTTTTCAATCGCCCCTGCGGCCGGCCTTTGTCCAAGATGCTGGCGCATACGCCCATCAGTCCCAACGCGGTTTCCCTGGTCTCGACGGGCATCGGGCTGGCGGCCGCGGCCGGGTTTGCGACGGGCGCCTACCCGGCGGCGGTGGCTGCCGCCCTGCTTTTCCAATTGTCGGCGATTGTGGATTGCGTGGATGGCGACCTGGCCCGGGTGCTGTTCAAGGAATCGCCGCTGGGGAAATGGCTGGACCTGGCGGGAGACCAGGTGGTGCACGTCGCCGTGTTCGCGGCGATTGCGGCCGGCGTGATTCGCGGCGGCGGAACCCCCTGGGCCGCCTGGCTGGGCGCCAGCGCGGTGCTGGGCGCTGCGTTCTCGTTTGCCGTGGTGCTGCGGGGGATGCGCCGGCCGGCGGGCGAGCAAGGCGAGCGGCTGAAAAAGTTGATTGATGCCCTCACCAACCGCGACTTCTCGGTGCTGGTGCTGGCGCTGGCGTGCTTCGACCGGCTCGAATGGTTTCTCTGGCTGGCGGCCGTTGGCAGCCACGTCTTCTGGCTGGCGGCCCTGGCCTTGCAGCTTGGGGCCGCGTCGCGGAGCCAACCGGCGCGATGAAGGCCCTCGGAAAAATCGCGGCCCTGGCGCTCGGCCTCGCGTTGTTCGGCTGGTATCTCACCCGCGCCGATCTCCGGGCGGTGGGCGAGGTCTTGCAGCGGCTCGGCTGGCTGGCCCCGGTGGCGTTGCTTCCTTACTTCTGCGTCTATGTTGTGGATTGCCTCGGCTGGCGGTTTTGCCTGCCCGCCGCGCTGCCGGTGTCGTTTCTTACGCTTTTCCGCATCCGCTGGGCCGGCGAGGCCGTCAACAATGTGGTGCCCTCCGCTTATGTGGGCGGCGAGACGGTGAAGGTTTACCTGCTGCGCCGGCGCGGTGTCCAAACCCAGGCCGGCACCTCCGCCGCCGTCGTCTCCAAAACCGCCCAGTCGGTGGCGCAACTGATCCTGATCCTGCTGGCCGCCATCGCTTTTTTGCGGTTGGCCGGCGACCAGCCGGGGCTGCCGCTGGCGATGTTGCTGGTGCTGGCCGGCGGGACCGCGATTTTGGCGGGGCTTTTCTGGATGCAGCGTCGCGGGCTTTTCGGCTCGCTGCTGGCCGTCGCGGCGGCGCTGCGCCTGCGGTTCCGTTTCCTGGAGCGGCGCCGCGAGAAGATTATCGAGGTGGACCGGGCCATCACCGGCTTTTACCGCTGCCAGCGGCCGCGTTTTTTTGCCTCGACCGCGTTTTACCTGGGCGGCTGGCTGCTGGACACGATGGAAATTTACCTGGTGGCCCACCTGCTCGGCCTGCCGATTACCTGGACGCAGGCGTTGGCGGTGGAGGGCTTCACTGGCGTGGTGAAAGCCCTCGGCATGTGGGTGCCGGGGTCGCTCGGCATTCAGGAGGCCGGCATTGTGGCGCTGGGGCGGCTCGCCGGCTTGCCGGACACGCTCGCCGTCGCCTACGCCTTGCTGCGCCGCGGCCGCGAAGTGATCTTCGCCGGGGCCGGCTGGCTTTTGCTGTATGCCGACCATGCCAGCCTCCAGGCCATCAAGTCGGAAGCGGCCGCTGGGGCAACACCCCCCGGCCGTTGAAGGGAAAGAACGCCAAACATGAATGCGATTCTCTATGTTGCGGGCCGCGCCACGCGGCTGGGCGAGCGCGCCGGAAACCGGCACAAGGTGCTGCTCGAATTCGACGGCCAAACCCTGCTCGAACGCCATGTGCTGATGCTGGCGCGCCTGCGCGTGCCAAAGTTGTTCGTGGTCACCGGCCACCGGCGCGAGCAGCTCCAGGCGGAGTTTCCCCGGTTGAGCGCCCGCTACGGCGTCGAGATCGAGGAATTGTTCAACGCCGACTTCACCGAAGGCAGCGCGCTGAGCATGCATGCCTCGCTGCCCGCGCTCGAAGCCGCGCGCGACAGCGTGCTGCTGATGGACGGCGACGTGCTTTACGGCTTTGCCATGCTCCAGCGGTTGCGCGAATCCCCCCTGTCCACGGCGCTGCTGGTGGACCGCGGCTATTCCACCGCAGACGACGATCCCGTGCTGGTGCCGATGCGCGGCGGAAAACCCTTCGATTTCGTCAAAGGCTGGCGGGGCGAGGCCGACGCTGTTGGCGAATCGGTCGGTTTTTTCAAAATCGGCGCGGCCGACCTGCCGTTGTTGATCGCGGAAACCCGGGCGCGCATAGCCGGCGCCGGCCGGGCGGATTCCTACGATGATATCCTTCGGGTGCTGGCGCGGGACGGGCGCTTTGGCGCGGTGGATGTCACCGGCCTGCCCTGGACGGAGATTGATTTTCCCGCGGATGTGGATTACGCCAACCGCGTGGTCCTCCCCGCGCTGCGGGAAACGAATTGACGCTGACGCCTGCCAAACGCAGGCTGACGGCATGAGCGCAACGGCAATAGGTTGGCGGGCCTGGGCGGCCGGGCTGGCGCTATGGGGCCATCTGGCCGGCGCGGTCTTCGCGGCTGCCGGCCCGGCATTGTCCATCATCCGCCTCGACCCGCCGGAAAAAGGGTTCTACGCCAAGCGGCTCGATTACGAGGGCATACCGATCAAAGCGCCGACGAACGTCGTGGACCAGGCGCTGTTCGAGGCCTGGGGCCGGCTTTCCATAATGCTCAGCAATTTGCCCCAGGCGCGGGCCAAGCTGAAGGCGGCGGGCGCGGAACTGCACATCATCGGGCGCGACCAGGTCACCACCGACCTGCCGGAGTGGCGGCATGACAAAGGCAAACCGCTCAAGGAATACAACGGCCTGACCCGCGACGAGCGCACCCGGGGCATGGGCGGGCTGCTCACCTCCTGCGGCGAGGAAAACCTGCTGCGCCTGGAGCAGGACCGCTACCGGGGCCGGGACATCTGCGTGCACGAATTCGCGCACAACATCCTGCAACACGGGACGACCAAGACGGTGCGGGAAAAAATTCGCGCCCAGTATCGCCGCTCGCTTGAGCGCGGCCTGTGGACCGGTTCTTACGCCGCTTCCAATGAGCATGAATTTTTCGCCGAGTTGTCCATGTGGTATTTCGGGACGCGCGGGGACATGGGCATGAAAGGGGCCAAGCCGGCCAAGGGCCCCGAGGGGCTCCGGGCCTACGACCCTGAGGCCTTCGCGCTGCTGGAGGAGTTTTACCGCGGCCGGTTGGAGGCCGCCCCGCCGAGCGCCACGCCTTCGCCCAGCCCGGCGCCCCCGTCTGTCCGCGCCATCACTAATGCCATTTTCCCGGCAGCGCGGCCCCTGCCGCTGACGGCGGTGCGCCTGACCGGCGGGCCGCTCAAAAACGCGCAGGACCTCAACGCCAAATACCTGCTGACGCTCAAGCCGGACCGGATGCTGGCGGGCTACCGTCTGCGGGCCGGGCTGACGCCCAAGGACAAAGGTTACGGCGGCTGGGACTCCGTGGAAGGCAAGCAGCTTACCGGGCATATTGCGGGCCATTATCTTTCCGGGGTCAGCCTCATGTATGCCGCTACCGGCGACCCCCGGTTCAAGGAGCGGGCCGATTACGTGGTCAAAGAATTCCAGGAGGTTCAGGATAAGCATGGGGACGGCTACCTGGGCGCGCTCGCCAATGGCCGGGAGCGGTTTGCGGAGGTGGCGCAAGGCAACATCCGCAGCGGCGGCTTTGACCTTAACGGGCTGTGGTCGCCTTGGTATGTGCTGCACAAGACCTACGCGGGCTTGCGCGACGCCTACCGCCACACCGGCAACCGGACGGCGCTGGACCTGGAAATCAAGTTTGCCGCCTGGGCGGAGGGCACCCTGGCCAAGCTCGACGACGCCCAAGTGCAGCGGATGCTCAACACCGAGTTTGGCGGGATGAACGAGGTTTTTGCCGATCTTTATGCCGACACTGGCGATTCGCGCTGGCTCGCCTTGAGCCGCCGGTTCGAGCACCGCGCCATCACCGATCCGCTCAAGCGCCGCCAGGACAACCTCTCGGGCACGCATGGCAACACGCAGGTTCCCAAGTTAATGGGGTCGCTGGCGCGTTACGAATACGCGGGCGACGCGGCGGATGGAACAGCGGCTTTTTTCTTTTGGGACCGCGTCGTGGAGCACCACAGCTACGCCACCGGCGGCCACGGCAAGAACGAATACTTTGGCGACCCCGACAAGCTCAATGACCGCGTGGACGGGCGCACCGCCGAGACCTGCAACGTCTATAACCTGCTGAAGATGACCCGTCGTTTGTTCAGCCTGCGACCGGAGGCGCGTTACGGCGATTTCCACGAGCGCGCCCTGTTCAATCATATCCTGGCCTCGCTTGATCCACAGGACGGCTGGGCCTGCTACATGGTGCCGGTGGGGCGCGGCGTCCGCCACGAATACGAGCGCAACATGCTCGACGGCGGCTTCACCTGCTGCGTCGGTTCCAGCATGGAAAGCCACGCCCTCCACGGCGACGGGCTTTACTACGAAGCCGGGGACCGCTTGTGGATAAATGTCTATGCGCCGTCCACCGCCGAGTGGCGGGCCGCCGGTGTGCGGCTGGTCACGGAAACTGATTTTCCCGAAGGCGAAACCGTCACCGTCAAGCTGGCCATGGCGGCACCCCGGGAATTCACGCTGTTGCTGCGGCAGCCATTCTGGTGCCCCAAATTTGCCGCGGCGGTTAATGGTCAGCCCATCGCGATGAAACCCGCCGCTGCCAATCCGGCTATGAGCGCCTTCCTGGAGATCAAACGCGCGTGGAAAGATGGCGACCAGGTCACCGTCAAACTGCCCAAGAGCCTGCGGCTGGAGCCGCTGCCGGACAATCCGCGGCGCGTCGCCTTTAAGTGGGGACCCCTGGTGCTGGCGGGCGACCTGGGACCCGAGCAGTCCGGCGGCGGCAAAGGAGCCAACACCCTGGATGACGTGCCGGTGTTTGTCGCCGCCGAGCGGCCGGTGGCCGAATGGTTGAAGCCGGCGCTCGATCAACCGGGACGCTTTCGCACGGATGGCGTGGGCAAGGACCGCGACGTGGAATTCCTGCCTTTTTACCGGCTGCACCGCCGCACCTACGGCATCTATTGGGACCTCTTCACTCCGTCCGAGTGGGATAAGCGTCGCGCGGAAATTGCGGCCGAGCGCGAAAAGCAGCGCCAGTTGGAGGCCGCGACAGTGGCGTTCGTTCAGCCCGGCGAAATGCAGGCGGAACGCGACGCTCACATGCAGGGGGAAGCCACCGCGCCGGAGCGCCTGATGGGCCGGGCCGGCCGCCGGGGCAGCAAGTGGTTCTCCTTTGAAATGGCGGTGGACCCCGCGCACCCCATGGCGCTGGTGGTCACTTACAACCACGACGAATGGCAGGACCGCGCCTTCGACATCCTGGTGGACGGCGAGCGGATTGCCGGGCAAGCCATCCCGCGCCGGGGGCCGCTCCGCTTCTTCGACGCCGAGTATGCCGTGCCCGCCGCGCTGCTAAAAGGCAAGCAGAAGGTCACGGTCAAATTTCAAGCGGTTCAGGGCAAAGAGATCGGCGCGGTTTACGGCCTTCGAATGATTCGCGCGGATGCGGCGCGGTAGCCAATTTACTCAACCAGGAGCAGGCGCAAAAACTGGCGGGGGATTTGGGAGAGGGGCAGGTCGGCCTGGTAGGTCGCCTGTTCCAGGCCGGGGCGGTCGGGAATCGCCACCGCCTCGACCTCGCTCACCGGCAGCGCCACCCAGTTCAACAAGTTGGAACTGGCCTGCACCTGGTAACCCAACTCATGGGTCCCCGCCTGCCGCCGGGTGAAACTCAGGCGCAGCCGGTGGTTTTGGATGGCCGCCGACGGCAGAATGGCTTTGGCATCCGGCAGATGCGGCTGGCCGCCCAGGGCGTATTCCACCAGGCACGACAGCCCGTCGCCATCCGGGTCGGCGCTCCAGTCGGCCGGTTGGCCGCCGAAATAGCGGCGTTGCCAAATCTCCTTGGCGGGGCTGGTCGAACCGGCCAAAGCGGCGATTTCCGCCGCGCTCAAGGCCCGGTCATACACCCGGAATTCATCAATGCTCCCCAGAAAAAAGCGGCTTTGGTTGTCGCAGCCAATCATCATATCCCCGCCGTTTTGGGTGGCGATGTCGCGGGCGGACTGCCCGCTGATGGCATCCGGCCGGCCGTCCACATAAAAGCGCGTTTCCGTCACATTGGGGCTGCCGTCGTTGTCGAGCACCACCGCGACGTGATGCCAGGCGTTGTCGTTGACCGGGGTGGTGGCGATGGCGTAGCCGCTTTCGACTTCCTGCCGCAACTGGCCAAGGTTGTTCACGATGAAGGACCACTTGGCGCCGGCGGTGCGCACGCCCCAGCCGGCGATGGCAATGGAACTGGTGAAGCCGGGGGTTTTGATCCAGGCCGCCACGGTGCGGGAATTCCCGCCCAGGATGCCGGGAAAACCGAGCGTCACCACCACATCGTCCACCCCGTCAAATTGCAGCGCGCGGTTCCATCGTCCAGCCACCCAACAGGCGCCGAGGTCATTGAAGCCCCGCAATTCGCCAAACCAACCGCCCCCGCTTTCCTCCGTGCGCCAGCCCGATTTTTGGTTAAACGGAAACCAGAGCAGGCCGTCGCGATAAGCCACGGTGACCCGCACCAAACCGGTGCTGAAAAACTGTCCATCGGTGATGTGATAGGCGAACTGGTCCTCGCCGAGGAATCCGGGCGCGGGCGCATAGACAATCACGCCGTTGCTGACGATGGCCGTGCCGCTCCGCGGCGCCGCCACGCCGGCGATGGTTAAAGGGCTGGGGGAGCCGTCATCGCCGTCATTGGCCAGGGCGTTGATGGCCACGGCGGCGCCACGGGTGGTGAGCGCCTCGTCGCCGGCGGCGTAGGGCGCGGTCAAATCCCCCGACGGCGCATAAAAGGCGGACACGGGCACAGGTTGCTTGGCGAGGCCCGGTCCCGAGTATTGCAGTGCCAGGAGAGGCGCGCCCGCGCGATGCCGGTAAAAGAGACGGAAGGGATGCCGGCCCGCCTTCAAGCGGACAGCCGCGGATACTTCCGCGCCATTATGGTTGAAATCGTCGTCAATCACCTGCGCGTCGTGCAGCCAGAGATGCGCGCCGTCGCTCGAGGTCAGGTAAAAAGTGTATTCGCCGTCGAAAGGCGCCTCGATTTGGCCCTGAAATTGGAGGCCGAAAAATTCCGCGCGCGGCCGGACGCCGAGGTCCAACCCGGCGACCAGGCCGGTGGCGGTGGCGGTCAGGGTGGCAAAATCGGGGACCCAAGGCCAATCCCCCTCATAGGCCGCGTAGCGCAGGAAGCCATTCGTCAAAGCGGTGGGGTTGGCCGGTGGCAGCAGTTCGGAATCGTAAGGGCGCGCGGCGCTGGCTTCCGGGCGGCGCACGGTCAGCAGGAGATTTTTCATGCGGGCCAGCAGCGGCGCGTGCTGAGGGTCGGAAGCTAGATTGTTGTCTTCGTGGGGATCGTTGACCACGTCGTAGAGCCGCAGGGGGTCGGCGTGGCTGGCGATCTGGGTGCGGATGCCTTTGAAGTTGCCGATGCGGATGCTCTGCTGTTGGTCGCGGCCAGTGACGCCTTTGCGGGCAAACACCCCGCCGCTGGCCGAGTTGCTGGCGTTGACAAAATACTCGATATAGACATAGCCGCGGTCGCGTTGCGCGCCGCTGCCGGTCAGCGACGGCAGCAGCGAAACGCCGTCGGTGTTGCCGGGGGCCGGCAGGCCGGAGAGTTCGGCAAAAGTGGGCAGCCAATCCCAGAAGCCGGACGGAAAATCGCAATGGGAATTGGCGGGGATGCGGCCCGGCCACCAGGCCACCGTGGGCACGCGCACGCCGCCCTCCCAGCAATCCCGTTTGAAACCATCCAGCGGCCCCCAGGAATCGAACAGCCGCGGGTCGGCGCCGTTTTCGTTGGCCGGCCCGTTGTCGGAGGTGAAAACCACCAGGGTGTTGGTGTCCAGCCGCAGGTCGCGCAAAAGCTGGAGCAAGTCGCCCACGCCATCGTCCATCCGCCGCAGCATGGTCGCGTAGCGTTTCATGTTCGCGGTCCAGGCAATCTCCGCCGTGCCGGCGTTGCCATCGTGGTCGTAAGTGGCGTTGGTGTAGGCGGGATGAATCCAAGTGTCCTTGGTGGCGGCGGTGGGCGCCAGCGGCCACTGCAAGCCGCCCGCCAGCCCGCCGCCCGCCGGATACGCCTGCCCGGGCACGTGCAACGGGTTATGGATGGCGGTATAACTGAGATAAAGAAAGAACGGCACCCCGGGCCGCGCGTCCAGATGCTCGCGGATGAATTTCTTGGCGCGCGCCGTGAACAGGTCGGTGGAGTAAATGTTGGTGTAAGCCGGGGTGACTTCGGTGAAGTCCTCGTGCAACGGCTTCGAGGGATCGTGGTAGTAGGTATGGCCGGCGTTATGGGGCAGGAAACCAAAAAACTCGTCAAAACCGTGGCGCAGGGGATGCCCCGGATAATTGCTGGCGGCGCTGCCCTGGAGGCCCCACTTGCCGATGCAAGCGGTGCGATAGCCGGCCTGGCGCAGGACGGTGGCCAGGGTGTGGTTGTCCGGCAGGGCCTTGTCGAACTGGTTGTCCCGAATCGGGCTGTGGCCCTGATGCCGTCCCAGCAGCAGCGACGCGCGCGCCGGCGCGCAAACCGGCGCGCTGGTGTAATGATGGCGCAATTTCGCGCCCTCGGCGGTCAGGCGGTCCAGTTCCGGCGTGGTCAGGGTCGCCTGGCCGGGCGCGCGGCTGTTTTGATAAAACGCGCCAAAATCACCGTAGCCCTGGTCATCCGTCAGGATTAGCACGATATTGGGCCGGGACGCCGCCGGCGCGAACGCCGCTCCAAAAATCAAAAACGCTAACAGGATTTTTCTCACACGCTCAGGAGTTAATATGGGCCAAATCCGGCGCTAATGCCAAAACAATTTGCCTCTCTCCTTGGGAAGAGGGAGACCCTTTCGCCAGCGCTCGAAGTTATCGAGGGCCTTGGTTTTACCGGTCGCCGCCAGCGATGTGTCCCGCCTTTTGAACCCCCTGGTTGTAGGAGCCGACGTAAGGAGGCTCAAATTTACTCGGCGCGGATCAGCGCGCTGTTGGCGAGAAAGGACGCTTGTGCTGCGCGCCAGCGTCGTGGAGTGCGCCAGCCCTCTGGCGCTTTGGCAGCACTGAGGCGTCCTTCTTTAGCAACGGCTGACACACGCCAAGGCCACGCGCTCAGGAAAAGCGGTAGAGGACTACCGCACTCCAAGACCTCGCGGACTTCGCGCGGGGCTTTCGATCTCGCGCCAGCGTCGGCACAAGTTCAGCCGGCCAAACGCAAAGACGCGGAGGCGCAAAGTCGCCGAGAAATAAAATTCCCTTCTCCCAACCACCAACTTCATCTTTGCGGCTCTGCGGCTCTGCGGCTTGGCGTTAAAATTCCCCGCGCCCGCTTCAACGCCGCGAACGCCGTTTGCCAAACACCCACTTTCGGGACCGGCGCTGAATAGACGAGGGAAGACTCAAATTTCAATAATCAAGTTCCAAGGTCCAAAAGCCCAACGGGCGCACGGAACACCCTTAAGCCTTGGTCATTGAATCTTCCTGGCGACTTGAATCTTGGTCCTTGGAACTTCCCTCCGGGCCGACCTCGCGGACTTCGCGCGGAGCGTACGAACTCACGCCAGGATCGTGGAAAATGCGTGTCGCTTTTCATTAACACCTGGCTTCAGCCAGGTGACCAGCGGGTGAACGCGGGTCTTAACGGTTTCAACCGTTTAATCGTGCGCTCAGCCTGAAACGGTTAAAACCGTTGAGTT
>Ga0209381_1003098_pt1 | contig 18378 bp, 16 predicted proteins | sample DewCreD2012metaG_FD_184111 | JGI IMG/M metagenome (GOLD analysis project Ga0209381, IMG submission 184111) | Hot spring sediment bacterial and archeal communities from British Columbia, Canada, to study Microbial Dark Matter (Phase II) - Dewar... ...
GCTGTTTATTTCGCCAACGAGATGCTGGCAACCATCGGAGAGTCGTTTAAAAACAAAATAGTGGCCGTATCAGGTTTCGGCAATGTGGCCTGGGGTGCCATTACCAAGGCAACGGAACTGGGAGCCAAAGTGGTTACCATCAGCGGACCCGACGGATATGTATACGATCCCGATGGCATATCAGGAGAAAAAATTGATTATCTGCTCGAACTGAGGGCCAGCAACCAGGACATTGTGGCTCCCTATGCCCTCGAATTCCCGGGTAGTCAGTTCTTCCAGGGCAAAAGACCATGGGAGGTGAAGTGCGATATTGCTATGCCCTGTGCAACACAGAACGAACTCGACAAGGAGGATGCCGCCCGGCTGGTAGCCAATAAATGCCTTTGCGTGGCCGAAGGAGCCAATATGCCCTGTACACCCGATGCCATTGAAATCTTTCAGAAGAACAAAATGCTGTTTGCTCCCGGTAAGGCAGTAAATGCGGGAGGGGTGGCGACATCAGGACTGGAGATGGCGCAGAATGCCATGAAACTCAACTGGGGCAGGGAGGAAGTAGACCGCCGACTGCACGAAATTATGCGCAACATTCATTCTGCCTGCGTCAAATACGGAAAGCAGGATGACGGTTATATTGACTATGTGAAGGGAGCCAATATAGCGGGCTTTCTGAAGGTGGCCAACGCCATGCTCGACCAGGGCGTAGTCTGAAAAAATATATATCAGCCGGTTGGCGCTCAGCGCCAACCGGCTGATACATATTTCTTACCGGGGTGCCGAAAAACGAAATTTTGAGGGCTCCCGGAGAGAATTTAATTACCTTTATCTTTCGTTGGTTCCGGAAGCCTGCTCCAGCATTATATACAGGATGATGTAAATTATTTTACATAATCCGCTTGTTTATCATTTATTTGTCGTACATTTGCATCTGATCAGCGCTGATGAAAAAGGTCAGTATTCTCCGCCGGAATTTCTTCCCGGGTTTATTTTCCTCCGATTCTGCCTCCTGATTGATTGTTTTATTAATTTATTAATTTTTTTATGAACATTTTTGTTGCAAATCTGAGTTTTAAAATTCAGGATCAAGGTCTCCAGAAGATTTTTGAACAGTATGGTGAAGTTTCTTCAGCCAAAGTGATTACCGATCGTGAAACCGGCCGTTCAAAGGGCTATGGTTTTGTTGAAATGCCCTCTGATGAGGATGCTCTGGCAGCTATTCGGGCTCTCGACGGAAGAGACCTTGAAGGGAAAGCCGTTGTTGTAAAACAGGCTCGTCCCCGCGAAGAATTCAAGGACAGCTACAGGAAAAGCAGATATTAAGAGCATTTTCCCATTCTGAATGAAGTACGCCGGATGAACAGTCCGGCGTTTTTTTTAGTGGTTTCTGAGTTTGCTCAAAATCTATTATGTGAACAATTAATAGGTTAAATTTTGAGATCAGAAACCGATATCTGTATTGTGTATTATGATCCGTTTTTGTTCATCCAAACTGTTTTCCATGTTAATTCTTACATCACAAAATTCCTCGGATATTTTATTATCATCTTCACCATGATCGTTATAACGGTTTTTGTTATATACAACATAACCAAAAACACTAAAGGACGAATCAAAAGATGTTCAATTGGAATCTGTTATCTTTTCAGCATAGTCGCAGTATTGTTTTAGCTTGTTGGTAATCAATATAGCTTAATTTCTAAGGCAGCCTATTAAAATGAGTTAACAGTCTCATTTGAAATACCAGTACCTGCAAAAATTCATTCAGCACTTACTTCATAAATATTCCCGTCATATTTTCTTTTGATGGAAACGGTAAATCCTTTTTCCATCAACACTTTTCCCGAAGCACGCAATACCTTGACATTGTCAGGCGCAAGCTTTACGGTGTATTTTTTTGACGGATCCAATCCTGCAAGAAAAACCATACGGTTTTTTTCCAGCGCTCCCTGCCGGAATACCCCAAATATTCCTCCTTCCCGGGAATCGGTATTAATGCGCATCCAACCATCCCAGGCACCTTCCTGGGGTTCTCCAAATCCCGGCAGATCCTGCCGGAACGACATGTAATCATATTTCTTTTGCATGCTCAGTATCCAATTGGACCATTTTTTAATTTCAGCCCTTTTTTCAGACATCAACTTTCGGGGATCGCCCAATGCGATGGGGAGGGTTCCTATCAAGGATTTCAGGCTGAATATGAATTCTGGATCGTCCATTTGCTGATTTCCGATAACCAGCGAAGAGGCTGGCATTGCAGGAGACCGCCACCAGGCCATTTGTCTTACCCGAAGCGCTCCGGTCGGGTTTCGTTCTTCAAAATTGGCAAGCCAGTTTCCATCAGCATGCTTCACAAAAGCATAATCCTGTAAATGCAATTTACCGGCTGTTTCAAAGGTGCAGTCAATAAAAAGATCAGGCACTTCCTTATGCAGCTCATCGAATAATTGTAATACTCGCTCATAAATCACAATAAATGATTCTTCATGATCGCGATGATAGGGATGATCGTTTGCATAACATCCGGAGACCATATTATCGTCAACATATGCGCTTGTAACAACTGATAAATCAAGTTTTGCATAAGCTAATCCATATTCCTTTGACAGTTTGACAATTACCTCTTTAATATAATCGAAATAATCGGTACCAAAACAACTGGTATAAAAATCGGAATCGTCTTCAACAAAATGCAAATTGCCTAATTTCCCTTTATAATTCTTCACAAACCATTCGGGATGCTCCTTAAACACTTTTGCATCTTCAGTAGCAGATCCAATACTTATCCATAATCCCGGCTTCATTCCAAGGGAACGGATATAATCAAATGTCGTTTTCAAACCATTGGGAAATTTATACTTGTTCACAAGCCAGTCGCCATAGTTTTCACCCCAGGGTTTTGCGGAAGGTTTTGCCTGATAATTCATTTCCCACCCGTCATCGATCACAAATTCCTGTATTCCGCATTCGGCAGCTGCTTTGGCTAAATCACGTACCAGCGAATCTGAAATTACAGCGTAAAAGGGATACCAGGTATTATAGACAAAGACAGGCTTCTCACGACTCTGGAATAGGCTGACACCCATATGTTTTCTTACATAGTCGGCTACAGTTCCGTTAATAAGGTCAGTACCATTATCGCTGCCCGATTGCAAGGCCATAAATGTTGCCGGGCTCGTCCATGATTCTTCCGGTTTAAGCCATTTGCGAAAAGGGAAATCCTGTCCGGGATGAGTTAACCCTGCTTCAATGTGCGCAGTTCCATCAAGATGATAACTTAGCCGCTTAAGCACTCCAGGGGCTTCATTGCCGATGGCCATTGACATCTGATTCGATATATGATGAAATACTACCAGCGCATCATTCCAATTGCCCAGGTAGCTTCCAATATGTTTCATCCTTCCATAGTTAGTATACAGGATAGAAAATGTGCTGAAAAAATAAGAACGAATATCTTCCACGTTAACTGCCTCAATCTTTAAATCTGTTTTGCCTTCATTCACAAACCGGATGTTTTTTCGTATAAGTGGCAGACCCGGGTACATCAGGTAGGTAATTTCAATTTTTATGTCATTATTTTTAAGGGAGATGGATGCTCCTGCTCCCTGGTAATTATCCTTTGCGTCTGTACAGGAAACCATTTGCCATTCTGAAAATCCGTTCATTTCAATACCGTTGACCGTAAAAGCAAAATCTTTCGATTCTGCTTGTATATATTCTTTTCCGGATTTATTTAATACAATTTGTCTTGTGGTAAATTTCAGACTGTCTTTACTGTAAACAATGGTACGTTTGATTAATCCGTTGTCCAGCACCAGGGTTCTTCCGTCCCAATGGTAGTTTTGCGCAAGAGATATTAAAAACAAGCAGTTTAATACAGTAAACATACATGTTTTCATAACTGTACAGTTTTGATTTTTGTTAAATATTTAAGGTTCTATCCGTAATTTAGGTTTAAACCCATATTTTTTGCATTTTTAATACTCGCCGTTTTTCAATCACGGGTTATATAAATATAAGTTTTTTATGATGATGTAATCAAGTGTTAATAAGTGGAAATAAATCGAAGAGTTATTCTGGTTATTAACACATTTTCTTTTTTACCTACTTTTTTCTTTTATTACCATCTTCAATTTCTGTCAATCCCGATAGCTATAGGGACGCCAGTGATTTATAAAGGTTTGCCGGACAATTTCGACCAATACCCTGATGACATAGCCGGTTGTTGTAATAATCAATGCGAAGGGTTACCGTTTATTCAGCCATAATAATTTTAACGTCACCTATACCCCCGTTGATATCAATCCGCATGCGCGGGGCGCCGGTTTCCCAGGCATCGTTATAAAAATAGCTTCCTTTGCGCACGAGCTCGCCCATGTCGGTGTTTCCTATGAGTCCCGACAGCGAAACCTTTACTCCCGCAGAACGGGGAAGAATCAGCCGGAGGGTACCGATTCCGCAGTTAAATTCGGCATCCAGTTCTTCTTTTCTTTTTCCGGAAAGGTCAACCGTTGCTTCCCCCACACCGGCATTGACCTTTACACTGGTAGCCGACGTACCTTTCAGATTGACGGTAAATTCTCCGGCTCCCAGCGACATGGAGACCGTTCTGAGGTTCAGCCCGCTCAGGTCGAATTTCCCTTTGCCGGCACCCATATTGAGGGAAAGGTCCATAGGCACTTTTTCGTTCATGCGGATGGAACAAATGGTGCGGTCGTCGCTGATTTCTTTCAATCCCTCGATTTTGGGCATGTAGAGTTTTGCATACAAATGATCGCCTGTGAGATCCTGTTTGATCAGAAACCGCCTTTCCTTGCGGTATTTGATGGAAACTTCAGCAAGGTCGGGTGTGCCGCCTTTTACCGAAAGGATGCCTGCGGGGATGCTGATGTCAACTGAAGCGGTCCGGGCTTTTCCCAGGCCGATTTTCCGGCGTTCTGTGCGGAAAGAGTCTTCTGAAAAAGATCCCTGGTCTTCTTCAGGAGCAGAATAGGAAAAATCAACGGCCGTATCGTCTTTTATCGTGTTTTCTTCGGGAGTGTGGGAATAAATGCACGACCCCAGAAGCAACAGGAAGACAAGCTGGAAGGGAGGAATTTTCATAGGGTGCGGGTTATTTGGTTTCTTCGGCAAACTGATTGATAAACTCTGCGGCCGGAAGGATGGATGCATAGGCTTTGAGCGCGGCGAAAACGGCCGCCTGGACTTTTCGTGCCGGGACGGTATCCTTTTCCCATACAAGGGTGCGCGTTGCACAGGCGTCCTGAATTACCGTACAGCGAAAACCGTAGTCGGAAGCAGCTCTGACGGCCGCCTCCAGGCACATGTGCGTTTGCATGCCTGCCAGAACCAGATGTTGAATTCCCATTTGTTTTAAGTAATCGTACAATCCGGTACCCAGGAAGGAATTAACTTCTTTCTTGACGAAGACTTTTTCATCCTTTTCCGGGGAAACCAGCGGGTGAATTTCTCCTCCTCCCTGGTGCATGACATGAACTACCGGCAGGTGGTGCTGACGAAAAAAATGTAGGAGGCTGGAGGCCACATTCACTGCTTCATCGGATCCTTCAAGAGGCAACCGGCTGGCTCTGAAATAAAATTCCTGTATATCAATGAGCAGAAGGGCAGTTCTGTTATTTTCCCTTTTCCCGGTCTGCGCCTGCAGGCAGGTGGCAAACAGAACAGCAAGCAGCAGGATCGATGGTTTCATAGGAGGTGAAATAAACAGATAAAGATAATCCAAATCAAAGAAAATCTCATTCAATGGCCCTTAAAACGGGTCTAATTTTATCTGTCTCATTCGTCTGGTTGAATTTTCAGATTGAATGGTAAAAAGGCAGCAAAAGCCCCGAAAGGGCGGCATTATTATAGAAAAATTAAGCAAATTTAAGACAAAACCCTGAATGTATTATATCGCATATCGGAACAAATTGTAAATTTATAATAAGATTTTGCTTAAAAATTTTATAAAATGGCAGGAACGTATTCGCAGGTTTATCTCCAAATCGTATTTGCTGTTAAAGAACGGCAAAGTTTATTAAAGAAATCTTTTCGGGAAGAAGTATTCAAATATATTGCCGGTATTATTAAAGAAAAAGGTCAGAAACCAATAATAGTAAACGGATTCTCTGATCATGTTCATTGCTTCTTAGGTTTTACAACCGCCATATCTATATCGGATCTGGTCAGGGAAATAAAAAGCAACTCCTCAAGATTTATAAATGAAAGAAGATGGGTACCAGGTAAATTTCAGTGGCAGGAGGGATACGGTGTCTTTTCATATGGTCATTCTCAGATTCAGCAGGTGTATGATTATATTCAAAATCAAGAACAACACCATATTAAAAAGACATTCAGGGAGGAATATATTGAATTTCTTGAAAAATTCAACATTAAATACAACGCTGAGTACCTATTTGATTGGATTTTATAATGTCACCCCTTCGGGGTTCTTGTTTTTCTTTTTGTTCATTTTCTACAATAATGCCATCCCTTCGGGATTATATCAGAATTAGATAAATTGACGAAGTTACAATCCTGATAGGTAAAATTATTGCAGAGTTTTAAGGGATCGAATAGTTAAAAGGCAATAAAAGCCCCGAAGGGGCGGCATTATTATAGGATCGAATGGTAAAAAGGCAGCAAAAGCCCCGAAGGGGCGGCATTATTGTAGGATCGGATGGTAAAAAGACAACCAGAGCCCTGAAGGGGCGGCATTATTGTATGATTGAATGGTAAAAAGGCAATAAAAGCCCCGAAAGGGCGACATTATTGTAGGATTGAATGGTAAAAAGGCAATAAAAGCCCCGAAGGGTCGGCATTATTGTAGGATTGAATGGTAAAAAGGCAATAAAAGCCCCGAAGGGGCGGCATTATTATAGGATCGAATGGTAAAAAGGCAGCAAAAGCCCTGAAGGGGGCGGCATTATTGTAGGATTGAATGGTAGAAAGACAGCAAAAGCCCTGAAGGGGACGTCATTATTGTATGATTGAATGGTAAAAAGGCAGCAAAAGCCCCGAAGGGGCGGCATTATTGTAGGATTGAATGGCAAAAAGGCAGCAAAAGCCCTGAAGGGGGCGGCATTATTGTAGGATCGGATGGTAAAAAGACAACCAGAGCCCCGAAGGGGCGGCATTATTGAAGGTTCTTCGGACCGCTCAGAATCCCACTGATAATGCGCTTCAGCTCCGAATAGGAATTAACCACCGGAAGATCAGGATAATCGGCCGTTACATTGGCCGGTGGCCGGTACAGAATCCCCGTTTCAGCCTGCTTCAGCATGGAAATGTCGTTGTACGAATCCCCTATGGCAATCACCTTATAATTAAGCGATTGCATTGCCTCTACCACCTTTCTTTTTCCGTCTTTCTGACGGAGGTTATAGTCTGTAATCATTCCTTCCCTGTTCACGGTAAGATGGTGGCAGAACAGAGTGGGCCGGCCCAGTTTTTCCATCAGCGGATCGGCAAATTCAACAAAAGTGTCGGAAACAACAATCAGCTGGGTTACCGACCGGAGCCAGTTGATGAATTCACGGGCTCCGGGAAGCGGTTCGATGGAGGAAATTACGTGCTGAATATCGTGCAGGTTGAGGCGGTACTGCTCGAGAATGCTCAGTCGCTTTTTCATCAGCGCATCATAATCGCTTATGTCGCGTGTAGTGAGCTTCAATTCGTCAATTCCTGTCTTTTTGGATACATTCACCCACACTTCGGGTACAAAGACGCCTTCAAGGTCGGAACATACAATATACATCGCCGCTATTTTATTAGAAAAACATGTTCATCAGATACTTTTTAAAAGCACGGTAATCACTTTCAACCCGGTCGAACTGTTCTTCCTTTCCGAAAATGGTTTTCAGAGATTCGGGCAGGATGGGCAGGGTACCCGTTGCTTTTTTTACCTCATCGGGGAATTTACCGGGGTGAGCCGTTTCAACTACAACGATGGGGATATTTCTGCTATGGGTGCGGTTTTCACGGAGGTATTCCACAGCGCCTTTCCAGGCAACTGCCCCGTGGGGTTCCAGGACAATTCCTTTCTCTTTCCACACACCGGCCATTGTTTCCATAGTTTCCTCATCGGTAATGCTCACACCATGGAAATCATTGCGCATTCTCTCCAGGTCGGGCTTCCGGAGAATGCTCCCTTTCTCGTCCATAATGCCTCCGTACAGAGCCACCAGGCGGGCCATATTGCTCGGATGCCCCACGTTCATGGCACTGGATATGCACATGAGCGAAGGGGAAATGATCTGGTACACTCCGGTGCGAAGGTATTCGGGTACTTCTTTATTGGCATTGGTGGCCACAATGAAGCGGTGAACGGGAAGTCCGGTTTCGCGGGCCAGGACTCCTCCCATCAGATTGCCGAAATTTCCGGATGGCACGGAGAAGATGACGGGGCTATCGGGCCGGGAGCAAACGCGCGATCCGGCATAATAGTAATACACTGTTTGCGGCAGCAGCCGTCCGATGTTGATGGAATTGGCCGAGGAAAGAGGAATCCGGGCCAGTTCCGGATCAGTAAATGCCTGTTTTACGAGGGCCTGGCAATGATCGAACTTACCGTCGATTCCGGCAATATGAACATTGCCGTGCAGGGTGGTCATCTGCCGCCGCTGAACTTCGCTAACTTCTCCCAGAGGGAAAAGAACCACCACGTCAATATGTTCCAGTCCATAAAAGGCGTTGGCCACGGCACTGCCGGTATCGCCCGAGGTGGCGGTAAGAATCACCATGTGCCTTTTTTCCTTTGCCATGAAATAATTCATCATTCGGGCCATCAGACGGGCGGCGAAGTCTTTAAACGAAGCTGTAGGGCCCTGGTCGAGCCGCAGGATAAACAGGTTGTCGCCGGCTGGTTCTATCGGGACATCAAAGGTATAGGCATCGCGGCACATGGCCGTAAGATCTGTTAAGGGAATGGCATCTCCGAGAAAAGCTGACAGTACGTGGGCTGCTATTTCATAATAGGCCATGCCAGGGAATCGGGCCCTCAGCTTTTCCCCTATTGCCGGAATGCGGTCGGGCATGTACAGACCTTTATCGGGAGCAAGTCCCCGCAGCAGGGCCTCTTCAAACGGCACCTTCGGGGCTTTCAGGTTGGTGGAAAAGTATTCTATCGCCATGGTTCCTTTCTCTGCCATCATTTCCGCTTTCATCTCTTCATGCATATTCTTAGGTTTCAGATGCTGGCCACCCTGATAATGTCGGCAAAGACCCCGGCGGCTGTTACATCGGCGCCTGCTCCGTATCCTTTGATTACCATGGGAAATTCCCTGTACCGTTCCGTGGTGATCATGATGATGTTGTTGCTTCCGGCCAGTTCATAAGCAGGGTGGGACGAATCGACTTCCAGCAGGCCGACAGAGGCTTTTCCTTCATCCATAGTAGCAAAGAAGCGACAGCGTTTGCCCTTTTCGGCCAGTTCCTTTCTTTGTTGTTCAAAACCGGCGTCATATTTTTTTACCGTATTCCAGAAGTCGTCGAGCGAACCTTCAAAGCAGTCGGCGGGCAGGAAAGGTTTGATTTCCACGTCTTTTTCCTCAAGGGGGTAACCGGCTTCGCGCGAAAGGATCAGGATTTTTCTTACCACATCTTTTCCGCTCAGGTCAATGCGCGGGTCGGGTTCAGAATATCCTTTTTCCTTGGCCCGCCTGATGGCTTCGCTCATGGGCACGTCAGGGCCGATTTCGTTAAAGATGAAATTCAGCGTTCCCGACAAAACTGCCTGGAGTTTAAGAATCCTGTCGCCGCTCAGAATGAGGTCGTTCATGGTGTTGATAACAGGAAGCCCTGCGCCCACATTGGTTTCGAAGAAAAAACGCACATTGCGGGCCTGCGCGCGGGTTTTCAACTCCCTGTACTGCTCATATGGCCCTGAACAGGCAATCTTGTTGGCGGCTACCACCGAAATGAAGGCGTCAAACAACTGCGGGTAAACGGAGGCCACCTCGCTGCTTCCCGTGCAATCAATAAAAACGGAGTTCCGCAGGTTCAGCCTTACCATGGTTTTGCAAAATTCATGGATATCCGACCGTTCTCCCAGGTTATCGAGAATATAGTCAACCTGGCCCGGGTGCAGTCCTTTTTTGTCAATCACCATCTTGCGCGAGTTGGCAACTCCTACCAGGTTCAGTTTGAGACGGTGCGAGGCCATCAGTTTTTCCTGCTGTACAGATAGCTGGCGGAGGAGGCTTTTACCAACCACTCCTGTGCCGGCAAGGAAGAGGTTGAGTTCCTTGTAGGTTGACAGGAAGAATCCTTCATGGATGACGTTAAGAGCCTTTTTCAGGCTGCTGTTTTTGATGACCACCGAAATGTTCAGTTCGCTGGAACCCTGGGCGGTGGCGACAACGTTAATACCATTGCGTCCCAGGGCACGGAACAGGGTGGCCGAAATGCCCGGGGTATTTTTCATCTTTTCGCCCACAATGGCAATGACAGACATGTCGCTTTCAACGGTAACCTTCAGTTCGCCGTTCTGTGTCATTTCCCTGTGAAATTCTGCCTTGATGGCTTTTTCTGCCTTGCGCGAATCGGCCGGCATCACGGCAAAGGAAATGGAATACTCTGATGAAGCCTGGGTAATGAGAATTACGTTCACTCTGGCTTCGGCCAGTGCCTTGAAAAGGCGCATTGAGGTTCCGCTCACACCCACCATGGCCGTTCCCTGCAGGGTGATCAGGTCGACGTGGTCAATGGATGAAATGCCCTTAATGGGGGAACGTGTCGGGCCGTTGGGCTCACTGCTGATCAGTGTGCCTTTGGCTTCGGGGTTGAAAGTATTTTTTACGTAAACAGGTATATTCTTCTTGTAAACAGGGCGTAGGGTAGGAGTATAGATCACTTTGGCTCCGAAATGGGAAAGTTCGATGGCTTCGGCGTAGGTGAGATGCTCAATGGCATAGGCTTTTTCAACCTTCCGCGGGTCGGCCGTCATAAAGCCATCCACATCGGTCCATATTTCCAGGGCTCCTGCATCCAGGGCGGCGGCAATGATAGCGGCGGTGTAATCCGACCCGCCCCTTCCGAGCGTGGTGGTTTCGTTAAGCCTTGTACTGCCGATGAAGCCCGGAACAATGGCGTATTTTTTCAGCCCGTGAAACTCCGTTTTCAGCAAGGAGTTGGTGAGGTCAAAATCAACTGCGGCATTTCCGAACTGGTCGTCGGTTTTGATGGCATAGCGGATGTCGGTAAAAACAGCTCCCTGCACAATCTGGGAAATAATGAAAGCCGAGAGCAGTTCCCCGAAGCTCAGGATATGGTCAAGGGTTCTTTTGCTCAGTTCCTGAAGCAGGAAGACCCCTTCGAGGAGGGAAGCCAGTTCGCTGAACATCTGTTCCACCGCCTGAACCGTCGCTTCTGTTTTCTCGTCAGCTACCAGATAATGGATAACGTCCAGATGGCGTTTTTTCACAAGCTGAAGTTCGCTGCGGAAATCTTCCTTTCGTCTGGCGGCCATTTCACCCAGTTGCATCAGCTCATCGGTAACTCCGCGGAATGCAGAAACAACAACAATACAGGGCTCTTTCCGGAGTTCAATGATTTTTTTAACTCCCCGGATGCGCTCGGGAGAGCCTACCGACGATCCGCCAAACTTGAGAACTTTCATTTTCCGATAAACTAAATTCTGTCCTGAACCGGGCATCGGAAGAAGTTGTGTCACCGGGCATGCAGTAAAGCATACGGGTTTTCCTTTACTGTAGTAACTTGATTTACAGAAAGAAAACCCTCTGATGAAATCAGAAAATCTCCGATAACCGGTTCAAAGCATACAAAAATATGCTTTATAACACATTTTTCAAAAGATTATGCCGTGATTTTCGTGGAAAGAAGGAGAAAATCAGCCAAGCACGGCACTTTCAACGGCAACGGAAGGTTCAATTTTTTTGATGAGGCCCTGCAGTACTTTGCCCGGTCCGGCTTCCACGAAGCGGGTTGCTCCGTCGGCCACCATGTTTTTGATGCTTTGTGTCCATTTGACGGGCGAGGTAAGCTGAGCCATGAGGTTTGCCCTGATGGTAACGGGATCGGAGGAGGGCATGGCATTGACGTTTTGGTAAACCGGGCATTGCGGCACGGAGAAATGGGTTTCGTTGATAGCCCTGGCGAGTTCTTCGCGGGCGGGTTCCATCAGGGGGGAGTGGAAGGCCCCGCCGACGGCCAGTTTGATGGCGCGTTTTGCCCCGGCGGCCGTAAGCTTTTCAATGGCTTTTTCGATTCCGCTGATGGTACCTGAAATAACAAGTTGTCCCGGACTGTTATAATTTGCCGGGACAACAATATCGTCAATAGATTTGCAGATATCTTCCACGGTTTTGTCATCCAGACCCAGGACAGCGGCCATGGTGGAAGGCTGAAGTTCGCAGGCTTTCTGCATAGCTTGTGCCCGCTTGGCAACCAGGGACAGGCCGTCTTCGAAGGAAAGAGCGCCGCTGGCAACCAGTGCAGAAAATTCACCCAGGCTATGCCCGGCTACCATGTCAGGATGAAACCGGTCGCCCATGCATTTGACCAGAATAACGGAATGCAAAAATATGGCTGGCTGGGTAACACGGGTTTGACGGAGGTCTTCTTCCGTGCCTCCAAACATGATGTCGGTGATGGTAAAACCCAGCAACAGATTTGCCTTTTCAAAAAGTTCCTTTGCCAGGGGCGAGGATTCATAAAGATCTTTCCCCATACCGGGAAATTGTGCCCCCTGTCCAGAAAATACATAAGCCGTCATAGTGGTAAATTTTGCGTCAAATGTATAAAAATATTCCGTCAATGGTATGTTATCTTACATAAACCCACATCACGCATGATAAATGAGACGAACTGACGGATCACCGATTGGTATTCAGCAGAAGCATCCGTAGTTAACGGTCAATTCATTTTTTCGTCACACCTCCGGGTCTGCAAAAGTTTGCGGACGATCTTCCATGGATGCGACCGTGGACATTGGAATTCGAAACCTTTGTTTTTGCTCCGGTTCCCCTGAACCTGATTTTTTCCGGCCGCCGGAAAATTCTTTTCACCTGACTTGTAAGGCAAATTTATCCGGTGATAAGGAGGGCAGGTGCTTTCTGTCAGTGCAGATTCACCCCGATCATATGCATGAACTCGGCGCGGGTGGCCAGGTTGTCAAGAAATTCACCCGAAAAGGCCGATGTTGTAGTGACGGAATTCTGCTTCTGAACACCGCGCATCACCATGCACAGGTGCTTGGCTTCAATTACTACGGCTACTCCAAGCGGCTGAAGAGTTTCCTGAATGCAGTCGCGGATCTGCAGAGTAAGCCGTTCCTGAACCTGAAGCCTGCGGGCATAAGCATCCACAACCCGGGCAATTTTGCTCAGTCCGGTGATATATTCATTGGGGATATAGGCAACATGCGCTCTTCCGAAAAAAGGAATCATATGGTGCTCGCACATCGAAAAAAGCTCAATGTCTTTTACAATCACCATTTCCTTGTAATCTTCCCTGAAACGCGCCGAAGCGAGCATCTTATGCGGATCGAGATGATAGCCGTGCGTAAGGAACTGCATCGACTTGGCTACACGCAGGGGAGTTCTCCGAAGGCCTTCCCGGCACGTATCTTCCCCTATAAGGCTAAGCACTTCGGTGTATATTTCAGAGAGGCGTTTTGTCACCTCATCGTTGTAAACTTCCGTTTTAATGTACCCGGGTTCCTGGTCTTCGTCAACAAAATACTTTTTATCTTCCATAGGTTAACGATTATAGCGGTTTATTTTCCAAAATACTCAACATAATTGTTCTCGGTTTCATGCAGGCGCACAGAGTGCAGTTGTGCACCAAGTTGTTTCACCGGTTCCTCCAGTTCTTCCCAGATGGCAATAGCTATCTGCTCGGTCGAAGCCTGACGGTTTTTCATGAAGGGCACTTCCAGGTTCAGGTTTTTATGGTCTGCCGGTTCGATGATCCGCTCCCGGATAATGCGGCTAAGGTCTTTCAGGTTCACTGTATAGCCGGTTTCCGGATTGACTTCCCCCTTGATGGTAACGAACAGCTCGTAGTTATGCCCGTGCCAGTTAGGGTTGGAACACTTGCCAAAGACTTCGAAATTTTTTTCGTCCGACCACTCGGGCCTGTACAAACGGTGAGCAGCGTTGAACCGTTCACGCCGGGTAAGATAGACTGTCATCTGCGTCAATAATTCATTTTGAAATGAAGCCAATATCAAAGGTATGGTTAATTTTGCGAATAAACAACGGAACAGGATGCCTGGTTCAGAACTTGGCCATGAAGGGATTTTAATTGCCGTACCCACTGTGCAGGAAGCGGAATCTTTTGCAGTAGCAGGGACTATTCCGTTTTCAGGGGGGGCTGTTTCTCCCGGAAGGGTAGGGAAGAAGCAGGTGAATATATTGATTACGGGGGTTGGGATTCCCGATGCTCTCAACATCCTGGCCCTGGCAACGGAAAAGCCTTTTCTTCCCCGCCTGATAGTGCATGCAGGGATTGCCGGCAGTTGCACCGGGGCTTATCCCCCCGGAAGCGTTGTTCTTATTGAGAAAGACTGTTTTGCTGATTTGGGCGTTTTTCATGGTAACCGGATTTATAGCCTGTCGGAGCGAAACCTGGCCGGCCGGAATGCATTTCCTTATTCGGACGGATGGATTGAAATTCCCGGAGCCGCTCAATGGGCTGAAAAGCTCGGACTGCCCTGTGTGAAGGCACGTACGGTTGCTACGGCCTGTTCGCCATTGCTGAAGAATGACAAACCATGTCCGGATGCGGCCGTTGAAACGATGGAAGGGGCGTCTGTCGCTCTTTTTTGCCGCAGCCGCAATATACCTCTGATTCATATCCGTGCCATTTCGAACTATGTAAGCCAAACCGACAGCCGTTTGTGGGATTTCGGGGCTGCTTTTGCCGCTCTCCGGGAAACGGTTGCCGGAATTCTTGATTTAACAGGCGCACTATGAAAAAACTGCAGATCCATTTTACTCCGTGCCCGAACGATACCTTTATGTTTTTTGCCCTGGTGCATGGGGTTGTTGACAGCTCCGGGCTGTCCTTTGCTGTGCATATGGCCGACATTGAAGAACTGAACCGGCAGGCTATTCAGGGAATACCTGATGTGACCAAAATCAGCATAGCAGCTTTTCCGGCCATTTCGGAAAACTATGAACTGCTTACCGCAGGAGCCGCAGTTGGTTTTGAAAACGGCCCGCTGGTTGTGAGCCGGAAAAAACTATACCCCGATGAACTGCATGATGCCCTGATAGCCATTCCCGGAGAAAATACCACGGCCAATCTGCTTCTTTCAATTTTGTTTCCTTCAGCCCGCAATAAAAAAGTATTTCTTTTTTCTGAAATTGAAGAAGTTGTTCTCGACGGGGAAGCAGATGCCGGCCTGCTCATTCATGAAACCCGTTTTACTTACCAGGGGAAAGGCCTTAAACTGGTCTGCGATCTGGGAAAGGAATGGGTGGCAGCGAAAGGAGTACCCGTACCTCTGGGCGGCTTTGCCATAAGAAGAAGTCTGGATACAAGCGTCAGGCAAAAATTCAACCGGCTGCTGGAAGAAAGCATCAGAACAGCTATGAAATACCCGCGGGAACCTCTTGGTTACATGAAAAAACACGCACAGGAATTGCAGGAAGATGTGATTTACCGGCACGTTCACCTGTACGTGAATGCGTTTTCTGTGTCACTCGGAGAGGAAGGGAAAAAAGCCATTGAAACATTGCTAGACGAAGGGTTTACAAAAGGGGTACTGCCCAAAGCCAAAAAACCCTTATTTTTGGACGCTTAACAACGAAAACCGATGATTGCCATTACAGGAGCAGCAGGATTTATAGGAAGTGCCCTTGCGCATTACCTGAACGAACAGTTTTATAACGACCTTGTGCTGGTGGATGATTTCAGCCGGGCTGACAAAGGCAGAAACCTTGCCGGATTGAAATTTACTGCCCTGGTGCCGAGGGATGAATTCAGCCGGTGGCTTGATGCTAACCACAGGCTTGTTCAGTTTGTTTTTCATCTGGGGGCACGCACCGATACAGCCGAATTCAACAAAGATGTTTTTGACCGGCTGAACCTGAATTATTCGAAGATGGTATGGGCCAGGTGCGTGCAATACGGACTCCCGCTGGTATATGCTTCGTCAGCGGCAACGTACGGCATGGGAGAATATGGCTACCGCGACGATCATGCCATTGTCCCGCTTCTTAAGCCTTTGAACCCTTACGGCGAATCAAAAAACGAATTCGATAAATGGGCGCTCTCGCAAAAGGAAACGCCTTATTTCTGGGCCGGTTTTAAGTTTTTTAATGTTTACGGCCCTAACGAATACCACAAAGGCCGGATGGCTTCGGTAGTGTTCCATGCTTTCCGGCAGATAAGAGATACCGGAAAAATGAAACTCTTCCGGTCTCACAGAGAGGACATCAGGGACGGAGAACAGAAAAGAGACTTCGTTTACGTCAGAGACGTTGTCAGGGTTCTGTTCTATTATATGCACCACCGGAAGGACTCTGGTATCTATAACCTCGGAACGGGGAATGCCCGCAGTTTCCTCGACCTTGCACGGAATGTCTTCAGGGCCATGGGAAAGGAAGAAGTCATCGAATTTATTGATACACCCGCTGATATCCGTGACAAATACCAGTACTTCACCGAAGCTGATATCTCCAAACTCCGGAAAGCCGGATATGCGGATGCATTTTTTTCTCTTGAGGAAGGAATATTCGACTATGTTACCCGGTTTCTGATGCCGGATAAATGTTACGGAGAGTAACTGCTTTCCTGTTAGTTTTGTGCCATCTTATTCAGTTCCTCCACAACGGCATCAATCTCTTCCGGTGTCAGTCCCTTTTCCAGAGCTGCCTCTTCAAGTGTGCCCCAAATAGGCTCACCGCATACAATACAGCGTATCCCCTTTTCGCTTAAAAACCTTACCGATGAGGGTATCCGTTGAATCAACTCCTCGATGGAAATGGTTTTGTCAATGGGTTTTTCCGTCCTGCTCATATTTTGTTGAATGTTGTTTTTCCGAAATGGAATTCCCGGTTGTGATGTGTTTGTCGTCTTCAAATATAAAATAATTGTAAATTTTCATCTCCGTCGTACATCTTCAGGATACGAAAAATGAAGTTTATGGTGCGGAGCTGATACCGGCATTCTCCGTTTTTGCAAAGGAACAAGTGTAACAAACTGCCTGATAAACCGTAAAAAGAAAACAAGAAAGTCAAACGTTTCAGAGAGATTATTTCATATGCGATTAAACTTTTTCGTTTTTGATACATCCAAAGGGCAAAGAAATTTCAGCAACTATGTTTAACCAAAATTTTTCAGTCATGAAAGCGAGAAATCTTTTTGTAGTTCTTTTTCTGGCCGGTGCATTCCTGGCAGGAATGACATCTTGTTCCAAAGACACCAAAGATGTAACCAGCACCGATGCCCTGTCTGTAGCACAGGATGATGCTCTGGCTGACAACCTGTTTGATGATGCCCTGGCTGAAACTGATGAAGTGAATCTGGAAGCCGATGCCAATGGTTTCAGCAATGATGCGCTGAAATCGGTCTATCTCACTGGTTCTAGAACAGTTGTGGTGGATAAGCCTGATACAGTGAATTTTCCCAAAAAAATAACGATTACTTACCAAAACTGGGTAGGACCAAACGGAAGGGAGAAGAATGGAACGATTTACGTTACCGTGAACAAGCGCTGGATGCGTGCCGGATACGTGCGTACGGTAACTTTTGAAAACTTCAGTATCAACGGGTACAAAATTGAAGGTACAAAGACCATCAGTTATCTTGGATTGGTTAATGCCAAGCCCACCATTACCGTTAAACTCGAAAACGGCAAGGTTATTACTCCCGGCGGCAAGACCATTCAGCATCAGCGCGAGATAACCCGTACATGGGAAAATGGATGGCAAACTCCGTTATGGATATGGGATGATGTGTGGTTTGTCACGGGTTCCGGAAGCGGGGTTGACAGAAACGGTTTTGCCTATACCTATACTATTAAGGAAGCGCTTCAGTTCCATGTGGGTTGTCCCTGGGCCAAGGCTGGGGTAATAGAAATTGTGATTGAAGGAAAGAAGACAATTACCATTGACTTTGGCGATGGAACCTGCGACCGGAAGTTTTCAGTGACGATCGACGGCCAAACTACCCAGGAAAATGGACCGGAAGGCAATGAAGGCACGAAATAGTCAATTGATGCCTGTCGTTCTCTTCCCGGCTGGGTGAGTTGTTCTGATGCCGGGAAAGAAGAAAAGGGATCAAAGAAAAAGAGGCTGTCTAAAAAGTTATTTAGGCGGCCTCTTTAATTTTCGAACAATATATGTTGGTTATTTTAGGATTTGAAGGATGGACTGTCAAAATAGAGTAAACAAATAATTTTAAATTCAACCAATT
>Ga0209381_1003106_pt1 | contig 18321 bp, 17 predicted proteins | sample DewCreD2012metaG_FD_184111 | JGI IMG/M metagenome (GOLD analysis project Ga0209381, IMG submission 184111) | Hot spring sediment bacterial and archeal communities from British Columbia, Canada, to study Microbial Dark Matter (Phase II) - Dewar... ...
CCAGGGCATCTGGCCCTCCTACGCGCCGCTCGGCTATCTGAACGTGATGGGCGCGGACGGCAAGCGGACCATCGCGCCAAACCCCGAACTGGCGCCGGTCATCCAGCGCATGTTCGAACGGTACGCCACCGGCAAGCACTCGTTGAAGGAGCTTGCCAAACTGGCCCGCCAGGACGGCCTGCAATATCCCAAGAGCAAGCTCCCGGTGCCGACCTCCACCGTCCACAAGATCCTCCGCAACCGGATCTACTCGGGCGATTTCGACTTCGACGGCAAGACTTACGCCGGCAAGTACGAGCCGATCGTCAAGCGCGAGCTGTGGCAGGAGGTCCAGGACCGGCTCGACGGGCGCAGCCGTCAGAAGCCACGCAAGGCCCGGCACGAGTTCGCCTTCAGCAACCTCATCCGGTGCGGCCACTGCGGCTGCGCGATGGTCGGCGAGTTGAAGAAGCAGCAATACGTCTACTACCACTGCTCGCGCTACAAGGGCCGTTGCCCGGAACCGTACACGCGCGAGGAGGTGCTCGAAGAGCGGTTCTCGGAGTTGCTCCGGAAGCTGACCTTCCCGAAGGACGTCCTAGAATGGATCGTCACCGCGTTGCGCGAAAGCCACCGCGATGAGAAAGCCTTCCACGACGAAGCCATCGGGCGGCTCCAGGCCGAGTACCGCCGCCTCCAGGACCGCATTGACGCGATGTATCTGGACAAGCTGGATGGCCGGATCGACAACGCGTTCTTCGACCGCAAGTCGGCCGAGTGGCGCGCCGAGCAGGACCGCATCCTGCGCGACATCGAGACCCACCAGTCCGCCAACCGCACCTACATCGAGGAAGGCGTCCAACTTCTGCGTCTGGCCGACCGCGCCCACGCCCTGTTCGAGAGGCAGGAACCGGCGGAAAAACGGCGCCTCCTCAATTTTCTACTTTCGAACTGCGTTTGGAAGGACGGCGTTCTGACCGCCGAATACCGCCAACCATTTGACATGTTGGCACTTGCGCGCGAGGCAGCAGGCGATCAAGTTGGGGAGGATGCGGCGAAAACGGCCAGTTTTGAGAAGTGGCTCCCCAAGAATGCTGATTTGAAACCACCTCTCCATAACTTCGGCATAGGAGATGAGATGAGCGCAGCCTGGGAGATAGAACACGCCCCTGAGCGTATCAGCCTCGCCTCCCCGACTCTCTCTCGGGCGCAAGGCAGGCGCACAAGCGCGGCATGAGAATCGCGCCGAATGGCCTACAGTTGATGAAGACGATCACCGCCAGGCCCGCGGAAACACGTGTCGTCCGAAGTTGAACCCGAGGCCGACGCGAACGGTCGTGAGGCTGAAATCAAGACTGCGAGCGACGGCAATCTGGATGGAGATGGCCGGGTGGATCGCGATGGAGGACCACGCGTTCACACCGTGATCCCGCAAGTCCGAGGCCTGGACGGTCGCATGGCTCATCTGCATGAACGGTGGAAGACCCACTGGGAACATTCCCGTCGAGCCTCCTGGTATGTGCCCCATGCCGGGCATTGTTCCGGGATTGTGCCCCATGCCCGGCGGCATCCCAGAGGGGGGCGCTGGCGATGCGTCCTGTGCTACTTCCCGGCTCGTCATCTCCTGCTCCCCAAACGGCTCGACGGCGAATCCACCGATGCCGAGATTGACGCGTCTGCCTAAGCCAACCGTCAGGCCGCCGGAGAAGTGCGCGGCGCCTCCCGTGGCGATGTAAGGCCGTTGATAACCGACATTGTTGAATACGTAGTTTGCCAGACCGGCGCTTACGAAGGGGCGCAGCCGCCTCTCAAAGGTGCGTGCGAAAGTGGCGGTCCCGTCAACTGTGACTTTCCCCGCGCCCAGACCCCGTTCTGAATGCCCCGTTGGAAAGCCAACTGTCAAAGTCGGGCTGAAATCGAAGCCAACGACTCTCACCAGGAGTTGGCCCTGGACGTACACGTCCCCGATGCCGGAGACGGCGCCGCTGTTGAGGCTGTTGAGGTAGAGCGGCAGACCCACCACGACGGAGCCGCGACTCCCCTCCACGCCAGCCTCGGGGATGGCTGTGTAGAAGGCCGCCGCGGAATTGCGATCCACGGTCGTGCTCAGGAACCCGATGCCGTGCAAAGAAGGCCCACCATCTTTCGCCGGCGAGCGCGCCAAGAACGTTAGCTGACGGTCAATCTGTTTGTTGAGTTCACGTAGCGCCAGCAGGATCGCATCGTCGGATTTGCCCCTCGCGCGCAGCTCATCGACGAAAATCGTGCCGTAGTTATGGCCCGATTGCTTGCGAAGAACGACGAGATGGTTCCGGTGAACGCTTAACTGTTCAGCCATGAGCGCCGCAACGATGAGACGGCCATCCGGAGTGGTCGCATAGGAATCGAGTCTGGCCGCCTCCGCAGCGAGGCGAGGGTCCGCGGTTTGCGCACCGGCGATGGAAGCCGGCACCAGCAGCAAGATTGCGACCTGAAATGCTCTCCGCATCAGTGCACCGGGCCCGAACGCGGCATAGCGCCTCCCATGCTTCGAGGGCTGGCCGGCCCCATCATGTCCGTGCCTACCATGGGCACGCCCTGCGGTGGATGCATCGCGTCGCCCGCACCGGCCTGGCGGCCAAGTCCCGGGATCAGGTCCGCACGTTCGGACCGCCCTCGAAACCGCTGCGCCGCCAGGGGCGGCTGGCCGCGCCGGACCCACGTACGTTGGCCGTTGCGCAGGATTACCTCTTGCGAGGGCGATGCGAGATTCGCCACAGAGACCTCGCCTTCGTCGACCGCGACAAGGGTTGCTTCCGTTTCGTCCACAAACACACTGAATGTGGTTCCACGAACCGCGATCACCGCTGTTGGCGTGGTCATCTTGTGAGGATTGGGCCGACCGCTCAATTTTTCGATGTGTACCTTGATGGACCCCAGAAACAGATGCAGGAATTCCTGGATGTCGGCCGAGTGCTCATTGAAGATCACATGCGAATCGGGGAAGATGCGAACCGTGCTGCCATCCGGCGCCTGGATCACGGCTTCGGAGTTCGGCCCAGTGATCAATTCATCTCCCGACGCTACCAGGTCGTGCAGCCGCAGCGGCTTGGCCGCCTCGCGTGATGTCCTGACACTCAAAGTGCCGGTCAAGGAAACAACCTTGGCGGGTCCGGCTGATTTCCACTGCCCGAGCAAGGGCAGTGCGAACACCACCGCCAGGACCAAGCAGAGTAAGTGTCGTCGGACCATGGAATGCTCCGCCGATAGTCTTTGCACGTGGTCTGCCATGGGTTTCGCCTTTATTATCAATGCGGTCCTCACTCGTTCGGGTGCGTTCCGGGCACACCGGCAGGCCCGATCTCGCCTCCCGGCTCTCGCTTCATTTGGCTCATGCGAATTCTCATTGCAATTCAGCATCCAAGTTCCGACACTCCCGGATGGCGGCGTCAGAAGTGCGATTATGTTCGGGATGGCACAATGGCGGTGCAAATTGAGGCAGTGCTGCCTGAGTTCCATTGGTTCCGATCCTGGCTGTACGCCAGCAATCACCAGCCTCGCCGTCAAGTCTGCCGTCCCGGATATGAAGGACTCGGTGCGCAAGCGCGGCGTTGGTTGGGTTGTGGGTCACCATGAATAAGGTCTGCCCCCGCCCGTTGAGGTCCAGGAACACCCTCATGATCTCGTCGCCGGTCCTGGTGTCCAGCGTTCCCGTGGGCTCATCGGCGAGCAGCAACGGCGGATCGTTCACGATGGCGCGCGCGATCGCCAGTCGCCCCTGCTCGCCACCGGAGAGTTGACTGGGGAGACGCGATGCCTTTCCACCCAGTCCAACTTTCTCCATAACGTCAAGAGCTTTGCACCGTTTCTCGCTCGCCTTCAGCGGCAGCGTGGCCAACGGCAGCATCACGTTTTCGACCGCGCTCAAGAACGGCAGGAGATGGTGTTGCTGGAACACAAAACCCAGGTACTGGGCGCGAAAGTCCGCGCGGCGCTCATCTGACAGCGCGTAGACGTCGATCCCGTCAATCAGCAAGCGGCCTTGCGACGGATGATTCATCGCTCCGAGTATCGTGAGCAGCGTGCTCTTGCCCGAGCCCGAGGGCCCCATCAGGCACACGAATTCCCCTTCCGCGATTCCAACGTTCACGTTGTGAAGTACAGACACTTCGGTTTGCGAATCGCGGTCGCTGTAAGTCTTGCTGACGTTTTCTGCGATTAAGAAAGACATGGTTCAACTCATCAGGCGTATCGCACTGCTTCGGAAGGATCGAGGCGGGAGGCTCGGATCGCCGGATATGCGCTGCTGACGATTCCGATCAACATAGCCGCAGCAATAGCAAGGACAGCCAGAGAGGCGCGCCACTCGATTTGTGCGCCGTTCTCCGTAAAGTAGGGCAGGGCCAGCCGGCTGGCCGACAGACCGGCGATCCATCCACCCATTCCGCCGGCGGCGCTAATCACGACGACCTCAATCATCAGGCTCTTGATGATGTGAGTTCGCCGGAAGCCGATTGCCCGCAATACTCCGATCTCCTTCGTCCGTTCCACAACCGAACTCATCATCGTAGTGAACACGAGAAGTGCGCCAATCACGAGCACGACCACGGAGACAACAGCCGAGAACCGGGTGAGGCGGTCTACAGCCTCCGTGCGCGCCCGTACCGACTGCTGAACTGCCGCTACGTTCACGTGAGGAAGCGCCTTGCGGATCTGAACGACGATGTCCTCGACCGGGCAGTCCTTGCACAGGGCGCTGACTTCGATGACGCTCAACTCGCCCGGTTTGGCCAGGAGCGTCTGGACGTGCTCAAGTGAAGCGAAGATCATCCTGTCTTCCGGGCCTCCAGTCTGACCAAGGACACCCGCAATGCGGTGCTCACGACCGGCAATTGCCAATCGCTCCTTCGCAATGTGGATCCGTTCTTCGATGGCGGAGTGGTGACCCGGAGTCTGTCCGCCTCCGTCTCCGCGTCCAGGCGAAGAGTGGACCGCAGACACAGCTTTTGCAACGTCGTAGCCCAGAAGAACTTCATCGGACTTCTCGGGAACACGCCCGTTGATTTGCCACCAGCGCTTGAGGCGCATCTCCTTCTGAAAGTCAACACCGGCAAGCAGAGATCTGCGGCCCTCAACTTCGATTGTTCCAAGCAGTTTCGGCGCCACAACGCTGAGGCGCTTGCGGTAGGGAATCCGATAGACGGCGGCAGCATCATCAATGGTTAGCCGCTGCTGGTCGAAAGACACACCCGCCACTTGGATTCCGCCATAGTCCAGAGACAGGTTGTCGGAGTGCGGCGTTATCACGATATTCGCCCCGAACCTGTCCAGTTGTGAGCCGATCTCCTCCCGGAGCGAGCCGCTCAAGCTGAGCAGGGCGACGACGGTTCCAATGCCAATGCCGATGCCGGCTGCCAGAAACATCGCCTTTCCCTTGCGGCGTTTGAGATTGGCAAACGCGATGGTGCTAATGCGCATGGACGTTCCCGGCGGTTCTTAGAAGTAGGATTTTCCGGCTTCGAGATCGCTCGCCGCGATGACCACCTTCCCGTCGGCAACGGTGAGCGGGAGACCGACCGGATTGCAGCCGCCCTCAACCTCGTTGATCTTCCTCGACGGGAAGTGTCTTCCGCACTTGCGGCAGATCATGTCGTCGCCCTGCTGGATGTATCCCTTCTTGGCCCGGTAGCACACATCGCATGTGTCCAGGGCGGAACGGTAGACGCCGTCAGAACTCTTCATCACGAAGAAGCGCACATCCCTGTTGTCAGCGGTCTTGTACTCGTAAAACTTGGCTTGCCCGGAATCGAGTTCCGTCACGGGGATCGTCACCGAGGATGGATCGGGGGTCGCAAGGACCGGTTTCGCCGCCGTGGCCTGCCCCTTCAGATTACCGGCTACAAAGTATCCCGCAATGCCCACCGCGGCAACTACCAACCCGAGGAGGAGATTCTTCCCGGTTGAGGCTACGCCGCCATTATTCGAAAACTGAGCGCGCTTCTGGTCGCGCACCGACCTGGTTTTTGCGTCATCACGATTTGACATGGAGTCGATCCTTCAAGTGAATCAGTGAACAGGCCCGTTGTGTCCCGAAGGCATCGGTGGCTGTGGTTGTGTCGCTTGAACCGGCAGGCGGGACTCATGCGCGACGATCTCCCCGGAGCCTCCGGCGTGGCCTGCAACGGTCACTTTCATGCCGTCCTGCAAAGCAGCGGCCGAGACTTCCGCCCCACCCATCGATATCCGCAGCTTCTGACTGAGGAGAACGATCACTTTGCCTTGCTTGGTTTTGAGTTGCAGGCGGCCATCGTCGAGCCCAACGGTCTCGCCCTTCGTCTCTCCCTCCATCGGCTTCTTTGGATCTGGCGCTTACCAGCCCGCCATAGAGCAGCAGAGAGACCCCGGCTACGAACACGAAATGTCGCCGCTTCATGAATCCATCCAGTGGTGACTTTTTGTGAACAGCTTGGAACCGATCCTCGGGGGCAATCGGGCCACTCAGAAGCTATGCAACTGGCAGACCAATTCATGATCTCTTGAAAATGCAGCAGTTCGCTGAATACAGGTGGCGGTGCGGCCGGAATGACTGCCGACCGGTTGCCTGTCAGGAGGCAGCACTGTGCGATTTAGGGCAGCGGCGTCTTTGGGGGCCACAACGAAAAGCGGGGCTTTTGACCCCGCCTCGAAGAGTCCGATAATTGACGCCTGGATTAGCGAGGTCCAGTCGCCACCATCATCTGGCCGATCTTGACCTTGAACTTAAGGTTGCCGTCAGGCAGGAAGGCATAGAGGGTTTTCTCGCCTGCCGGGATCGAGTCCCTATCGTCGAAGTCGCTGCCCTCGGCTGGCATCTCCATGCCGGTGATGTAGATGACGTAGTCCGAAGGACCTACGCCGGTAACGGCTACCTGTGGCTCGCCAAGAATGTCCGAGTCGAGTTCCACCGTTCGCGAGATTGTCGCCATTGTAGCGGTCGCCGAGATGACCAGGAACCGGGACTTGTTGGGCTGGGCGGTGTTGCCCGGGTCCATCATCCCGCCTCCTTGCTGGCCTTGTGACATCATCTGGCCATCATCGACTCCGAGAAAAAGCCGGCCGTCTCTTCCGACCACTGGTTGCGACACGTGGCCACCCGTCAACGCCAGCTTCCAGCGGACAGTTCCGTCAGCCGGGCTGACCGCTGCCAGTTCCTGCTGGTAGGCATACTGCTGCGACGGATTGCCGGGCGTCAAAGGCGCTTGCACCTGGACCGGACGGACAACATAGACGGTACCGTCGGGGCCAACCGTGAGGTCATTCATCATCCCGTTACCCATGCCGGCGCCCATCATGCCGTTGGCGCCCATCATTCCTGGGGCCACTCCATTCCCGGATTGGCCGGGCTGGCTGGAGCCGTGCATGCCGCCGCTTCCCATGCCGCCGCCCATCTGGGCGAACGCGGCTGCGGTGAACAGGATGAGAGCCAGGGCTGAAACGACTCCGATGCGGATCTTGTTAATCATGCGATTCTCCTTAAGACTTGCATTTGCGGTTTCACGCACTCTGGGTGCTGCACGGCCCGTGCCAAACGCAACTCGTTGATTCCAGGCATGCGAAGTTGATCCGCCGCGTTCTGGGCGGTCGTTTTGGGCACGCCTCATGTGCCCCCTGCGCGCTACGGCCAGCCAGGCAAGGGGCCGGGAGTGGCGAGGCTGGAGAGCTGCCGTATCAGAGGAAGTTCTTCTCTGTCCGACGGATGCAAAGTCCAGATCGTGGACTTCTGAATATGGCAGTGAGATTGCTGGTTTCAAGCGTGGACAGGAAACCCTTGAAACCTTTATGAGTGTGCTCGTAATCGTGAGTGAATCCTCAACCGGCGGTCGCGAATTCGTCGCGGCTCTAGCGGACAAGCTGGGCTACCTCTGTGTCCAGCCCGAGGTCGTGATCGAACGAGCAGCGGCTCGCGGTTTCTCTCAGAAGGAGCTTCGCGAGACGCTGGAGAAGCCGCCGAGCGTTTGGCAACGCTTTCTGCACAAGCCGCGAATCCACCTGACGATGTTGCGGGCGGCTTTGGTCGAAGAGATCCGGACCGGAAACGCAATCTGTTATGGCAACCTCGGCCTGCTGCTGCCGAGAACCGAGGGCCTGTTGCGGATTTGCCTGGACCAGAGCCAGGAGTCCCGTTGCGCCAGCGTGCGTGAGAGGCTGAAGCTCACCCCCGCGGAAGCAACCTCTTGGGTGCGAGAGCGGGACCGCGACGCCCGCAGGTGGCGGCGATGGGTGTGTGGGCCAGATTACGACAGGGGCCTTTGCAGTGCTTTCTCCGTCGATCCGGAATCCATCGGTGTACAACAGACCGTTGACGCCATCGCCCTCATCGTGAGAGCTCGGACGGACGACGTCGGTGACCGTAAACAACTCGCCGTCCTGGAGGACCTGGCGCTCTCAAGCCGAGTGGAAGTCGCGTTGGCGCTTGATCGAGCCACTGCCCACCTGGAATTGGGGATACAGGCCGAGAGTGGTTCCGTCCGGGTTCAAGGCAGGCTCAGAGGGGTGGACGAACTGGAGAGTGTGCGCCGCGTCGTCGAAAAAGTGGAAGGTGTGGCGGAACTCAACTTGGACGAAGTCAGATTGTCCAGCGACGAACTGGCGGCGTTCGCCGCATTGAAACCCCGGACACGAGCCGGTAACGCCGAAGCATCCTTTGGCTTGAACCCCTGGCTAATATGGGCATCTATGGCCGTGGTTCTGGTGCTCGTCATCTTCTACTACGCGGCCGTTCCCAGAGTTAGTTCGACGGTTTCGCACGCTCTCTTTCGCCGGGTGACCGGCGTGGGCCAGACCTTCACTGGGATCATCACGGACACGAAATGCGCCGGCAGCCATGCCGGGATGCCTGAGGCGGCAAGCGCTGGATGTGTGCGGCGATGCGTGAAGACGGAACCCGGCGTGAGGTTCGCCCTTCACGATGGCAAGGCTATGTACGTCCTGGCCGATCAGGCCGGTGGTGACAAGTTCGCGGGGCGCCGCGTGGCGGTAATTGGCACGGTGGACAAGGAGACCAATACCCTGACGGCCGAGTCAATCAGATCACTGCGAATGCGCTGAAGCTTGCGACAAGGATCTGAGGCCTCGCGGAGGCCGAATTTCTCCATGCGGTAAGTCAACCGCTTGCGGCTGATGGTAATGTACTCGGCCGCTTTGGCCTGGTTCCAGTCTCACTCCGCAAAGGGCGCGGAACCAGCTCGCGATCCACGGCTTCCATACTGATTCGTCCGCAAAGGTCACGCTGACTGGTTTTCAACACCGGCTTTTCGCGACGTAGGGCGTATGGCCAAGCCAACACCCGTGCTTCACGTCCCACGTCGTCGCTCCCATCTGCCGGTCGTGAAGTTGGGCATAACCAGCGTGCCCAGGGAGTCCCACACCGCACGAGTTGGTAGAGTGAACTGTCAGGGGTGGTGGACGGCCAGGAATGGGAGCGGTGTTTGAAGACTGGCGAAGAGCGCGTATGAGAAGGTATCGTTTCAAATGGTTCTCGGTGGCGGCAGCCGCGGGTTTCTTGCTCGGAGCGGCACTCCTCGTCGAGAGCATTGTTAATTATCGGTACGTCACCCGCCATCTGGTGCGCGAACATCTCAGTTGGCAGGCAGGCCAGCACTTGTCGCTCCTCGAAAGCCGGGCGCGCCGACTGAATATCGAGACCAAGGAGGGGCTCCGTGATCTCATTGAGGAGATCTGCGAGGAACGAGCCGGCCGGATTGCGTGGCTTCGGGTTGTTGATGCTCAGGGCGAAATCCTCGCGCAGAGTGGGAGCGCCTACGGACGTGGTGTTGCGCGCGAAACCATTGCGGCACTCCTGGAGGAGCGGGCACACAGCGTGCCGGAGATCCGCTCGACTCCGGGCGGCGATGTTCTGGTCGTGGCGTTGCCGCTCCAGTACCGGCTCAAACACCAGCAGCAGCAGACGGGTGCGCAACCGGCCGGGTCCGCCCGCTCAAGCTTCAATGTGGCGGAAATCGCGGTGGCCACGCGTGGACCGGATGTCCTGTTCGGGGCGTTGCGGAGCAATCTGGCCATAAGCGTTGGATCCGCGCTCGCCCTCCTGATTTCGATGGCGGTGGTTTTCGCCCGTTTGCCGAGCTATCTGCGGGGCCGTGAACTGGAGGACCAACTTGCCTTGGCACGCACGGTCCAGCAAAGATTGCTCCCCCGTCAGATCCCCGTGTGTGACCGGCTTGAGTTCGCGGCGGAGTGCCTTCCCGCTTATGAGGTCGGCGGAGACTACTATGACGTGTTCTCCACCCGGCAGGGCCAAGTGGCGTTGGTCTTGGGGGACGTTTCCGGAAAAGGCCTTCCGACGTCACTCCTCATGGCGCACATTCACGGCGCGGTGCGCAGTGTCGCCACGCTTGACGAAGGCCTCCAACTCGCCACCACTGCGGGCAACCTCAATAAGCTGCTGTCCGCCGTGACTTCGAGGGAGCGTTTCGCGAGCCTCTTCTGGGCGTACTACAGTCCGAATGAGCGGTTGGTGCGTTATGTAAACGCAGGTCACCTCGCTCCGCTGCTGATAAGGCGCGGCCCGGACGGGGCGTTTGAGCGCTACCGGCTCGATGTCGGCGGACCAGTGCTTGGCTTGCTTCCCCAATGCACGTACGAGCAGGGTGAGGTTACCGTCCGAGATCGGGATGTGCTGGTCTTATATTCCGACGGACTGGCGGAAGCCACGAACACATCCGACGTGCAATTCGGTGAGGAAAGGCTGCTTGCGGCCGTGGAGGCCAACTGGCATCGGCCAGTGAGCGATCTCCAGGACAGCATACTGGATGCGGTGACACATTTCAGGAGCGGGCACGAACTTCAAGACGACCTCACCTTGCTGGTCGCTCGCGTTGGTCCGGCGCCGGAAGGCTCTCCAGTTCTCTGAGCGGAACTCACCCGGTTCGCGGCGAGTCAGTTCGATGCGGTTACGGCGGCTGTCCGCGACTAAAGCGTCGACGAAGCGACCTGCGCGGTCGCCCTGCCCCATTTGGGGCAAGAACGCTTACGCCCGCTCGAATTGGGCCAGCCCGTTTTCTGCCAACGCACGCCTTCACTCCTGGCGGAGTCCGTACTTCTCCATGCGGTAGATCAGTGTCTTGCGACTAATATCGAGATACTGCGCTGCATGAGTCTGGTTCCAGTTGAACTTTTTCAACGCCCGTAGAATGAGTTCCTTTTCAACCGCCTCCAGGCTGATGCCGTGAGGTGGAAGATCCAAGTGAAGCGCTTCCAGCGCCGGTCGTTCACGCCGGATTGGCTCAGGTAAATCGTTCACGCGGATCTCGTTGTCACGCGCTAACACCACTAAGCCCTCAATAACATTCTCGAGCTCGCGGACATTGCCCGGCCAGCGGTACGCGCAAAAATACGGCATCAGGGATTCCGGCAGTACGAGATCCGGGCGGTTGTGCTTCTCCTTGCTTTTGGTGAAGAAATGTTGAACAAGTTCAATGACGTCTTCCGGCCGCTCCCTTAAAGGAGGCAGTTCGAGCTGGATCACGCTCAGCCGGTAGTAGAGGTCTTCGCGAAACGTGCCATCCTCTATCATGGCCTGCAAGTTTCGATGCGTCGCTGCAACAATTCGAACGTCCACTTTGGTGGGGCCCGTGCCTCCAACCTTCTCGATTTCGCGCTCCTGGATCAAACGGAGGACCTTGACCTGCAACTCGAGAGGCATCTCACCGATCTCGTCTAGAAACAGAGTGCCCTGGTCAGCCATTTCGACCTTGCCCTTCTTGTGCGTGTAGGCGCCGGTAAACGATCCCTTCACGTGCCCGAACAGCTCGGACTCCAGCAATTCCTTTGGAATCGCTCCGCAGTTGATGGTCATGAAAGGCTTGTCCTTGCGGCGGCTATTGAAGTGGATTCCCTTAGCCAATAGCTCCTTGCCCGTCCCCGTCTCTCCCCGGATCAGCACGGTGGCGTCGGCTTGAGCGGCTCTCGTCGCGGCGTCGAGGGTTTGAAGCAGAAGCTTAGAGCGTCCAATGACGTTTTCAAACCCGTACTTCTGGTCCAAGCTACTGCGTAAGGCCTGTACCTCTTCGCGGAGGCGCAAGTGCTCAAGGGCTCTGCCGACGACCAGGCGTAGTGCGTCGGCGTTAACCGGTTTGGTGATGTAGTCGTAGGCGCCCAACTTCATCGCCTCGACAGCCGTTTCGATCGAGCCGTATGCTGTCATCATCAGGACGATGATCTCCGGGTACTCAGCCCGAATCCGGCGCAATAGGTCCAATCCCGACATTCCTGGCATCTTGAGATCCGAAATGATCAGATCCTGTGGAGACTTTTCGAGCACGGCAAGCGCATCCTTGCCGTTCGCAGCCGTTGAAACGACGTATCCTTCCTGCTCAAGTTGCACTTGCGTCACTCGACGCAGGCTTTCGTCATCATCTACAACCAGAATCCTTCTATCCGTCATGCAACGCCCTTTTCACCCCGCGCCCGGAAAACCGAAGCCGGGTGGTTGCTGCTTGCCGCATCCTTGGCGGATTGCCGATCGAGCACCCGGAGACACCATATCACGAACACCCCACGGCATGCTGGTCTCCAAAAGACTATGCCGTGGCCGTGCGTCCATGATATCAATAGGTTAGCGCCGATCAAGCGGCTGCCGCGGAATGAAGAGGTCCTGCCCCATTTGAGGCACGAACGTTCAAAATCGCTGGGCGCATGGCGCAACTGCTCGATCCGATCAACGCCGGATGTCCTTCGGGTCGGATCCGAGCCGACGCCGGACTGTATCCTGTGCCCGATTTCGGGCAGCTACTGTGCGCGATCCGCCAGGGCTGGGCATCCGATCTGAAACGCGAAGGGACACGCCTCCCGCAGAGAAGTCCCCTTTATCCACAGGAATACCGGCAAGCGTGGATTTGGCGAATTAGTTGCTTAGCGATTCGATGATGGCAACACCCGAAGGGAACCCGTTGCAGCAATCCTTTCACTCTCCATCGCGTACCCTCTGTCGTGCTGACGCCGTCACTGCCGGAGCTCTGGTGTCCCTAGTGTCGGCAGCCTGGCCTGCTCACCCGCGCTTCGGTATCCTGTGAGTTGAGTGCTCCTTACATATGTCAGTGACCGAAACTCCCGTTGGGCGCGTCAGAAAGCGGAGTGGGGTATCCAGAGGCCCCGGGCGTGCTCGCCGGCTGGCACTGGCGGCGGGCCGTGGTTGGCTCGCCGTGGGGTTACTCCTCCCTCCCACACTTGGGGCAGACCCACCGGCATGGGAACAGGAGCACCGCAAGATCATGAGCCAGCTCGACGACCAAATCGAGCGTATGTCGAAATTTGCGGAACTGGAACACGACTTCCAGTCTTGGCGTGCGGAAGTGCACAAGGAAGGCGCGTTCAAGGAGGCATTGGACCTCGGTCAGCGCCGCGACCCGGCCCTACCCACCGAGCTTATCCGCGTGCCGCCGGAGAGCGCGGAAACTATCCAAGAATTTGTTCGGTTTTTCTCGACACGAGGGCGCAGCCATTTCCAGTCATCGCTCACGCGTCTAAGGCTTTACAGGCCGATGATCGAGAGCGTCTTGACGACGGAGGGCGTGCCTGTTGACCTGCTCTGGGTCGGCCTCGTTGAGAGCGGGTATAACCCAGTGGCTAAGTCGGCCAAGGAGGCGGTGGGGATGTGGCAGTTCGTCCCAGACACCGCAGCACGTTACGGATTATCCATGACGGGCCGCGATGAACGAATGAACCCCGTCAAATCAACCAGAGCCGCCGCTCGCTACCTCCGCTTCCTCTATGAGAAGTTCGGAGACTGGGCGCTTGCCCTGGCCGCCTACAATGCCGGCGAGACACGTATCGCTGACCTGATCAAGCGCACTGGGATCGTGGATTTCTGGCAGTTGGCCAGAGATGGACTGCTGCCGAATGAAACCCAGGACTACGTCCCGGCCATCCTCGCTGCTCGGCTACTTGCCGGCGGAAGCGTAGCATCGGGTACAGAGAAGACGGAACACAAAGCCGCTCGGCGCATTTTCGCGCCCTTTTCGCCTTTGGCCGAGGAGGGCATTGTGCGCCGCACCAAGGAGAGGTTCTAGAGGATTGACCCCACAATTCACTCGCTCGGACTGGACCCGTATTGGGCTCCTTTTTCTTGGTATCGCGCTAGTTACTGCCGGCCACTACTTGACCCCACCATCCCTGTTCCTCTGGCATAACATATTCCAGCGACTCTATTACCTGCCGATCGTGTTTGCCGCAATCTCCTTTGGCTGGCCGGGAGGGCTGGCCGCAGCAGCGTGCTCGGGGCTCTGCTACATCCCGCATATTCTGATGGTTTGGCATACGATGCCCGATTATTCGGCGAACCAGTATGCCGAGATCGTCGTGTTTTTTTTGGTCGGCATGGTCACTGGCGTCTTGGCCAGTCGGGAAAGGAAGCGGGCAGAGGAACTCCAACGTACTGCGGAACAGTTGAGCAAGGTCTATCGTGAACTGCAAGAGAGCTTTGAGCAGCTAAAGCGAGCTGATCGCCTTTCTGCTGTCGGTCAACTCGCCGCCGGCCTGGCCCATGAAATTCGCAACCCCCTGGCGAGCATCGAGGGCGCCATCGACATCATCGAAAGGGATCCCGGCTCGGAGGAGAAGCGCCAGGAGTTCTTCGGAGTGATGAAGAAGGAATGTCAGCGACTCAAACGGCTGCTGACCGACCTGCTCGACTTCGCAAGACCGCGAGCGCCTCGGATTCACGCCTCCAGGATCGCCCGGATTGTCGAATCAGTCGTCAGCCTGGCTGGCCCTGTGGCCGAGCGAGGCGGGATCAGTGTCCGCACGGCTATTCCGGCTGATCTGCCCGACATAGAGTGCGATGCCGAGCAGATTCAACAAGTGCTTTTGAATTTGGCTCTCAACGCGATTCAAGCCATGGCCGAGGGCGGGTGCGTCACGGTGGCCGCTCACAAGCAGGACTCGCATGTCGTAATCGAGGTAAAGGACCAAGGTTGCGGCATCCCCTCACAAGATCTGGAAAAGATTTTCGATCCATTCTTTACCACGAAAGAGAATGGAACCGGACTGGGTCTCTCCGTAGCGCACCAGATCATCACCCAGCATGGCGGTGCGATCACCGTCAAAGCGAATGCTGACAAGGGCATGACCTTCGCGGTGGTTCTACCCGTGCGCTACGGAGGTAAGCGCTGACGGTGCAGTCAGGGCACGGAGTTTCGGGCCCACCCCGGATCTTTGGGGACCTATGAGGCCACCAATGGGGGGCTTCACTTCGAATGTAACAGCCGACTTGGTGAGAACCGTCCGATGACCGAGCCAGTGATGCTTCGGTCTGCCGATCCCCAAGTCATCAATCGACGACAAAACGTGCCGCTGAGGCTGTCCTTCCCCAAGGTTCAATTCAGGGCCGCCGCCGAGATCCAAGCCCGAGTTCAAGGGGCTTGGCAGGTTTCCGCAACCGGGGCAGAAGTGCCAGCAGCACAACGCCCAACAACGCTAGGGCCGGAATGATGAGTTCCATGGCTTGTGCTCCCTTCGGGAGACCCCCCTCACTCAAAACGGGTCTCAGTCGGGTTCCGTGCAAGCGGATGACCAGACGCTGGATGGCTGATGATTGGTCGAATGCCTGACGGCGATGTACACGACCACGTGGACGAATTCGGGCGACCGCCAAGCGGCTTGGACCAGAACGGGTGCCCACAATAATGTCAAAAGCGGAGTAAAAGGGGACCACCGTACATCAGGTCCGTTGTCGCCACTTCCTCCCTCCAGACGTTTACACGCAGCCAAAAACGATTGACGAGCTTCGAGCAACCGACTTCTGACCTGCTCCTCCGATGTGCTGAGGCACACTGCAATCTGCGGCACAGAATAACCGGCCGCCTCCCGAAGCAACAGCAACAATCGCTCGTTCTCATCGAGACGCATCAGGATTCGCCACGCCAACTGCCGGCGATCATCAGGATGGGTTCGCAGCCGCCTCGACAGTCGTCTCGCCGACTCCCGGGTCGCGATCCGGTACAGTTCAGCAACCGGCGTATCCTTGATTTGGCCTCGGTGGGCGAGTGCATGTACTTGCGCAAATGCCCCGGCGGCAACGCCATCGGCCTCATTCGGGTTGTCAATTAAGCCACATACAAAAGAAAACACTTCGGCTTGATAGGCCAAGACCCATGCTTCAAAGGCCTGTGGCGCACCCCAGGAGCGCCACTGGCCATCCTGTGGCCCGAGCGGGCTGCTCTCTCGTGAACAGCGCGGCATGGATGGCTCAATGTGACTCTGGCCATGACGCGGGATGGCGTTCCACAGTGATTCTTGCATGGCCTCTCCCTTGCTCAAACCCGCGAGCACGCCACCATGGGCGCAATTGACACGCGCACCTGCCACCTCATGTTTCAAGGGCCGGCCACTCGCAGGTGTAGGGGGCCAGCCCCTCAACCATTCCAGCGGATCGCTAGCTGACCTCGATCGAGCGATTTCGGCCGCCGAACGGATTCTCGACGCAATCCGCCGAGCTGAAGCTGGCGTCATCACAGCCGGGTTCACAACACCACTGGCCGTCAACGACGAACTTGTACTCGTACCGGCCTGGGGCCAACTCTAGCGTGACCGTCCAGTCCCCAGAGGCATTACGAGACATTGGTGTTGCGTCGGGGTTCCAGTCATTGAAGGTCCCGACGAGGGAAACGGCGCGCGCCTCATCGGCGCGGCACGAAAAAAGCGTGAGGTTGGGCTTGGAAGCTGCTTCCTTTGGCTTTGGCATGTCTCTTTTCCTCCCGTCTTCAACTCAGCAGATCTCGGATGTAGCCGGCGCCCAGAACGGGCAGAGCGCCGGCGTGATCCGACCGGGCGACCAGAACTAGTTTAGATTATGAAGAGATGCGCGACGTTCTCGCCGCCGACCTCCACTTTCGTCAAGCGGCTGAAGGCACCCTCATCCACCGTATAGATCCTCGTCTGCGAGACCTTCTTGCTCAGCGGCTCGATCCTGCATTTCACTTCGCCTGGGTGGGCCTTGGGCGTTCCAGAGCTGCCAGTAGGATGAGACTTCGTCCATTCCGTGAAATGAACGAAGTGCTCGGAGCCTTCAACGCGGTGCTGGAACTTGTGGCGCCCCGGCTTGAAAGCCAGGTCACCGACCCTCGTTTCCTTATCGAAGGTGACCTCGCCAGTCTTTCCGACCTTCAGTGCGTGCTCATGCTGCGCGGCGATGGCGGTGCCCGAGTACAACAACAGAGTGGCGACCGCGACCAACAGGGCTAGAATGAAACGTCTATCTTTCATATCCTTGTGTCTTCTCCTTTTCCCTAGGTAATATGCCTGAAGGATCTTGGACCTTGGAGTGTCGTTGACCAGCGTTCGGCATTACCGACCTCCTGGCCGCCTTGAACCGGCTCTCCCTCGTCTCGGCTTGTTCGATTCAACGTCGGCGGGAAAAAACGGCCCGGATGCCAAGCCATGGGGTCACGCTGCAACGGTTGAGAGGATCGTGTATCGTCATGCGCCCCCAACTTCACACTCCCAACAAGCAAGGCGACGACCACGGCGAAGAGCAAAATGACAAGAGCGACTGTTTGAGTGGCAACCATCGTTTCCCGCTTTCTGCTCCTGCCGGTGCCTCAAGCAATCCGCCTGCCAGAGCCGAACGATGCCGCGCCCTGTGAGCCGGCCCGGCGCCCCGAATCCGGAGGCGCCGAGTGCGATCTGAATTGACGTTCGAATTCCTCGTCAAGCACGGCAGGGATTTCCTCCAAGGCCTTGATCGCAACCGCCAAACGCACGAGGGTTTCCTCGGGGACGGCGGCACGGTGTTCTCTTGCCTTTACAAGGAGCAGTTCGGCGCCCCGAAGCTGGTCTCTAATCGTCAGAACCCTCCTGGCGAGGGCGTGCCCGATAAGAGCCAATGCTGACAGTTTTGAGGCAGCGGCGAACTGCTGGACCGTCATGCTGAGCTTGCCGCCGAGCTCGTTGAACGCCTGGGTCAGTTGCCCGATTTCGTCCTTGCGGTGCACCGGAATCGCAGCGGTCCATGTGCCGCGACCCATGTAATTGATGTGGCGCAGCAAATCCTCGATGGGTGACAGGACCACGCGGTTGCAAAGCCAGTTCAAGACCACCACCAGCGCTACGACGGTCGCCACCGCGTGAAGGACATGGACCCAAGCCAATCGAATGAACAGCGTTTCGCGCCCCTGACGAAGATTGGCGACCAGATCCGCATGGTTCATTTCGGCTTCCATAATCGCCATGTGGTCTCGAAGGAATCCGGACATCTGGCGATAGCTGAGCCATTCGGAGAACCCAAGGATTACCAAGGCTGCGAGTGCAGTGGCGAGGAACAGGCTTGTCTTCAGCTTCACGTCGAGTGTGACGATGCACGCTGAGTTC
>Ga0209381_1003111_pt1 | contig 18310 bp, 14 predicted proteins | sample DewCreD2012metaG_FD_184111 | JGI IMG/M metagenome (GOLD analysis project Ga0209381, IMG submission 184111) | Hot spring sediment bacterial and archeal communities from British Columbia, Canada, to study Microbial Dark Matter (Phase II) - Dewar... ...
ATTATTTCTGATTTTTTTTCTGATATTATACATAAATACTTATTTTTTTATAATAAAGACGAAGGAGTAATGCTTTCTTCAAATATGGGTTTCATAACTAATGACGGAGGGAAAACATGGGAAAAATTAACCTATCATAATAATGAAGCTTTCCCCTACCCTATAAAAATGTTAGTCAGTACAAGAAAGAATGAATTCTTATGTATTACAAATGATGGTATTATTTTTAAATTAATTATAACTAATTAAAATTTATTTGGTGTATATTAAATGTTTTTAGTATATTGTTTTCATAATTACATATTTGTATAATTTTTATAATGAGGTGCATTATGAAAAACAATTCTATTATTAGGAGAAGTATTCTTGCTTCTTGCTTCTTGTTTCTTGTTTAATCGCTCTCAAAGCACAACCTTTGTGTACTCATCCTTGTGATATTGAAATGCCTTTTATTTCATCTGCTATGGAGTGCTCACCAAGCGATTGTCCAGACTGCCATTTTATAATTGACTATAAATATAGAGAGGGCTGGTGCGATTATGATGGCGATGGTAATCAAGAATATATAAGGGAAATATTCTTGTCAAATTTCCAAATGCAAAATTGTCCCGAAACTTGTTGGAATGATTTAGTTACTGCTAAAGACAAATACCAATTTGCAGTCTTATGCTTTTTGAAAAATCATAGATGGAATTTAGATAGTATTCAACGACAAAATACTTGGTGTAGTACTAATGAGTTTTGGACTTACATTAGAAATAATCCTTGTGGAAAAGATACACTGCTCGGAAATACAAAAAATTTTACTTTTTGCTATAATAATAATTGTTGCATATGGAAATATAAGTTGCAATTCTTTGGTGAAGGCGAACCTCCATATAATATTATGCCTATTAGTTCGAGTGAAAACGACACTTTAGTAGCTTTAAAATTAGAGAACAGATGGTGTAACATTACATTTCAATGCCCAAATACTAACTTATGCAGGTTATGTTATTGTGATTTTAGTTTGAATGGAGAATATAATTTCGAACAAAAAACAAATATTATTAACTTAAACCAATACAAAAAAAATATTATATTAACACTTAATGAAAATAATCTTAAATTATTATTAACCAATTATTCTTCTAATACAATAAAAATTGAAATATATAATTTGATGGGTACTAATACTTTTAACAAAGATATTTTTCTCAGTAGTTCCTTTGAAAATATAAATATTGCTATTTCATTAAATTTGGGTATATATTTTTATAGAATATGTGATGATAAAAAAAATATAATTTCTTATGGTAAATTACTAATTGTAAATTAAAGCTATGAATACATTGAAAAACATATTAATTATTTTATTTCTATTTGTATTAAGTCAGAAATATTCATTTTCTCAGAAGATAATTATTCAAGTAATTGATTCTTCTTATATTTCCAATTCAGCTGGAAAAAAAATTTATTGTAAAGATGATTACAACTGTATATTATCATATTTTAATATCGGTGATAAAAACACGAAACTCAGTTGTATAAGATTTCTAAAATCAAGCGATGGAGGTGAAACTTGGTTTTGTGCTTCTATTGATTGTCCTGCTTGGGAATATGATTCCAGTATTGAAGCATATAAATATAATGTCAGATCAATACCATTAAATTTTATATATACTGATTATGAAGAATTAATTGGTGGGTTTTCTAATGGCCAAATTGCAAGATCTAAGGATTATGGGAAAACTTGGGTAAAAGAAAGAGATACTATTTTTGATTATTTTGAAACAGAGGGACTCTCAATAATTTTTTTAGATGGAAAAAGAGCATTAGGATATACTAACCAGATTCCAATCGGTAAAGGTTCAGGTTATGGAAGAATTTTTATTTCAGATACTAATTATAGAAACTGGAAAAATATACCAGTTCCAGATTCTTTGAATATTTTTATGATACATTCAATTTATAATTTTTATAATAAATTCTATATACTTCACGGTAGTTTTCAAAACAAATTTTATTATTTTTCAAAAACTGAAGATTTTGGAATAAATTGGTCAATATTTAAGTTTCCAATTAAATTAATTGAGCCTAGAGGAGCTAAGATGTTTTTTCTTAATGATTCAACTGGCTGGGTTACACTAAATTATAAGGATTCTACAGATTACAAGATATCTGTTTTTTTTACAAAGGATAATGGAAACAATTGGGAATTAATTTCAGAAATGAATTCATACTACAAACCAAAATCATTATTATTTTTTAATAATGAAGAAGGCATAATACTTGAAGAAAGTAAAGCTTTCATTACAAAGGATGGTGGAAGATCTTGGAATATATTAACATATAATGGTAAAGATTCTATAGCTCCTTATACTATTTATTCTTATTTTATTATGAAAAAAAATGAATTCTTATGTATTACAAATGAGGGTATTATTTTTAAATTAATTATTACCGACTTCTAAATAAGAGCTAATATGAAAAAGATACTTTATTTTGGAATGTTTTTGCTTATTGCTTGCTCAGCTTCTTTTTCTCAATTTGGTTATTGGGAAAAGGTAGATTCTTTAATCATAGCAAGAACTCATAAGATTATATGTGGCGATTCATTAAATTGTATTGCTTTGTTTTTGGTTGCACATCCCGACCCCGTATTGGACTCTTGCGTTTTAGGGAAAGTCTCTTCAGATGGAGGACGCACTTGGAAAAAAAACTTCCACGATTGCTTCCGTGCTATGCAATACGACAACTGTTCATATTACTGGCACCGTCCTGAGAAATTCTATTCGCTTTCTTTTCCCTCGAGCATAAGAGCTTTTGCACTGCTCGACAGTGGAAAGATAATGTATTCTGATAACATTGGTAAAAATTGGAACAGGGTAATAATTGATTCATCTTTGCTCTATCTGTTCAGTAGCGCTGAGAAAGGTTTTGCTATGAGGGATGATGCCTTAGGGATTGCATTCGCTTACTACCCAAAGGATACTATATCTTCCCCAGAGTCGCATTTATATTTCACTTCCGATGCCGGGGTTAAGTGGACTGAGATAACTCCAAATTCTGAAGAATTTAGACATATGAAAATGATTAGAGTTTCATACCCAGCAAAAGATATTGCAAAATTTATCGCTTACGATAGTTTAGATGAAAATTACAAATTGCTATCATATTCACTTGTTACACATAATTTCACATTAAATGCAATACCTATTGCAAAATCTTCTGCTATTGCTCCTTGTTTGTATTTTCAAGATGAGAATACTGGCTGGATAGCTGGGATCAATATGATTGATAACAAATTTTATAACACAATTTTAAAAACAAATGACGGAGGTCAAAGCTGGATTAAGCAATTAGAAATCGAAAACTTTCAAGATAGAGGGATATTTCATATCGAATTTCCTAACAATAGCATTGGTTATGCTTTAGCAGATAATTATGGCTTTAGAACTACAAATGAAGGTTTGAACTGGACGCAATTGAAAGATTCAGCAAAGACAAAATTCCCAAGATATTTCACTTCGTATGCTTTTCCTACCCCCTATTCTATTGTTGCGACAGCAAGTAGCGGAGACATTTATCGCTACTCTATTGACTTTACTTCTATAGATGAGACAACAATCCCACACATTAATAGCTCCCTTGCAATATACCCAAATCCTGTGAGTTCGACTAATGCTTTTACAGCAAAGATAAAGCTACGAAAAAGTGCTAATATCAAGCTGAAAATCTATAATACTTTAGGTAATCTTCTTGAGGAAAAGAGTTCGGAGTCGGCTTCTGATGAGTTCGAGTGGCTCATTGCTACGGATCGTTACCCCACAGGTGCTTACTGCGTAAGAGTAGAAAGCGATGCTGGAGAGAATGCGAGCAAAGTATTTGTGGTGCTGAGGTAGGAAAAATAATTTTTTAAAATTTATTTGGTGTATATTAAATATTTTTAGTATATTATTTTCGTAATTATATATTTGTATAATTTTTATAATGAGGTGCATTATAAAAAACAATTCTATTATTAGGAGAAGTATTCTTGCTTCTTGCTTCTTGCTTCTTGCTTCTTGCTTCTTAGCAATTTACCCTACTAAAGCATTAGGTCAAATGATTGACTGTGCTGATCCACAAGAGGACCATCCTGAAGTACCTTATAAGTGCCTTAATCTCCAAAATAATCAGGTCTATACAATAACAATTTGCGGAAACGAAATTCCTCAAATGGGATGCAATGATTGCTGTTTTACATTGGAATACTGTTGGAGGTGGATACCTCCAAGCCAGCCTGGCTATAACGATGATAGGTTTGATGTCCTTTTCAAAAAAATAACTTATAGCGGTACGACTTCAGACTGTTGGAAATGTGCAAGAGAAAACTATGATTTATTAGTTGAAATGTTACATAAGAAAATATTAATTGCTCATGTTGCAGAGCACAATATTGATGGAAATACAAAAGAATATAACCATTTAGTTCTACGTTCTGCTTGCACTAGATTTGATGGAACAGAATATGTTGATTGTGGAAAAGGTAAGGGATGTTGTTACAGAACCTATCAAATTGGAATGATAGGATATCCTCCATATTCTTTTACAGACTACAACCAACAAGGAACCCCACAATACTATGGATTTATACCAAATTGCGCGCCACCACCAAGTGGTTGTGAAAAAAAATGTGGTTTTATCGAGGGAATACCATTAATTCCAGATTGCGATATTGATTGTATATTTACTTCTTATACTCCTGAAAATCCAATAACTATCCCATACCCAATTTACCCTTATTGTCCATTTTGTAATATTATTGTTTATTATGATGTAAGGAGAGTTTTACCGGGTTGTCCAAATAATTGGAAGGATTTTAGAATAAATAGAATTGAAACCGACGCAGGCTGCGATGGTTGTTACTTTAGTAGTGAAACATGGCAAGATATGATGGAAACAGCTATTAGATATGTTCTTTTAGGAGGTATGCATTCATTACCTCGTGAAGGAGAAACATTTACAGATTACAGAATAATATTTCTTCCTTGTTGGAAAAATGTTGATGGAGTGCTGGTTCAATGTCATTCGGAATCATGTTGTATTTCTGTTTACGATATTACAAAAGAGGATGGAGAGTTTATAATAACTTTTAAATATAGAACTAATGTAGTTACTAATTGTGAAGATCCTGATCCAAATTGTGTTTTATTTTGCGTAGAGCCAGTAAAGAATGAAAAAGACAAAAAAGATATTAATCATATTTTAAATAATTCAAATTCATTTACAATTCCAAATCCAGTTCAAGATAAAATAGAAATACACTATATCTCAGATTTCATTGGCAATATAAAAATTGAAATATACAACAACAATGGAAATTTAGTATTAAACAAAGTTTATACAAAAAATGTAAACGAACTTGTAATGAACTTAAAAATTAGCGATTTTACAAATGGAAGTTATCGTTATATTATTAAAAGTGGTTTAAATAAATTATCGGATGGTTCTTTTATTATTAAATGATTTAAAAAAATAATTTGATATAGGAAATAAGTAATGAGAAAATTTATTTTAATTTTTATTTTAATTACCATATCATTTGCCAATGCTCAAACAGGTAAGTGGAAAATTGTTGATAGAACAAGGTTCTATTGTAGCAAGGTTAAAGACTCGCTTGGTTGCTTTTATTTTGGAGTTCAAAATGTAGGTGAAAAAAATATAATTGCTGTTGGGAATGCAGGTATTACCTGGCCCATAGCAAGAGTATCGAAGGATGGAGGAAAAACTTGGGAAACAACTCTACTCGATACTCCAAAGGTTCAGCAGGATTTTAATAAAGCAGCGGTCAGGTCAGTAAGTTGTGTTGATACAAGTCTTAGCATTATTTTATGCGACTCCTGTGTATATTGGCGTTCCACAGATGGCTGGAAAAACTGGGCAAGGTTTAAAACAGATTGTATTAGAACTGCTAATCAATCACCAGAATTCTTTATAAAAATTTTTAATATGAATTGTGGCATATTAATGACAGTAAAAGAATTTTTTACTACAAATGATGGTGGTCTAACATTTAACAAAGTTATACCAAACTTACCAGATTCTTTGTTACCATCTTCATATACACATTTTGATATACCAGAAAACAATGTAATAATTGTTGTTTCATATAAAAAAACATTAACTGATTATATTATCCGCTCCGATGATGGAGGTATTACTTGGGAAGCATATAAATGCTTTGATAGCTATTACAGAATTTGTAAAGTCAATTTTTTAGATAAAAATATAGGATATGCCATTGCTCATGTTCAGTTTGAGCCACCTAATACAAGATTTAGAAATGTAATATTAAAGACTGAAGACGGAGGTAAGAATTGGAGAATCCAACTCGATACATTAATACCAGCCGAGTCTGATTTATCGCTTGCAATAAAATTTGCAGACTATAATAATGGTATAGCTTTGGGTTGGAGAAGTACTTTATGGAGAACTACAAATGGTGGTGATAAATGGTTTTTAGACACAAGCTACAATTACAATAATGTAATTGATGATTTAGTTGATATAGCTTTTATTTCACATAAAAAAATGATTGGTGTAACTCAAGGTCTTTCATATATCTATGAATATTCCGAAGAAGAAACTTCCGTAACCGATTTACCATCGCTAAGCAATAGCTCCCTTGCAATATACCCAAATCCTGTGAGTTCGACTAATGCTTTTACAGCAAAGATAAAGCTACGAAAAAGTGCTAATATCAAGCTGAAAATCTATAATACTTTAGGTAATCTTCTTGAGGAAAAGAGTTCGGAGTCGGCTTCTGATGAGTTCGAGTGGCTCATTGCTACGGATCGTTACCCCACAGGTGCTTACTGCGTAAGAGTAGAAAGCGATGCTGGAGAGAATGCGAGCAAAGTATTTGTGGTGCTGAGGTAGGAAAAATAATTTTTTAAAATTTATTTGGTGTATATTAAATATTTTTAGTATATTATTTTCGTAATTATATATTTGTATAATTTTTATAATGAGGTGCATTATAAAAAACAATTCTATTATTAGGAGAAGTATTCTTGCTTCTTGCTTCTTGCTTCTTGCTTCTTGCTTCTTAGCAATTTACCCTACTAAAGCATTAGGTCAAATGATTGACTGTGCTGATCCACAAGAGGACCATCCTGAAGTACCTTATAAGTGCCTTAATCTCCAAAATAATCAGGTCTATACAATAACAATTTGCGGAAACGAAATTCCTCAAATGGGATGCAATGATTGCTGTTTTACATTGGAATACTGTTGGAGGTGGATACCTCCAAGCCAGCCTGGCTATAACGATGATAGGTTTGATGTCCTTTTCAAAAAAATAACTTATAGCGGTACGACTTCAGACTGTTGGAAATGTGCAAGAGAAAACTATGATTTATTAGTTGAAATGTTACATAAGAAAATATTAATTGCTCATGTTGCAGAGCACAATATTGATGGAAATACAAAAGAATATAACCATTTAGTTCTACGTTCTGCTTGCACTAGATTTGATGGAACAGAATATGTTGATTGTGGAAAGGAATGGGAATGTTGTTACCAAACTTTAACTTTATCAATGACAGAGTATCCATATGAAGTTACACAGTATTCAAAACTAGGTTCAGATATATTCTATCCCAATAACCCCACACTAGATTGTAGTCCCCCGCCTGCTTCATGTTCATTACAATGTGGTTTTATAGAAGGATTATCTTTGCAACCAACATGCGACATTGAATGTGAATTTTCAAATTGGATTGATGATGAACCAATTTTAATACCATATTATGAAGATAATTGCCTAGGATGTATTATTACTATTTATTATCAATACAGAAGTGCTATAAACTGTGGTAGAAATTGGTTAGATTATAGAATTAACAAAATTGTCCCCAATCAGAACTGTATTAATTGTAATGTTACAGAGGCGGATATGTTCCAGCATGCAATTGAAAATGTCCTCAAAGGAGGAGCCCATTCGTTACCAGGTGCAGGAGAAACAATTTACGATTATAGATTTGTATTGCTATCTTGTTGGAAATATCTTAATCAATATTTTCCATGCCAAACATCTTTTTGCTGTAAGTCAGAATATTCTGTATACAATCCTGGCGAAGGATTACCATTAATAATAACCCAAACCTACAGAGATGCTGGTATAAACAACTGTAATGATTCAAATGACCCTCTATGTAGGGTAATATGCGATGATTACTTGTATAGAAAAGTTGATAAAACTATATTAAATAATAATAGAATAAAAACGACTATTGTTACACCATTTCATAATTTTATTGATAACAAATTCGATTGTCAGATAGAATCAAACATTTTAGGAAATGGAAAAATTATTATATATGATCTTATGGGTTCTACTATTAAAGAAAAATATTTTATAAAAAATTCAGTAAACCAATTATTTTCAATTGATATTGATAATCTTCAAAACGGTTTATATGTATATTATATTTATCTTAATGACGTTAAAGTTTATTCAAATAAATTAATTATTAATAAATAAATTTAAAATTATGAAAATGGAAAGAAAATGACTAAAACATTATTTTATATTTTATTATCAATATTATATTTCGCAAATATTATAATGACCTATTCACAACAAAAAGGTTGGATTCAAATAGACTCTTGTATAGAATACCTGTATGATTTTCCTGTTAAAACTGGATGCGATTTTGAAGTCATCAAATGTTTTGATGAATACAATTGCATAGCAGTAGGTAATATGAACAGGATGTTTCCTTGGAATAGGGTTACAAGAGATGGGGGTTTAAGCTGGGAAACAACATTAAGAGATACATTAAGGGTCAACCCCCCATTACTACCCAAACCTCCAAAAGTGATAGATGTTTCTTATCCTGATTCAAATCTATGCATTATCTTGTGCGATTCTGGTTATTATTGGCGTTCGATTGATTACTGTAGAACTTGGGAAAAAAAGAGGATTAGCGATATTAATAATCATTTAATGAGTGGCAAAATACAAATGTATGATAATTTATTTGGGATTGTAATCTCTCCTATTAAAGTATTTATTACTTTCGATGGGGGCATTGAATTTAATAAGATAAATATCAATCTTAGCGATTCGATTGAACCTAAAGGTTATGAAGATGTAAATGTTCTTGAAAAAGTTATTTATATATTAGCATATACAAAGGACTTCAAGGAATTTATTATTAGATCAACAGATTTTGGCAATTCATGGGAAACTCTAAATACTTTTAATACAAATTACTACAGGGTAACAAATATATTCTTTTTAGATGAACTATGTGGTTATGCAAGTGCAAGTGTTCAATATAATCCTCCGGAAGCATTATATAGAAACATTATTTTATACACAAGTAATGGAGGTTTAAGTTGGGAGACACAGTTTGATACATTAATAAACCCACAGTCAAAGCTATCATATCGTTTATTTTTTATAGATAAAAACAATGGCATAGCTTTAGGTGCAGGTTGGAAATTAATGAGAACAAGTAATGGAGGGAAGCATTGGTATAGGGATACTTTATGTTCTTATCCATACTTGATTGACACTCCATTAGATATTGCTTTGATTACTAAAACAGATATGATATCTATAATGGTAAATGAATCAAATATCTATAAATATTCTGAAAATGAAACCTCCGTCATTGAAACGCTATTGCCCAGCGACGGCTCAATTGAAATATACCCAAATCCTGTGAGTTCGGCTAATGCTTTTACAGCAAAGATAAAGCTACGAAAAAGTGCTAATATCAAGCTGAAAATCTATAATACATTGGGTAATCTTCTTGAGGAAAGGAGTTCGGAGTCGGCTTCCGATGAGTTCGAGTGGCTCGTTGCAACGGATCGTTACCCCACAGGTGCTTACTGCGTTAGAGTAGAAAGCGATGCTGGGGAGAATGTGAGCAAGGTATTTGTAGTGCTGAGGTAGAAAATGCTATTTTTTTAATTTTTCAAAATATTTTTATTTAATTGGAGACCTTTTTGCAGTTTATGTGTTATTATAAAAAATAGATAGGCAAAATAAAAAAATGTTTTGTTTGATATAAATTTTAATTGACATTTTTTTTAAATAACAGGAGGATACTATGAAAACTAAAATGTTTTTCGCCTCGTCTACTTCTTATTTTATCTTATCTTATCTTATCTTATCTTATCTTTTATTCCCATTGATATGAAAGCACAGTGCTACCAGTGGAAATTTTTAGACTATCCTTGTAGAGCTGTATATCCTGATACAGCAACACCACAGGGAGGGAAAATTGGTATAAACAAGGATCCTTATGCAAATGTCGGAGCATTACAAGAAATGCCAACATTATTAGTCCACTCATTCGTTACTGGGCAAGCACCAGATGCTATTCTTAATCCTTCAATCATAAGACTACAAACTAGCAGATTAGGTTTTCAACCTATTAATAGATTTGGAGAAGCAAAAATTGAGTTTTGGTCAAATGAATATGGAAATCCAAATCAATGGTTAGTAGGTAAAATTCAATCCTTTAACGCGGCAGATACAAATGCAGAACTACAACAAGGTTCATATAATTTCTATGGAGGATTAAAATTCTTCAGTAGTGGAGGACCAAACTACGAAGGGACCTTTTTTCCAAAGGAAGTAATGAGACTTGTTAATGGTAAGGTTGGCATCGGGTTCACTTCAGAACCAGCCTATGACCATCTTCCAATTTCTTTTCCTGAATCTTTTTTGCATGTTAAAGGCGATATTTCAACAGGAGGAAATAATTGTGGAATATATGGATCTATTGGTTATGACGGACAACTTTCTTTATACCCGGCTTGGGACGGAACGTGCAAACCTATTATGCAACCTGGCAACATTGAATATCCACTTGTTGCAAAATTTAATCTGCAGAATCGTTCAAATAAAAATCCAGAAACTCCTATAGAGTACGGTCTAAATATTTCTTATGGTTCAATGCCTGGCTATGTTTTTTGGGAAAATGACCAAAGACATATAGAAGAAATAGATAAACAGGGAATAACTGATATTGTTACTTTCCTTGGAGTAAAGAAATTCGGGACGGAAACTTACGGCAAAATGGTCACTATCGGCTGCACACCTTATAAAAAGAATACTCAGGAAACATATCAATTTACGACTTTAAATACAAGAGCAAGAAAATGGAGCTCAGCAGGACCTCTGGGTATGCTGACTGTATCCGATGATAAATTCCCTTATTGGGATGGAACTGCTACGACAGCTGCATGGGCAGAGTTCCCGGGTAACAAAGTCATTCTTAGGTTGGAGAGGAGGAATACAGAAATAGCAACTCTTCCAGGTATTGATGATGCACAACCGTATAATTTTAGTTTTGATAATAATTACACGCTTATATCTGCCGGACATGAATCACTTGAAACCTTTGTTGTCCGTTCAACTGGCCAAGTGAAGATTGGAAGAAGGGCAATTCTATATAGATCTGGTTCTGGTATTGTTAATCATAATGACTTTATGCTTTGCGTTGATGGTAAAATAGTTGCTTCGGAGATTGTTATACTCTGTAATAATGATAATTCGCTGGAAGGTCTGGTTAAAGATAGTCGCTGGCAAACTGGGAATGAAGTATGGCCTGATTTTGTTTTTAGTAGTTCCTATAATTTGATGCCTTTAAACGAATTAGAAAATAAAATAAATAATAATAAACATTTGCCTGGAATACCTCCTGCATCTGAAATAGCAAAGAATGGAATTAATCTTGGAGAATTTCAATCAAAACTTCTTCAAAAGATAGAAGAACTTACATTATATATAATTAACTTAAATAAAGAAAATGAGACTTTAAAAAAGAGAATACATAAACTTGAGAAAAAAAGAGGCAGAAGATGAAGATTTTAATATATTCATTTCTACTTTTATTATGTACCATGAATATCTTTTCCCAAGATGGATGGATTAGACAGAAATCAAACACATCTGAAACTTTATGGGGAGTATATTTTTTTGACTCACTTACTGGCTGGGCATGCGGTGGATGGGGAACAATCCTTCATACTAAAGATGGTGGGAAAAATTGGCTCAAACAAAAATCAAAATCAAGCGAAAATTTAGGAGGCATTCAATTTATTGATAAGAATACTGGCTGGATTGTTGGATTAGGCGGTAGTTTACAAAAAACAAATGATGGCGGAAATAATTGGTTTAAACAAAATGCCTTAATATCAAACGATTTATTTGGTATATTTTTTATTGATACATTGAAAGGATGGGCTGTTGGAGATAGTGGTACCATACTTAATACTATTGATGGAGGCCTAAATTGGATTAAACAAAACTCTGAAGTTGAAAATATTTTATTTAGTGTATCATTCATTGATAGTTTGAAGGGATTTATAGTAGGAGATAAAGGAAATATCTTAGAAACAACTGACGGAGGTCAAAATTGGATAATAAAAGAAACAAAATCAAATAGAGTTTTAGTTCAAATCCATTTTATTGATTCAATAACTGGCTGGGCTGTTGGAAGCGATGGTAATTTCGGTGTGATATTAAATACTACCAATGGCGGAGAGACTTGGAATTCAAAATTTATTGATTTTGCAGCCCGTGTCTATGATATAATATATTTAAATCATCAAAAAGGATGGATAAGCAGTTCCCCCGAATTTTATGGAGAAATGTATTATACCTTAGATGGTGGAAATTTATGGATTAAACAAAAATATGATTTTAATAATAATTTATATGATATTTTTTTTGTTAACGATTTTTTAGGGTGGGCTGTCGGTGATGATGGTATAATTCTCCACACCACCAACGGAGGTGTTACATTTGTGGAAGACGAACAACTTAAAAAAGTACTTTCTTCTTGTTATCCTAATCCATTTTCGTCGTCAACGACTATAACATATACACTGCAGGAGCCTTGCTGGGTGAAGCTTTGCATTTATGACTTTCTTGGGAAGGAGGTCGCCTTGCTTGTCAATGAATTTCAGGATGCAGGCGAATACCGCAAATCAATTGACGGCAGCGGCTTAAGTCCAGGAATGTATTACTATGTGCTAAAAGCCGGAAAATTCACTGAAACTAATAAAATTATCATAATTAAATAGGAGGAGAAAGATGAAATCCGATGATAAATTCCCATATTGGGATGGAACTGCTACGACACCTGCATGGGCAGAGTTCCCGGGTAACAAAGTCATTCTTAGGTTGGAGAGGAGGAATACTGGGATAAATTATGGAGATGCATCATTAATGAATCCAAATGATTACTTTGGAACAAATTGGAACTATACAACAGCAAATGCTGACAATTATACTTTAATATCTGCAGGGCACGAAAGTGAGGAAACATTTGTAGTTAGGGCAAATGGGCAGGTAAAGATAGGGAAGAAGGATATGATTGAACCACCTACACAGCTACCACCAAACCCACCATTAGATGACCATAGGAATTATATGCTCTGTGTGGATGGTAAGATAATTGCATCTGAAATATTAATTCTGTGCAATAAAAATAATACGTCCGAAGGTCTTGTTGAAGATCCAAGATGGGGAGATTTCGTTTTTTCTGATTCTTATTACCTAATGCCTCTAAATTTATTAGAAGCAAAAATTAAAGAAACCAAACACCTTCCAGATATACCTACAGCAGATGAAGTCGCCAACAACGGTATTAACATCGGAAAGTTTCAAGCTAAACTTCTTTTAAAAATAGAGGAACTTACTCTATATATTATTGACTTGAAGAAAGAAAATGAGAAATTGAAAACGAGAGTCAATAAATTAGAGAAGAAAAATGGGAAAAAGAGGTGAGATATGAAAATTATATTTTATACCTTGCTATTATTTTTTATAATTAATATAAAATGCTATTCAGATATAGGTTGGATGGAACAAAAATCAGGTTCTTATAATACATTATGGTATATTAATTTTTTTAATGACTCTATAGGTTTTGTTACAAGTACTGGTGGTGAAATTATTAAGACTACAAGTAAAGGGACAAGCTGGATTAAACAAAACTCCGGTACTAATGGTATATTAGGTAATATATATATTTTAAACCGCGATATATGTTTTGTTGTTGGAAATGGAGGAAAAATTCTTAAAACAACAAATGCAGGTCAAAATTGGATAAAAATAAAATCAAACGTAAATATTCTTTTAATAAATATTTATTTTATTAATTCAAATATAGGCTGGATCGTTGGCGATAGTGGATTAATTCTTAAAACTATAGATGGCGGTGACAATTGGTTTTTACAGAATTCAGGAATACAAGAAAGAATTTTCGATATATATTTTCTAAACGAAAATAAAGGTTTTGCTCTTAGTCATTTAAATAAATTACTTTATACTATGGATGGTGGTCAAAATTGGAGAGAAATTTTAACGGATTCAATTTCTGAATTATATAGTATTAAATTTATTAATAATAAAAATGGATGGATACTAGGAGCCGAGGGAATTATTCAAACAACTGATGGAGGTGAAAATTGGAAAACGCAATTCTTATATAAAGAAGAGAGATTATATAATTTTTTCCCAATAAACTCTTCAAATATATTTATTGTAGGGAATCATGGTACATTATTAAAAAGCACTGATGGAGGTAACAATTGGATCAAACAAGACTTACAAACATACAAGCTCCTAGCTAACATTTTCTTTATTAACGATTCAACTGGATGGATCTGTGGGCAGGATGGTATAATCCTCCACACCACCAATGGAGGCATTACCTTTGTGGAGGAGGAGTCGATAAATAAAATTACTAGTTCTTGCTATCCAAATCCATTTTCAGAAACTGCCACAATAGAATATACTTTACAGGAGCCTTGCTGGGTGAAGCTTAGCATTTATGATTTTCTGGGGAAGGAGGTTGCCTTGCTTGTCAATGAATTTCAGGATGCAGGTGAATACCGCAAATCAATTGACGGCAGCGGCTTAAGTCCAGGAATGTATTACTATGTGCTAAAAGCCGGAAAATTCACAGAAACTAATAAAATTATCATAATTAAATAGGAGGCAGAAATGAAATCCGATGATAAATTCCCATATTGGGATGGAACTGCTACGACACCTGCATGGGCAGAGTTCCCGGGTAACAAAGTTATTCTGAGATTGGAAAGGAGGAATACGGAAATAACAACTCTTCCAGGTATAGATGATCCACAACCGTATAATTTTATTTATGGTAATAATTACACGCTTATATCTGCCGGTCATGAATCATTGGAAACATTTGTAGTACGTTCGAATGGGCAAGTTAAAATCGGGAGGAGAGGAATTAAAGATTTTGGAGCTTTAGAGAGTCATGCTGATTTCATGTTAGCAGTAGATGGAAAAATTGTAGCTTCCGAGATAGTAATATTATGTAATAAGACTGATAATAATCAAGGTTTAACAAAAGATGAACGCTGGCAAGAATGGCCTGACTATGTTTTTGGTGGCTCATATAAATTAATACCTCTAAATATTTTAGAGAAAAATATTAAAGAGAATAAGCGTTTACCAGGGATTCCCTCAGCCGCGGATGTTGAGAATAACGGTATAAATATTGGTGAGTTCCAATCAAAATTACTTTTAAAAATCGAGGAATTGACTTTATATATTATTGAAATAAATAAAGATAATGAAAGACTTAAAGAGAGAGTAAAAAAATTAGAAAAGAAAAATAGAGCAAGAGGTGAGAAATGAAGATAATCTTTTCTTTCTTTTTTATTTTTTTATTTCCAATGTATGTATTTACTCAGGATGGTTGGTTTATACAGAAATCTAATACTTCAGTTACATTATGGAAAACATTTTTTGTAGATTCTTTAATAGGATGGATATCTGGCAGCGATGGAACAATTCTTCATACAGAAGATGGAGGTATTAATTGGCTAAAACAGAAATCAAATGCAAATTATAACGATTTATCTTCAGTTTTCTTTTTAGATAAAAATATTGGATGGATCGTTGGTCATAATGGTACGATTTTAAAAACATCTGATGGAGGTTATAATTGGATTAATCAAGTTTCAGGTACGTCTCAAATTCTATCTGACATTATTTTTCTTGATTCGTTAAATGGATGGATTGTCGGATTTTATGGAACAATACTAAAAACAATAAATGGTGGTCTTACATGGATAAATGTATCTTCAAGTATTAACAGTTCTTTTTTCTGTATAGATTTTATTGATTATTGTAGTGGGGTGATATCAGGAAGTGGGGGAACTATACTTTTAACAAAAGATTGTGGCAAAAGTTGGATTCTTCAAGATACTAAAATTAATAATCATTTAAATAGTATTAATTATATTGATTCTTTAAATATATGGGCAGTTGGAACGAAAGGGATAATATTAAAAACAAGTAATGGAGGTGTTGACTGGGAAAATGAAACACTTAATTTTTCTGGGGATATAAAAGATATATTTTTTTTAAATAACAAATACATTTGGATTATTGGTTCAGATATTTCTTCTGCAACAGGAAAAATCTATTTTTCCAAGAATAAAGGCTATTCATGGGAAGAATCAATTATACCCGTATATAATACAATCTATGATATTCTTTTTTTAAATGATTCAATTGGTTGGGCTATAGGTAAAAATGGCACCATCCTCCACACCACCAACGGCGGCATAACCTTTGTGGAGGACGAGCAATTAAAAAAAAATATAACTTCCTGTTTTCCAAATCCATTTACAGAAACTGCCACAATAGAATATACTTTACAGGAGCCTTGCTGGGTGAAGCTTTGCATTTACGATTTTCTGGGGAAGGAGGTCGCCTTGCTTATCAATGAATTTCAAGATGCAGGCGAATACCGCAAATCAATTGACGGCAGCGGCTTAAGTCCAGGAATGTATTACTATGTGCTAAATACTGGCAATAAAACTATTACCCAAAAAATAATCATAACAGAATAGGAGGCAGAAATGAAATCCGATGATAAATTCCCATATTGGGATGGAACTGCTACGACACCTGCATGGGCAGAGTTCCCGGGCAACAAAGTTATTCTGAGATTGGAGAGGAGGAATACAGAAATAACAACTCTTCCAGGTATAGATGATCCACAACCGTATAATTTTAGTTACGGTAATAATTACACGCTTATATCTGCCGGTCATGAATCATTGGAAACCTTTGTAGTACGTTCGAATGGGCAAGTTAAAATCGGGAGAAAAGCTATTTTTAATAGAACAGGAGAATTCAATCATAGTGATTTTATGCTCTGCGTTGATGGAAAAATAGTTGCCTCTGAGATTGTAATATTATGTAATAAAAATAATGAAACTGAAGGATTAGTAAAAGACAGCAGGTGGCAAAATGAGAATGAAACTTGGCCTGATTACGTTTTTTCTGAAAATTACAAACTATTACCTTTGGAAAAATTGGAAGAAAGAATAAAAACAGAAAAGCATCTTCCTGGTCTTCCTTCAGCAAAAGAAGTAGCAGGCAATGGAATTAATCTTGGCGAGTTTCAAGCAAAACTACTAAAAAAGATAGAAGAGCTTACATTATACATGATTGACCTAAAGAAAGAAAACATTTCTTTAAAAAGACGTATAAAAAAATTAGAAAATAAGAAAAATAAAACAAGCAGGTGATGTATGAAAAGAATTATATATTGCCTTTTAATTGTTTTATTTGTTACAAATTTATCTGCACAGGAAGGTTGGTATAGACAAAAGTCTAATACAACTAATAATTTAAGGGGGCTTTATTTTTTAGATTCATTGATTGGATGGACTTGTGGCGGTACTGGAACTATCTTACATACTGAAGATGGAGGAAAAATCTGGAAAAAACAAAATTCAAAATCAAATAAATGGTTAACTTCGATTCAATTTCTAAATAATAATATTGGCTGGATAACATCTGCTGGAGGAACTATACAAAAAACAACTGATGGTGGTCAAAACTGGATTTTACAGAATTCAAATAATTCTGCAGATTTGTTCGATGTATTTTTTATTGATTCTTTAAAAGGTTGGGCCGTAGGAGATAGCGGTAGAATACTTCATACTATTGATGGAGGACAAAATTGGGAAAAACAAAACTCTGGAGTCGTAAATGTTTTATTTAGTGTATCATTCATTGATAGTTTGAAGGGATTTATTGTAGGTGATAAAGGATATATCTTAGAAACAAATAACAGCGGTCAAAATTGGATAATAAAAGAAACAAAATTAAATAGAGTTTTAGTTCAAATGCAATTTATTGATTCAATAACTGGCTGGGCTGTTGGAAGCGATGGTAATTTCGGTGTGATATTAAATACTACCAATGGCGGAGAGACTTGGAATTCAAAATTTATTGATTTTGCAGCCCGTGTCTATGATA
>Ga0209381_1003126_pt1 | contig 18209 bp, 21 predicted proteins | sample DewCreD2012metaG_FD_184111 | JGI IMG/M metagenome (GOLD analysis project Ga0209381, IMG submission 184111) | Hot spring sediment bacterial and archeal communities from British Columbia, Canada, to study Microbial Dark Matter (Phase II) - Dewar... ...
ATTTAACTGGACAGTCCAAGATGAATTCCTCTTTACTTATGAAGACCTGCTATTATATGAAGAAGAGTTTGTCAAAAAACTAAAAGATTGGCTTGTGTTTTATAATCAAAAAAGACCCCACCAATCACTAGGCTATTTAACACCTTATCAATATCAAGAAAAAAGAGGCTTTGTCTCAAAAGTATGTAACTAGGACAATTTCTTGAAAATTTTACGCCTCTCATCTATAATTTCTATAGTTCATGGTTCATAGTTCATGGTTCATAATTCATAGTTCATTGTTCATGGTTCATAATTCAATAAAATGTATCGCTTTTGATGTTGGAGGAGTTCTTTTAGATACCGGAACTTTCCCTGAAAATGTAGCTGTTGGCCTTTCGCGTTATTTCCATTTAATAACTACCGATTTTTTAAAAACTTTTAATCAAATTCTGCCTCGGCTCGAAAAAAACAGCGCTTCTCTTGAAAAGGCAGCTTTTAGTAAAAATGCCAACAATTTTTCAAAAATTTATCAAAATTTAGCGGAAAAAAATTTTAAAATTAACAGTGAATTATTAGATTTAGCGATAAAGCTTAAAAAAAATTACGAGGTCGGGATTCTTTCCAACGTAGATAGATATTTGGCCGATATTCCAAAAAATAAATTTGTCTATTCTTGTTTTAATCCAAAATACGTTGTTTTAAGTTATAAAGAGGGCGAAAGAAAACCTGAAAAAAAACTTTATAAAATTTTTCTTTATAGAATAAATTGCAAGGCCGATGAATGTCTTTTTATAGACAATCTTGAAGAAAATATTAAAACAGCTCAAAAAATTGGCATGAAAACGATTCTTTTTAAGAACAACTCTCAAATAAAAAAAGAGCTGAAAACATTTGGGGTTCTCTAATAAAAATTACTATTTTCTTAATACTTCTTATCCATTTTCAAACATAATTTCTCTAACTTTCAATAATATTATGGAAAAATCAACTATGATTTTAACTTCTCCCGATTTTGAACCTTTTGGCAAAATTCCAGACCGCTTTACTTGCGAAGGAGAAAACGTAAACCCAACTCTCAAAATTTCCAATATTCCCTCGGGGGCAAAAAGTTTTGCTTTAATTGTTGACGACGTTGACGCCATTACTCCAGAGGGTCCTTGGGTTCACTGGGTTATTTGGAATATCGACAGCGATATTACGACAATAGAAGAAAATAGCGTTCCTCCAAACTCTGTCCAAGGAAAAAATAGTTCCGGAATCATCGGTTGGTCAGGCCCTTGCCCGCCGCCAACCCAACCCCATCATTATCGATTTATGTTGTTTGCCTTAGACGACAAACTAAATCTTCCCGAAGGAAGCTCGAAATTTGATTTGCAAAAAGCCATTGAAGGAAAAATTTTGGCTGACGCCGAGCTTATTGGCGAATATCAAAGAATTGCCGAATAATTTTACCCTTTAAATTGAATTTTTAGACAAAAATTGGACAATAGTTCCATCGCCCGGAACAAAAGTTAAACTAACTTCTTGGCCGGGATATTTAGCGCCCGATCCAAAAACCTTGGCTGATTTGAAATTTTCTTTATTTCGAATTGAAGCTTCCGATAAAAGATCGGCCAAAGTCTTCCCATCCCGAAGAATAAAAGGCGAATTATAATCTATTTTTTCTTGATCTTTTAAATATACCCTAATGAATTTAAGTTTTTCCCAAATTTTTTCTTTTAATTCATCCAGGTTTCTGCGATCTTGCGAACTAATCTTGACCAAAACCGCATCATTGGGCAAATACTCCCTTAAATTCTTCGATTCTCCCAAGTCAATTTTATTAACAATAATTAAATAGGGGAGATAAACGCGATTTCCCATAAAAACGTCTATCAATCGATCTAAGGTTATATCTTCTCTTATAATTATCTCAGCGTTTGTTAAACGAAATTCCGAAGCCAAAGATTTAATCGTATCATAGCTTAGTTTTAAGGCGGTAGTTGAATTAACCTTTATTCCGCCGCAAGATTGCTTGATGATTGTTACTTCGGGTTTTTTTTCATTAAGCCTTATTCCCGCCTCGTAAAGTTCTCTTAAAATTACCGGAATCATGTTTATGGTATTAACATCAACCATAATTAAAATAAGATCGGCGTTTCTTACAACCGAAAGAACTTCCTTGCCTCGACCCCTTCCGGAAGCGGCGCCCGAAAGAATTCCCGGAACGTCAAAAATTTGAATCTTGGCGCCTTTATAATCGAGAATACCCGGAACAACATTTAAAGTTGTAAAATCATAAGCGCCGACGCGAGATTGCGCGTTGGTAATTTGATTAAGAAGAGTCGATTTTCCAACCGAAGGAGGGCCAACGAGAACTACTGTTGCGTCTCCTGTCTTTCTTACGGCATATCCTCCGCCGCCAGACCCTTTAAGGGTTTTTTCCATCTTATCCTCTTTAAGACGCGCAATTCTTGCCTTTAATTTACCAATATGGTGTTCGGTTCCTTTGTGATAAGGAGTGTTTCTAATTTCTTCTTCTATTTCTTTTATTCGATCGTCAATTGTTTGCATGTTTTTATTAAAATGAAAAAACAAGATTAAAAGTGTAAAATTAAAAGATCAATGAAAAAATTTTTTTTTGTATCAATTATTTTATCATTTTTTAGCCTTATTTGGTCATTTTTTCCCAAAAAAGCGTTGGCGACGGAGAAGATTAACAAATTCGGAATTCATATTTTAGAACCTTCCGACCTGGAAAAGGCTCAAGAACTAGTTAACTCGTCTGGCGGAGATTGGGGGTGGGTAACAATCGTCATTCGCGACGATGACTTAAATCATGATAAATGGCAAAAATTTATGGATAATTGCCGAGAAAAACATCTTATTCCCATTGTCAGAATCGCTACCCACGTCGAAGGATCCTATTGGGTAAAACCAAAAGTAGAAGATGTCCAAAAATGGACAAATTTCCTTTCTTCGTTAAATTGGCCAACGGAAAACAAATATGTAATTATCTTTAACGAACCAAACCAAGCAAAAGAATGGAACGGAGAAATAAATCCAAAGGAATACGCTCGTATTCTTTCTGAATTTTCCGACAAATTTCATTCTCTTGATTCAAAATTCTTAATTTTAAATTCCGGGTTTGACCTTGCGGCTCCCAATGGTAAAGAGACAATGGACGCTCTGAAATTTATGGAAAAAATGAACGAAGAAGTGACAAACGTTTTTGAAAAAATAGATGCCTGGGCTTCGCATTCTTATCCAAATCATGGTTATTTGGGAAAACCCTGGGAAACTGGAAGAACCAGCGTTAGGGGATATGAATGGGAACTATCAATTTTAAAAAATAATTTTAAGATTAAAAAAGATTTGCCTGTTTTAATTACTGAAACTGGCTGGCCTAAAATTGATAAAAAAACAAAAGGAAAATATAAAAAATATTATGACGAAATCGCTGTCGCCGCTTATCTAAAAAACGCCTACGAAAACGTATGGCTCAAAGATAATAAAGTAAAAGCGGTTACTCCTTTTGTCCTAAATTATCCCGGAGAACTTTTCTATGATTTTTCTTGGCTCGATAAAAACGGCCAACCTTTTCTTCAGTATAATATAATAAAGTCTCTTCCTAAAGAAAATTGGTGGCCAAAACAAGAAGAAAAATTTGAAATTAAATCTCTTTTTTTACCTTCTTTTCTGCCTGTAAACACCATATATCGAGGGAATCTAATTCTTAAGAATACCGGGCAATCAATTTTAGGAGAAAGAGGCGAAACCGAAATTCCGGCTAAAGTAAAAGGCGACCTAGAAGTCTCCAATTTGAAATTAAATAAAAACAATCTTATTAAGCCCGGAGAAACAGTCAAGATTGAATTTTCAATTAAATCGGGAAAAATTCCGGGCGAATTTTCTTTTTCTTGGGGAAATTTACCAGAACAAAAAATAAAAGTATTTCCTCCCTCAATACTCTATCAAGCTAAGTATAACTTTTGGGAAAAAGTAGTCCTAAAAATAAGAGAGATATTTAATTTTTAACAAAAAATATATTTGTTTACCAAACAATAATTATTGATTTCTTTTTTATGTCTAATTTATCTTCATAAGAAGTCCCCAAATACTGAAATTGCTCTAGACTTTTTTCTAAATCAATACACCAGTCTTCAACTCCATTATAAATTCCATCAACATATTCCTTTCTACCATCATATTTTTAGCCTAAAGATTCATAAAAATTTCTTGCGAAGTCAAATCCCAATATTCAATTAATAAATTTAATAGGAAGACAAGCCAAACTAAACTATCCTCGTCGAATTAATCGAGATTAACCCAAGTGAGGCGTGGAGGATTCGAACCTCCGACCAACTGCTTAAGAGGCAGCTGCTCTACCGCTGAGCTAACACCCCGTTTAGCGCGCCAGGGGTGATTCGAACACCCGACCCCTTGTTCCGAAGACAAGTGCTCTAATCCGCTGAGCTACTGGCGCTCGAATCTCCTCTTTCGTATAAAAATTCCGCGCCTTAGACCTTCAAAAACCTATTCTTAAGATTCACAAGTATCTCAAAAATCCGCAAAAACAATTTTAACAAGACACATAAATTATAACATTTATCAAACGGAAAATCAGTAAAATAATTAGTAATTTTTAACTAAGTTAAGGAAATTCTCATTACTTTTTTTTAAAATACTTTTTTCCTTTTAATCTTTCCGGCAAAAAATTTAAATCTTTAGTTGGCCCAACATAATTACTTGACCACTTGTAATCTTTCCCATATCCCAACTCTTTCATTAACTTTGTGGGCGCGTTGCGAAGATGAAGAGGAATAGGCAAATTCCCAAATTTTTTAACATCGTCAAGAGCTTCAAAGTAAGAATTTACCGCCGACCTATCTTTCGGAGCTAAAGATAAATAAACTGCGCCATGAGCCAAATTTTCCTGACATTCCGGATATCCAACCGTCTCGCAAGCCCTAAAAACGGCGTTGGCGATAACAAGAGCCGTAGGTTGAGCCATTCCAATATCTTCGGAAGCAAAAATAATCATTCTTCTGGCAATAAACAAAGGATCCTCTCCGGCCTCAACCATTCGTGCTAAATAATAAAGAGCGGCATCGGCATTAGAAGCCCGCATGCTCTTAATAAAAGCGCTTATAGTATTATAATGTTCCTCGCCAAATTTATCATAGAGCATCGTTTTTTGAAGAGCGTTTTCAATGCTAGAAAGCGAAAGAGGTATTGATGAGGCTTTATCATTTAATTTCGCCGCAACCTCTATGGTATTAAGTAAATTTCTAGCATCGCCATTTGCCGATTCAATTAAAAATTTTTTCGCTTCAGGTTCTAGTTTTATTTTGAGTTCTTTTATTGCTCGATCAACTATTTTATTCAAATCTTTCTCAAGTAGGGGATTGAGCACAAAAACTTTACATCTTGAAAGCAATGGTCCAATTACTTCAAACGAAGGATTTTCTGTCGTCGCTCCAATCAAAATAATGGTTCCGTCTTCTACCGCAGGCAAAAAAGCGTCTTGTTGAAGTTTATTAAAGCGATGAATCTCGTCAATAAAGAGAATCGTTTTTTTATTAAACAATTGACTTTTTTTAATCTTTGCTTGAGAAATTATCTTTTTTACTTCTTCAATTCCAGACGAAACTGCTGAAAAATGAATAAAATCGCTTTTGGTTTTATTGGCAATCAACCGGGCAAGGGTAGTCTTTCCGCAGCCCGGCGGACCCCATAAAATAAAAGATATTAACTCATCTTTATCAATAAGTTTTCTTAAAACCCCATTTTCGCCCACCAAATGTTCTTGCCCCACAAAGTCAGAAAATTCTTTCGGGCGAAGTTTTTCAGCCAAAGGCAAGTCTAACATTAAGAATTATTATATACCGAAATTTACCCGAAATAAATTATTTATTCCATTATCCCTAGATCCAAAAGAAAAGTCGGAGGATTAAGACGTTGATCATCGCGATTTTTTTTAATATCGGTTTCTATTTTTTTAAGATCGTTATCGATTTCATCCAAAACTGGATTCGGACTAATTAAAATTTGTTCCTGAGGAATAGTCGGAGAAGGAAATTGGGTAGGGGAGGAAACAGTGACGGAATTTTCTGCGCCCTTTTTATATTTGATAATTATAATAAAGAAGGACAAAATAAAAAATATTGGAAGAATAATCATTAATATTTTTTTCATCTATCTTAAACTTAAAACAATATTTTCATATCCATCAATTACTTTTCCAATTTCATCTAATATCTTTATTTTAATATTTTTTATATTCTCTGAAGTATCTTTAGCGTTAACGCTGGTAATCTTTGATTGCATTTTTTCTATGTTTTTTATTTGTTCATCTACCGATTTTATATTTCTATCTAGAACAGCTAATTTATCTTTAGCAGCAAAAACAACTTGATCAGATCTTTCTGTCTGGTTTATATAATTTAATATTTTATCAGTATCAACTTTTAAATTTTCAAAAATTTTTGTAACCGACCAAATGTCTACAATAGCTTTTACTTGATATCCCATTGAGCTAATGGTTTTGTAGTGCAAGGCTAATTCTTGCATAAAATCATTAACTTCTGTCAAAGAAGAAATTGCCTTTGCTCTTTCTTCCGCCAACCTCAAAAAAACAATTTCATCATCCAGTTTTACATAGAGATAATTTTCCTGATAATTGAGAATCAGGGTGGCTTCAGCTAAATAACTTCTAATAAAATGGGTATATGAAGACATAGACTTTATTTCAGACAAAATTAAATTTTTTACTGCATCCAACAGCTCAACGCCGGTATCAACCGTTTGAAGACTTAAATGACGAGATTTTTTAACGTTAAAAATCGAAAGATTATCTTGATAGATCTGAAAATTTTTTAATAAATCTTGATAATAATCATTGCTTGTTTTTTCTTGAGCAAAAAGCAAATTGGTAGAAGATAAGAAAAAAAATATTAATAAAAAAACGGAAACAAAAAAAATTTTTCTCACAAATTAAGTTAAACAGTTTTTTAAAAAAATTTCAAGAGAATGTATCTATTTTTTTATTCATACCTTAACGCTTCCACCGGATCAAGTTTAGCGGCCTTAGCCGCCGGAGCGACGCCAAAAATCACGCCAACCAATAAAGAAACTCCCAGGGCTAATAAAATTGACCACCAAGAAAAAGCGTTGGCATTTAAAAGTCTGCCCACCGCCAAGGTTCCCAAATACCCCAAAAATACGCCAATCAGCCCGCCAACCAAACTTAAAAAAACCGCTTCAGTCAAAAATTGCGCTAAGATATTGCGGTTGGTTGCCCCCACTGCTTTGCGAATGCCAATTTCACGAGTTCTTTCCGTGACAGAAACCAACATAATATTCATAATTCCTATGCCGCCAACCAATAAAGAAATTGCGGCAATACAACCTAAAGCGGTAGTTAACACTCCCAAAATAGAACTAATGGTGCTTAAAATTGACTCTTGACTTACCACTGAAAAATCTTCTTCTTTCAGTGTTTTTAAAAGTTGAGATTTAACTTTATATTTTGCCTCATCCATGCGATTTTTATCGCTAATTTTTATCATTATTGTTTGTAAATTGTTATTATCGGAAAGTTCTTGAGCAACAGTAATCGGAATTAAAGTTACCCTGTCTGCCATCGCCCCCATCGCTCCTCCGCCGCGACTTTTAAGGGTTCCAATAATCTTAAACCGACAATCAAACATAATTAATTCTTCGCCTATCGGATCTTTCCCCTCAAAAAGCTTATTAACAACCTCCGATCCAACAACCGCTACTTTTCTATCGCCGCCAACGTCTGATCTGTTAAAAAAACGTCCTTGATCAATTTCTAAATTGTCCAAAGTAAAAATTTCCGAAGAAGCGCCAATTATAGTCGCGGTTAAACGTTTATTCCGATATTTGACAACGCCCGGGATTTCTAACTCGCCAATAACTTCAACAATCGGCATCCCTATTTTCTTAATATCATCCACCAAGGAGGGTTTCAACTTGCTTCCAATTCCAGACATGGCCTGCATGCGATTTATGCCTCCGCCTTCTTCGTCGCCGTTTCCGGGAATAACGTAAAGATTGTTTGAACCAAGAGATTCAAATCGATCAGTAATATAATTCCGCAAACCAGTCCCTAAAGAAACTAAAGAAATGACGGCAAAAACGCCAATAATAACGCCCAAAATAGTTAAAAATGAACGTGTTTTATTTCTCCTTACAGCTGAAGTTGAAAGCTTAATTATTTCCAAAATTTCCATTTTTAACGCCGGCCGCTGTTTTTCTCGGCCAACAAACCATAAACAAAAAATTAATTTACTCTAACTTTCCATCTTTTACCCTGACAATTTTTAAGGCCGCTTTGGCAATTTCTAAATCATGAGTCACTAAAACAATCGTATGTTTTTTGCGATTAAGTTCCTTAAAAATTCTCAAAATTTCAGCTCCCGCCTTAGAATCTAAATTGCCCGTAGGCTCATCGGCTAAAATAATTGAAGGATTATTAACCAACGCTCTCGCAATGGCAACCCTCTGGCGTTCTCCGCCCGACAGCTGATTGGGAAAATGGCTAAGGCGATGTTCTAGTCCGACCTCTTCTAGGGCGCAAATAGCCTTGCTTCGTCGCTCTTTGGCTGAAATTCTTGCATAAATAAGCGGCAGTTCAACATTTTCCAAAGCTGAAGTTCTTGATAAAAGATTAAACGCTTGAAAAACAAAACCAATTTTTTTATTCCTAAGAAAAGCTAATTTTGAATCATCTCTAAAAGAAACTTCTTCTCCTTCTAAAAAAACCTTGCCCAAAGAGGGTTTATCAAGAAGTCCCAAAATATGCATTAACGTCGATTTGCCGGAACCGGAAGGGCCAATGATTGAAACAAAGTCTCCATTCTCAATCTTCAAAGAAATATTATCAAGCGCCTTTACAATAATTCCATCCATTTGATAAAACTTGGAAACATTTCTAAGTTCTAAATTAACCATATACTTTAAGGAATTATCGATATCCCTTCTTTAAGAAGATTAATATTAGAAGTTATAATTATATCCCCTTCGGTTATGCCCGAAAGAATTTGAACATAATTATCGTCGCTCAAACCCGTAGTAACCTCAATTTTTTTAGCCTTTTTGTCTTCTAGTTTCCAAAGATAAGTTTTCTTGTCTCTTTCAAAAATCGCGGAAAGAGGAGCTAAAAAAGCTTCTTTTGCGCCTTCCTTTATAATTTCCGCCTCGCCGTTCATTCCAAGCCTAAAAGTGGGCAAAAGTTTAGCAAACGAAATCCAAGCGTTATAAGCGGTGCCGCCGCCGCTAGTTTTGGTTGACTCAAAATCGATTTTTGAAATTGTCCCCTCGAAAACCTCGTTTGGATAAGCATCCAAATAAATGTTAACTTTGTCGCCAATTTTTACCTTTGAAATATCGGCTTCGTCAATCCTTGCCTCAAAATAAAGGTTGGAAGGATCAACGATTCTAAACCTAGCCGTTGCCGGAGTAATATTTACGCCAGCGTAGGGCTCATCGAGTTCAACTACTATTCCCTCAAACGGAGAATAAATTGTTGCTAGCTTAACCGCCAAATCAGCCAATTCATAATCGATAACAGAATTTTCTAAATCGTATTGAGCTTTGTCTAAAATCCTTCGTATAGCATCTGTTACTAATTTTCTTTCTTTAGTTTCTTTATAGTCGTCTTGGGTTTGCTCAAAATCCCATCTTTTCGAAAGATAATCATTCGCTTCTTTTTTAAGCGCTTGCTCAAGTTGTCTTTTATCTAAAGAAGCGATAGCTTGTCCTTTCTTGACAGAATCGCCTTTTTTAACTCCAACCCAAGACAACAAACCAGAAGATTGAAATTTTAAATAAATATCTCTTTCCGCCTTGATTTCGCCTGCGGAAGAAATCTTAACAGCAATCTCGCCCTTTTTAACGCTCTCAGTCTTAAACAGCTTTTTGGTCGACGCTCTGCCGCGATAGAAAAAAAATCCGCTTATAAGTAAAAAAATGACAAATACAACTACCGCTTTCTTTCTCATTTTTAAATATTTTTTATTAATTTAGTGTATTTAAATTATGTAAAAAGACGAAAAAATAAATAAAAAAAGCGCAAAATTACAACAAAGCTCTAACAAATTATATCAAAATTCATATAAATTGTTAGTTTCAGTGGCCGTAGTAAAGCAAGGTGATTTAAAGAAAATAGAAAAAGAGTTTAAGAATAAAAAACTATTTTATTTTTTTTGAATTAACTTAAGAGATAGTTCCAACACCTGCCTTTGTATAAAACCGTCTTCATTATCTAACTTTCCGACGGCGGAAGAAAGTTGTAAAATGTTTACTTTCAATTCAGAACTAACACTAACTACTATTTCATCTAATATTATCCAACCAGCAATTCGAGTATTAACGCTATATTCATCTAACGCAATTTTTTGTCCATAAATTTCACTTAAAAAGGAAAACACGTTTCCTCCAATTTTCTCTAAATCTTCTGTTGTAAAAAGATCAAGACCTTTTAATAAACTCCCTACGGCATACAAACTTTGAAGTGGAGTATCTCTATCCTGGGAAAGTGTAACAACTTGCTTACTAAGATTTGCTCTCGCCCTCTCATCAAAATTAGGGCAACTCTTGTCTAAATAATCTAATAATTGTCCTATTTGTGGTGTTAAATACCCTTTAGTTTCTATTCGATCCCGAAGCGCAGAAGCAAAATCTTGACATGTTTTTGAATCGTTAATTTTTTTGGTTTCTATATTCATATTTTATTTATATTCGATACAATTCTACCCCATTTACATCCATATAGCGATAATTAAAACGATTAACTCCTATTTCGGGAAACCCGCCTTGTCTAACAAAGGATGCATAATCTAAATCTTCAAAACTACAATCTCCTGGAGGATTCATGAGATCAACAAGATAACGTCTAGCATTCAACTCGATTTCATTCCATGCGTGTCCTCCTGAAACATCGTAATTACCAAAAACTACGTTTCCTCGTACTAAACTAGCGCTAACACCAACCTCTGCGGCTAATACTTGAAATAATAAAGATCGATGTCTGCAAACCCCTGCCAGTCCATTCTCTACGGTTATATCCCCCAATAAAACCTCTCTTCCGGGTTTTAATTCTAGTTGTTTTTGAACTATATTTACTGCTTCTGGATCATACATCCTTTCATAAACCAATTTTGATAATTCAAAAACTGTTCTTAAACCTGAACCAAATTCAGCTTGAATTTTTCTTGCTTGCGCAATCATTCTTTGTAGTCGAATATCTCTTTTCCTATCTACCACAATAATTTCTCTTGAAGGATTAATTGCCCTACCTTGTCTATCAAATCGAGTACTCCTACCTCCATCTTTATAACCATCAAATATTGGCCCTGAAAGCCTATGTTCGCGATTAATTAAATTGATATGTTTGTTCAAAACCATTCCCTAAAACAGACCTTTGGGGTATTTCTGGAGCAATTCGAGGTTGGCGAGCAATAGCCTCTTCTTCAAGTAATCTAATTTGTTCTAAATACTCCCATTGTTTACCATATATAATCCTGCCAAGTTCCTTGGCGCTTCGCTCATATTCAAACCGTTTTTGATTATCGTTAAATTTCTCAATCCTATCTAGAAAGTTACCTAGCGCATTTTCGTAATCTAAAACACTAGGAAATATTTGCCTAATAAATTTATATACATCCTGAGGGGCTAAACGATCTCGTGCTTGCAAATCTCCTCTAACGAAGTAAGCTACAATTCCTCTCATCTGCCTATCTTTTGAAATCCGACCAAAAAGCGTCTCGGGATTTCTTTCGTCTTTTTCGTAGGAAATAGGACTACGGATACTACTAAGTAATCCAGAATACTCTTTTTCCCCAATTATTCCTTGAAAAACTCGTCTTAAATATTCTTCTCGTTCTCCCGACCTTAATTGAACAGAAAGTTGACCAATTAAACTTTCATCTTTTCGTAAAATAACAGCAATTATTTTTGATTGTTGCCTTTCGTTTGGGGTAGGTTTTTCTCCTTCTGTTACCTCTTTTTCAGTACAAGCTATTGGATATTGTTCATGTACAGTAATGTCACTCATATTTTCAAGTCATTTACTAATTTAATTCCATATAGATTTTCAACAAAATCAATTCGAGTATATCCAGATAAATCAAAATCTACTACTCAATATTATATTATAAAAAACCCAAAAAAAATTATCTACTGTTTAAAAATTATTTATTATTTAATTATTAAAAATAAAAGGGTAACTTAAAATAACCAGCCATTTTCAATGATGATGTTTTCCCTCTTTTTTATCTTGTTTCTGGCGCAAAAAGATTTACAGGGAACAAACCATCGAAGATATTCAAGCTTAAAAAGTATTCAATTCTGCTTTGTTATTATTCAACCTAATAATAGAGAAGCAACGATAGCGAACAAAATTAATAGGCAATACAAAGCACCAACCCGCGAAGTTTGACTGTAGTGCCAGAGAGGAGACTCGAACTCCTACGTCTTTTGGACACACGGTCCTAAGCCGTGCCTGTCTACCATTCCAGCACTCTGGCTCTTTTTTCTAAAAATTATAAATAATGTCAACACATTATATTATAATCCGTAATCAAAATAAAAAATAATCAAACGGAAAAGAAGAGGGGAGGTATCCGTTATTCAAGGCTAAATTCGAGGCTTTTGAAATAAAAAAATCCCGCCGTATGGCCAGGATTGGACGCACACCGCAGGATCTAAAAAGGAATATAGCATATTTTTTAACTATTGTCAAGTCTTTTATAAACTTATAATATTTTCCTTCAATATTAAATTATTTTAAAACTTTTGCCTTATAGTATATCTTAATCACTCTAAATAATTTTAGGCTTTATTCTTTTGTGAAAGAATAAAAATAGACGGGCCAAAAAAGAACCGTGACAATAAAGGTTGGCAAATTTTTTCAATCAAAAGAAGAAATTTTTGAGGAATAATCTTTTTAATCAACGGACTGCGAAAATTGGAAACTGAACGATAAGCAATAACTGAAAAATCGGAGTTTTTAAGGTCTTCAATAACCTTTAGGGGGTGATGATTGCTAAAATCAATAGCGCCATTTTTAATATTTTCAGTACTTCTTCTTTCTAAGGGTTCAAATGTTTGAAGATAAGAGTATTTTCCCGAAATCAAAGCTTTTATTCTCGCTAAAAAATGAATTTTATTTGCTATTTCTAGAATAAAAAAGCCTCCCGGTTTAAGAATGCGGCTAATCTCCTTAATCGAAGGAAGCAAATTGGGTAAGTGGTGGCTAACGCGAACCATAAGGGCAACGTCAAAAGAATTTTTCGGAAAAGGAATTTTAGGCAAAGAGCCTTTCTTAAATTTTATATTTGAAAAATGATTATTTTTTTTGCCTAGAGAAAGCAGTTTTTCCGAAGGATCAAATATTAAGCATTCTTTAAAGAGAGGGGAGTAAAGAGAGGCAAGACGGCCAAAACCACCGCCAACATCAATAAGGCTGTCTTTTTTTTCAATTTTTTTAAAAAACTCTGTTAAACAAATTTTCTCGCATTCATTCTCAAAAGAACGATCTTCCCAATATTTTTGATAATCAAAAAAATCATAAGGAGCGGCCATTTAAAAATTTCCTGTTTCCATTTCTGTTAAAAATTGTTTAACTCCGGCGCACCAAGAACCATTTGATTTTGGAGTATACTTTCTCATCATTATACAAGGATCGTCGCAAAGTCCCTTGTCGCAATACGAACGAGCGATTCCTCGAGTTACAATATCAATTGCTTCCTCCCAGTTCGAAAAACATTTGGTTCCTCTTTCATGAATTCCCCAACCCCAAGCGTTAAAACAATCAGGCGGACTTTTTTTCCCAAGATTGGATTCCTGTTGCGCTATAGCGACAATAAGTCTGGGATCAACCCCATACTGTCTTCCCGCCTCAACTATATTATCAGAATAGGGGAAAAGGGGAGAATTATAACGATTTAAATATTCTTTTATTATTACGGGAATTGAATTCTCGACTTTAATAAGAGGGACAATAACGCCGGTTTCTGGAAAAACCGCCTGTTGAGTCTCTTTTAAATCCTGAAATATTAAAAAAGCGCTTTCTCCCAAAACGCTCCCAGAGCCGCGAAGGTTCAAAAGATAAACTGAAAGAAATAGAGTAAGAGGAGTAAAAGAAAAAAACAAAAAACACAAAATTATCTTTTTTAACATACTCTTTTAATTAAATTATCAAAATTATACTTTCATTTTTTTAAATATTTGTCAAGTTCGCCTAGATGTTTATATTTAAAATATAAATTTAAATAAATTAAAAGCTGAAGGCAAATTATTACAAATATGATAAAATATAGCTAATGAACAGTAAACAAAACAATAAACCAGCTGAAGAGATTTCAGAAAAATTGTCTTTTCTTAAATCCAAAAAACCCGGTGATTTTTCTCAAAAAAATTTTTTTAAAAAGCCTTTTTCTCTAAGGCCAATTCAATTTCATGGTTCTCGCCATAGAGGTTAAGGTTTAATATTTCTAAGGCTAATTAACATATTAATATTTTTTTAATATTTTTTAATTTCGAGGAAAAACAAAATGGAAAAAAATAAAAAAACAAAAACAACGTTTGAACTCAAGAGATTGCCAAAAAATGCGTTTGAAATCTTGGCCAATATACCATGGGACGAAATTTCGGCAATAAGAGAAAAGGTTATAGATGAAGTTGGAAAATCGATCGAAATTAAGGGTTTTCGAAAAGGAAACGCCCCCAAAAACATGGTAGTTGAAACCATCGGGGCAAAAAAACTTCTAGAACTAGTTCTAGAAAACCTCGTGCCCGATCTTTTTAGAAAAGCAATTTCAGAACTAAACTTAAGGCCAATTGTTACACCCAAAACTGAACTTGTCTCCGCAAAAGAAAATGAAGACTGGCAATTAAAATTTACAAGCTGCGAAGAGCCGGAGATTAATTTGGGCAATTATAAAGAAGAGTTGGCAAAGCTTAAAACTCCTCAAATTTGGACGCCGGGAAAAGGCGAAAAAGAAAAAAAACCAGAAAAAACCGAAGAGAAAGAAGAAAAAATTGACAAAGCGATAACTTATCTTTCCGAAAAAATAAAGATTGAAATCTGCGATCTTTTGATTGAAGAAGAAGTAGGAAGAAGGCTATCCAACTTATTAGAACAAACTCAAAAACTCGGCATTACAATTGATCAATATTTATCCTCAATAGGCAAAACCGTTGCCCAAATTAAAGCAGAATATCATTCGTCGGCCGAAAAAAATCTTGCATTTGAATTTATTTTAAATAAAATTGCCGATTTAGAAAAAATTGAAGTAAAGCCAGAAGAGATCGATAAATTAATTGAAACTGCCCAAAATGAAGATGACAGGAAATCTCTTGAATCGCAAAAATATCTTTTGGCCTCCCTTTTAAGGCGACAAAAAACCCTTGACTTTTTAGCTAATTTAGTGTAATGATGTCTTTGTTCCAACAGTTAAACCTATAAAATTAAAACAAAATGTTAAATAAATCAAAATCTTTTAATTCATCAAATAAAAAAGCAGGCTCGCAAGATTCCTTTCTTGAAGCGTTTCGAGATCTTGGTGCTGGAACTATTTCAACCATAAAAGAAGACCTTGTTAAAAAGGGAGCAAAAGATATTGTAAATAGTCTATTGCCATTTACTCAACCCTCCACAGAATCAGAAATTGACCCTTCGCTTAATAATGCCGACCTTGAAAGGAAATATCAAAACAAACTAAGAAGAGCGGAAAATATTCGCCGTGAAGAAAAAATTCTCTTTACGAGACAAGAAAAAATAACAAATAATCAGGTAAAATCGCTTCAAGAAGAAATATTGAAACTCGCCAAAGCGACAGGCGAACTGGGAAAACAAGTTGAAATTGCGGCAAGCCAACAAGTTGTGGAAACGGGAACTTATCACGTTGGCTTTTTTGAACATTTAAGAAAACTAATCATTGAACTAAGATCGCAAATCCAGGAATCTTCGTACTGGCTGGCTGCTTGGAACAAAAAATCTCAGAAAAAAAATTATTACTGGAGTCAGTTTAAGAAATCCGGCTCTAAATTCCTGCTATCCTCCGACCGCTATATGGCCACCCAAGCTGGGTAAAACTAAAATCAAAAAACATAAAAAACTTTTCCCAATTGCCTTATGCGGGACTAAAAAATATTTGTTTTTGGAGGAAAATTTGTTAAAATTGGTTTAATCTTTATAAAAGCCTGACCACTTAGCTCAGTTGGTTAGAGCGTTCGCTTGACATGCGAAAGGTCAGTGGTTCAAGTCCACTAGTGGTCACATTTCTGCAACATCTTACCGTCTTCTTACCGCGTCTTAAATGCTAATTGACCGCAAAAACTTAGCCTAAAGAGTGCTAAAATCGACAGTCGCCAATTAATGTTTTTACAATAACAAAAATGGCAAAGGAGGTGAATAAAATGAATAAAAGAAATTTTGTCGGGCTCTTGATTGCTTTTATTTTGTCAATGGTTTTAGTCGGCGGAGTAATCGCTCAATCGCCATCGCCATCGCCTACCCAAATCCCAACTCAACTGCCGCAAACCGGGCTCGGCGGTTGTCAATAAGGGCCTAATTTCAAAAAATGAAAAATAAAAAGGGAAAAGAGAGGGCTCCTTCAAGCAAAAATTTAAAATTTACCTTGACAGCCCTCTTTTTAACCATTCTAAGCGGGACTTTTTTAGGCTATCAAATTTCTTGCAAAAATAAATTTTGTCTTCGAAAAGAAATAACTAAAAAAAATTATCCTCTAAAAATAAAAATTTCAAAGCTTAAAATTGAAGCTGATATTGAAAGAGTTGGCAATTCAACAAACGGCAAGATGGAACCGCCCAAAAATATAAATAACGTTGCGTGGTATGAAAATGGCAGTCTCCCTGGAGAAAAAGGAAGCGCGGTAATTGCGGGACATTTTGATTCTCAAACCGGCCCTGCTATTTTTTATCATCTGGCAGAACTTGAAAGGGGAGACACGGTTGAAATAGTAACCGATAATTTTAAAATTCTAAAATTTACAGTAATCGAAAAAGAAATTTATGAATTCGATAATGTTCCTCTTGAAAAAATTTTTAACCAAAACGATAAACCGAGATTAAATTTAATAACTTGCGGGGGAAAATTTGATAAAGAAACTAAAAATTATTCAAAAAGACTTGTTGTATATACAGAATTAGAAACAAAAATCAAATAAAAAAACGACATTTCCTTGAATGAAAATAAATATTTAAGGGCAAACAGTCTCCTTGTTCGCCGTCAATTTGCGTTGGACATAATTCGGGAGATGTTAACGATAATTCTTCCGTTTTTAAGGCTTTAACAAAACCAAAACCTTGACCTCCCCAAAAATGAAATATTATTGTTCCCAAAAGGGCGTAAAAGTAGTTTCTATATTCAATATAGTAAAGATTAAATAAACCATCGTCTTTTTTAATCTCTTTATCGATAAAAAGGGGAAATAAGCCTAAAATTTTGGGTTGTAAATTGAGAATCGTCAAAAGACAAACGTTAAGATTAATTTCATTCTTTTTAAAAACTATTCTAACCGGTACTTTTTTTAATGAAAGTAGATCTTTTAACGCCATTAAAATATAAGAAAGCGTTCCAAACTTTAATTTAAAATCTTCACTCGTCTTCTTTAAAAAATTTTCCTCAAAGCCGAGACCGACCCCAAGAAGAAAATAATCTTTCTTTCTACCATAATCGGCGACGCCGATATCAACTTCCATTATTTTTTCTTTAAGCAAAAAAACATAAGAATGAAAGCGATTCTTTAACCCAAGCGAGGAAGCAATTATATTGGCTGTTCCGACCGGAATTACCGCCAGAGGAACATCAATTTTTTGTTTTATCATGTAACTTACCGTCTCGGAGACAGAACCATCCCCGCCAATGCAAATAATGCCTCTTTTAATCTTAATCTTTTCATCTTTAACAAATTCGCTTATTCTTCTAGGTTTATCGATAATTAGAACTTGATATGACTTTTGGTTTTCATCGAGAAATTTCTTTAAATTTTCAAGTTCTTTTGCCGCCTTCCTTTTTCCAGCCAAAAAATTGGCAATAATCTGAAAATCATATTCTTCCACAAACATATTTTACAATAACCTGCTGCATAAGTTCAGATACATATTAGACTCATTCAAAGTCAAGGAAAAAGAATGAGTTATTTATGTAGAAGAACGAGCTTTCTTTTCAAGGGGGTTTTAGGGTATCGTAAGTT
>Ga0209381_1003145_pt1 | contig 18071 bp, 10 predicted proteins | sample DewCreD2012metaG_FD_184111 | JGI IMG/M metagenome (GOLD analysis project Ga0209381, IMG submission 184111) | Hot spring sediment bacterial and archeal communities from British Columbia, Canada, to study Microbial Dark Matter (Phase II) - Dewar... ...
GGCGGGCGACATGAACTTGCCGAGCGCCCCGTGCGGGCGGGCGTTGCTTTCCGCCGGGCTGGGAAGCCCGGCTCCACGTCAGCCAAGGATTGCCGACGCTACCACCGCACACATATGAAACGGACTGGCAAGAAAGTGAGATGCGCCCCCTCGGCTGCCGGAGTCGGGAGTTTTTTCCCGGGGCCGCCGTCCAACGGGGCATGAAACGCATTCTGCTCCCCGGTATTTTGGCCGCGCTGCTAGGCTCCCTTGTGCCGATGCCGGGCGCGGGATTCATCGTGGTGGACGAGGCGCACTGGCGTATGCCCGTGGTGCCGCCCGATCCCGGTTTGCCGCCCATCCCGCCCCCCTGGCCGCCCCGCCCGCCGCGCCCGCCGCGCCCGCCCACTCCCATGCCCCCGCCCTTCTGGCGTCCGCATGTCTTCGCACCGCTGGAGGTGAATTCCGTCAAGGTCGCCACCAGGGTCAACGATCAGCTCGCCGTCACCACCGTGGACCAGGAATTCTTCAACCCGAACAACGCCCGGCTCGAAGGCACGTTCATTTTCCCGGTGCCCAAGGGCGCGCCACTGGACCGGTTCGCGATGGAGATTGACGGCAAGAAGGTCGAGGCCGAACTGCTCGCCGCCGACAAGGCCCGCGCGATATACGAGGACATCGTTCGCCGCGCCAAGGATCCCGCGCTGATGGAGTATTCCGGGCGCGACCTCTTCAAGGTCCGCATCTTCCCCATCGAGCCGAATTCCAGGAAGCGCATCACCATCCGCTACACGCAACTGCTCAAGGCCGACACCGGCCTCATCGCCTTCGAGCTGCCGCTGAACACCGCGAAGTATTCCAGCAAAACCGTCAAGTCCGTCAGCGTGAAGCTGGAACTCGAAACGAAACGCCCGCTGAAGACGATTTACTCGCCGAGCCACGCCGTCGAAATCAAACGCGACGGGCCGAACCGCGCCACGGTTGGTTACGAAGCCGGCGACGTCGCGCCGGACACCGACTTCACGCTCTACTTCTCGCCGGAGAAGGACGAGGTCGGCATCAACCTGCTCACGCACCGCGTCGCGGGCGAGGATGGCTTTTTCCTGCTGCTGGCGTCGCCGGGCGTGGATGTGAAGGAGAACAAGCTCGTGAAGAAGGACGTGGTCTTCGTGCTCGACACCTCCGGCTCGATGGCGGGCCAGAAACTGGAGCAGGCGAAGAAGGCGCTGCGGTTCTGCGTGGAGAATCTCAACGATGGCGACCGCTTCGAGATCGTGCGCTTCTCGACGGAGGTGGAGCCGCTCTTCGACCGGCTCGCGCCCGCCGACAAACCGAACCGCGACAAGGCGAACGATTTCATCCAGGGCCTCAAGCCGATTGGCGGCACCGCCATTGACGATGCGTTGAGGAAGGCGCTTTCGCTCAAGCCCGAGCGCGAAGGCCGCCCGTTCGTGGTCATCTTCCTCACCGACGGTCTGCCCACCATTGGCACCACGGACGAGGAGCAAATCCTGGCTGGCGTGAAGAAAACCAGCGGCGGCAACGTGCGCGTGTTCTGTTTCGGCATCGGCAACGACGTGAACACGCACCTGCTCGACAAGATCGCCGAGGAAACCCGCGCGGTCAGCCAATACGTCCTGCCCGGGGAAGACCTCGAAGTGAAACTCTCGAACTTCTACGCCAAGATCAAAGAGCCGGTGCTCGCCAACCCGGCGCTCAAATTCACCGGCGACATCCGCGTGACGAAGCTTTACCCGTCCGCCCTGCCCGACCTGTTCAAGGGCGAACAACTCGTGCTCGTGGGCCGTTACTCCGGCAAAGGTTCGTCCGCCGCCGTCATCGAAGGCAGCGTGAATGGCGAGTCGCGCAAGTTTGCGACCGACGTGAGGTTCGCCGATGAATCCAGTGACAATGATTTCATCCCGCGCCTCTGGGCCACGCGGCGCGTGGGGTTCCTGCTCGATGAAATCCGCCTGCGCGGCGAAAACCGGGAGTTGAAGGACGAAGTCGCCGACCTCGCCCGGAAACACGGGCTGGTCACGCCCTACACGGCCTACCTGATTCTGGAGGACGAGGCCCGCCGCAATGTGCCGGTGGCGATGCAGTCCATGCCGCAGTTGCGCGGGGAACGCCTGGCGATGGAGGCGATGAGGGATTTGTCCACGCGCTACGAAGGCGACCGCTCGGGCGGGCTGGCCGTGCACAGCGCCCGCGCCAATTACGCCTTCAAGTCCGCCGGCAACGTGGCCGAGGCGTCGTCAGGCTTCGCGGATGCCAACCGTTCGCTCGCCTACAGCGCGCCGGTGGCGGCGACGGCTCCGGCGGGAACGATGGGCGGGGGCGTGGCCGGCACGGTCGCCATGGGCAACGGCGCGGTCATCAACACCGACGCCCGGAGCGCCGGCCAGTTCGTGCAGAACGCGCGGTATGTGAATGGCCGCAACTTCTTCCAGAACGGGAATCAGTGGGTGGATTCCGAGGTGCAGCAGAGCCAGCAGATGCGCCGGCTGCGGCTCCAGTTCAACTCGAAGGAGTATTTCGCCTTCGCCGCCACCAACGCCGCCGCCCGCCCCTGGCTCGCGCTCGGCCACAACGTGCAGTTCGTGCTCAAGGACACCGTTTACGAAATCCATGAATGACCGCATGGAATCCGAGGCCCGAATGGGCTGCGGCACCGGATCGGATTTCAGAGTTTGGAATTCTTTCGGAGTTCGGCCATCGGCTTTTGGGAGCGGGGCCGGGCGCCGGGCGTTCGTCGAGCAAAAGGCGAGGGAGCGCGCCGAATTGCAGGCGAAGATTCAGACGCTGAACCGCGAGCGCGAGAAGCACATCGCCAACCGGCGCAAGGCGGCTCCCGCAGCGGACACGCTGGACGCGGTTGTCACCGCCGCCGTCCGGGAGCAGGCGGTCCGGCGGCAGTTCCGGTTCGAGTGAACGGGCGCTCCGCCTCCGTTGGCGCGGCTTGGAGTCCGGCGGCGGCGGGGTTACGCTGCCTCGCGACATGGCTGAACGCGCAACCACCGAACCGCCCGCCCCGACCGAACTCGCGGTGTCCGGCCTCACCTGCAACAACTGCGCGCGCAAAGTCACGGGCATTGTGCAGGGGTTTCCCGGTGTGGCCGCCGTCTCGGTCAGTTTGGAGCAGGCGCGGGCGACGGTCCGTTGGCAGCCCGCCGCCACGCCGGATGTTGCCGGGCTGCTTCAGCAATTGGCGCAGGCGGGCTACGCTTCACGCGTGCTGGAAACCGGCGAAGCCCCGGCGGTGCCCAGGCTCGGCGGCTGGGCGGTGAATCTGCTCCTGGGCGTTCCCGTCACGCTCGTGCTGATGGCGGGGGAATGGCTTTTCCGGCTGGGCGAAGCGCGCTGGTTCGGGTGGCTCGGGCTTGGCCTGGCCGGGCTGGTGCAGGTCTTTTGCGGGGCGAAGTTCTATCGCGGGGCGTGGGCGCAACTCCAGGCCCGCAGCGCCAACATGGACACGCTGGTGGCGCTGGGTTCGACGGCGGCGTTTGGCTACAGCGCGTGGGCGTTGCTGGCGGGCTGGCCCGGCCATCTCTACTTCATGGAGGCCGCCGCCATCATCACGCTCATCAGCGTGGGGCATTGGATCGAGGCGCGCGTCGGGGCGAAGGCCGCCAGTTCGCTGCGGGCGCTGATGCAACTTGCCCCGGCGACGGCGCGGCGGTTGAAAATGCCCGCCACGCCCGTCCGGCCCGCGCCCGGGCCGTTCGATCTGCGCGCGGTTTCCTTCCAGCCCACGACCGCCACCGCGCCGGCCAGCGCGCCGGTGGAGGAGGAAGTTCCCGTGGCGCAGTTGCGCGTGGGCGATCGCGTGGCACTGCGCCCCGGCGACCGCGTGCCCGTGGACGGCGAAGTCATCGAGGGCGCGTCCGTCGTGAATGAGGCCATGCTGACGGGTGAGGCGTTGCCGGTGGAAAAGACGCCGGGCCGTGCGCTCTACGCCGGCACCGTGAATGTGAACGGCCGCCTGGTGATGCGCGTCACCGCCACCGGCGAGGCCACCGCGCTGGCGCACATCATCGCCGCCGTGCAACGCGCCCAGACCAGCCGCGCGGACATCCAGCGGCTCGGCGACCGCGTCAGCAACGTCTTCGTGCCGGTGGTCTGCGTGCTCGCGCTGCTGACCGCCGCGTGGTGGGGCTTCGCCCATGAACACGCCGCGCAACTCACCGGGTGGCTGGGGCAGTTCCTCTGGCATCCGCACCCGCCCGGTTCGCCGCTGGCCGCCGCGGTCATCACCGCCGCCGCCGTGCTCATCGTGGCCTGTCCGTGCGCGATGGGCCTCGCCACGCCCGCCGCCATCATGGCCGCCGCCAACGCCGCCGCGCGGCGCGGCATTTTGCTTCGCGACGGCGTGGCGCTGGAAAAGGCGGGCCGCGTCAGCGCGGTGTTGTTCGACAAGACCGGCACGCTCACCACCGGCGAACTCGCGCTGGCCGGCCCGTGGTTGCCGGGGACATCCCCCTTCACGGTGGCAACCGCCAACGCCCTCGCCGCCGCCCTGGCGCGCCCATCCGGGCATCCGGTCAGCCGCGCGATGGCGGCCTTGAGCAGCGCGCCGCAACCGTTGGAGAACTGGCGCGAGGTGGCGGCGTCCGGCGTGCAGGCGGATTGGCGCGACGCGGCGGGGTCCGCGGCCACGGCCCGGCTGGGTTCGCTCGCGTGGCTGGCGGCGGCTGGCGTCACCGTGCCGCGGGAGTCGCCCCAGCTCCAACAATGGCAGCAGGACGGCGCGTCCCTGGCCGGTCTGGCGGTGGGCGGGCAACTCGCCGCCATTTACGCGCTGCGCGACACGTTGAAGCCGGGCGCGGCGGACGTGGTGCGCGAGCTGCGGCGGCAGGATTTGCGGGTGTTTCTGGTGACCGGCGACCAGCCGGCCACAGCCCGGGCGGTGGCGCGGGAAGCGGGCCTCGCGCCGGAGCACGTCTTTGCCGCCGTGCGCCCGGAACAAAAGGGCGCGCTGGTGAAGGAACTTCAGGGGCGCGGCGAACGCGTGGCGTTTGTGGGCGACGGCATCAACGACGCGCCCGCGCTCGAACAGGCCGACCTCGGCATCGCCGTCAGCAAGGCCAGCGACGTGGCGCGCGAGGCGGCGGATTTGATTCTGCTGCGGTCGGAGATTGAAGCCGTGCCGGAAAGTCTCGGGCTGGCGCGGGCGGCCCTGCGGACCATCAAGCAGAACCTGTTCTGGGCGTTCTTCTACAACGTGAGTTTCATCCCGCTGGCCGCCCTGGGGTTCATGAGTCCGGTGTTGTGCGCCATCGCCATGGGCGCGTCGGACCTCATCGTCATTGGCAACGCGCTCCGCCTGTTGCGCTGGCGCCGCGATTCGCAGCCCCTCATCCCACCACCAGGTTCACCATCTTCTTCGGCACGACGATAACTTTGCGGACGGTTTTGCCGGCGATGGCGGCTTGGATCTTCTCCGAGGCGCGGGCGATGGTTTCCAGCTCGGCAGGCGAAGCGGTGGCGGAGACCTGGATGACATCACGCAGCTTGCCGTTGACCGAGACGGGGATTTCGATCTCGGACTCGACCAGCAACGCGGGATCGAACTTCGGCCAGGGGGCGTAAGCCAGGGACGCCTGCCGGACGGCGAATGATGAATCAAGTTTGGCCCACAATTCCTCGGCGAGATGCGGCGCGAAAGGGGCGAGCAGTTGCAGGAAATCGCGCAGCGCGGAAACGGGCTTCGTTGCCCAGGTCATCGCCTCGTTCACAAACACCATCATCGCGGAGATGGCGGTGTTGAAGCGCAGCCCCTCGAGGTCCTCGGTCACCTTTTTGATGCAGGTGTGGAGCGCCTTGAGCTGCGCCGGCGTCGCCGCCACGTCCTGGATGGCGGCGTCGAGCCGGATGAGCTGCAACAGCTCATGGCGCTGCTCCGCGCTGCCGGCGGCCAAAGTTTCGGCCTGCTCGAAGGCGGTCTCGGATGTTTCGTCCACGAACAGGCGCCAGACGCGGCCGAGGAAGCGATACACGCCCTCGACACCCTTGGTGTTCCACGGCTTGGTGTCCTGGAGCGGCCCCATGAACATCTCGTAGAGGCGGAAGGCGTCCGCGCCAAATTCCTTCAACACGTCGTCCGGGTTCACGACGTTGCCGCGCGACTTGGACATCTTCTGCCCGTCTTCGCCGAGGATGAGGCCCTGGTTGACGAGCTTGAAGAACGGCTCGGGTGTGGAGACGTGGCCGAGGTCGAACAGCACCTTGTGCCAGAACCGGGCGTAGAGCAGGTGGAGGACGGCGTGTTCCGTGCCGCCGACGTAGAGGTCCACGCCGGGCGCTGGACCTTCTGCGATGGGCGATTGGCCATCCGCGATGGCCAATGGCCGATGGCCAATGGCCGATCCGCCCATCCAATACGCCTCGGCTGCTTGGCCGACGAAGGCATCTGGGTTTCTCGCGTCGAGGTAGCGGAGGTAATACCAGCAACTGCCCGCCCATTGCGGCATGGTGTTCGTCTCGCGCGTCGCGCCGGGGATCTCGTTCAACCAATCTTTCGCGCGGGCGAGAGGTGGTTGGCCGTCCACCGTCGGCTTGTAATCCTCGAGCGTGGGCGGCAGCACGGGCAGCGCGCTTTCGGGCAGCGCCTCGTGGTAAAGATTCCCGGCGGCGTCCTGTTTCCACACAATCGGGAACGGCTCGCCCCAATAACGCTGCCGGCTGAACAGCCAGTCGCGCAGCTTGTAGTTGATGGTTTTCTTGCCGAGGCCCTTTTCCTCCAGCCAGGCGGTGATTTTCCGCTTCGCTTCGGGGGTGGGCAGGCCGCTGAGGAAACCGGAGTTCACGCTGACGCCTTCGCCGGTGAAGCCCTGCCAGTCGGTGTGCGGATCGTGCGGTTGCACGACCTGGACGATGGGCAGGTTGAACTTCCTGGCGAATTCGAAGTCGCGGGTGTCGTGCGCGGGCACGGCCATGATGGCGCCCGTGCCGTAGCTGGCGAGGACGTAATCGGCAATCCAGATGGGAATCTTCGCGCCGGTGACCGGATTGATGGCGTAAGCGCCGGTCCAGACGCCGGTCTTTTCCTTGGCCAGCTCGGTGCGCTCGAGATCGCTTTTGCGCGCGGTGTGGGCGCGGTAATCCTCCACGGCCGGCCATTGTTCTTCCGTCGTGATTTCGTCCACGAGCCGATGCTCCGGGGCGAGCACCATGTAGGTGGCGCCGAACAAGGTATCGGGGCGCGTGGTGAAGACGCGGATGCGCGGCGCGGAATCGCCGATGGCCGATGGCAAATTGGCGATGGCAAAATCCACCTCCGCGCCTTCGCTGCGGCCAATCCAGTTCCGCTGCATCTCCTTGAGCGAATCGCTCCAGTCAATCGTGTCCAGGTCCCGCAGCAGGCGTTCGGCGTAGGCGGTGATGCGGAGCATCCATTGGCGCATCGGCTTGCGGATGACCGGGAAGCCGCCGACTTCGCTTTTGCCGTCAATGACCTCCTCGTTGGCGAGCACGGTGCCGAGTTCGGGGCACCAGTTCACGGGCGCTTCGCTGACGTAGGCGAGGCGCCGGGCGTCGCGATAAGCGCGCTTTTCCGCCTCGGTCCGGCAATGCGGGGGCAACGGGAGCGTGGCGATCGGTTCCGCCCGATTCGTCGTCGGATTGAACCATGCGTTGTAGAGCTGCAGAAAAATCCACTGCGTCCACTTGAAATAACCGGGGTCGGTCGTGTTCACCTCGCGCGACCAGTCGTAGCTGAAGCCAAGCGATTTAATCTGACGCGTGAAGTTGGCGATGTTGGCCTCGGTGGTGACGCGCGGATGCTGGCCGGTTTTGACGGCGTATTGCTCGGCGGGCAGGCCGAAGGCGTCCCAGCCCATCGGATGCAGCACGTGGAAGCCACATGCGCGGCGGTAGCGGGCCAGAATGTCCGTGGCGGTGTAGCCCTCGGGATGCCCGACATGCAGCCCCGCGCCGGAGGGGTAGGGGAACATGTCGAGGATGTAATACTTGGGCGGCAACGCGGCAGCGGTGGCCGGGCCGGCCAGTTGATGCCGTTGGGCGAACGGATGCGCGGACGGGACTTCCTCGCCCGGATTCCAGGCACGGAAGGTTTGTTCGGTTTCCCAGGCCTGCTGCCATTTGGGTTCGATCAAATGAAAGGGATACTGACGCCGCGACATAGGCCCGGGAATTTCGCGGAACGCGCCCGGCCCGGCAATGCGGAATTCCCGCGTGTTTCCCGGTTGCGGACGGTTTGCGGCCCGTGGATACTGCGGCGCGTCGGAGCGTAGCTCAGCCTGGCTAGAGCACTTGCTTTGGGAGCAAGACGTCGCAGGTTCGAATCCTGTCGCTCCGACCATTTCCCTTTTTCCGCCCTCCGCAATCCCGCCCCCTTCCGCCCGCTTGACCAACGGCGGACATGGGACACATTCCCCGCCATGCCAACGAACGTGCTGGGGGGAGAACTGCAATGCTGCTGCCGCGCACCGCGGACCGGATTTTACCGTGACGGCTATTGCCGCACCGGGCCGCAGGATTTCGGCCAGCACACAGTCTGCGCGCAGGTGACGGCGGAGTTTCTGGAATTTTCGCTTCAGCGCGGCAACGACCTCGTCACGCCGCGCCCGGAACATCAGTTCCCCGGCCTGCAACCGGGCGACCGCTGGTGCCTATGTGTGCAACGCTGGCAGGAGGCCCTGCTCGCGGGCTGCGCGCCGCCGGTGATTCTCGAGGCCTGCCACATCGCCGCGCTCGAATTCGTCCCGCTCGAAGCCCTCCAGGCCCACGCGCTGCAAGGAAGTTGAGGTGCGCTCCCGGCTGGCCCGGCGGATGCCGACGGATTATCCTCCCGCCATGAACCCGCCCTGCTGGTCCGCGCTGGCCGTGTTGGCTGGAATTCTCGCCGCCGTCCTGTTCGCCGGGATGGCTTGTCGCCCCGCGCCCCTGAACCAGCCCGAATCGAACGACCTCTTCACGCTGGCCCGTCAGCGGATGGTGCGCGAGCAATTGAACGGCGGGGACCGCTCCGTCACCAACCCGCGCGTGCTGGAGGTCATGGCCCGCGTGCCCCGGCATGAGTTCGTTCCGGTGGAACTCCGCGCCCGCGCCTACGACGACGGCCCGCTCCCCATCGGTTACGGGCAGACGATTTCGCAGCCTTACATCGTGGCCGTGATGACCGAGAAACTCGAACCGCGCCCGGGCGATCGCGTGCTCGAAATCGGCACCGGCTCGGGCTATCAGGCGGCGGTGCTGGCGGAACTGGTGGCGGAGGTGTTCACCATCGAAATCGTCCCGCCGCTGGGCCGCGCGGCGGCGGCCACGCTGCAACGGCTGGGTTACACCAACGTCAGTGTGCGCGTGGGCGACGGCTATCGCGGCTGGCCCGAAGCCGCGCCGTTTGACGCCATCATCGTGACCTGCGCGCCGGACGATGTGCCCGGGCCGCTGGTCGAGCAATTGAAGGAGGGCGGACGAATCATTATTCCTGTGAACGCAGGTCTGTATCAGGAACTCATCCTGTGCCGCAAACGCGCCGGCCGGCTGGAGCGGGAGGTGATTTTTCCGGTGCGCTTTGTGCCGATGACCGGTGAGGCGGAGCGGCGGTGAGGCTCAAGGCGCTTTGTTCCGATCACGAAACCGGACGGCCCGGTCAGGGAAATCGGTGAACACGCCGCCCACGCCGGCCTGGTGGAACAGCGCTTCCAGCACCGCCGTTTCGGAGGGAGCGCCCGGCGGCGGGGCGTCGGCGCGGAGCGTGTAGGGAATGACTTCCAGGCCGGCGGCCCGCGCCCACCCGGCCAGCGGAGCAACGGTCGGGCGGCCTTCCTCGTTCCAACGCACCACGGCGGCGATGGGCGGGCCGAGGCCGTTGGCGACCGCGGCCATCCCGCGCAAGTCCGGTTCCTCGATTCGGCGGGCCTCCTCGGGCGTGAGCAACTGCAGCAGGCGGCCGGGGTAATTCAATTCGCGGCGGAGGCGGCGCACTTCGTTGGTGTCGAAGCACTGGAGCATCACGCGGTTCGAGGGAAAGGCGCTGGCGTGGCGGGCCAGCACCTCGAGCACGGCGCGGCTGAGGTCATGGCCCTGGCGGCGGTGCCAGGCGGGGGCTTTGATTTCCGGGCACAGGCCGGCGGCGCGGCCCGAGGTGCGGTTGAGGCCGGCAATGAATTCAATTTCCTCCGCGAAGGTGTGCAGTCGGAACAGGCGCAAACGGGGGGCGAACCGCTGCGGAAAGGCGGGCAGCCTGCTCCCGGGGAGCACCCGTTCCTGCGCGCGCAACTGGCGCAGTTCGGCGAGGGTGAAGTCGAGGGCGTAAAACCGTCCGTCCTCGCGCTGGCGGCCAGGAAACCGTTCCGCCACGTCGGTCACGGCGTCCAGGTAAACGTCGTGCAACACGATGACCTCGCCGTCGCGGGAGAGCACGAGGTCTTGTTCGAGGAAATCGGCCCCCTGCGCGTGGGCGAGGGTTTTGGCTTCGAGGGTGTGCTCGGGCAGGTAGCCGCCGGCCCCGCGATGCGCGATGATGACCGGGGCGGCGTTGGGTTCGGCACAGGCCATACAGGCCGCCGCGAGGAGGGCGGTCAGTGGCCGGGTCAATTTTCGGTGCATGGGGTGCCGCTCAATATCGCGAAAAAGCGAAACGACGACCAACACCAATCTTGTCCGGGGAGCGCGGAGCGCGGGGTTCACGCCGCCGGCTCATCTGCGGGGATTCCGGGGCTTGCGCCGCATCGGCGTGGTGGCAGTTGCAGCGGCCCGGAGGCTGGGCATCCACTTCGATTTTGACCGGTCGGCGCTGGTTCACCGCGCGGGCGGCGTGATGGTGAGCGGCAGGTTGACCACCAGCGGCTGGTCCGGCGCGACGAGCAGGTTGGCGACGCGGTAGGTGAGGGCCGTGCCGTCTCCCACCGGGGTGTTCGGCGGGGCCGCCTTGAGTTCGAGCAGGGCGGTGCGCTGGCCGGGCAGGGTGAGGCGTGCGGGGGCCGTGCAACCGGCCGGGGCCGCGACGAGTTCGAGTTGATAGGCCACTTCGGAGGCGTTGCTGACCTGGACGAGCACGGCCTTGCGGGGCGGGAGTTTGACGGTCGGGCGGTCCAGGGTGACGGAACGCTCGAAAATGGGCCGAAGATATTCTGCGCGCCCGATGAGGCGGTTGGCGGCATAAACGGCGGTGCGGCGGGCGAACAGGGCCTCCTTGAGCGCGGCGGGCGAGCGGTCGCGGGCGAAGACGAGCGTGACGGGGCGGTGGTCGCCGGTGTGCAACTGGTAGTCCATGTGCATGGGCTGGTGGATGTCGGAGTTGCTCAACAGCGCCAGGTTTTTTTCCAACGCCCAGCGGTGCGCCTCGGGGTAATACGCCCGCCCGTTGACGACTTCGATGCCGTGCAGTTTGCCTGCTTCGAGCAACTCGGTGTGCTCGGGATGCCAGCGGACGACGCCGTTGCTCAACTGGCGCTCCCACCCGGGATGATTCCAGAAGATGAACGCGCCCTGCTGATGGGCAGCGTCAATCGCGTCACGCCACAGCTCGGTTTCGAGCGGCGTGGCGTTGGTGAGGAAGATGGCGTTCAGGTGGCCGGGCGGCATGGCGCGGGTGATTTCCGAGCCGGCCACGACCAGCACCTTGAGCTCGTCCCCCAGCCCCTTGGCGATTTGGTGCGCGCGGTTGTGGTTCTTGACCATGTCGGCCTTGTGGGGCTGGTGTTCGATGTGGTCGGTAATGGCAATCGCGTCCAGCCCCTCGCGCCAGGCCTCCTCGGCCCGGACCGTGGGCCAGACCAGGCCATCCGAGAAAACGGTGTGGATGTGGAAGTCGCACTTGAGGGTGACGTAACCGGGAAGCTCCGGGAGGGCGATGGCTTTGCGCCAGCGGGGCGCTTCATGCGCGAGCGCGGATGCCGCCAGCACAACCAGGGCGGCGGCGAGAGCGATGAGTTTATTCATGGGCAAAAGGGGGCGGTTGAGCCGGGAATCACCGGACGCGCGATGGCGGAGCGGACGGTCGCCTGCGGGTGAATCGGTGGGGAAGCGTCCGCCACCAGGAACGTGGCGCTCGGTTCGTGTCCATGCGTGTGGTTCACGGGCCGGACCGGATCAAGTGCCGGGTTCGCGGTTGTTCGAGTCCTGGCTGAAGTTCAGGACGTGCAGATACTCGCGTTTTTTGATCCAGCGGGCGTGGCCGTCCGCAAAGTTCATGTTTGTGCCCTCGGCACCGTGGTTGTCCTCGGGGTCGGGCCAGTTGTTGTTGCGGCTGCCCAGCCCGCTGCCGGTGTCGTCGCCGTCCAGCATGAGCAGGACGCCGGAGGGGCCGGGGCGCTGGCCGAGGGCGGCGGAATAGCGGGTGATGACCTTCGAGTTGACGGACTGCTCCGTTTTTTTGACCGCGACGGAGACGCCGTTGATGACTTCGGAGAAGGTGCCGAAGACCTCGTAGCTGGTGCCGTTGGCCCGCTTGTTGACGGCGTTGTCCACGAGGTCAATGACGTAGGTCTCGGTGGAGAAGGGCTTGCGTTCGGTGTTGGGCCGGACGGTGTGCCAGGTGGCCGGGCAGGTGTAGCTCTTGAGCGGCGCGATGTAGTTCGGATGCAACCAGGTCAGGTCATCGTCCGAGCCGCTGCGGTCCGAGGCGCTGGTCGGCGTGTAACCGGTGGGCGCCCAACTGGGGGCGGTGAGATGGCCATTGTTGTCCTGGGCATAGAGGGTGGCCCCGAGGCCGAGCTGCTTGAGGTTGCTGATGCAGCCGATGCGCTGGGCCTTGGTCTTGGCCTTGCTCAGGGCGGGCAGGAGCATCGCGGCCAGGATGGCGATGATGGCGATGACCACCAACAGTTCTATCAGGGTGAAGCCGGAGGGGCAGTTGCGGCGGAGTGGTTTCATGGCGTTGCGGTAACAGGGCGGCGGGGTAACAAGACCGGGCATTTCATGAACCGGGCGGGAGCCGGCAAACGGCCCCCGCCCGGTCTGATTCTCGATTACGGATAAACCACGCGGTAGAACGCGGTGCCAGGCAGCGGCGCGTTGTCAGGGAACGTGGCTGTCCCGTTGGTCGCGACCGTCGCGGTGCCGAGGGGGAACCACGGGCCGGTCGCGGCGGCGGCGCGCTGGACCGTGTAGGTCATGTTCGCCGTGCCGGTGAAGAGCACCTGGACGACGCCGGGGCCGGGCACGGGCGGCTGGAGCACGGCGGGAGCCGCCACCGCGCCGGGGGTGTAATAGACGCGGAGCCGCGGCCGTTCCGCCTCGGGTTTGAGCGGGTTGACGAGGCTGTTGAAGTCCGACGACCGGCTGAACCAGCCGTTGGCACCACCGGGCCACGGGAGGATGGCCCAGCCGTAGTTGGTGCGGAAGCCGCTGGCCCACGCCTGAACATCGGAGGTGACGAGGAACGAGTTGAGCGTGCCTTGCACATCGGGATTCAGGCTGGGATCGCCGGCCACCGCCGTCGGGGTGATGGCCGCCTCGATGCCGTCGGCCTGCACGCCGTCGAGCCAGGTGTTCCAGGTCGTGGTGGCCGGATTCCACGGCTGGAGCAGCGCGTGGAAGGCGCCGCCATCGCCCATGGCGTCCGGGCCGGTGCTGAACAATTCCAGCACAGCGGCGTGAATGAGCGCCCCGGGCGGAACCTGATTGGCGCCCGTGCCGATGATGTCCTGGAACCAGACCAGCCCCTGCGTGGTGTTGGTTCCGCCCGCGTCGGCGAAATCCACGCCGATGGAGGCGGCCGTCGCAAAGTTCAAGTCGGGATTATGCTGCTGGAGGTTGGCGTCCTGCGTGCCGGTGTAGCCGCCCACGCCCTGCTGGAAGCTGGCCGTGGCATGAGCGGCGGGCAGCCAGAACACGCGCAGACGCGGACGCAGCCAGACGTTGGGGGCTTCCGACGGGCTGAAGGCGGTGCCATCCGTGCGCAAGGGCCAGCCTTTCATCACCCAGCCGTGGTTGGTTTCGCCGTTGACCCAGGCCTGGACATCGGCGGTGACGCCCACGGAGATGAGGCCCACGCCGGTGGCGCCGCTGCCGTCCTCGACGCCCAACTGCGATTCATAAACGGAACGGGATTCGACGTCATCCTGCTGCACCCCGTCGCCCAGGCTGTTCCAGGTGTCGTTGTCCGCGTCCCACGGGATGAGCATCCGGTGGAAGCGGGCGCCGTCGCCGGTGTTGTTCACGTTGATCAGGAGTTCCGCCGCCACCACGGTGGCGTTGCTGGGCACCTGCCAGAAATTAGTGCCCACGAAGTCGTCGAAGCGGAGCAGCACCTGGGACTCGTTGGGCGTGCCGCCGTCGGGCCAGTCCATGAGCAACCCCTCGGTGGCGTTGCGGCCAATGGGCCACGGCTGGTTGGCGCCGACCTCTGAAAGGGCGATGTCTCCCGCGCCGAAATACTCACCGTAGCCGTTGTCGCCGCCCTCCTGATATTGGGTCAGCCGCAGCGCCCCCACATGGACCAGCTTCAAGGCTTCCACCGGCCCGCCCAGGCCGTCGTCCAGCGTAAGGCGGACGCTGCGGGAGGCGAGCGAAGCCCCGGCGGACGGCGTCGAGAAGGTCAGGTTGCGGGCCAGTTGTTGAACGGCGGGCACGGTGGCGTTGGTGTTCAACGTGATGACCAGCGGTGCCAGGCCGGTGCCCCCGGTCCAGGTGCCGATGGTGACACCACCGTAGCTGACCACCGGGCCGCTGACGGCGATCTGGCCGGGACCGCTGCCCGTGGAACGAATGCCGAGGATGTCGGCGGCGGCGCCATTGGTGGCCAGCGCCACGGTGAGCGAGCCGCCGTTGAAGTTGACCGCGTCCACGTCTTCGACGCGGGCCTGGCCGTCGAGACCGATCGGCGGCATGCCGAGGCCGAAGAAGTTGTCGCCCGAAGGCAGCACAAACGAAGTTTCATTGTCGAGGCGGAGGCCGGAGATCAGCCGGGCGCCGGCAAAGTCCGCATAGAGCGGATCGGCGCTGGCCACGAGGTTCGTGATCAGGAAGGTGGTGGAGCCGTTGACGATCAGGTTGTCGGTGCCGAAGACCGTGACCACCTGCGGGATGTTCCAGTTGGCGGGGGTGAAGGTCAGCACGCCCGGGGTCACCGTGGCCACGGCGGGATCGCTGGTGGTGACCGTGATGGTCACGTTGGTGTCCGGCTCGGTGGCGAGAACAACGGAGTAATTGGTCGAGCCGCCCTCGCTGACGGCCACGGACAGCGCGCCGTAAAGAATGGCGGGGGTGTCGTTGTCCAGATTGAGGCCCGTCACGTTGGCGGCGTCGAGACCCGCGTAGTTCGGGTCCGCACTGACGGCGGGGGCGGTGACGAGGACGAACGGCCTGGCCCCGTCCACGCGGAAGTCGTCCACCCCGGTCACGGTGACGGTCTGCGGCGTGCTCCAGTTGGCAGGTGTAAAGGTGAGGCTGGCCGGGGCCACCGAAGCCTCGCCGGGCGTGGCGGAAGTCAAGCCCACGGTGACATCACTCGCGGGCGCGCGGTTGAGAAACACATTGAAGGTGGCGATGCCGCCGGCCTCGGTGGTGCTCAACCCGTTGGTGGGTGTGACGGTGATGCCGAACGTTTCATCGTCCACGTTCACGGCGTTCAAGGCGGGGACGGTCAGAACCGCGTATCGCGTGTCACCGCTGACCACCGGGGCGAAGACGATCGTGTAAGGCTGATTGCCGTCGGCCACGGCGTCATCCTGGCCGGTGAGCGTGACGATCTGGGGCACGTTCCAGTTGGTCGCGTTGAAGGTGAGCGAGTTGGTGGAAAGGACGCCCTCGGCGGGGTTGCTGCTGCTGAACGTGAGGGTGACGTCGTTGGTCGGGGCCAGGTCCAGTTCGACGCTGAAGCTGGCCGTCAGGCCGAACTCGGTGGTGACCAGCGTGTTGGTCGGGGTCACCGCCACGCCCGCGGTGGCGGCGGGAATATAGACAAACGAGGCGACCGGCTGGTTGGTGGCGGCCTCGAGCTGCGGCGGGAACGGGTTCACGTCGCGATGCTCGATGATCCACGAGTTGCCATCCGCCTGGTAGCTGACGGTGTTGTCAAAACCCGAGGCGCTGGTGCCGGACGTTTCGGAGGAGACGAGCAACACGCCCGCGCCGGGAGCGCCGGTCGGAATCGTCAGGCGGTAGCGGCCGGGGGCGAAGTTGGTGACGGCAAACTCCGGCGTCGCGCCGCTGTGCAGCAGGATGACGGCATTGGTGCCGGTGGCATCCAGGCCGAAGCGGCCCGAGACCACCAGGGTGTTCGTCTTGGGAATGAAGACAAAGGCCACGGGGTCCTGTTCGAGGGAACTGCCGTTGCCGAAATTGTCCTTGCACCAGATTTCCCAGGTGCCGGTGGCGTTGACCTGGGCGGTGGCGTAATTGCCCTCGTTCTTCGCGTGATTGACGAGCAGGACGCCGGAATTGGTCGAATAGATGCCGAACGCGGTGAGGTCCACGCGGGAGCGGCCATTGCTGATGCCACGGAAATGCGTGCCAAGAATGAGACCGGGCGACGCGGTCAGCAGGTTGTTGGTCGCCCCGTTGACCGCAGTGGCGTTGCGCGCCCAGCCGCACAGCCAGTCCGTGTAGCGGAAGAAACCGACGGCGCAGTTCATGTTCACCTCGGCGCGGCTGGAGGTGAGGTCCTGGACGACGGCCCAGTATCCGCTGGTGCCGCCATCGAACGCGGGGGCGGCGTAATTGGGCTGTTCGTCGGGCAGTTCGCCGTTGTCGCGGCCATTCTCGGAAATGGCCACCATCGGCAGGCCGTTGGTGAGATCGTCCGCCCCGTCGTCGCCCACCTGGAAGTTGAAGTCGCCGCGATTCGAGCCGGTGCGCACCCGGAGGTCGTTGATGGACAGCGTGGCGTTGACGGTCACGGAGTTGACCGTGTTGCCGGTGTCATTCTGGATGACCTGGAGGTTGGCGGCGGCGATGCGGTGGGGCGGCGGCTGGGCGGCGTGCGCCAGCGGGGGCTGCGCGAGCGCGGCGGCGGTGAGGCAGGCGAGCAGGCTGCGCAGGGTGGTGGAGCCCGAGTGCCAGGGGCGCGGGGGGGTGGCCACCGGGACGACCGTGGCGGGGGGCAGGACTTCAGGTTTCATGTTCGAGGGCGGAATGAGGCGTTTCAGGTTTTGGTTTGGCGCTGTCCCGGGCGATGCCGCGCCCCGGCGGCGGGAGCGGCGGCGGCGCGGACATGGCACCGGGACGCGCGCCGTTATACCCCCGGCCCGGGTGTCAACAACTGACGTTTCCGTTGCGTTGCGATGACGCGCGACGCGGAATTGTGACGACTTCGCACCGCAGGTTACGATTGGGTTGCAGCCCTCGCGTCCAACGCCGCCGCCCGCCGCAGAAAGAAGCAGGCCGCCCCGCCCATGGCCGCCAGGGCCGCCACCGCCACCACCCAACTGGCGACGAGGAACAGGTCCAACACCGGGGTTCCCGGCGGCAGCCACCGGCGACCGAGCATCACCGCGACGTAACCCAGATAGCCGAACGCGTCGGCGAGATACATCAGGTAGCCGATGTTGCCGCGCTCGCGGGTCATCGCGATGAACCGCTCGAAGACCGTGGTATGCACCGCGACGTAGGGCACATACAAACCCAGCCCCACGAGCACGATGAAGGGGAACGGCGGCAGCGCGCCCGCCGCCCGCGCGGTGAGGGCCAGCAGGATGAGGCCCAGCCCGGCGCCGGCCAGCGCCAGGCTCAGGAAGAAGGCCCGGCGGTTGTCGCGCACCAGCACCGCCAGCCCGTTGCAGACCAGCACCCCCAGCGCGACCCACAATTCCGAGCGGGTGAACATGCCGGCGTCCACGGTCACCCCGAGGCCCGCCCAGATTTCCGGGGCGAAGTCCGCGCGCAGGCTGCGCAGCACCGTGATGAGCAGGTAGGCGGCGGCGACCGCCACCAGCCCGGGCGCGTAACGCCGGAACAACGCGCCCCGCTCCGCGGCGTTCATGGGCGACCGCGCCGCCCGCGCCGCCACGTCGCGCGCGTCCGGGGGCGGGATGCGCTGGAGCATCCCGACGAAGCCCGCCAGCGGCAGCAGGAACAGCCCCCCGGCGGCGGCGGGCATCCACGCCTCCGGCACCCCCGCGCCGAGCAGCCATGCGCCGATGGACTTATGCACGCCGTCCGCGACGATGAAACTCGCGCAC
>Ga0209381_1003157_pt1 | contig 17982 bp, 13 predicted proteins | sample DewCreD2012metaG_FD_184111 | JGI IMG/M metagenome (GOLD analysis project Ga0209381, IMG submission 184111) | Hot spring sediment bacterial and archeal communities from British Columbia, Canada, to study Microbial Dark Matter (Phase II) - Dewar... ...
GCGGGTATCGCGGATTTCCAATCCGCAAGGTTTGGGTATTTTCCAATGGTTGCGGGTTTGTCCAGGGCCCTGCCGACTGGAAGTCGGCGACACAGCAGGTTGGAAACCTGCGGCACAACCTCGCGGATTTCCCACGGCGCTTGGACTGCGCACGATATGAAACGGTTAAAACCGTTGAGTTGCGTTCCGGGACGCCCATCACCCCGCTGAAGCGGGGTGTTAATGGGAAGGGCGCTTGTGCGGCGCGCCAGCGTGTACCGCAGACTTCCAGTCTGCTGCCTGCCCGCCGCCAGGCAGGCGGGTATCGCGGATTTCCAATCCGCAAGGTTTGGGTATTTTCCAATGGTTGCGGGTTTGTCCAGGGCCCTGCCGACTGGAAGTCGGCGACACAGCAGGTTGGAAACCTGCGGCACAACCTCGCGGACTTCGCGCGGGGCTTTCGCGCTCGTGCCCGCGTCGGCACAAGTTCAGCAGGCCAAACGCAAAGACGCGGAGGCGCAAAGTCGCCGAGAAAAAATTCCCTTCTCCCAACCTCAGACTTCATCTTTGCGGCTCTGCGGCTCCGCGACTTTGCGTTAAAGTCCCCCGCGCCCGTTTCAACTCCGCGAACGCCGTTTGCCAAACACCCACTTTCGGGACCGGCGCTGAATAGACGAGGGAAGGCTCAATTTTCAATGATCAATGTTCAAGGAAATTTCAGGTTCCAAGAACCAATAGCCCAACGGGCGCGCGGGACACCCTTGAGCCTTGGTCATTGAATCTTCCTGGCGACTTGAACCTTGGTCCTTGGAACTTCCCTCCGGGCCGACCTCGCGGAGCTTGCGCAGGGCCTGTGAACTCGCGCCAGGATCGTGGAAAATGCGTGTCGCCTTTCATTAACACCTGGCTTCAGCCAAGTGACCAGCGGGTGAGCGCGGGTCTTAACGGTTTCAACCGTTTAATCGTGCGCGCAGCCTGAAACGGTTAAAACCGTTGAGTTGCGTTCCGGGACGCCCATCACCCCGCTGAAGCGGGGTGTTAATGAGAAGGGCGCTTGCGAACGCGCGCCGCGAATGTCATTTCCCAAACGCCCACTTTTGGGACAAGCTCTATTCGTAGGTGGTGAGGGCGGGGAGCGTGTCCTCGCAGATCGTTTCGCCTTCCGCGGCGCTTCGCAAAAATCCGCGCCCGGGGGAAACCCGCGGCGCGGATTATCCGGCGTCATTCCGCGCTGGCGGCCGGCGGCGTGGGTTGTTCCAGGCGCGCAATCGTTTTGACCAGGGTCTGGCGCACGGATACCTCCGGGTAATCGGCGGCGCGGTTTTCGGGGCCCGGCTTGCCGCCCCAGGCCTGGTGGGTGGCGGCGATGGCTTTCTCGAGCTCCGGCGCGCGCGCGGCAAGTTCGTCGAGCCTGGCCTGAACCTCCGCCAACTCTTCGGTGGTGAGCTTCGGCAATTCCGCAATAATTTCCGCTTTGCTCATGGGGGGAAAGCCAAGGCTTGGCGCCGGTTTTGACAACTTCATAGCTCTCGCCTTTGAAACAAGGCATTTCCAGTCTTGCCAGGCGCCAGCGTTCCGGTTACCTTTGATACATGAGCGTAATGCTGGAAGTGCCCGATGAGGTATCGGCCGCCTTGCAGTTGCCTGCGCCTGAGCTAAAGGCCCGGCTGCAATTGGAATTGGCGGTGTCGCTTTACGCCCAGCAGATTCTCGGACTTGGCAAAGCCGCCGAGTTGGCCGGGCTGTCGCGCTGGGAGTTGAACGATCTGCTGGCCCGGCGCGGTTTGCCGATGCATTATGCCGAGGTGGAATTGACCGAAGATCTCGCCTATGCCAGCGGTGGTAAGTGACGCCTCGGTGCTGATCTACCTGGGAGCGCTGCAACGGCTTGACCTGCTTCAAAATTTTTTCCAAGAGGTGCTGGTGGCCCAAGCGGTTTGGCGAGAGGTGACTTGTGCCGCTCGCTCCCGACCAGGGGCCAAGGAAACAATCGAAGCCGGCCGCCAAGGCTGGTTGAAGGTGCGCAGCCCTCAAAACCTCGCGTTGGTGGCCTCCTTGCAAACCACGCTTGATGCGGGTGAAGCGGAGTCCATTGCATTGGCGTCGGAAAGCGGAGCCTTATTATTGCTCATGGACGAAAGTGAAGGGCGCGCCAAAGCGCGCGCGTTGGGCCTTGCCGTCACAGGAACATTAGGGGTGCTGTTGCGCGCCAAGAATTCCAAGGCAGTCCCTGCCTTAAAGCCGCTTCTCGACGCATTGATCACTCAATTTAATTTCCGGTTAAGCCGTCCGCTCTATGAGCAAGCGCTGAGACAAGTTGGAGAAGCGCCATAGCCAGAGATTCGAGTTCGGGGGGCGAATGAAGACACCGCTTTGGGACTGCGGGCCGTCGGCGACAGCAAAATGACCCTTTGCCAAAGCGGCGCTGCGCCTCCTTATTGTCCTGGCGCCGCACTCCACAACCTCGCGGAATTCGAGCGGGGCTTGCGGAGGCGCGTCATTCCGCGCTGGCGGACGGCGGCGCGGGTTGTTCGAGGCGAGCGATGGTTTTGACCAGGGTCTGGCGCACGGATACCTCCGGGTAATCGGCGGCGAGTTTCTGCAGCTCGGGAATTTGCCCGGCGGCGGCCATTTTGCCAAGCGCTTCGGCGGCGGCGTGGCGGGTGTCCAGCGCGTTGTCCAGGTTGCCGATGGTTTTGGCCAGGACGGGGATCACGCGGCGGTCGCCAATGCGGCCCAAGGCCCAGGCGGCGGCGGCCCGCCAGCAGGGGGTGAGGTCGTTGTGCAGGAACAGCACGCCCGGCCCAAGCGGATCGGGGCGGCCCGCGGCGGCTTCCGCCGGGAACTGGTCGAGCGCGGCAACGAGGGTGTCCACCGAGCGCGGGTCGGCCAGGTTGCCCAAGGCGCGGGCGAGGAAGAAAGATATCCAATGCCGGTCCGGCAGTTTGTTGACCACCGGGATGCCGGTGTCGAAAACACGCGGGATGTCCATCGGCCTTTGCCGGTGGCGCTCGAAGGCGGCGCGGAGGCGGGGCTCGTAGGCGCGGTCGCGGCAGACGAGGGAAAGGACCTGGGCGGCGCGGTTTTCGGGGCCCGGCTTGCCGCCCCAGGCCTGGTGGGTGGCGGCGATGGCCTTCTCGATCTCCGGCGCGCGGGCGGCGCGTTCGTCGCCCAGGATGGCGAGGCAGGTTTCGACCACCGCCGCCTCGGCGCCGGCGCGGCGAATCACGCGGCCCACGAGGGTTTCGCAGTCGTCGTTTTCCAGCAGCAACGCGCGGTCGGGGTCGGTGGGCAGCGAGCGGATGAGATGCGGGACAATGGCGGCGGTCTTGCGCGAGCCCATCGCGTCGAGCGCTTCGGTGATGAGGTAATGAATGGGCGCCGCGTGGCAGGCGATCAGCGCGCTGTGGTCGCCATACCAGCCGGTATGTTGGGGGTAATCGGCCAGCGCCGCAAAAGCCGTGATCAGCGCGTCTTCGGCGGCGGGGCTGCCGATCAGGCCCAGCGCCTCGACGGCGGCCTCGGCCAAGAACAGGTTGCCGGTGTCCGGCCGGTGATGCTGGCTCAGGGTTTCCGCCAACAGGCTGACGGCCTCCGCATCCCGCAGGCGACCCAAGGCGCGCGTGGCGGCTTGCAACGAACGGGGATTGACGGGGGACAATGAGTTAAAGCGCGCGCCGTCGCCCCGGTGGGTTTTGCGCCACTCGGGCAGCGGGTTGTTGTTTCGTTCGCGGGCCAGGTAAGCGCGCAAGGCCGGCCGGGCGGCCGCGCCGCCGGTGCGCCCAAGCGCCACCGCCGCGCGGCGAACCTGGTCGCGGTCCCCGCTGTCCAATTGGCGGACCAGTTCCATTTCCAGCCGCTCCCAAGTGTTGGTTTCCAGCCATTGCCGCCAGGCGCGGCCTTGCGCGCGCCGGACCTCCGGCGCGGCAAAGGCGTCAAATTCGCGCAGCCGGCCGGTGAGGTTTTCCAGCGCCATGACGGCGGCCTGGGCCACCAGCGGATCGTTATCCTCCAGCGCCTCAAACAGCGGGGAAACCGAATCCCGGGTGCCGCAGGCCGACAAGGCCACCGCGGCCGCCACCCGCACCTCGCGGCTCGCGTCCTTGAGCAACGACGCCAAAGCCGGCGCGGCGTCGGCGGAGCGGTATATGGCCAGACGCTGCGCGGCGGAAACCTTGGCGTCCGCGTCCCCGGACCGAAGCCGCGCCGCCAGTTCCGCCACCTCCTGTTTGCCGGTGGCCAGCGGGTCAGGGGCGTTGTGGCGGTTGATGCCGGCGACTTCGCGGTAGCGGTCGAACTGCATTTCCATCAGGCCGGTCACCGCCGCGTTGTTGCCGCGGAACTGGTGCGATTGCGCGGTGGCCTTGAGGCGCAAGGGAGGAGTGCTCATGGCGAGGGCGTGTTTGGCGGTGACCGGCGGCGTCACCTGCCGGGGCTGATGGCAGCCGACGCAGCCGCGGGATTCGCCGGGCCGCACGTAAATCCAGGACATCTCGTTCAATTCCGAGCGGCCTTCGGCATCCACCGCCTGAAACGCAATGGCGGTGTCCGCCGGCACCTCGACGGCGAACGATCCGTCCGGCGCGAGCGGGACGGTGCCGAGTTCGATCACCCGGCTGCCGGCATGCACGATGTAGGAATGGGAGGAGCGCACCGTAAGCCCTTCCCCGGCCAGGACGCGGATGGCGCGCACCTGCGGCCAGCCGGCGGTCGTGTTTTTCGTGAAGCGAGCATCCTGGCAAAACAGGATGCCAGTCGCGTCCGTCCGGCCCTCGCGGCGGCGGTCCATCTTGTCGGCCAGCACCGGCGGGCGGGCGCGCGGCCCAAGGAAAACCGGCGAGTGGATGGCATTTTCTCCGGAGTCGAACACCAGGATTGGTTTTGGCTCCTTGTCCTGCGGGTTTACGAGGCAAATTTTGACATAGTTGTATTCGCTGACCGTGCGCTGCTGCTTGCGGACCATTTTCGTGATGGAAGTCTTGGTGGGCAGCGTGCAGAGCAGGCGGCCGTCGGGCAGCGCCGCCAGGTCGCCCGCCTCGAGGGGAAGGTTGCGCAAATCCTTTTGGGCGCAGCCCGGAAAGCCCACCGCGATGCCCGAGCCGGTGAGATAAGCCACCTGGCCATCAGGCAACGGGGCCGGGCTGCCGCAGTGAAAAGCCCGCAGCCGCCCGCCGTATTCCGGCCCCAGGTCCAACCCGAACTCCGTGTAGCCGCCCGCGCCGTCGGGATGCACCGCGTGCAGCAGCGTTTCCACTTTGCCGCGGTCAAAGAAGTTATCGGAGCGAATAAACAGCAGCCGGCCGTCCGCCATGATTTCCGGCTCGTTGTCGAAGATGAAGGTATGCGTCAGCGGCTTGATGTCGCGGCCATCCGCCCGCATTACGAACAACGCGCGCGCGGGCGGGTTGTGGTATTCCTCGAAGCGCCCGATGCGCGTGGAGATGAAGGCCAGGCGACCGTCGGGCAGCTCGACAGGGTCAATGTCATGGAAGGGGCCGTCGGTGATCCGCTCCGGCTGGCCGCCCGCCGCCGGCAGCCGGTATATATGGAAGAAAGCGCCCCCCGCGGGCGCCATGGAAAAATAAATCCAGCGACCGTCAAAGGAAACGGTGGGGCTGCCCAAGGCGCCGGCGCCGGCGTCCAGCAACAATTGCGGGGGCGCGCCGGGGCGCGCCGGTTTCAAAGCGTAAAGTTTGCGGCCCACCTTCATCGGCGCCGGCAGGTCGTGCTCGGGAAACGCGCGCGAATTGCGCGGATTGAAAATGGTGACGCTGAGGCTGTCCAGACTGGAGGCGGTGTGCTGGACCGGCCGCTCAAGGCTGCAATCGTCGCCGATAAAAATGATGGCCTCGGGCCAGGCATAATCCGGCGGGGGCGCCGCCAGGCCGGTCTCGCGCGGGCCGCCGGTTTTTTGCGCGGCGGCGCGGGCCTCGAATTTATTCCAGGGCTTCATTCCGAAGTCGCCCAGGACGCGCGCGGCGCGCCAGCCCTGATCGTTGAAATCCGGCTGCTGCCAGTTTGGCTCCTCGCGCTCGCTGGTTTTCCAGCGGCCGTCGGTGGCCACCGCGACCTGCTGGCCGTCTTCGAGACGGGCCTCGAGTTTGACCAGGAGGCCGGCGGGACCGGGGGCGGTGTTCACCGCCACGATCGCCAGCACATTGATCCCGGCGGTCAGCAATCCCGCCACGTCAAAACGCTTGGGCTGGTTCCAGTTATTGGGATTGGGATCGCTTTCCCCCACCGGCTTGCCGTTGAGATACAAGTCCCAAAGATTGTCGGCGGTGATGATCAACTCCGCCGAGGACACCCGTGCTTTCTCGGTCACCTCGAAGGCGGCGCGGAAAAAACCGCCGCCCTTGGGAAGCTCGTTCAACGCGGGCGGGTTTTCGGCGCCGACCCAAATCCATTGCGCCCCCTCGAAATTCAGGGGCGCGGCGGGGGCGGCGATGGCGTGGCCAGCGAACAGGAGACCCGCCAAAAGAGCGGTCTGCGGGATTATTTTCGTTATACGCATAAATGAAAATGAAGCGGTTGACTTGCGTCGGCGTGGAGAGGGAATGCCCGGCCCCACAGAATACCGAACGGGGCTTCCGCACGCGCGCCAATGCGCATCGGCTCGTTGTTCCAAGGCTGATGCCTGATGGACACGGCCGGTCATTTGGCCCCTCCTTGATGCGGCAGCGCTTCCGCGGCCTGCGCTTTCAGCAGCCGGACCGGTCCCAGCAAGCCGGATTCCATCACCGGCCAGCTTGACGCGTCAAACGGCTGGTAAGCGATGTTCACCAGGTTAATTTCGTGAAAATATCTCCACGCCACCTTGCGCCGGTCCAGGTCGCGAATCCGGTTGGCGCCCAGATTGGTGACCTCGACTTCCAGCCGGTTGTCGCGCGGCATTAGTTCGTCAACGCGCAGGCGATAGGGCGACATCAGCAAGGTTCCCAGTTCCCGCCCGTTCAGGCGGACTCGCGCGCTGTGGCAAACGCGGCCCAGGTCCAGCAGCCAGGGCCCCGAGCCATCCGGCGCGGCAAAACTCGCCGCATAAACCGCCGTGCCGCCAAAGCTTTCCGCGCGGGGATCGCCGTTGAGCGTCCATGAAGCCAGTTGGTTGGTCTGATACTCCGCCGGCAGTTGGGGGCCGCCCATGAGAAAGCGAACCGTCCAGGGACCATCAATCGTGGCCATCGGCTGGCCCGGCTGGTCGAAGCGCCAAGGCGGCGCGCCTTTCAGCGCGGCGCGGAAGGTTTGCAGGATGATCGAGTGCCCCGGCTCCAACCGCAGGAAAACCTGGGGGCGCCCATGCGCGTCCCGCTTGATGGGCGCTTCGCCAATCGCACCCGTCATCGGGTCCAACACCGCCACGGCGGCCGCTGGCGTGGCCAAAGTTTGCCAGCCGCTGAGCAAATGGTTCCCTTGATTGGCGATAAAGTAATAACAGCCGTCGGGATGGCTGCGGCGAATAAACAGGGTTCCCTCCTGCTCGGCCAGCGGCTCGGGACGGACGCCCGACTTGTCCAACGCCGCTTCAAGGTCCCCCACCAACACCCAGCCGCGCCCTAATTGCGCCGCTGCCAATGGCTGCGCCGCATCGGACATTTGGGCCGTCACCGGTTTGAGCAGCTCGCGAAAGGCGGCTCGCCGAGGTTCCAATTCGGCCAGGCCGGGCACATCGCGGGGCAGGCGTTTCTCGAAAATGACCACCCCGCCCTCCGCCGCCAGCGCCAGCAGTTTGCGGAGGGTTTCCACCGGCATGAATTCCACGTTTGGCGCCACCACCGCCTTATAACTGGCGCCGGCGGCTTGAATTTTGCCGTCGGCAATCCGCGTCGCGGCCAGTTGTCGGTCGGAAACATAGTCGAAACCAAAACCGCGCCGCCAAAGCCTGCGGGCGGCCGCGCCCAACGGTTGGCCGTCCAGCCATTGATGGTTATGGACCGAACAATTGACAAGCAGACCCGGGGCGGTTTGCCACAGGTCATGGATGGGCCAATACAGCAACACGTCGTTGTCGGGCTGCCCGGATTGCAGCACCGCCTGGCACCGGGCCGCGTATTGGTTGAGCGCGGGCGCGTCGTGCCAGATCGGGTTGCGCGGATTCATTTGCGTCGAGGCGTAAAACAGCCAGCCCGGCCAGGCAGCGTCATCGGGGGAATAGCAGCAGCCGTGATAGATCACCTGGTTGACCCCGGCGCAGAAAAGCAGGTCCATGAAGCACTTCAGTTCCTCCAGCGTCTCGCAGAAATGCTCGGCCATCCAGGTGCCTGTCTCGGCGGCCACCAGCCGCTTGCCGGCCACATGCGCCGCCGAGGAGGCGAATTTGCTGATCAACGGATCGCGGTCCCCTTCGCCAAACCGCGCGTCAAAGCCCGATTTCAGCGGGTCGCGCTGCCCCCTCCCGAACATCTCTGTTTCAGGAATGTCCGCCAGCGCGTAAAAATCGAGCAGGTTGGCGGGCGCGCCGTGGGCCTGGTTGCGGGTGAGAAATTTCCGCTCCGCCGTCCACTTGGCCCACAGCGGAAAAACCTCCTCCACGATCAGGTCGGAAACGGTCTCCCGGTAATCATGCCGCACCCGCGCGGCAAACTCCGGTTGGGCTGGGTCGCCGCAAAACGCCGGCCAATGGTCTTCCAGGCGGTAGCCGCGGCGGCGGGCAAAGGTGTCGGCAAAAGCGGGCATCCAGGTCGAGATATACTCGTATGAATCGTGATACATGGCGCGCGGGCGAAGGCCCTGGTAGGCCGCAAAGGCATCGGTGAAGCGTTCGAGATATCGCCGCATCGCCGCCGGATCGAGCGGGTTGATCATCGGCCCCGCGCCGCCGGGCGCGGCGCGTTTTACCGCCCGCTCACCGGGGGCCGCGGTCACCGCATAAACCTTCCACGGCCCGCCCGCCGGCTCCCATGGCGCTTGTCCTTGGGCATTGAGTTTTTCCCGCAAATCCACTTTTTCGCCGGACGGCCCCGAGGCCAACAAGGCCAGGATGGCTTGCGGATCGAAGCGTTCGGTGAGTTTCCGACCGGCCGGCAGATCAATCCTTTTGGTTTGCAGCTTCCAGCCGCCCATCTCCTTGGGGATGTTTGGCCCGCCAAAACACCAACCGGTGCCGGTGGTCATGTCCACCCCCAAGTCCAGCCGGTTCGCCTCGGACACCGTGAAATCAAGCATCTCCATCCAAGCGGGGCTTAGGTATTCCAGATACCGGTTTTCCGCGCCTTTGGCGCCATAAATGGGGATGATATGGATGCCGCCCAGCCCCCCGTCGCGATACCTTTGCAGTTCCTTCCGCAGGTTGGTGCGGTCCACCGCGCTGCCGAGCCACCAGTTGTAAGCCCAGGGGCGGCACTCGCGGGTGATGGGCGGCCAGGCGGGTGCGGCGGGCGCCGCCGCGGCGATGGCGGACGGTCCCAGCAGGAACCCCAACAGCCAATGTCTCACCCAATTCATCGGTGCGCCTTTATTAGCAGCAATGGCCGTCCGGCGTCCATGAGTTTTGCCGAAAAATCAATGGTTGCCGGCTCTTGCTTTGAGCGCGGGAGCAGATTACCTTGCCCGCGAACAGGCAAAACGGAGGCATTATGAAACGCAGAACATTCATCAAAGTGGTGGGCGGGGCGACCGGCGGCGTGGCCCTCGCGCAATCGGAACTGGCGGGCGCGCCGGCGGTCTCGGCGGCCGGCCAACCGGAAACCGTCGCGGGGATGCCCCGGCGGGTCATGGGGCGCACGGGCCTCCAAGTTTCGATCGTGGCCTTTTCCGGTTTTGCCCTGAACAAATATCAGCAGGAGGAATGCAACGCCGGCGTGAAAAAAGCCTTCGACAAGGGGGTGAATTACTTCGACGTCGCCCCCGCCTACGGCGAATCGGAGAACCGGCTGGGAGTGGCCCTGCAACAGTTGGACCGGAGCAAGTATTACCTGGCCTGCAAAACCAAAATGCGGGATGGTCCGGGCGCCTTGGCGGAAATGGAGCGGTCGTTGACCCGGCTGAAGACCGATCATTTTGATGTTTATCAGCTTCACCACCTGCGCAAACCGGAAGAGGTGAAACAGGCGCTGGGTCCGGGTGGCGCCGTGGAAGCGATCCTCAAGGCGCGCGACCAGGGCAAAGTGCGATTCATCGGCTTCTCGGCCCATACCACCAAGGCCGCGATGGAGGCCATGACGGGATTCAAGTTCGACACCGTGATGTTCCCGATCAATTTCGTGGAATACTACCTGATCGGCTTTGGCAAGGAAGTCCTGGCGGAGGCCCGCCGGCAAGGGGCGGCCGTCCTGGCTATCAAGCCGATGTCCACCGGCTTCTGGCCCAAGGAGGTCAAGAAAACCCGCAATTGGTGGTATCGCTCGGCGGAGGATCAGGAGGAGGTCAACCTAGTGATGCGCTGGGCGCTGAGCCAGGAACCGGTGGTCACCACTTTCTCGCCAGCGTTCCTGGACCTGGCGGACAAGTCCATCGAAGCCGGCCGGAATTTCCGCCCGATCACCGAGGAGGAAATCGCCCGCCTGCAAGCCAAGGCCAAGGAATGCCAATCGGTATTTAAGCGGGAGGAAGACGCGGTGGCCTTCCATCATCACCCCGCCCATGACCGGGAGGCCGGAGTGGACGGCTACCCCGGCCACTGGGTCTGAAAAGAGGGCGTTTGGTTGGCGGCGAGCCAGCCCCTGATCAGCCTCAAACAGTATGACAGGCAAATTTCGCTCCTTCAAACGCCTCCCGGCGCGTGCGGATAAGGGCGCGAAGACGATATGAATAAACGAACTTGCCTGATGCTTTGGATGGCGCTGGCGGTCTTGTCAGCTTCGAGCGCCGAACCGAGGGAATCCCGCGCCGCTTGGGCCCCGGCCATGCGTCAAATCCATCAAGGTTTCGACGGGACGCCGGGCTACATCGCCCAATTCGGAGATTCCATCACCTACTCGATGGCCTTCTGGAAGCCTTTCAGTTGGTCAGATCCCGATCCGTATCTGCCCGATGACGGCCTGCCGAAGAAACCCGCCGCCGGCCGCTGGCGGGACGTGCTCAAGGGCGCGGGCAACGAAGGCAAGGGGCCCGAGGCGGGCAATTACTCGGGCTGGCGTGTTGACAACCTGGTCGAAGCGGTTCCCAAAGCTCTCAGGAAGAACCGGCCCGAGGCGGCGATTATCATGATAGGCAGCAACGACGTGCGTGGAAATAAACTGTCCCCCGGCTACGAGGCCGGTCTGGAAAAGGTGATCACGTTGTGCCTCGATGCCAAGTGCGTTCCCATTCTCAGCACGATTCCCCCCATGCGCGGCTGCTCGGACAGCGTCGGCCAAGCCAACCGCATCATCCATAACCTTGCCGTGAAGCACAAGCTGCCCCTGGTGGATTACCACGCCGCCGTCCTTGAGCACGCCCCGGACGGCAAATGGGACGGCACGCTTATCAGCGGCGATGGCGTGCATCCCTCCGGCGGCGACGCCCACGTTTTTACGCCGGAAAACCTTAAAAAATCCGGCTATGCGCTCCGCAACTACGTGACGTTTCTCAAAGTGCGCGAAGTCTATTTCCTGGCGCTGCGCCCCGAGGAAGCAAAATAAACCGCGTCGCGGTGGCGGCGGCCAGCGCCAGCGCCTGGTATCCGCTCAAGTTTTGATTGGCGCCGCCGGCTGGGATTGGCGCGGGAATAATGACCGAGCAAGAGCTGCTGGAGGATCGCGTTCGGCCCCTGAAATCGAGATCGAAGCCAAGCGCGATCGGGTGCCAGGCCAAACCATCAGGCCCAAGCAAACCTGAATCAGCAGCCCGGAATGGTTTGACAATAGAAGCCAATTGTTGGATTATCAGCCATGAGCATTGCGTTGACTGCCGAAAACAAAAAGGTCTTGAAGTTGCTTCGCAAAACCGGGCGATGGGCCAATGACAGCGAAATCGTACGCTACGGATTGCACTTGGTTTTGAAAGAGTGCAAAAGCGAGCTACGACAGAACCTTGCGCCGTATTCAGGCGCGGAGATCTCCTCAGCCTACCAAATGAACGACGCGGACGATTGGGAAATGGAGCGAAGCTTGGGCCAAGCCAGCGCCCGCATCAAACCAGGAGAACCGGGATGAAACCGTGGGATATTTACACTTGGAATTTTCCCCATGGCAAGCATCCGGCGGTTATCATCGGGCCCGAACCGCGGTGCGACAATCCGGACTTGGAATACGTCAACGTGCTGGCCTGCCAATCCAAGCGGGCTTTGCGTCCGGCCAGAATTATTGAGACAATTTTGGATGAGGCCGATGGGCTTGACTGGCCAACGTTATGCCGTTGCGACATCATCTATCTGGCTCCGAAAGCCGAGTTGACTGCGAGGCGCGGTCGGGTCTGCCTGGAACGACAAAAGGATATGGGAGCCAGGATCATCCGGCTTTTCGGCCTGCTGCGAGGCTAAAAGCGTAGATACGACCGATTCCTTCTTGCGGATCCGAAAACCGGGCGGTACGGCCTTGCTTTACCGGCGCGTCGCCTGTCATTTGGCTTGCAGGTGCCTGGCAAAAAAATCGCGCACCATTTTCTGAATCTCCGGCCCGCCGAAGCCGTGGCCGGCGCCTTTCACCACGTGGAACGTGTGTTCGACCCCGGCTTGCTTCAGGGCCGCGGCCAGCAGTTCGCTTTGATTCATGGGTACCAGCGGGTCTTGGTCGCCGTGCATGATCAGAAACGGCGGGTCGTCCTTGGTGACAAAGGTGATGGGGTTGGCGCGGGCTGCCTGCTGCCGACGCTCCTGCACCGGGCCGCCCAGCAGCTTGGATTCCGGGGAATTCGCCGCGTCGTGGTCCATGGTGCTCTTGAATTTGCTCATCTGGGTCATGTCCGTGGGGCCAAACCAATCGCAGACCGCTTGCACACGGCTGGAGACGTCCGTGTGGCCGCCGACCTCGAACTCCTGCACGTCGCCGGCCGTGCCGAGCAACGCGACCAAGTGACCGCCGGCCGAAGAGCCCCACGCCCCGAAGCGATCCGGATTCAGCCGGTATTGGGCGGCGTTGGCCCTCAGCCAGCGGATGGCGGCTTTGCAGTCCTCAATCTGCGCCGGAAAGATGGCATGCTGGCTGAGCCGGTAATTGATGCTGGCGACCGCATAACCCTCCGCCAGCAGGGGAAGGGCCGGGCAACGGTCCTTGCTTCCGCCCACCCAGGCGCCGCCATGCACCCAAATGATGAGCGGCAGCTTTTCCCCTTTGGCCGGCAGGTACAAGTCGAGCTTTTGGCGCTCGTGTCCGTTCGGCACATAAGCCAGGTCGCGCAGCACTTGCGTGCCTTCGGGCAGGCGCGGAGCCGGGCGAGTCGCGGAAGGGGCCGGCTGTTGGGCCCAAACCGCCGGCGATCCGCCCAACAGGCAGCCCATCGCGAAGCCAACCCATAATTGCCTCTTCATGCTAAAAAAGACGCCAGTGGTTTCTTTGAGGTTACGCGGCCTAAGGGAGGCAACGGCTTTGGGAGATGGATAAGCCGCTGTTCTTTCGCCCTTGCAAGGCTTGGAGATTTTTCTCGCCGGATCACTCAGGGCGGTCGTCTTGAGTTTTTGCCTTCGGCGGCGGCGATCACTTGCCCGCCACCGGCTTGAGCGCGCGGACTTCCTTGGTTTTAAGGTCCAGCGCGTAGGTGACGCCACGTTCGTTCACAATGATAAGCGCCCCCTCCTTGAGGGTCATCTCCTTTATGAACACCCATTGCACATCCTCTTCGAGGAGGGGGTTGATGGTCTTCCGGTAGATGGTTTTCTCCCAGAGTTTCTTGCCAGTCAATGCGTCGAATGCCTCAATCACGGCGCGACGTCCGTCCTCGTTGGGCGCATGGTAGCGGATGCCTTCATGGGTGACATCCGGCACCTTGGGCGGGGCCGTGCGCTTGGCCAGCGCGGTGGACGGCAACAACCATAGGGCCAGGATGGGCAACAGGCCGCCCATCGCCAACAGGCGAGAAAGGATTTTCCGCATAAAATCAATTATGGCTCCGTTGTTTCCATGCACTTGGTTAGACGCATGGGCGTGGCCGTTGCTCCCGGCTCAAATCCTTTCGATGAAATCCTCGGTTGCCGGAGCCGAACGGCGCTTTGGGCTCTCACCGGGGAGGCGCGGCGTCCGGGTTCGGCGCATTGAGGGTTTTCGTCAAGTGCTCTCGCATTTTCACCAGGTCTTTCCGCGCCTCCTTGAAGGCGGCCGCGTTGACGTCGTCTATCGCCAAGGGGGCAAGGCGATCAATAATTTCCAGCCGGCTTTCGATCAGCGGCAGGTCTTCTCTGGTGATTCGCTTGGGGTTGGCGAATCCCTCCTCGTTGAGGTCTTCGATGAGGTCTTCCCTTTCCTTGGCTGGCAGGGTGAGGTCGTTAATGGCCGCCACCCAGTAGGTTTCCGCCAGCCAATCGGCGCCGACGAGGCGCAAGGCCGCGCGGGCATCCGGGTCCGCCAGGACTTTGGGCTTTTTGCCGGAGGCCGCATAGGGCGGCAGCGATCGGTCCATGGGCGCCCAGGCGACACTCGGCGGCAGCGCCGGGGGTGGCGGCGGGGATTGCGCGGACAACGGCGCCGGCTTGGTTTGGGCCACCGGCGCCGGCGTTTTTTTGTTGAACATCACCAGAATCGCCACCGCGAGCAGCAGGGCAATGACCGCCACCAGCAAAACGATGCGTTTCATAACCGCAATGATTATTGTTACTCATACGCTAAACCATTTCCCGGCCGGGGCAATGAGAAAAATGGGACTGTTTTTTGGCGGTGCAAACCAACTCCAGGGCGCTGGTCCGGAGGCGCCACGCGCTTTGGTCGCGGAAGTTGTTCGACGGCTACTCATTTCCAGGATTTTCAAACGGGCGGGAATCGCATAAGCTCGAACACATGAAACGAGCCTGGCTTTTTGCGCTAATCGCGCCCTGGCTGGTGTCGGCTTCGGCGGCCAATCCCGCCGTCCGGCCCAACGTCCTGATCGTCATCACCGACGACCAGGGCTATGGCGAATTGTCCTGCCATGGAAATCCCGTCCTGAAAACGCCAAACCTCGACCGCTTGCACGCGGAAAGCGTTCGGCTCACCGATTTTCATGCCGCGCCCATGTGCACCCCCACCCGCGGGCAGCTCCTGACCGGCGTGGATGGCCTGCGCAACCTGGCGATGAACGTCAGCAGCGGGCGCACCCTGTTGCGGGAGGATTTGCCCACCCTGGCCGACCTGTTCGCCGCCGGAGGCTATGGCACCGGCATCTTCGGCAAATGGCACCTGGGCGACAATTATCCCTTCCGCCCCCAGGACCGCGGCTTCCACGAGTCGCTCTGGTTTCCCTCCTCGCACATTGGCTCGGCGCCGGATTTCTGGGACAACGATTACTTCGACGACACCTACTGGCACAACGGTGCGCGCCGCTCGTTCAGCGGCTACACCACGGACGTTTTTTTTCAGGAGGCCATGCGCTGGATGCGCGGGCAGCAACAACAGGGCAAACCTTTCCTTTGCTACCTGCCAACTGCGGCGCCGCACTGGCCGCATTTTGTTCCCGCGCGTTACCGCGAGGCGATGCTGGAGGCGCTGGCCAAGATGGACTTGCCGAAGCTGGCGGGCCCGGCCCGCGAGCAACTCGCCCGCTACCTGGGCATGATTGCGAATATTGACGAGAACCTGGGGCGGTTGGAGGAATTCCTGAAGGAAACCGGGCTGCGCGAAAACACCCTGCTGGTGTTCCTGACCGATAACGGCAGCACCTTCGGGCCGCGCTATTTCAACGCCGGCATGAAAGGCGGCAAAGTCACGCTTTGGGAGGGCGGCCACCGCGTTCCCTGCTTCATCCGCTGGCCGGCGGGCGGACTACGGCCCGCGGGCGATCTCGCCGGCCTGGCGCAAGTGCAGGACCTCGCGCCCACGTTGCTCGAGCTCGCCGGCCTCAAGCCGCCCGCCAACGCGAAATTCGACGGCTTGAGCCTGGCCAGGGCGCTGCGGGGCGGCGAAGCGCTGCCCGCCGACCGCGCGCTGGTGGTGCAATTCAGCCGCATGGACCGTCCTTCGCCCCAGCCAGGCGACGCCTGCGTGATGCAGGGCCGCTGGCGGCTGATTCAGGACAAGGAGCTTTATCACCTGGACAGCGATCCCGCGCAGGAACGGAACGTGATCGCGAAACATCCGGAGATTGCGGCCCGCTTGCGCGCGCATTACTCCCAGTGGTGGGAACAAATCGCGCCGCGGGTCAACGAGCCCCAGCGCGTGGTGATCGGCCACGACGCCGAGCCGCATACCCTGCTGTCGCCCTGCGAATGGCGTGATGTCTTCCTCGACCAGGGGGTGCAAGTGCGTCGTGGCGAGCGCAGGAATGGCGTCTGGCAGATCGAGGCCGCCCGCGCCGGCGAATACGAATTCGAGCTGCGCCGCTGGCCCCGCGAACGCGAGGCGCCTTTCGCCGCCGATCTGCCGGCGGTGAAAATCACGGACGGCGAATTCCCGGCGGGCGTCGCGCTGCCGGTGGCCAAAGCGCGCTTGAAAACGGGCGCGTTCGACCAAAGCGTCGGCGTCACCCCCGCCGACGCGCTGGTCAGGTTTCGCGTTCCGCTATCCGCCGGCCCGGCTGACTTGCAAACCTGGTTTTACGACGCGGAAGGCAAGGAAATCAGCGGGGCCTATTATGTCTATGCGCGCCGCCTGCACACCGCGCCGCCGGTGAAAATTATTTTGGACACCGACATGTCGGGCGACTGCGACGACGCCGGCGCCTTGGCATTGCTGCACGCGCTGGCCGACCGCGGCGAGTGTGAATTGCTGGCGACGGTGGTTAATCGCAAGGACAAAACCGGCGCGTCGGCCGCGGCCGTGGACGCCATCAACACCTTCTTTGGCCGGCCCAACCTGCCCATCGGCACCGACAAGCAAGGCCCGACCGACCTCCAGCGCGCCAGCCTCTACGCGCCGGCCTTGCGCGATGAGTTCCCCAACGACATCGGCCCCGACGACCGCGCCCCCGACGCCTTTGAGGTTTATCAGCGAGTGCTGAAAGCGCAGCCGGACGGCAGCGTGGTGATTTGCAGCGTGGGGGCCTTTTCGAACCTCGCCGAGCTTTGCCGTCGCGCGCCGGACCTGGTGCGCGCCAAGGTGCGCCAGTTGGTGGTCATGGGCGGCGAGTTTCCGCCCGCCAAAAAGCCGGAGACCAACGTCCGCACCCACCGCGAGGCGGCGCGCGTGGTGGCGGAGTCGTGGCCGGGGGAAATCGTCTGGCACGGCTACGAGATCGGCAACGCGCTGATCACCGGCCTGGGCCTGAAGCGGGTGCCGCGCAGCAACCCGGTGCGCCGCGCCTACGAGCTGCGGCAGCATCAGGGCCGCCCCTCCATCGAGGGCGGCCAGCCAAGCTGGGACCAGGGCGCGGCTTTGTTCGCCGTCCGCGGCGCCGAGCCGGAGTTTTGGGAGGTCGTGCGCGGCGGCCGGGTGGTGGTGGATGCCGAAGGCGTCACCACTTGGAAAACCGAGACGGGCGGCCAGCATGCTTATGTGAAACTGGCTGGCAAACCCAAGCGCCTGGCCGATCTGATCGAGGCCTTGATGCTAGCAGAGCCCCGTCAAGCCTCCCTACGCCAGCCATAAACGCGCGGATTTCCCTTCCACGCCGCGATCAACTCATTCAATTTTTCCAACACCGTTTAATCCTTGGCCATCGTCCCGCCTTTACCGATCCTCTCTTTTCCCGCATCTCTGTGGGGTTGACCCGGTTTGATGGACACCTTGTTAGGGGCAGTATCGGGCGGTTCGCGGAGCGCCGCGCCGCCAGGCCGGTGAGCGGGATGCAGGGCCGGTTTCTTTGCCAGGCGGCGAGCGTAGCAAGCCGCGGAAACAGTCAAGCCGTAGGGAAGGAAAAGGGGATTTACACTAATTTCACGAATTCTCCCGAAATAAAAGGGGTGCGACACGAAACGGTTAAAACCGTTGAGTTGCGTTCCGGGACGCCCATCACCCCGCTGAAGCGGGGTGTTAATGGGAAGGGCGCTTGTGGACGCGCCAGCGTGTGCCGCAGACTTCCAGTCTG
>Ga0209381_1003166_pt1 | contig 17925 bp, 14 predicted proteins | sample DewCreD2012metaG_FD_184111 | JGI IMG/M metagenome (GOLD analysis project Ga0209381, IMG submission 184111) | Hot spring sediment bacterial and archeal communities from British Columbia, Canada, to study Microbial Dark Matter (Phase II) - Dewar... ...
CGTGCCACGTCCCAAGTGTAGGCCATCTGCCCCAGCATGGTGCCATTCGCGCTCATGCTGAGGCTTGCCAACCGCCCACTTGCCGGGTCAAAACCCTGGGCCGTGGCAAGACCCCCAGGGGTGGTGACGCCCAGGGGCCGGGCGCTGCCCGACCACGAGAGCGTGGCACCAAAGGGTGCGCCAGGGATGGGTGCGCCGTCGGGGTTGGCTTGGGTCACCGAGGTCATGCGGTCGAGGGGATCGAAGCTGGCCCTGAAGCCCGCAAAACCAGCACTTGCTGCAATGCCCTGCGGCAAGAGCGTGGCCACGGTGTGGCCAAAGGCGTCGTAGGAACGCGCCAGCACGCTGCCAGCTGGCCACGCCCCCACCCGCTCGCTCTTGGGCAAACCACGGGTGTCGCATCAGCGAGGCGTCGTGGATGCCCCTGGGCTTGGACCTCGGCCAGCCACCGGGACAAGCGCAGCCGCACGTTGCAAAAACCGCTACTTACCAGGCCTCGTCTGGCCTTGACTGCCACCACCCTTGGGTTTGCCACACTTCATGAGCACATCGGCAATCGGTACCGCCTCGGTACCCTCCCGGATGCTATCCGGCTCCTGGAAGCCGTACCAACGGTTAAGCTCTTTCGCGTACTCCTCGGCGGGTCTTGGAAACACGAGCTCCCCTTTGACCACGTTTTGGTAGCAGTCAAGATAACCAGCGACAAAGGCGGTCTTTTCCTTTAGACCATATAAGTCGGCCCGCCAGAACTCGCCAACGTAAAACCCGTGCGGGCCTTCGTAGGCTTCGCCGTCCTTCTTGGGACATGCTGAAACAGGTGCCATCTCGCGGAAAACGTCGCCCACCGGGAGTGCCCGGTGCTCCTCGTGCCGGTAATAAAAAAGAGCCGTAAAGTCGGCAAGATCTTGAGGTGCTGAGTCTTCCACGCAAAATTCGCGAAGCTTATAAAAATACGCACAGTCGAGAAACCCGTCGGCAAAACTTCTTACTCGTCCTCACTCAACTTCAAGCAATACGTGCCGTCGTGCACCGGCTCCTGGGCACCGACAACGGCAGCAATAAACAAAACGGAACAACCCAAGCTCAAAGTTTTCGTTGCTCGTCTCATCGTCTTACCTCCTTCAGTTCCCTGCCGGGGCGGGATAGTACACACCCGCCTAAGCTCCTAGCGCGGTTGACATGACGCGCACCTCAGCGGCGATCAAGAACGATGAATTTCCAACGACCGGTGGGCACAAAGCTGTGCGGAAGCACAAACTGTTCCATTCTGAGAATGAAGATCACCTTCTCTCGTTCGCGCTCCCGTCGCCTTCTGCTTTGGGAATCGGCACAAGCAAGGTGCCGTCTTCCAAATGCCACCAACAAGACGCATCGAAGACGAGCGGAAAATCGGTTGGTTCGAAGAATGCCCACGAGCACGTTTTCGCACCACAATCGCGCCGAAGCGGAAACCAAAAGGAGCGGCAAAAGGTAGGGTCCGTGAGCTTTGCCGCAACCCCAACCGTTGGCGCCGTCGTGATAGAACGCAGCATGCAACGCTCGAAGTTGTCCGCGAAGGTTTCATTCAGCGTTTCGTCGATGGTCAGCCATTCTCCTAGGTAAATCCTCGGGAGGAAACTCCCAACGAAAGGTTCTGAAACCTCCAATACGAGCATATTCCACGGCCACAAAACCATGAGAGGAACGCCGTCTTTCTTTGGCTTAAAATCCAAGGGCAGGTAACGGAAAAACAAATCCTCGCTTGGAACCCCTACCCGGATCTTCGGTGCGGCATCGGGGTTCACGACCCGCGTATCGTCGAGGGCGTGCTCCTTCGGTACGGCACCCTCGTTCACCAGAATAAGAAGTTTATCCTCAGACTTGCGCCATGGAACATGTATGCTGTAAGTCATGAGGTTCCACGTGATATAACGAACGAAATCCTCGGGGATTTCCGAGACTTCTTCGACGGTCTTGGTGAGCTCCTCCTGGCTTAGCTGCTTGTGGTTTTCGCCTTTCTGCCCTATTCGTCCGCCCTTTCGATGGTCTCCTTTCGCACAGGAGACAACCACCAAGGTAAGGAGGAGACAGGCAATGAAACGAGAGTTATAAACCATGATTTGGCTCTCCTTCACGGATTTGCCGTGACCGCGACTTCCTCGGAATACATCACAGTGATGGGGCCATTCTCAAAGAGGTAGCGCAACGGGCCCGCCTGAGACGGGTTGTAGGCGAGCCGACGAGGGAGTCCTAGCTCGTCCCTGACCCGGTTTACAAACTGCTCTACTTCACCAAGGGAGAACGGGTCGTCCCGGGGCGGGTCGCCGAACCCAAGCATAAAATGACCGAGCTCGTGAAGAAATATCATCCCCACATCAAAGGTTAAGCGCCTATTCCTTCCCGTATCCAGCGAGTAAATAAGGGGCAGGTCCATAAAGATCCGCCCGCTGGAGCGCTTGAGGTCGTTCCGTCGGGTTGGATTAGCAGCTGCTAACCCGCCGTCCTTGACCTGCCCACGATTCTCTTCAACAACAAACACGCGCGGCGAGCGAATCGCTGCTTCGACCAGTTTCCTCGCCGTTTCGCTACCCAAGAGCTTGCCGGCTCCATCTTTCAAGATACTCTGAATGACCAGCGTGCCATCTTCCCCCACGTCCACCCACAGCCCCGTGATCCAGCGCAGCTGAAACAAAAACCTTCGCAAATCCTCGGGATTGGCGAACTGTACCACAACTTTCATGCCACTCGGATCGACCCCGTTCATGGGGTTATGCCGCACAAAGGCGTAGAGGTTGGGGCTGTCGAGGTCCTGGAGGGGGTCCTCACTCAGCCATGTCGCATTCGCTGCGTCGTACCACCGCGCTCGGTGGTAGGCAAGGCCGGTGGCCGGGTCGGTCCAAGCGCCTTGGAAGCCGAAGGTTTGCCCGCCGGGGAAGGCGCCGGCAAACGTGTCGCTAGCGCCTTTGTCGTAGGCGAGCGGAAAGACTCGCGCGTAGCTGGGTGGGGTGGTGCCGTCCTCGGGAACCGCAAGCTCAAGGACCACCCCCTGGCTTTCGCCGGTTGGCAAAACGAGCCCACGCCCAAAGGTGTCGGTGATGGAAGGCAGCAGCTTGATGCGGTAGCGGGCCGCTTTGGCCCAACCGGCAAGGCGCATGAACCGCAAATCGGTGGGGTCATCGTCGGCCGCACCAATCGCAAAGTCTTTCCGGGCCGCAGCCTGCCAGCTCGCCGCCGCTGCGTCCCACTGCTCCAGCACCAGGCCGCTTGTCAGGCTTGCCGAAGCAAGCGGGCTTGTGGTCACGATGCGCAGCGCCCCAGCCACGGTTTGGTTGGCCGTAGGTCGTTGGTCGGTGCTTGCCACTTTGGTGATGGTGGCGTCGAACTCGATGGCCACCAGCTCCGGCCCCAATTCGCTCTGGCGCTGCCCGTAGGGAGCGGAAAGGTAGCGGACCAAAAGCCGCAGCCCACCACCGGAGCCTGGCCCTTGCGCCTCTTCCACCACAGCCACGGGCGTGCCCATGTCGTCCCGCAGGATCGCGTAGGTCTCGGTGCTGGGAGTTGCTTGCAGGTCTTTTTCCACCCGCACCAGCGGCGCATCATCGAGCCCCCGCTGCCCAGGCGCGTACTGCTGCCGCCAAAGGGGCTGGTCCTGGAAGTTGAGGCCGGCCTCGGCGGCAAGGCGCTGGCCGTCCCACACGAAGGCGCGCTTGGCGATGAACGGACGGTCGCTGTCGCTGCCGCCTGGCGGGATCTGCCCGAGGTTCGTGCGGGAGAGGAGCCTGCCCGTTGCATCGTAGGCATAGACGATGCGCTCGCCGGCGTGCCCGCCGGTCTTGATGTCCACCTGCACCAGCCTGCCCCGCCAGTCGTAGGTGTAGCGGCTCGAGGCGTCTTCGCTGCGGCGGCCCTCACCGTCATACGCAAAGGCGTCGCTGCCATCGGGCCCGCTGCGGCTGGTGATGCGCCCCTCCGCTCCCGAAGCGTACTGCCACACACCGCCCGTGGCTTCCGTGATCGAGACCAGCTCGTCGGCTTGGCCGTAGGCGTAGCTCCAACGGCCCAGCGCCACGCCCTGGCTGCCACCTTCGGTGCTGCCACGGCCGGTTGAGGCGCCGGTCATGCGCTGCACGGCGTCGTACTGCGCGGCAAAGCCGAGGCTGCTGGCAAGCCCGCCTTCGCTGCGTACCACCCGCCCCAGCTTGAGGTCCCGTGCCACGTCCCAAGTGTAGGCCATCTCCCCCAGCATGGTGCCAGCACCGGCACCGCTGCTACCGTGCGGTTCCCTCGGTCATGCGCTTACCTCAAGCGAAAGTGTAGCCGAAGAGGATGCCGGAGGAGACGTGATACGCGGCGCCTGTACAAGTACCCGCGCCTTTCCCGGCGTGGTGGCCTCAAACGTAAAGAAGGAAACGATCAAAGAAGGTAGAGGCCACGCACTGATCGGCTCAGCTCGCCCCACGAGCTCCACCCTTCGCACCGGGAAAGCCGGATGCTTGCTTTGGTTCGCCCGCCCCGTTGCCCCCACCGCGGGCTGCTGGCAGGTTCTCTTTTCCGGGGACAACTTTCGGCGCCCACTGAAAGGAGTTAACGCCCCGTGCCGCGCACCGAGGTCAACCGACACCCCCTGGGACCATGGCGCGAATCTGGCTCTCCCTTGACACGCATTGGCCCTTTACTGGAAGACGCCCTTGGTGCCCTTAGGCTTTCCGATGCGTTTATTTGCTGGACGCTCGCGCACGGTACAAATACGCCAGCCAGTCAAGTCGCAACCCTAGCCCGTGGTTCCAAAGGGACAACGAAGTTCGAACGTGGCAGCCAAACTGGCGACGGCTCGCCTTGCCGCTTCCCATGGCACGAGATGTTGTCCCTAGTGTCACCTGCGCCCAGCGGCAACCAATACAAGCACGAGGTTTACCGCTGACAGGAAAATCACATGGAGATACCAACGCAAGAAAACGTAGTAATAATGCCGTACAAAAAGGGCAATATCGGCTAACCGAAAGTCAGAGAAGTTAAACTCTGTAGGGATTAGCGCTCCGTAAACGAGGCCGTAAGCGCCAGTTAGTACAACTGTTAAAAACACCATCTGAGCGATCGTTTTGACCATAAAACATCCAATGAAAAGCAAAATTAACAAAAGAACTATGAATACCAGGCGGTGAAGAACGAGAGCACCATCTTCGGGGGTAGGTAAGTCGACAAACAGGCCCCACGGCTCCGGCAAGAAAGGCATCACAACGAACATTAACACCGTGAGAACAGCTGATGATGTGACAAAGTTACGAAGAATCCGCTGGTTTTTGCTTTTGTCTGAAAACAAAGGCCGGATAACCATTCATGAGTCCTTTTATTATTTAGTAAAGGATAGGGGAGAAAAGCGTGACCTTCATTTCCTACTCCTTATTCTCACACAATAAAGCCAGAAAAGTGACCAAGCTTGCGCTTTCCTTAAAAGTTGTGCGAGGCTGCACTGTGACCCCTTCTTGTATCGATTTCCTCAGGCCACCGGAAGCTCCATACGCCGAAGCCCACGGTTCCAACGTAAACCCTTTGCGTTCCGGCATCCGCTGCTATTGTCAGTGGCGAAAAATGGAAATCTTTAACAAGTGTTCGAAACTTCATTTCCGGCCCGATGATCCCAAGGCTGTTCTTTCCGCGATCATAGACGAAACACTCCGGCCGGTTCTGCCACTGACAACCGACCAACCTCTTGCTTCCAGTTCCGTCCCAGACCTGCCATTCATTCCTTTCTGAGAGCAGAAAAATCGTCGTCCCACAGCCACCAACAGCCACCCCTTTTTCATTTAACCACCCGACCTTACACCCGTAGCCCAAGGGCGGCAACTCGTGCATTGCCTCCACCTGTCCATCTCGGAATCGGGCGGCAAACACTCGGCCCTCGGCGGTAAGCCACAGGAGGCGATCTCCAGCAAGCACCGCACTCGTGATGCCAAGCTGTTTATGAATTAACCTGAATGGTTGACTTGCCCCGCCAGGGGCGCTGAGGTCCCGGTAAAAAATCCCACACCAAGTAAAACCTAGCTCACCACCGCCACTTCCTCTGGCAACGCCGTATTTAGGACAACTATTGTCCTGCCAAAAGCTCACCGGGCGATAGTCCATCCTGTCCATTACAAAGGCGATAATGGGGTCTGGCGGCGAGTTGCTCTCCTTAATCCAAATGGGTCTAAAACCGGACTCCCGGTCCAAAATAAACGCGCTTCCCCGGGAGGTCCCAACAAGCAGGCTACCCCCGTCGGAAACATAAAGTGCCGTGACCGTCGCTCCCGTGAGACCTACGAACACCGAGGCGGCTTCGTTGTTATTGGTGCTCGCAGCCTGTAGCTTTTTCATAGCGTGGCGGAATTCGAGCGCCCCGTGAAGGGGGCTCCAAAGAACTCCGGCCCCGAACCCAGCGACTCCGAGGATAACCTTACCGACCCATTTTGGCATTGCTAACCCACACCCCCGCGCCGTGTGTTTGGTCTATTCCGTGGCCGCATTCTCTTCCAAGACAATCTTATCGCCCAACTCCGCCATTTACCTGCCACGGTCATCAGAACCACCCTGGGGATACTTCTGCTTTGGCATTGCATGGAAATAGCTCTGCCGGTGGGCGAACTCCCGGCGGCGGCAGCGGTAGGGTGGCAAGGACGCGACATAGCTCCTGCTGGCTCACCACAACGCTTTTCAGACCGTTCCTCAGCTGGATTTCTGCCGCCATGCCGTACCACGTGTTCGGATATAAATAGGTTCGGACGCGGGCCAACGGGCCCACTGGGAAAAGAAACTCACCTTCATAAGGCTTCTCAAGCCCAACCCATCCGGCTAGTATCTGTTCCCCATCAGGCAAGTAGACATCAGGGCGACCATCCAGGTCGCAATCAATTGCAGTGTACCGAGGAAAACCAAACCAATACAGCCGTTTGGCGTGCAACGGAAGACTCGGGATTATCCCAGTCACAGGTTCTTCTCGAAATAAGGCCCAGCCAAGGAAAAAGCTTGCGATAAAAAGTAGCACGTGCGCTGCCGAACGCTGGGGCGAAAGCATTGGTTTAGTTCCCAGTCCTTGGGTTAGATTCGGACGTTTGCTCGTTGAGGTGTTTCTGCAGAAGCACAGCGTCTGTCTGACTAAACTCGAGAATCTTCAGCGTGAGATATTCAAGGCTCGGCGGTCTACCCATAACCGTTCCAGCTTCACCCCCGCCACGCAGGGCATCAGCATTGTACTCCGTGAGAGCTCCGCTGGCGTGACCCACCTCGTGAACCGCGACGTTAGCAAGGTAGGTCACTAGCCGGCGCGAATCAGCAGCCAACAGCTCTTTGCCCTCAGCTTGGGGATTGACGGTAACTGTTGCGACACTCGATACCCACCGGCTCTCATCACCCTGGCGCAGGCGTCTCGTGTAGCCGAAAACTCCCTTACCCAGAGAGGTGTTCACAAACCTCACTGAGACAAAAACGTTACCTGGCCGGCTGAAGAACCGGCTGAAGAAATTGGGCGTAGTCGAGCCACCAGCAAAATAGACACTGACCTCTTTTACGCCAGCCCGGATCAAAACTTGTCGTACGATAGTGGCAACCTCTATTTGAACTTTTTCGGGAACTTGTGCCCGCGAGAAATCGAAAAGGATACTAAGCTCTCTACCGCTAGGATCCACCGCCATCTGCGGCTGCCAGGAGACGAAGGCGTACAGGTTGGGGCTGTCGGCATCCTCCAAGGGGTCTTCGGAAAGCCAGGTGGCGTTCCGTGGGTCGTACCACCTCGCTCGGTGGTAGGCAAGGCCGGTGGCCGGGTCGGTCCAGGCGCCTTGGAAGCCCGAGGTGTGCCCGCCGGGGAAGGCGCCGGCAAGCGTGTCGCTAGCGCCTTTGTCGTAGGCGAGCGGAAAGACTCGCGCGTAGCTGGGTGGGGTGGTGCCGTCGCTGGGGACCACAAGCTCAACGACCACCCCCTGGCGTTCGCCGGTTGGCAAAACGAGCCCCCGCCCAAAGATGTCGGTGATCGAAGGCAGCAGCGTGATGCGGTAGCGGGTCGCTTTGGCCCAACCGGCAAGGCGCATGACCCGCAGGTCGGTGGGGTCATCGTCGGCCGGGCCAATCGCAAAGTCTTTCCGGGCCGCAGCCTCCCAGCTCGCCGCCGCTGCGTCCCACTGCTCCAGCACCAGGCCGCTTGTCAGGCTTGCCGAAGCAAGCGGGCTTGTGGTCACGATGCGCAGCGCCCCAGCCACGGTTTGGTTGGCCGTAGGTCGTTGGTTGGTGCTTGCCACTTTGGTGACGGTGGCGTCGAACGCGATGGCCACCAGCTGCGGCCCCAACTCACTGTGGCGCTGCCCGTAGGGAGCGGAAAGGTAGCGCGCCAAAAGCCGCAGCCCACCACCGGAGCCTCGCCCTTGCGCCTCGTCCACCACAGCCAAGGGCGTGCCCATCTCGTCCCGCAGGATCGCGTAGGTCGTGGTGCTGGGACTGCCTTGCAGGTCTTTTTCCACCCGCACCAGCGGCGCATCATCAAGCCCCCGCTGGCCAGGAGCGTACTGCTGCCGCCAAAGGGGCTGGTCCTGGAAGTTGAGGCCGGCCTCGGCGGCAAGGCGCTGGCCGTCCCACACGAAGGCGCGCTTGGCAATGAACGGACGGTCACTGTCGGTGCCGCCTGGCGGGATCTGCCCGAGGTGAGTGCGGGAGAGGAGCCTGCCCGTGGCATCGTAGGCGTAGACGATGCGCTCGCCCGCGTGCGGGCCGAGGGCGGGGACAAGCCCCGCCCCTACGTCTTTGATGTCCACCTGCACCAGCCTGCCCCGCCAATCCCAGGTGCAGCGGCTCGAGGCGTCTTCGATGCGGCGGCCCTCACCGTCATACGCAAAGGCCTCGCTGCCATCGGGCCCGCTGCGGCTGGTGATGCGCCCCTCCGCTCCCGAAGCGTACTGCCACACACCGCCAGTGGCTTCCGTGATCGAGACCAGCTCGTCGGCTTGGCCGTAGGCGTAGCTCCAACGGCCCAGCACCACGCCCTGGCTGCCACCTTCGGTGCTGCCACGGCCAGTGGAGGCGCCGGTCATGCGCTGCACGGCGTCGTACTGCGCGGCGTAGCCGAGACTGCTGGCAAGGCCACCTTCGCTGCGTACCACCCGCCCCAGCTTGAGGTCCCGTGCCACGTCCCAAGTGTAGGCCATCTGCCCGAGCATGTTGCCATTCGCGCTCACGCTGAGGCGTGCTAACCGCCCACTTGCCGGGTCAAAACCCTGCGCCGTGGCAAAACCCCCAGGGGTGGTGACGCCCAGGGGCCGGGTACTGCCCGACCACGAGAGCGTGGCAGCAAACGCTGCGCCAGGGATGGGAGCACCGTCAGGGGTGGCCTGGGTGACCGAGGTCATGCGGTCGAGGGGATCGAAGCTGGCCCTGAAGCCCGCAAAGCCCGCACTTGCTGCAATGCCCTGCGGCAGGAGCGTGGCCACGGTGTTGCCAAAGGCGTCGTAGGAACGCGCCAGCACGCTGCCAGCTGGCCACGCCCCCACCCGCTCGCTCTTGGGCAAGCCGCGGGTGTCGAAGTCGGCAAAGGTCACAAGCGTGGCTGGGTCTGGCTGCGAGGCGCCCGGCTGCGGGAGGATGCCGGCGGAGGTGAGCCTGCCTACAGCGTCGTACGTCATGACGTCGCCGCCGTCAAGGGGAGCAAGACCTGGCGGACGCATGCCATCGGCAAAGGCTTGCGGGTTGGCCGGGCTGCGGAAGGTGAGGCGGTTGGCGGCATCGTACGCGTAGGCAATCACGAGCTGCTCGCCTTGCCTGTTGGCAAGCCGCGTGGTCCAGCTGGCCAGGGTGTCGTCGCTGTGGTAGGTGAAGCTCTCCGGCAGCGAGCCCGGCCGCGTGCGACGGTCCATCCTGCCGCTGGCATCGTAGTGGGAGCTCGTGACCTCCTGGCTGCCCCCTTCCCGGGCGACGCTTTTGACAAGCAGCCGCCCATCCCCATCGTACCCAAAGGCCACAAGGCCGCCAATTTCTGGCTTGGCGATCGAACGTGCCACACCGCGGCTGTCGTAAGAGGTGATGAGCTGGTGTGCGCCGCCGGTGGCGGAGAAAAGCACGTTGCCCGCCTCATCCAGCAGGCGGTCAACGATGGTGCCGGCCCGCTCCTCGTGCACGACCCGCCCAAGGGCGTCGTAGACAAGGCTGGTGGTCACCGTGACCGCCGGCTGGCTTGCCACGGCGGGCTCGCTGGTGACGATCTGCGTGGGCCACGGCAGTAAGCCGTAGATGTAGCTCGTGACGTTGCCCATGGCATCGGTGGTGGCAGCAAGACGACCCGTGCCGGCTTCGTAGGCAAAGCGCTGCTCCAGGCGCTGGGCACCTTGAGGCCCGCGGCGCGTGTCCACGAGGCGCCCCGCGCCGTCAAAGGTGACGGCGTGAGTCGCGTCAGACGGGGAAAGGCTGTGCCAACCATCTCAGATACAGCGCCAAGAGCCCAACCTCGAGGCCGGTATACACAACGGCAGCTACGACCCACTCCCTCTCGATCTCGGGGTCACGACGACTGTGCCTCTGAACCACCCAAACAGTCGAGGCAACGTGGCCAAGACCGAGACAGATCAAGCCCCACCAATAGAGATCGGCAAGCATGGGTGCCTCAATGTCGCCCGCCACAGTCACAACAACAAACCCAAGAAAGAAAACCACGACCGTCCCAGCCAAGAGGAGCCACAGGCGCAACGATGGTGCATGCGGCCATGCCGTCATGATCTCTTCTCCCTGTGCCGTGGCGGAAGTCCGCCTTGCGATCGCCAGCGCCACCCTGGCGACGATGGTCGCCGCCCTGAGGCGAAACCGCGAATGCCCACGGACGTGACCCATCCGTGAGGCATCCACCAGCAGGCGCGGCGCCCTTGCAGCCATGGCCTGCACGAGTCAATCGGCCGCCTCAGGTAGCGGCGCGAGTCTCTGTCACCCACCGCAAACCGCATCGTTGCACACTGTCGCATCCGTCTACCCCGCATCAGGGTTGCGAGAAACTACCTATGGTGGTTTGCCGTGGCAGTGCCTCGTATGGAAGGACGAATGAGCGCTGCTCGCGGGCGCACAACAGGAACTCGTTGACCCAATCAGCTGGTGCGATCAGCAAGCTGTAGTCTGGCGTCGCGGCTAGATCTCGCAGGATTCCGTTCTTCCAGGTACGGACGCGGTCATCCTCGCTACCCCAGGTGCCGAACAGGCCCGTCAGTCGTTCCTCTATTCTGCTCCACGGCGCCATCGGTGTGTGACCGCTCTGCCGGCTGGTCTCTTCAAGTACTGAATACACTGCCCTGGCTGCCCGGAGGGCCTTGGGTACGTCAAGGAACGGGAAATCAGGGAGATGACCCAGGTCGGCGTGACCAATCAGGATCGGGCCTCCTTGTCGCCTGTTCGCCAGCCCATAGGCGACCGAAAAGCCCGCATGGGCGAAGGTATCCGCGAGCGAGTGGAGCGCGACACCCAGGGCAACCAAGCTGCCCCTCATTTGGGCGCGCTTCGCATTCGCAATGGCGATGTAGTTCTTCTCAACGACCACGCCGCCCATCGGCGCCAGGAAGTGAAAGGCCCTGAGGCTCGAACGGTCAACCGCTGCGCTAACGAACCTCACGGGTGACGTTTCCGGGTGATCGTCTACGTACTGCGATGCCCAGGCGAGCTTCATTGTTTCGGCGTTGCTGAAACCGGCAACGCGAGCGAGGTAGTACACGGCGTAGAAATGGAAGTCCTTTTCGTACAGACTCTCCGGATCGATGCCCATGGTCGGCCGAGCCACCGCGAATGCGTAAAGGTCTGCGGAGTCAATTTCACCGAGCGGATCGGGGCTCAGCCACGTGGCGTTTCGTGGGTCGTACCACCGTGCTCGGTGGTAGGCAAGGCCGGTGACGGGGTCGGTCCAGGCGCCTTGGAAGCCGGAGGTTTGGCCGCCGGGGAACGCACCCCCCAGGGTGTGGCTGGGGTTTGTGTCGTAGCTAAGTGCAAAGCTCCTGGCGTAGTTGGGTGGGGTGGTGCCGTCCTCGGGGACCGCAAGCTCAACGACCACACCCTGGCTTTCGCCGGTTGGCAAAACGAGCCCCCGCCGAAAGGTGTCGGTGAGGGAAGGCAGCAGCGTGATGCGGTAGCGGGCAGCCTTGGCCCAACCGGCAAGGCGCATGACCCGCAGGTCGGTCGGGTCATCGTCTGCCGGGCCGATGGCGAAGTCGGTGCGCGGCGCGGTCCGCCAGCTGCCGGCCGCTGCGTCCCACTGCTCCAGCACCAGGCCGCTTGTCAGGCTTGCCAAAGCAAGCGGGCTTGTGGTCACGATGCGCAGCGCCCCAGCCACGGTTTGCTGGGCCGTGGGCTTTTGCCTGCTGCTACCCACCTCGGTGATGCTGGGGGCGTACTCGATCCGCACCAGCTCCGGCCCCAATTCGCTGTGGCGCTGCCCGTAGGGAGCGGAAAGGTAGCGGACCAAAAGCCGCAGCCCGCCACCCGAGCCTGGCCCTTGCGCTTCTTCCACCACAGCCAAGGGCGTGCCCATCTCGTCCCGCAGGATCGCGTAGGTCTCGGTGCTGGGAGTTGCTTGCAGGTCTTTTTCCACCCGTACCAGCGGCGCATCATCGAGCCCCCGCTGCCCAGGCGCGTACTGCTGCCGCCAAAGGGGCTGGTCCTGGAAGTTGAGGCCGGCCTCGGCGGCGAGGCGCTGGCCGTCCCACACGAAGGCGCGCTTGGCGATGAACGGACGGTCACTGTCGGTGCCGCCTGGCGGGATCTGCCCGAGGTTCGTGCGGGAGAGGAGCCTGCCCGTTGCATCGTAGGCATAGACGATGCGCTCGCCCGCGTGCGGGCCGAGGGCGGGGACAAGCCCCGCCCCTACGTCTTTGATGTCCACTTGCACCAGCCTGCCCCGCCAGTCGTAGGTGTAGCGGCTCGAGGCGTCTTCGCTGCGGCGGCCCTCACCGTCATACGCAAAGGCCTCGCTGCCATCGGGCCCGCTGCGGCTGGTGATGCGCCCCTCCGCTCCCGAAGCGTACTGCCACACACCGCCCGTGGCTTCCGTGATCGAGACCAGCTCGTCGGCCTGGCCGTAGGCGTAGCCCCAACGGCCCAGCGGCACACCCTGGAGGCTGCCGCCTTCGGTGCTGCCACGGCCAGTTGAGACGCCGGTCATGCGCTGCACGGCGTCGTAGCGCGCGGCGTAGCCGAGGCTGCTGGCAAGCCCGCCTTCGCTGCGTACCACCCGCCCCAGCTTGAGGTCCCGTGCCACGTCCCAAGTGTAGGCCATCTGCCCCAGCATGGTGCCATTCGCGCTCATGCTGAGGCTTGCTAACCGCCCACTTGCCGGGTCAAAACCCTGCGCCGTGGCAAGACCCCCAGGGGTGGTGATGCCGCGAGATTGCGGGTCCCCTGCCCCGGGCCAACACGCCCACCGTGGTTGGCCCCAGTACACGGGGGCCCCATCGTCCTGCGCCCGATCATGCTTTTTCCAAGCGGTCTTTCGACCTCACTCTCGACCCCTCTCCTCCAGGAGAGGGGTAACGGGAAAACTCCCTCCCCTGCCAGGGGAGGGCCGGGGAGGGGTCCACTTTCCAAGCTAGTGTTTGACCTCACCCCCGCCCCTCTCCTCCAGGAGAGGGGAGTTGGTGCTTCCGCGAGCGGCCCCCCGAAAAAGGGGAAACGGGGGTGGGCAAACAGAAGCGAAGACCAGCTTTGCCGACGCGCGCGTGGGGGTGCGAGGGGGATGAGCGCAGGGGGTGGCTTACGGGGGCGGGCAAAGTGAGCCGGCGTCCAGCTTTGCTGGCGCCGGCGTGGGGCGAGGGAAGCGGGGCTGTGCCCCGCTGAGCGTGGGGGTACGGGGGGCATGAGCGCACGGGCGGAGGGGTGGAGCGTGCGCGGTGCCCCCCGCGGGAGATCGCGGGCCAAGCCGCCCCGCACTCACCAGCGGTTAACGCTACGCACGAGCATCCCCTGCGGCCTTCCGGGTTGTCTTTGCACCCAAGGATTTGCCTGTGAGTGCGGGGCGTGCCCCCTGAAACTGAGAGCGTTTGAGCGGCCCCACGCGAAAGAAGCCGGCCGGGGAGGGGTCCCGGCTCCCTCCCCTGCCAGGGGAGGGCCGGGGAGGGGTCCATGGCGGCCCTGGTCCCCACCCCTGAAAGCTACCATCCAGCACCACACAAACACCAAAAGCGGAAGGGCCATGAGCAGCAACGGCAAAACCCGGGCTTTCGTCCATGCCGCCTTGTGGAAAAGCCTTCGGCTTTCCCACTGGGCTTGGAACACGCGCCGCGTTTCCCCCATGGCCGAAAGCCCCTACGACAAAGACGGGGTCATTTCTCTCAAGCTCCCAATGGGGTCATTTCTAACGAGTGTTGCTATTGCCAAAGGCGTCGTAGTGGCGCGCAAGCACGCTGCCAGCTGGCCACGCCCCCACCCGCTCGCTCTTGGGCAAGCCGCGGGTGTCGTATGAGTGAGCCGCCGTGGGTGCCCGTGGCTTGGACCTCGGCCAGTCACCGGGAAAGCGCGCTGGCAAGTTGCAAAAGCCGCTACCTACGCGGGCCCATCTGGCCTTGACTGCCACCACCCTTGGGTTTGCCAAACTTCATGAGCACATCGGCAATCGGTACCTCCTCGGTACCCTCCCGGATGCTATCCGGCTCCTCGAAGCCGTACCAACGGTTAAGTTCTTTTGCGTATTCCTCAGCCGATCTGGGAAACTCCAGCTCCCCTTCGACCACGTTTTGGTAGCAGTCAAGATAACCAGCGACAAAGGCGGTCTTTCCCTTGAGACCATATAAGCCGGCCCGCCAGAACTCACCAACGTAAAACCCGTGCGGGCCTTCGTAGACTTCGCCGTCCTCGTCTTCAGCCAGAGTCGGACAACAAATTGCTTCCGCGTAGCTGGCGAACGTTTCGCGGACAGGCCTTGACCTAAACCGCTCGTCCCAGTAGTAAAAGGCGAATGTGAGGTCCGCCAGAAGCTTTGGGCGTATCCCCCCTTTTGGACAAAACTGTCGAAGCCTGTAAAAACCCGCACAGTCGAGAAAGCCGTCGGCAAAAGATTCTTGCTCGTCTTCACTCAATTGCAACCAATACGTGCCGTCGTGCACGGGCTCCTGGCCGCAGACAACGGCAGTAAAAAGCAAAACGGAACAACCCAAGGTGAAAGTCTTTGTTGCTCGTCTCATGGTCTTACCTCCTTATAGTTCCTTGCCGGGGTATAAAAGAGCACCGGGTTCCCTTGTTTCAACGGGAAAGCCTGGCTAAAGGCTCGGATTTCGTTGACTCGCCCAATGTTGTTTATCAGCGGAAACATCCTTTCCCCTGGCACGGGATGGTCACCCGGCAGCCCCTGGGACCATTGCGGAGGTCTCGGTGTCGCCTAGCTGCGGGAATCTCGGTCCCGCTTGACACATGTCTGAACCCGCCACCGCTGCCGGCGCGAATTTCAACAGAGAACGGGACAAAGGCAATAATTCGGCACGTTTAAAGGAGAGCTACCAACACATTCATTAAGGATCAAGGCTGTTGTACCAATTATCAAATTCGCGGCACCATTGTTGATACTGTGGATCACGAGTAAACTTGATAATTAACTCGATCATGTGAGGTTCTCGCGCTTCGTCAATGGAGGGCCGGGGGAGGTTCCATAAGTACGCTATGAACTGCAGAATTCTGAACCAATCCCACCACCCATTGAGAGAACTCTGTGCCTCCGGACAGCCCAGCTTGACTTGGATACCAAAAAAATCGAACGATCCGTAATCCCGGTAATCCCACACAAAGCTGAAGAGAGATCCATCTACGCGTACCACCCATTCACAGCCATACTCATCGTAGTCTTCTTCTTCTGTTACTGCATCATATTTTTTTAATACTTCCTCGTAAAGATTTTTTATTTTTCTGAGCATCGTATATCCATATTCTGTCATAACGACCTCCCTTATTTGACCAAGTATGAGGAGCCTTTGATTTGATATCCCTTTTCGCGAATAAGATAGTAAATCTCACGATAAAGGTATCCTTTTTTAAAGACCTCTTCAAGAGAGCGCGCTTCTACAATGTCTTTGTATATACGCCCCAACTCTGCTTCCACGTAAAAGATATCACCCCTTGCAACGGCATCATCTAAGAATTGTCTATTCACCTCCCAGGGGTCAATCCCTGCTTTTTCCAGCTCTTGCCAAACGCTGAAGCTCCCCGACTTCGGCGTGTTGAAGTAGGTCGCCTTCATTTCCTTGGCCTTCTCAATGTAGCTCTTAAAGCCTGGGTCCGGCCTGAACCGACCCAACACCACCGTACCCTTGCGCGGTCCTTGAGTCGAGAGGTCAGCAAGCTCACGAATGAGAGCCTTCCCCTCCTCGCTGTGGACGCCGACTTGTTTGAGCCTCTCGATCAAGGACACGCCTTTCACAGCTTTCGCAGCGACGAACTTGCCAGTCTTCAAGTCCCGGTAGCGCGCGACGCGCTCATCAAACACGACCCGCCCGAGAAGCCCCTTGGCGTCGGTAAGCTCCCGCAGGCCCTTGCCCGGCAGGACCGGCACAACGCCTGCCACCACGGTTACGCCTCGCTCCCACCACGCCAACCTCTCGCCGGTCACGAGGTCAACGCCGGTGATCGCCTCCTGCCAGTCCTTGATGTCGCCCACGACAGGTATAAAGCCAAGCCCAGTACTCCAGGCGTTCGGGTCGGTGACGCTGTTCTTCGCAAACTCCTCCCCGACCCAACCCCAGCACTCCCAGTCGTTCCACCGACACCTGCCCATCGGGTCGGTGTACATCTGCGGCTGCCAGGAGACGAAGGCGTAGAGGTTGGGGCTGTCGAGGTCCTGGAGGGGGTCCTCAGTGAGCCACGTGGCGTTCCGTGGGTCGTACCACCGCGCTCGGTGGTAGGCAAGGCCGGTGGCCGGGTCGGTCCAAGCCCCTTGGAACAGGCTGGTTTGCCCGCCAGGCAGCCGCGGCTCGCACGTGCTCCCTTGCCATTCGCAAAGCGTGTCGCTGGCCGCTTCGATGGTGTCGAAGCGCACGGGGAAGGTCCTGGCGTACGGCGGCGGGGTCACGCCATCCTCGGGGATGGCAAGCACGATTTCTAAACCGCGTGCGTCCTCCGGCGGCAGCTGCAGCGGCCGCCCAAAGCCGTCTCCAAGCTGCGGCCCCACGCTGATGCGGAAGGAGCCTCCCTTGGGCCAACCCGCCAGGGGCACGATGTGCAGCACTTCAGGAGCGTCGCTTGCGGCGGCGACCACAAACGCCCCCGCAGGCGGCGCCCGCCAGGCCATGCTCACCGGGTCCCACTCCTCGATGCTGAGGCCGGCGCCGAAGGTTTTGGGATCAAGGGCTATCGTGGTGTGGATGGCCAAAGCCCCGCCCACGCTTTCCCCCGGCACCGGCGTCTGCTTTTGTCCGCCAGCTTGGGTGACGGCCTCATCGAAGCGGATGGCCACAAGCTCCGGGCCCCGTTCCAGGTGCGCCTCACCGTAGGGGGTGTACAGGACCCGCGCCACAAGCCGCAGCGGCCCGTCCCGCTCTTCGGCAATGCCTAGGACCGAGCCCATGTCATCCCGCAGGAGGGCGTAGGTGGCTTGCGTGGGCCTTGCCGTGGCAAGACCGGTTTCCACCCGCACCTGCGGGCTGGTATCCACACTCTGCCCGCCCGGCAGGTAGAGCTGCCGCCAGATGAGCTCGCCGGCAAAGTTTCTCCCCGCTTCGGCAAGGAGCGTGTCTCCATCCCAGGTGAACAGCCGCTGGGCAAGGAACGGCCGCTGGGCGTCATCCCTGGCCCCTTGCGGACGCGCTCCCCAGTGGGTGCGGGCAAGCAACCTTCCTAACGCGTCGTACTCGTAAACAATGCGGTGGCCTTCCAGGGATTGCCCAAAAGCGTTGCGCACCCCCGAGCCTGGTTTGATGTCCACCTGCACCAGCCTGCCCCGCCAGTCATAGGTGTAGGTGAAGCGGCCATCCTCGATCCTGCGAC
>Ga0209381_1003168_pt1 | contig 17921 bp, 10 predicted proteins | sample DewCreD2012metaG_FD_184111 | JGI IMG/M metagenome (GOLD analysis project Ga0209381, IMG submission 184111) | Hot spring sediment bacterial and archeal communities from British Columbia, Canada, to study Microbial Dark Matter (Phase II) - Dewar... ...
GAACCGCGGTTGCGCCGGTTGCTGTACTTGTTCTACCGCCAGCGATGGATTTGGTACGACTGTGGCCGAAGCACCGTCGGCTTGACCGACACCGGATTCGCAGCATTAGCGCGCACAAGCCCGTTGAACCCGCACGACTGACTCTCGCCGGCCTGCCTTAGGGTGCGGTTTGTACCTATACGGTTTTCCTGAAGTTCCCCGACAGGAAGCCTGCGTCCTGGGCTGAAACAGGCGCTGAAAGCAGGGCCACGCTGTTCAGGCCTTCATCCTTGAGTTTTGACCCGCGCTCTCAGTTTTTCGGCTTCCAGGACAGCGAGCCCGTGCGTGGCAGTTCACTCTCCAGGTGAGCTCTCCGCCGAGTCCGGCCACCGCCAGGAACCAACCTCCCCTGTGCGATCTGTGTAGGTCCCGGTCATGCTGCCGTCCGGCTCGATCCGTCCAGTGAATCTTGCTGCAACCTCCCCGCTTTCGTCCTTCACAATGCCACTCACAAACGCGCCTCGAATCTTGCCCTCGCCCGTGCCGTTTCGCAGCAGGAGAACAATTTCGGGACGAAGAATTTCGGGACACGCACAGAAATTCGCGGGCAAGACTTTCCGGACACGCACACAAATTCGCGGGCAGCGAGGATAGCCTGTTCGCGGTTGGCCTCCTTGCCCGCCGGATTCGTGGTTGGCCCTTGTCGGCTGGTCCGAGGGCGCGGCTTTGCAGGAGGGTGCGATGTTCGCGCGTTGCCGCGCGTGTCGTGAATGTTGTCTGGCCCGAATTTGCCCGCCGGCTGTCTCCTGTGGCAGCAGCCGACCTTCAAGCCCCGCAAACTTTCGTGCGTGTCCAAAATTGCGCTACAAGTGGGTACGCCGGGCGTGCTGCGACGTTCGGCGGCACAACGCACGCGGCTGCACGCACGGGGTGTAGGGGCGACGCGGTGCGTCGCCCTGGCGCCATCGTGCACGATGGTCCCACAGAACGCGACGCCGCTGCGCCGCGTGCGCCGCCGGGCGACCCACCGGGTCGCCCCTACACTGCGCGCCGGTAGCGAGCAGGATCGCCTGAAGCACGGGCGTTTCCCGGTGGTGTAGGGCCACGGCGGAGCAGTGCCCTTGAAACCGTGGGTTGGACGTCGGCCCGCATCGCTACGTTTGCTCCACGACATCGAGGGCCGTTGTAGGGGCGGTTCGCGAACCGCCCCTACAAGTGGTACGCCGGCGCGCCGCGACGTTCGGCGGCCCAACGGACGCGGCTGCACGCACGGGGTGTAGGGGCGACGCGGTGCGTCGCCCTGGCCCCATCGTGCACGATGGTCTCACAGAAGGCGACGCTGCTCGCCAGCGTTCAGCGCATCCCGTGGGCGACCCACCGGGTCGCCCCTACATGGCCTGGCGGTAGCGTGCAGGATCGTGTGCACCACCGGCGCTTCCAGGTGGTGTAGGGCCACGGCGGCGTCATGTCTCGGAAAAGGATCGTGTGCAAGTGGGCGTGCATCACCACGTTCGCATCACGGTGGGTGCGGACGAGGGGAAGACGCGCGCGCTGCGAGGCGATTCCACCGACGGTTCCGCCGCAACATGGCAAGTGTAGGGGCGGTTCGGGAACCGCCCCTACAACGGTCGTGAACTTGCATGGTCAGCGAGGTGAGAGTCCTCGTTGGGCACGCACTCCCCGTCGTCGGCCCCGCCAGCCGCAGGTACGCTGGAGTGGAAGCCAGTCGCAAGGGCGGCGTCGGGGCGAGTCTTGCAGGCTTTCCTGACCGGTGACTCCTCGCTATAAGGGCGGCCACCCCACACGGCAGTACGAAGTCCGTGGCTCACACATCGGGGCGTAGCGCAGCCTGGTAGCGCACTCGCTTGGGGTGCGAGTGGTCGTGGGTTCAAATCCCGCCGCCCCGATTTGGCTTGCACGCGCTCCGCAATCGTTGTGTTTGCCAGGAAAACGGCCTCCTGTTAGCTTGCGCGCGTGGCGATTTTGGTGAGTAATGACGACGGTGTGAGCGCTGCCGGATTGCAAGCCTTGGTCGCAGCGCTGGAAGCGGTGGACGAGGTGTGGGTGGTCGCTCCGGACCGCAACCAAAGTGCCGTGAGTCACGCGCTCACCTTGCACCGCCCATTGAGAATCGAACCTGTTGGGGAGCGGCGGTTTGCCGTCGACGGTACCCCGACCGATTGCATCAACTTGGCTGTGAACGCCATTTTGCCGGAGCGGCCGCGTTTGGTGGTTTCGGGCATCAACCACGGCGCGAATTTAGGAGATGACGTGACGTATTCCGGCACGGTTTCCGCTGCGATGGAGGCAACGTTACTCGGAGTGCCGGCAATTGCCGTGTCGTTGGTCGGTACGGATGCATTCGAGTTCACCGCCGCGGCCCAGTTCAGCCAGGCATTGGCGAAGGTGGTGTTGCGCGAGGGGCTGCCGCCAGACACGTTGCTGAACGTGAACGTGCCCCCAGGGCCCCCGGAAGCCATCAAGGGGTATTTGCTCACCCGTCAGGGCAAACGCCGCTACAGCGACGTGATCGTGGAGAAAGTCGACCCCAGAGGAAAGAAGTACTACTGGATTGGCGGCGGCGAACTCGACTACGTGGCTGCCGAGGGAACCGACTTCGCAGCGGTGCACTCCGGATACATTTCGATCACACCGCTGCACCTGGACCTCACCAACTACGCTTCCTTGCAGCGTTTAGCGAAGCTGCACGTTCCTTGGCCGGAGCCTCGGGCTTAGAGCAACCCGGCAATTTGTTTCACTGCGTTCGAGAGGTACTTGGCCTGGCGGCGGAAGCGCTCCCGGAACTCCGGATGCAGCGCAAACCACTCGCTTGGCGAGAGATTGCCTTTCTCCGCATTACAACTCCGGCAGGCGAGCACCTGATTGGACTTATTGTCCAACACGCGGCGCTTGAGACCGAACTCCCGCCAACGTGACAGCGGCACCACGTGGTCGACGGTGAGATCGCTCGTGCTGCCACAGTACACGCAAGCCTGGCCATTTTTGTTTCGCTTGCTCATCTCTGTCCCCCAATTGCCAGTCGATCTTGCGCGAAGTCGCGAGTCGGAAGAGCGTTTTACGAAGCTCGGGAATTGGACTGCCACACTTATTCGTCCACGGAAACTCTCGCAATCCCCGGTCAATCCCGTGGCAATGTTGCCCCGGGGAGCCGGATCGTGCGGACGAAATTGGGCACGACAAGCGGAAAAATTGTGGTACCATACGCGGGCCACGAAGAAGGGTCGTGGAGGTGCTGGAGAGGATGCTCTGGACTGCACGAAGACCGTGGGTGCTCGGACGGTGGCAAGTGCGGGTGGCTGGTTGGGTACTCGTCTTCGGCTCCCTGTGGGCATGTGCGGGCGGCACCGTGCACCGGGTACGTCGCGGAGAAACGCTGTCGGCCATCAGTGCCCGCTACGGTGTGTCGGTGGAAGCCATCGTTCGAGCGAACCGCCTGAAGGATCCGAACTGCATCGAGGTGGGCCAGGAGCTCCGCATCCCGAAGGTGAAGAAAGCGCGTGCGGGCCAAGCCGGGGTCGCGCTGGCATCCACGGGCGCGTTCCGGCAGCCTCCACGCTGGGTGATCGAGCGATGGCGGAGGGAAGTCGACTGGCCGGTGACCGAAGGTCAGGTTTCGTCGTGGTTCGGACCACGGGGCGACCGGTTTCACGAGGGCATCGACATCCACGCGCCGGAGGGTGCCCCGGTGCTTGCGGCTGCTGACGGCGTCGTTGCCTTCGCTGGAGAACTGCGTGGATACGGACTCACAGTCATTCTTGCCCATCGCGATGGGTGGGCGACGTTGTACGCGCACAACGAGAGGAACCTGGTGCGCGAAGGACAACGGGTTCGCCGAGGACAGGAAATTGCCCGCCTGGGGAAGACCGGCCGCACCACTGGTCCAAACCTGCATTTCGAGATCCGGTACGACAACGTTGCCCTGGATCCGTATATCGTCCTGCCACCGGCGCGGTTGGCGGAACCGAACAAAGTGTCTCCCTGGGGCGGCTGACCATGGCCTTGTTGCGGTGGCGACGCTTCTGGTAGACGCTCTGCGCGATGCAACCAACGCTGAAGACCGCGGATTTACGGCAGTGGATTCGTGACGTCCCGGATTTCCCCAAGCCAGGAATCATCTTCCGCGACGTGACCCCGTTGCTGGCGAACGGGCCGGCATTTCGCGCGACGGTGGATCACCTGGCCGCGCCGTATCGCGGTGCGGTGGACATGGTACTGGGCATCGAGTCGCGCGGATTCATCTTCGGAGCGGCTGTGGCCTACGCGCTCGGGGCTGGGCTCGCGGTGGTGCGCAAGCCGGGCAAGTTGCCCGCGGAGAAGCTGTCCGCCGCGTACGACCTCGAGTATGGCAGCGACGCACTGGAGATCCATCGCGACGCGTTTGGGAGCCCCACGCGGGTGCTCATCGTGGACGATTTGCTCGCCACCGGAGGCACGGCCAGCGCTGCTTGCGAACTCGTGGAAAAGCTCGGCGGCGAGGTGGTGGCCTGCGCGTTCGTGATCGAGCTGACTGCCTTAGGTGGGCGTCGGCGCTTGGCCCCACGCCGGGTAACTTCGTTGATCCAGTATTGAGGAGAGGTCGCCTGCGATGGCGGACGCAGTACGCTGGGAACACGACTCGATGGGACCAGTTGCTGTTCCCGCTCATGTGTATTACGGCGCATCGACCGAGCGTGCTCGCCAAACCTTCCAATTTTCTTCGTTGCGCTTCCCGCGGCGATTTCTGCGAGCGCTCGGCTTGGTGAAGGCGGCTGCGGCGCGGGTGAATGTCGCGTTGGGGCTGCTGCCGCCGGCAATCGGTGAAGCGATCGAACGAGCTGCCCTGGAAGTTGCGGAAGGCCGGTACGACCAAGATTTCGTCGTCGACGTGTTTCAAACCGGCTCGGGCACGTCGACAAACATGAACGCCAACGAGATTATTGCAACCCGCGCGCGGGAGTTGCTCGGGCACGATCGGAGCGATCGAGCTGCGGTACATCCGAACGACCACGTCAACTTGGGGCAAAGCACGAACGATGTGTTTCCCACGGCGATCCATGTCGCTGCAATGGAGGCGTTGGAGGAGCACACGTTGCCGGCGTTGCGGCGGTTGGCGGATGCGCTGGAAGCCAAGGCCGCCGAGTTTGCGCACATTGTCAAGGCAGGGCGGACGCATCTGCAAGACGCTGTGCCGCTTACGTTGGGACAAGAGTTTTCAGGGTATGCGAGTGTCGTGCAGCATGGCGTGGTGCGGTTGGAGAACACGCGCCAGCATCTGGCGGAACTTGCGGTCGGGGGAACTGCCGTTGGCACCGGGCTGAATGCGCATCCAGAATTCGGAGCCAGGGTGGTCGCGGAACTCCGGCGATTGACGGGTCACATGTTTCAGCGTGCGCGGAATCCGTTCGAGGCCTTGCAACAACGCGATGCTGCATTGGAGGTCTCGGCTGCTGTGCGCACCGTGGCCGTTGGGTTGATGAAAATTTGCAACGATTTCCGCTTGCTGACCTCCGGTCCGCGCACCGGGTTCGCTGAAATCGAGCTGCCTGCCACCCAACCTGGATCGAGCATCATGCCGGGAAAGGTAAACCCCGTGATCCCGGAAGCGGTGAACATGGTTTGCGCACGGTTGCTGGGAAACGACGCCGCAATCGCCGTGGCCGATATGAACGGCAACCTCGAACTGAACACGATGATGCCGCTGATTGCGTATGCGTTGCTGGAAAGTCTCGAACTCCTTGGCAATGCAGCGCGAGTGTTGGCGGATCAGTGCGTCCAGGGCATTCGCGCAAATCCCGAGCGTTGTCGGGATCATGCCGAGCGATCGGCAGCACTGGTGACGGCTGTGGCACCGCGCATCGGGTACGACGAGGCTGCCCGCCTGTACAAAATTGCCGTGGAACGGAACCTCTCGATTCGGGAGGTCCTTTTGCAAGAGGGCAAGCTGAGTCCGGAGGAGGTCGCGGAGCTGTTGGACCTCGAACGCATGACCCGCGGCGGGCGCCTGTGAGGCCGCGGCCATGCGCGGCGCCAAGCTTGCGTGGTGGTGGCCAAGCGTCGGAGCCTTGGCGTTTGTCGCCTTGTTGCGGTTGCCCGGATGGGCGCCCTGGAACGCGCTCGAGGAGCGGCTTGCGGATTACCGCCTGGTGGCTCGTGGCGGGGGTGCCCCGCCGCACCGCGACGTCGTGGTCGTGGCGATCGACGACCGCAGCATCGAAACCGTGGGGCGTTGGCCCTGGCGGCGCAAAACCATGGCAGAGCTGCTACGCCGCATTGCGGCGGCGCAGCCGAAAGTCGTGGCCATGGACATTGTCCAGTCGGAACCAACGGCTAGCGCTGGCGGGGAGGAAGAAGACCGGGCGTTGGCGGTTGCCGTAGAAGAAAGTCGGGTAGTCGTTCTCGGGTACTTCTTCGATTTTGCTCGAAGCGCGGGGCAGGTCGATCCATCGCAGGTGCGGTTTTACGATGTAGCCCATGTGCGAGATCCACGTGGCTGGAGCTTTTTGCCGCCGCACACCACGGGGGTTCCGGCGCTCACGGCCAATTTGCCGGAGATTTCGCGAGCCGCTGCCGACCTCGGATATTTCAACTTTTTTCCCGACCCCGACGGCACCTTGCGGCACGCAGCGCTCGCACTCCGATACGGAAACGAAGTGGTGCTGCCGCTTGCCTTGGCCACACTGCGGCAAGCGTTTCAGGTTCCTGCGCGCATTCGCGTTGGCAGCGGGGGAGTCGAAGAGCTGAGCGTAGGAGATTGGCACATCCCGGTCGATCGAACGGGTGCGCTGCGAATTGATTATCGCGGTCCTGCACGCACCTTTCCGCACGTTCCCGCGGTGGAGGTGCTCGCGGGTCGCGTCGAGGCTTCGGTGTTGCACGACAAGATCGTCTTGGTCGGGGTGACTGCGACCGCCGTGTACGATTTGCGGGTCACACCGTTCTCCGCCGCGTTTCCCGGCGTCGAGGTGCACGCCAACGTGATCGATAATGTACTGCAACAGCGCTTTCTGCGCCGGCCGGAGGCCAGCGCGCTCGTGGAAGTCTTGGTCATGGCGGCACTGGCGCTCGGGGTCGGCTGGGTGGTCGGCCGTGCACGTGGAACGCGAGGGGCGTTGGGTTCGCTTGGCTTTCTTGCGGTCTACGCGTTGGGGAGCGAATGGTGCTTGCGCAGCAAGGGCCTACTGCTTCCGTTGCTTGGCCCGATTGCCGTGACGTTGCTGGCGTTCAGTGGCACCACCGTGCAGCGGTATGTGTGGGAAGAACGCGAGCGGCGGAAACTTCGGCGGGCACTGGAGCTTTATTTGAACCCGGCAGCCGCTGCGCTTGTGGCCGAACACCCGGAGCGGTTGAAGCTCGGGGGCGAAAAGGTGGAGTGCACGGTGCTGTTCTCCGACGTGCAGGACTTCACCTCTCTCGCAGAGCGCTTGCCGCCCGAGGTTCTGGTCGAACTCTTGAACACCTACCTGGGAGCCATGACCGAAGTGATTTTCGCGCACGGCGGCATGCTCGACAAATACATGGGCGACGGGATCATGGCGGTGTGGGGCGTGCCCTTGCCTCAGCCAGACCATGCCGCGCGTGCGTGTCGTGCGGCGCTAGCGATGGAGCGCCGTCTGGCGGAACTGCAACCGGACTGGGAGCGACGCGGTTGGCCTGCGTTGCGTGTGCGGATTGGAATCAATTCCGGACCGGTTGTGTTTGGCAACATGGGGTCGGCGGAACACTTGAGCCTGACCGTAGTCGGGGACCATGTGAACCTGGCGTCCCGCCTCGAGGGGCTGAACAAGGTGTACGGCACGCGAGTTCTGGTCACCGAGTTCACGGTGCGGGCACTTCCAGAAGGGTTCGTAGTACGAGAAATCGGTACGGTTCAAGTAAAGGGCCGAGCCCAGCCCGTGCGTGTATTCGAGTTGCTCGCTACCGAAGGCGAAGTTGCTGCTGGTGAGCGCCCGGGCAACCTCTGACAGTTCGTGGCCGGGCGCCCCGCACGGACCATACAGCGGCTGGTGGAAGCAGCAGGGATTTGCTGCCGAGACTCGCCGAGGACAGCTACGGACCTGCAGCTCGTTTGTACGAGCTGGTCGCTTAAGGGCAAAGGACGAGTCCGCGCAGGGGACCTGTGCCCGACATGCGAGGGGCTCTGGTGCGGTTGCCCGTCGACGCGGCGAGGGCTGTGCTAACCCGACCAGGTCTGCAGAATGCGCATGTAGTTGCCACGTTCGAACGCGCTCGGGTTCGGGCAGCGGGCGAGGCTTAAACACCCGCGCATCTCGTCCACCGACCCGTACCCGTGGTCTTCCATCCATTGCCGCATCCCATGGAGGGTTTTGCGCAAATGGTCTGGCCCGAACTGGAGTAGCGCAGAAACCATTTGCACGGCATCTGCGCCGGCCATGATGGCTTTGATCGCGTCGTGTGCCGAGTGGACCCCACCGGAGGCAGCCAACGACGCTTGCACTTGCGGGCGCAAGATCGCGAGCCAGTGCAAACGCAACAAAAGCTCGCTCGAATCCGACAGGCGTAGGCGGGGCACTACGTCGAGGGCTTCGATGTCGAGATCCGGTTGGTAAAACCGATTGAACAGGACGATCCCGTTGGCTCCGTGCGCGACCAACTGTGCCGCCAAGTTGCTGAGCGCAGAATAAAAAGGGGAGAGTTTTACGGCGATAGGGATCCGCACGCGGCTCCGAACTGCGGCCACCGCCTCGATGGCTCGGCTTTCGACCTGCGCGCTGGTTTCCTCGGGAGAGGTTGGAATGTAGTACACGTTGAGTTCGAGTGCGTCGGCCCCGGCTTGCTCCAGCAGCTCAGCGTAGCGAAGCCAACCAGAGGGAGTCGTGCCGTTCAACGACGCGATGACGGGAACACCGACCGCAGCTTTGATTCGGCGAAGCTGCTCGAGGTATTGGTCGGCGCTGAGCGCGTACATGTCGGGTCGCGGGAAGTAGGAGAGCGCCTCGGCGTACGCCTCGGAATGGACATCCATGCTCCAGATGGTGCTCCGCTCCTCCAGCTCGATCTGTTCCTCGAACAGCGAGTGCATGACGATCGCAGCTGCTCCAGCGTCTTCGAGCCGGCGGACGGTGTCTAGATCATCCACCAGGGGCGACGCTCCTGGCATCAGGGGATGCGCGAGTTCGATGCCCAAGTAATTGGTCTGCAGATTCATGTTTGCGGCCCCTCCTTCGCTCCGCGCTCGGGAACTGTGAATGCGCGCAGGCGGGCGATTTCTTGGTACAGTTGAAAACGCCGAAGGATTTCTTGCTGTTCCTGCTCCATCAAGGCGCGAAAACGCGCCCGGTCCGTTTGCTCCACCATGCGGAACCGCGTCTCTTGGTACGCAAACTCGTGCAGCGGGAGGCGTGGCTCGGGCATGTCGAGTTGCAAGGGATTTTCTCCCTGTGCAATGCGCCGCGGATCGAAACGGTAAATCGGCCAGTATCCTGATTGCACTGCCCGGCGTTGTTGCTCGCCGGCGAACGCCAAGTCGTAACCGTGCGCGATGCAATGGCTGTACGCCAGAAGCAGCGAAGGCCCATCGTACGATTCCGCTTCGAGAAACGCACGCAGCGTATGCTGATCGCGCGCGGCAAAGGCGACGCGAGCGACGTACACATGGCCATACGCCATCGCGATCAAACCTAGGTCCTTTTTGGGTGTGGACTTTCCAGCCGTGGCAAACTTGGCCGCGGCCCCTAGTGGAGTGGCCTTGGATTGTTGGCCTCCGGTGTTGGAGTACACCTCGGTGTCGAGCACCAGAATGTTCACGTTTGCCCCGGAGGCGAGCACATGATCGAGTCCGCCAAACCCGATGTCGTATGCCCAGCCGTCGCCACCCACTGCCCATACGGTTTTGCGCACCAAGAAATCGGCCAACTCGCTGAGCGTGCGCGCGAGAGGGTCCGGTACGTTCGCAAGCTTTTGGCGAAGTAGATCCACACGCTTTCGCTGCGCAGCCAGTTCCGCCTCCGTGTTCTGCGGCGCGTGGAGCAACTCATCGACCAAGGCGTCGCCCAGGATGCTTGCGAACTTCCGCAGCAGAGCCTGGGCGAAGCCGTTGAGGTGATCCAGAGCCAGACGCATGCCGAGGGCAAACTCGGCGTTGTCCTCGAACAGCGAGTTCGACCAGGCTGGACCCCGCCCTTGGCGGTTGGTCGTGTACGGCGTCGTAGGCAGATTGCCGCCGTAAATGGACGAGCAGCCGGTCGCGTTCGCAATCAGAAGTCGGTCACCAAAAAGCTGTGTGAGCAGTTTGATGTACGGGGTTTCTCCACAGCCCGCACAAGCTCCCGAATACTCGAACAGCGGCTCGAGAAACTGCGAGGTTTTTACGTCGAGGTGCAGGGTGGTGCGATCCACCTCAGGGAGTTCGAGGAAAAACTCGTAGTTCCGGCGTTCCCGTTCGCGCAGCGGCAGTTGCGGTTGCATTTCCAGCGCCTTGTGGCGCGGATTTCGTCGGTCTTTTGCCGGGCAAATTGCGTAGCACAGGCGGCAGCCGGTGCAGTCTTCGGGAGCAACTTGAATGGTGTACATGTGGTCGGGAAATTCGTGACCTTTGTACGGGACTGCAAGGAAGGATTCGGGAGCGCCGGCTAGCGCCTCTTTGGGGTACACTTTGGCTCGGATTGCCGCATGGGGACAAACGAGCGCGCATTTGTTGCACTGAATGCACACTGCGGGGTCCCACACCGGGAGATCGATCGCAATGTTGCGTTTCTCCCACTTGGCTGTGCCTGTGGGCCACGTACCGTCCACAGGGAACGCACTGACCGGCAGGGCGTCGCCTGCGCCGGCCAACAGCGCGGATGTCACGGTGCGCACAAACGGGCGCGGATCCAGTACGGGTGGAGGTTGGCAGTGACGCTTCGAGCCGAGCGCACCGACGGGAACCGGAAACAAATAATCGAGCGCGGCGCGGACTGCAGCGATGTTTTGCTCGGCCACCGATTGCCCGAAGCGGCCATACGTTTCCTGAATGGCCTCCTCCACCGCCAGACGTGCTTCCTCGATGGGCAGCAATCCGGAAAGGGAAAAGAAGCACATTTGCATGATGGTATTGATGCGGCTGCCCAGCCCGAATCGTTCTGCGAGCGTTTGTGCGTCGATCGTGTACAATTTGAGCTGTTTGTCCAACACGGTTTCCTGTGCTTCGTACGGCAAGTGCTGCCACAGCTCGTCGGGGGCATACGGGGCGTTGAACAAGACCGTCGCTCCTGGCGCGGCAACGCGGAGCAAATTTTGCCGGTCGAGAAGCGAAAAGCGGTGGCATGCCACAAAGTTCGCTTGCCGGATGAGGTAGGCCGAGCGGATCGGTCGAGGGGAAAATCTCAGGTGCGAAACCGTGACCGAGCCAGCCTTCTTCGAGTCGTACACGAAGTACGCTTGTGCCCAAAGGGAAGTACGCTCGCCGATGATTTTCACGGAGTTTTTGTTGGCACCGACGGTTCCGTCCGAGCCGAGTCCGTAAAAAACGCCCCGCCACACGTCCGGTGCTTCCTGACCGGCCGTGTCGTCGTAGGGGAGCGAAAGATGGGTGACGTCGTCGACAATCCCGACGGTGAACCGCCGTCGCGGCTGTTCGGAGGCCATGTTGGCGAAGATGGCGTGCACCATCGGGGGCGAAAATTCTTTCGATGCGAGGCCGTAACGGCCACCGGTGAGCCGAGGCAGCGGTTTGTCCGGAAAGGCGTCTGGCCAATGATCCAGGAGCGCGGTGGCAACCTCTTCGTACAGTGGTTCCGCCGAGGCGCCGGGCTCTTTCGTGCGATCGAGCACGGCGAGATGGCGAGTCGACGGCGGGAGCACGGCAAACAACGCCGGAGCGGAGAACGGCCGGAACAGCCGGACGCGCACGAGCCCCACTCGTTCACCTTTCTTGCAAAGCTCGTCCACCACCTCGCTGATCGTCTCGCAGGCGGAGCCCATGACGAGAATGACTCGATCCGCTTCCGGATGCCCGTAGTAGTCGAACAGTTTGTATGCCCGACCGGTGCGGGCGGCGAATCGATCGAAGACCGATTGCAGAAGTTCGGGAAGGCCATCGTAGAACGGATTGACCGCCTCGCGTGCCTGAAAGTACGTGTCGGGGTTGTGTGCGGTACCACGAATGACCGGCCGATCCGGTGTCAACGCCCGGCTGCGGTGTGCTCGAATGGCGTCTTCGGATACGAGAGCGCGCAAATCTTCGTCGCTAAGCGTGTAGATCTTGTTGACTTCGTGGGAGGTGCGAAAGCCGTCGAAGAAATGCAAAAAGGGCACGCGGCTTTCGAGCGTTGCCACGTGCGCCACGCAAGCAAAGTCCTGCGCTTCCTGAACCGAGCCGCTCGCCAGCATGGCAAAGCCCACGGGTCGGCACGCCATCACGTCGGAATGGTCGCCAAAAATCGAAAGGGCATGCGTCGCCACCGTGCGGGCTGCCACGTGGAGGCAGAACGGCGTGAGCTCCCCAGCGATTTTGAACAAATCAGGAATCATGAGCAGGAGACCTTGCGACGCAGTGAAGCTCGTGGCCAGGGCTCCCGCTTGGATGGCGCCGTGGACGGCAGCGATCGCACCGCCCTCCGACTGCATCTCCACGATGCGCGGCACGGCACCCCACAGATTTGGTCGCCCTTGGGCAGCCCATTCGTCGGCCCATTCGCCCATCGGCGATGCCGGGGTAATCGGGTAAATTGCGATGACCTCGCTGAGCCGGTAGGCGACCGAGGCAACAGCCTCGTTTGCGTCGATCGTGGCGGTTCGTTGCTGGTTGTTGGGCATGCGACACGCTCCTGATGATCCTGCTTGCACCCTCTGCCTATCACCCAGCAGGGGAAACTTGTCTAGGTGGCGCCGGTGCCCGGGAACCTGGCTTCGTGTTCGCATTGCCTGCGCGGTCCGATTAGCGTTTGGCTTGGGCGCGCGGCGCGCTGCTGACGGGTGTCCCGAGCGCCGTTGGGAGCAGCGGCGGTTACGCCTTTCGCACAGAGGGAAGCTGCTGGGCGACATCGTCAAAGAACTGCGAGGTTGCCGGTGGGACGAGCATGGGGTGGGGTCCTGTCGTCGAAACCGGCGCGAGGCTCGACGCAATCGGGTCCGTGAGGGCCGATGCGGGAAGCTTGCCGCGGCCGGGTGTCGGTCTGATCGTCGATCCCAATCAAGCGCCGGAGATTTGCACACCCGGGAGGAGGCGAGTAGTCGGTCATCGCGGCACGAAATGGGGAATGGACTTTCACGGTCACTCCCGCGCGACGTGTGTGTGCGGGTTTGTGCGGGGCGTCGCCGCTCCTCCAGCAAGGGTACGACCTGGCTATTGTCTGCCGGGCGGCCGAAATCGCTGCGCTTGAACATCGACGCCTAGCGTTCCCTGCGGAGCGGAGTCGGCGGCGTCGTCTCACCGAGGACGCATCCACCGCCAAGGGTCGCGCTTTGAGGAGCGCAGGCGCTCGAGAAACTGCGTTGCGCGGCAGAGGGTCCGGCCTGCGCTACGCCATGGTGCTCGCAGTGACCTGGCGTTTTCGAAGCGGCGGAGCAGACCTCGGAGTTCCCCTGACCGGGTTGCTTGTGAGAGTCTTCTCGGCAAGCCGTAAAAGGCCTGCACAGAAGCCACCGAAGGCCACATCCTTGACAAGGAGAAAACCGTTGCAGTAGAGGGCGCCGCACTGGGGAGTTGGCGGGAGCGGGTTCGGTAGTATAGAGCCTGAGCGTTCGTGCCAGATGAGCTCAACGGCGCGCGTCGGAGTTTCGAATCGCTGGGACGAGAGGATCCAAAGGCGGGCGACAGGTCGAGGCATCTCGGCTTGGCACCAGCTGGTCCGATCAGAACTATTGCGCCGCGCGGCTACCAAGGGGAGCCGGTCGCGAGCTGGGCGACTGCGCTCCGACCAGTGCGGCTCACGTTGGTGCGGCCGTATCTGGCAGGCGATCGCGGCCACGGCGATGGTGGCGGCGCTCTTTGCAGCCGCCGCGTTCGCGGGCGAAGGTTCTTGCACGTTCACGCAGGTAACCGGGCTTGGCTGGCACACTTGTGGACTGAGGCCCGATGGAAGCGTCGTGTGCTGGGGGTGGAATGACTACGACCAAGCCACGCCTCCGGGTGGAAGCTTCACTCAGGTTAGTGCGGGCGGCGCCCACACCTGTGGGCTCAGGAGCGACCGAAGCGTAGAGTGCTGGGGATGGAACGACTCCGGTCAAGCCACGCCTCCGGGGGGAAGCTTCACGCAGGTGAGCGCGGGTTACTTTCACACCTGCGGCCTGAGGCCCGACAATAGCGTCGTGTGCTGGGGACTGAACGACTCCGGCCAGGCAACGCCTCCAGGGGGCAGGTTCACGCAGGTGAGTGCGGGTGGCGTTACGTGTGGTCTCAGGTACGATGGTAGCGTGGTGTGCCGGGCAGTGGTTGGAAAGGTCTTTTTGGTTTCGCGGGGGTGCCCTACGAGTCGGGATGAAGATCGGGACGGCTTGCCCGACGACTGGGAACGGCAATACTTCGGCCATCTGCGCTGGCGCGATGGGGCGACCCGGACCACGATGGCTTCACAAACCTCGAGGAATATCAGGACGGCACCAACCCAGCTTCGCAGGATCTGGTCATCGAAGACCTGACGGTGGATGTTGCCAGCAGCGCGGAGGGACGGAGCGCGGCGGGCTCTTCGGATGTTTCTACCGACTACAGTTTGACGCTCACTTACACTGTGCGCAATCCTCACCGTGGTACCGCCAGAGCCGTCCTCGGTGCTAGCGCCTGCCTTCTCCCAATGGTCGAAACCAACGGCGGGGCAACCCAGTTCATGTCACAAACCCCCATCGGCAGCGTCGGGGCTGCCTCGACGGGGCAGACGTGCGAACCTGGGCGCGACGCTGTGCTGACCGACCCAGATAACGATAAAAGGGTCGAGATACCGCCGGGCTTGACCCAAATCAGTCGCCTTTTTACCTTACCGCGTCTCCAGGGCCTCGATAGGTTTAAGTCGTGCGTATCCGGGATCCTGCGCTCCCCGGCGACGGGTTTGCCCGTCGCGTCCAAGATGGCCGAGTGCAAAATCCTGAACGGTTACGGGGTGGGAAACCTCAGTCTGGATGGCGTTTCCATATGGCCTCGGTCAGTCAGGCGCGGTAAGCCCCTAAAACTGGTTTACTTCTTCAAGGGCTACTATGTCGGTCTGGTCACGTTGAAGGCCGCGATTCGAACGAGCTCGGGTGGGCCGTGGCACGACGAGTATGCCAGTATCGCGGTTGTCGCAACGCCTAAACCCGGCTTTGTTGTCTTGGTCTTGCCGGTGCCGAGATACGAGCAGCTAGGTCCGCACGACGTACGGTGGGAGGTCACGTCGCCCGACGGGACAGTAAGTTTTGGAGCAGGTACTGAGAGTTTCGCGTTTCAGGTTTTGCTGACAAGAGCGGAGCAAAGAATAGACAATGACGGCGATGATCTTCCGGACGCGTGGGAACTGGCATGGTTCAACGGCCAGGGGCCCGGTGCCTATGACGACACCGACAGAGATGGTGCCGACAATCTTACCGAGCTCGCGGCGGGGACAAACCCAAGCCACCATGACACCGACGGCGATGGACATTCAGACTGGGATGAACTCCTTGGGGGCAGCGATCCCGTGGACCCCGAGAGTGTGCCTCAAGAGAGGGTACGCAGCGACGACACACCGTTGATCTTTGTGCCGGGGATCGCGGGAACTCGCTTGATTGCTTGGAACCGCTGTAACCAAGAGCAAAAGCAAGCCGACTGGCCCATGGATGTGTGGAAGCTTTGCGACAGGTGGTTACAGTACCTACGCCCGTTGAGCTGCGGGCTTGACCAATGCCCGCCTTACCATTGCCCTTGTGGGAGTAATACGTGCGACCCCGGTCAACTTGTGTCTGCGCCCGCAGTACTAAGTAGACCTTTTGGGGTCGACGTTTACGGCGACTTTATGCGGTTTCTGCGTGAACTAGCCCGCAATCAGGGGAATCGATTCCGAGCGTTGCCGTACGACTGGCGACTGCACATCGACCAGGGTGAGAGCAACCCCGCTGACAAGCTTGGAAAGCTCATCCGCGAGGATCTCCAAGTCAACTACCGCGGCCAGCGTGTCGACATTGTCGCCCACAGCATGGGCGGACTGGTGGCTAAGGCGTGGCTTGCGCGCGACCGGGCCAACGAAGCCTGTGTGCGGAACTTCATCACGATCGGCACCCCCCATTACGGCGCCGTAAAGATCTTGAAGGCGCTGCTCCTGGGAGAGGACGACATTATCGGGAAAGCCCAGTTCCTCTTGGACAAGGACATGGTTCCAATTGCTCTGGTGAACATGCCAGCCGCTTACCAGTTACTACCGAGCAAGGTCTTCTTACTACCGAGCAAGGTCTTCAATGACCGCGGGCCGGTGTTTTTCGACGAGATTGACTTCGACAGGGACGGGAAGCGGGGAGGCTTGGTTTATAGGGATTTCGTGGCGATGCTGGAAAATCAACGCACGATTTGGAGTCGCTCGGCCTGCGGGGAGAGGTTTGATGAGCCGCTGAACCGCAACGCAGGATCTTGGGCCTCGCGCCACCAAGATAGCTGGGATAGCTGGGTACCCACGGACCCGGGCCTCAAAGCCCATTTTTTCGCTGGAATTGACAATCCGACTTTGAGTAGCATCACTGTGCAGAGTGGGTGGTCTGGGGGGCCCACGTTCAAACCCAAAACGACAACCAACGGGGACGGGACGGTAGAATTGTACAGCGCGTTGGCGGGGGACCCGCGTAGTGGGGCCAAGCTGCAGAAAAAGGTGTTCCGACCACGCTACGACGTTACCTCGGTTCCCCCTGAGGTTCCGGGGGGTCCTGACTCCGTGGTGCAGCAGGTGACGTTCACAGACCACCTTGCCATCCTGGGCAACCCTGATGTCCGAAGTGAGATCGAAACCATTATCGCGGGTGGGTCGAGCGGCATTGGGACGCATCTGTTGACTACCACTGCGCCGGGTGACGAATCCGCCCCCGAGTGGCTGGAAATCTCTCTCGAGTCGGAGGGCGGCGAGTTGCACGTCTACGACGCGCTGGGAAATCACGTCGGTCCGGCGGAAGGGGGCGTCGAGGAGGACGTGTCGGGTAGCGATGACGTGGACGTGGATAATACCAAACTGGTCTTCGTCCCTTACGGCGGAACCTATACCATCGAAGTCCGAGCGCCAGAAGGAGCCGCGGGCGAGCTGCGGATCACGCTTCGTCGGGGGGACACACGGGAGAAAGTGCACAAGTACCTCGATATCTCGCTCCAGCCGGGCGGGGTGGCGCGCCTGACACTTACGGAAATGAACGAGGAGAACGTTCTCGAGATAGACTCCGACGCTGACGGCCTGATTGACGCCAATATCCACCCGGCGAGCAAGCCCATTGCAGATGCTGGCTCGGATCAGGCGGGAATCGAAGGCACAATCGTGACCCTGGATGGCTCCGGTCGCCGCGGTGCCGGGGAGGGGCCGCTCAGTTACCGCTGGAGCCAGCTCTCCGGGCCGGAGGTGACGCTCTCCGATCCGACGGCGCCTACGGTAAGCTTCACGTTGCCCGAAGTGGAGGAAGACCAGGTCATTACCTTGCAGCTTGTGGTCAACGACGGCGAGTCGGACAGCGACCCGGACATTGTCACCGTGACTGTGTTGGACACGCCACCGAGTCCCACCCCAGGGGCGACCTTCACTTACACGTCCACACCGACGGAGATCCCGACGCAGACGGCAACTCCCACGCCGCCTCCCACGCCCACAGACACCCCGCTTCCCACGGCGACTTACACTCCGAGGCAGACACCTAGTCACACGCCGACGGCGACATCCACGGTGACGCTGACCGGCACCTATACCCACAGCCCCACCACAACTCCAAGCCCGACGAACACATGGACTCGGACGCCAACAACAACAGCTACAGCTAGCCCAACGGAGACCAAGACGGCTACCCTGCCCCCCACTCAAACGAGCACGGCC
>Ga0209381_1003169_pt1 | contig 17918 bp, 9 predicted proteins | sample DewCreD2012metaG_FD_184111 | JGI IMG/M metagenome (GOLD analysis project Ga0209381, IMG submission 184111) | Hot spring sediment bacterial and archeal communities from British Columbia, Canada, to study Microbial Dark Matter (Phase II) - Dewar... ...
CGTTTTTTTAGGTAGAAAGGATTTGTCCAGAAAAATCCGTTAATCTTAATGGTACCCATGTACTTCCCAAAAAGTATCAGCACTGCCGATTCGTTTGGGTTTACCACTATAAATCCTGGCATAATAAGGACTATTGGCAAAAAGCCTAGAGCAAACCATGGTGATTCGGTTACAACAAGTAGTCCAACGGTTGCTAACACTAGCAAAAACCATACTACCAGCATCAGGTAGCCCGATTTGGGATGAAATTCTTTTTCCATAACTGTAGTTATTAAAATGATATTAAAATGATATTGCTAAGATATGTACTTTGCAATTAAAAGTCAAGAAAAAAGGTCGAAAATTTTCGACCTTAACCGTTTAGTTTAGCAATAAGTTGATAGCATTGTTGATTTGGTGAGGGTGGCGTTACCCTTTCAAGTTCAGTCAGGCTGTCTATCAAATACCTTTGAACCTTGTTAATTTGGTTAACATCCATCCTATCGGCATCTTTGTAGCCTCCTTTGCTCTTGCAGTTTCTATCAATATGTTGTTTAAGCACTGGGTAGAGATTTACCATAGGCAAATTGTTTGATTTATTTCAGTATCTAAACGTATGTATATTATAAGGTATTGTATAAAACTAAAAAAAATTACGAAAAATGATTCAATGTCTTTTCAGTTAACAAAACAGACTCTCCTTTTGTCATTCCTAGCGTAGCAAATGATCACTTGAATAGTGTGCAGTGTTCAGTGTTCAGTGTACAGGTGTGTTTAGTGTTTAGTGTTTGGCTGGCTGTATATCAGCGCATATCAACTCATTCTGTGCTTTCTGCGTTTACTATCAACTTAATAATTGTCACAGTGTTACGCAGGGCTTACACGATGTTTCACAGTGTAAATCAGCATTATCGGCGTCATCTGTGTTCCATTATACTTCACGAATAATGAACAACATTCCCAGCCCTTTAGGGGCTTAACATTTACAAATGTTGACGCGCGTCTTCAGACGCGTGCATTAATAGCCCTGTAAGGGCGAACCACGTTAACTTTTGAATTATTCCCAGCGATGTTTCCGTTCCGGGTTAGCCATTCGTACTATTTTCGGATAAAATTTAGCAAGTACTTCCACTAAGTCCGACTGGTATTCCATTATGGTATCGATATCCTTATACGCCATGGGCGCCTCATCGAGTCCTCCCCCAATCAGCTCTACGCCCCACTTATCGAGCACAAATTTTAGATCCGATTGGGTGAACGATTGCAGGGCCTTGCTTCTCGACATACGTCGGCCTGCCCCATGCGATGCCGATGAGAGAGATGTTGCATTGCCCTTACCTTTCACAATAAATGCCGGATGAACCATTGACCCAGGGATAATGCCCAGTGAATTCGGGTGAGCAGGTGTAGCGCCCTTGCGGTGAACTATGGCTTTTCGGCCATCGGGAAGGGTTTCAGCCCAAGCAAAATTATGGTGGTTTTCAATCATTTTAAGGGGATGCTCATTGAGCTCACGGGCTACCTTTGCGTGTATCTCATGGTGATTTGCCGATGCGTAATCGCCAGCCAAATTCATGGCAAGCCAGTACTCCTGTCCCTCCTGACTGTTTAGATCGAGCCAGGCTAAATAGCGAGCCTTTCCGGGTAGTTTCACCTTTTCCATGGCAAGTTTTGAGTAGTGAAGTGCTATTTCGCTGCCAAATCCCCGCGAGCCAGAGTGGGATAGTAAGGCCAGGTAATTTCCGGGTTCAAGTCCAGGTAAGGACTTTTCCGAGGTAATTCTTAGTTCACCCCATTCCACAAAGTGGTTTCCACCACCCGATGTTCCTAGCTGGCTATAAGCAAGGTCGCGGAACTGCCTTATTACCTTTGTCGCCGACCATTCCTTTTTTTCGAAAAGCAAAGTGTCGATATGGTTTTTATTCTTGCTTCCCACACCAAAAATGGTTGTTCGGAGTAGGATTTGGCTTAACATTTCACTTTTAGTACCTAGAATTTCAGGTTTAATGGGAAAAACCGACATACACATTCGACAAGCAATATCAACTCCCACAGCATAGGGTATTACCACATTCCCAGTGGTGGCAAGCACTCCGCCAATAGGTAAGCCATACCCCTCATGAGCATCTGCCATAAGGGCACCTGCCAGGGTAATGGGTAAACTCATGGCATTCTCCATCTGCTCAATGGCTCCGGGTTCTATGCCATCGGCTCCATAAATGTTGAAGCTAAGCGGTTTGTGTAAAGAAAAATCACCATAAACATTATTGCCTTTGAGATCATCCGTGAAAATATCATTCTTAGGTTGAAGGTACCGGGTAAGCGTTTTAAAACGATTGTCGGTAGCAATGCTTTCAGGAGTTTCAACGGCATCAGTGATGTATTGTAACAGTTCGCCCTTGGTAACCCGCTGGCTGCGAAGAATGATGTTGGCTTCACGGCAAATAGCAGCAATATCGAAATTCCCTTTCGTTTGCAGGAAGTGAAGGTCTTTGGGTTTTAGCTTGCTCTTGCCCATTTTAGTAGTTTTCAGTGTTCCGTGTGCAGTGTTCAGAGGGAATTCAAGGATAAAGAGTAAAGGATAAAGGATAAAAAGACGGCTTTTGTCCCTCTTTAGCTACCAACCAAGAATCTCCAACTATCAACTCCTCTTACCATGCCATTTCGAACTCAAGGTTTAGGTTTTTCTCCTTCACCATTTTCCTTAGGTTGATAAGCGCATAGCGCATACGCCCCAGGGCTGTATTAATGCTAACGTTGGTAATTTCAGCTATCTCCTTAAAACTTAGGTCGCCGTAAAACCGGAGCATTACCACCTCGCGTTGGTCATCGGGTAGGAAGTCGATAAGTGCTCGTACTTCGTACAGCACGCGTTCATACACCAAGCGTTGTTCAACCGTGGCTTCGGCAAAACGCGGTGTGCTAAAAATATCCATAGGGAAATCGTTGTGGGATACCACGCGGTACTGCTTGTTTTGCCGGAACTGGTCAATGACCAGATTATGCGCTATACGCATCAGCCACGACCCAAAACGGTTTGTCTCAGAGTACTTGCCCTCCTTAACCGATTTTATGGCTTTTATAAAGGTCTCCTGAAGGATATCCTCAGCTAGCTGCGGTTTTCGTACCATTAGCAGTATATAGGTATATACCTTTCGTTCGTACCTTTTATATAATATTTCCAGGGCTGAGTTGTTGCCCGCAATGTAATCCGACAGAAGCTCACAGTCGGAACGACTAGTAGTATTCACGGCTACCTCCCTAAATTTGGTTAGCGTGTAGAGCTTCTATCGATAGGCAAATGGTTTTAAGGTTATTCACTAATGCAATTATACAAAATCTAGAAATCCAATGCAAATTTCTTTTAAACTTATACTGGGTTTAGGCGGATAAGGTTACACGGGAGGTGAAAAGAGAGTGAAGGTAGAAGTAAATAGTAAAAGGGAGGTTGGTGAACAGTTAAAAGTTAAAAGTTAAAAGTGAACAGTTTAAGGAGGTGTATTAACCCCCTTTAAACTGGACTAATTTCCAAAGGGTTTTAACCCTGGGTATAGAGGTATACCAAATATTTGGCGATGCACGCAGTGCATAGTTCAAAGAGCATTTAGTAACAACCGTTGCATCGCAACCGAAAAGCATTTCAAAGAGCAACAGTGAGATGTTTTAGCAAAACTTCGACATGCTCAGCATGCTCAGAGACTAAAAGGAGATTTATGCGTTTTGTAATCCCCAGCGTGGGGAGATATATCAATTAAAGGTTAAAGGAGAACGAGTAGATAGTGATGCTTCGGCTGAGCTCTGCATGATATTAGAAAACTACATTAGGGTTATCTAACCCAATCCATGTAGTGTAAAAAGGATAGAAAATCAATACAATTCCCTACATGGGTTAAAACATCAAGTTTTTTAACACTTGTTTTGTTAATAAATTGCATTAGTAACGGTTGCTTTTTTAAAAAGTGTTACATATATTAGCGGCGGAAATAATAAATTTCACTAACCATTATTGTAAACCTAAAACTTGATCTATGAAAAAACTAAGCGTTTTTCTTGCAAGTTTGCTACTGGCCGGAATAACCCTGGTTCAGGCGCAAACGGTAAGGATTACCGGAACGGTTACCAGTTCCGAGGATGGAATGCCCATGCCGGGTGTTTCAGTGTTCGTAAAAGGTACTACAATTGGTATTACCACCAATGCTGATGGTAAGTACGAATTAAATGTACCTGCTACTGCCCAAACTTTAACCTTCAGTTTTGTGGGCTACAAAGCATTAGACGTACCAATTGCCGGCCGCTCGGTAATTGACGTAGCAATGGAAACCGAAGCGGTTCAAATGGGTGAGGTAGTTGTTACCGCTCTGGGTATCACACGCCAGAAAAAAGCCTTGGGTTATACTGTTCAGGATGTAAAGGGTGATGACCTTGTTAAAGCTAACAACCCTAACGTTATGACGGCACTATCCGGTAAGGTTGCTGGTGTTGAAATTCGCCAGTCTTCGGGTATGCCTGGTGCACCTTCAACAATCCTTATCCGTGGTGCACGTTCGTTCAGTGGCAATAACCAGCCATTGTATGTGGTTGACGGTATGCCTATTGCTTCCAACGCTGACTATGGGCAGAACGTAACCGGTTCTGCTTACTCAAACCGTGCACTTGACATTGACCCCAACGAAATTGAGTCAATTAACGTACTTAAAGGTCAGGCTGCTGCTGCACTTTATGGTACACGTGCATCTAACGGTGTTATCGTTATCACCACCAAGAAAGGTAAAGGTGCAGAACTTGGCAAACCAGTTGTTACTGTTACCTCAAATGTAACCATGGACGTGGTTGCTCGCCTTCCGGAAGTAAACCAGACATTTGCTCAAGGTTACTATTGGGGAGCAGTAAATAATGAAAGCGACTTAGCATTTATTCCTGCTTTCAGTTACTCATGGGGACCTAGAATTTCGGAACTACCCAACAATCCATATTATGGCGGCGTTTATGCTGGAAATATTTATGACCCAGCTAACCATAGCGGTGAATTCTTTGACCCCTACAAAGGGAAATGGGTTACTCCAAAGGCATACAATAACGCTAAGGAGTTTTACTCAAACAATGGTTATACCTATAACAATAGCATTAACATCTCGAATGCTACCAAGTTTGGAAATTACTCGGTAGGTTTGGGCGCAACCAACCAGAATGGTATTATTGCCAATACCGGTATGGACCGATACAATGCCAAGATGGCTGGAGATTTTAAACTAGCCGAAAAATGGGATGTTGGTTTCAGCGGAAACTATGTTGATAGCAAAATCCGTAAAGTTCCTTCAGGTAACTCAAGTTGGTTATTTACTGTTTACGGGGCTCCTGCATCATTCGATTTGATGGGCACCCCATATCATCAGGAAGGTCCTTTTGGAAAATATCGCCAAATCAGTTACCGCCGTGGTGCAGTAGGCGAAAACCCACGCTGGGCAATTGAAAATAATATCTTCCAGGAACAAATCAAGCGTTTCTTTGGTAATGCATACATTCAGTTCAAGCCATTCAGTTGGAGCACCATTAAGTATCAACTCGGTATTGATACCTATACTAATGATAACTTAGACCTCTACCAAATGGGTAGTACTGGTACAGGCCAAGTTCTGCCTGCACGTACTCAATACCCCTTTCCGGGAAAAGTTGGTGATCCTTATACTTACATTGCACCAACAGGTGGGTCAATCAGTCAGTATGGTGTAACCCGCAGGAATATCAACTCCTTGCTCACCATGAGTTTCGATCATAAATTTACTGAGGAGCTGAATGCTAACCTATTGTTAGGTAACGAGGTTCAAGATAACCAGAGTGAGTCTTACACTATGACTGGTACTGATTTTACATTGCCCGGCTGGAACAATATGAGCAATACCAAAACTCAAACAGCCGATTATGGAATTGGACATGACCGCACAGTTGGTTTCTTTGGTAACCTTTCAGTGGATTATCTCAACATGTTGTTCTTCAATGCTACTGGCCGCTACGACATAGTTTCAACTATGCCTCGCGGAAACCGCAGTTTCTTCTACCCCTCTGCTTCGTTAAGTTTCCTATTCACTGAACTGGAGCCTCTTAAGAATAACAGCATACTCTCTTTTGGTAAACTTCGTGCATCATACGCTGAAGTGGGTCAACCCGGACGTTATGTTGAGCCAACCTATGGTGCAGGTGGAGCTAGTTCAGGATTCTTAACCGATGGCTTATCTTATCCTTTAGGGGGTATAACTGGCTATGTTCCTTCAAGTACCATTTATGACCCGAACTTAAAACCTCAGAATACACAAAGCTATGAATTTGGTGTTGAGTTGAAATTCTTTAAGAACAGGTTGGGTATCGATTACAACTACTTTGATCAAACTGCTCGTAACCAGATATTTACTGTACCCCTTGCCGGATCAACCGGTTACAGTGGGGCTGTAATGAATGCAGGAAAGATGACATCAAAGGGTCATGAAATAGTACTTAATGCCACACCCGTTCAGATGAAAAACTTTGAATGGAACCTGCAGGCTAACTTTACAAAGATTGTTAACAAGTGCGTTGAGTTAGCTCCAGGTGTTGAGGATATCTTCCTTGGTGGATACGTTACTCCAAACATACGTGCATCGGCTGGCGACACCTATCCTGCCATTTACGGTGAGCGCTTCTTACGCGACGATCAAGGCAGAATCTTAGTGGACGATGATCCTGCAAGTTTTACTTACGGTATGCCTATAGTTGGTGAATTTGGTAAGATAGGTGAGGTTTCACCTGACTTTATTGTAGGTTTCAATACTAGTTTCACAATTTTCAAGAACTTTACCCTTAGTGCACAGATTGACTGGAAGCAGGGTGGTCAAATGTACTCTGGTTCAAACCGCTTAATGGATCTCTACGGTTCATCAAAGAAGACTGAAGAGTGGCGTCTCGACCCCGACGGTTTCATTTGGCCTGGTTATAAGAGCAATGGTACTCCCAATGATATAGTTCGTGGTGGTCCAAACGATGTATGGGCATACCCTGATTTATTTAATGATGTATTAGGAGGCTTAAGCGAATACCATATATATGAGAGCTCGTTTGTGAAGTTACGTGAGTTTGCTTTGGGAATCACTTTACCTAACAAGTGGGTTAACCCTCTACTCATTAAGCGTGCTACCGTTAGCCTAGTAGCCCGTAATATTTTGCTCTGGACAACCCTTCCCAATTTCGATCCCGAAACATCACAGGGTCAGGGTAACCAGCAGGGTGGTTTCGACTACATGTCGCTACCTCAAACCACCTCATACGGTTTCACTCTTAACTTAACCTTTTAATTATTATAAATATTGAGTGATATGAAATTAAATAAGCTATTCATACTGGCGGCATTCACACCATTCCTCTTCAGCTGTAGTGAGGATGTGATGGATGAAATCAACAAGGAAAAAAACGAAACCACCGAGATGTCGGCCGACTACATCATCACCGATTGTGGTCTAAAGACAGCTTTTGAAACTGCAGGTACCGATATTGCATGGTATTCATCGGTTTACATTGAACACAGTGCAGGAACTTGGGGTCAGCACGTTGAAGCGGATAAACGCACTGGACAAACCTCCAACTCATTAATGAATAATAGTTGGAATAACCTTTATGATGTACTCAAAAATCTGAAGTTTGTACTTGATAAAACTGATCCTATCAAGGGAACTGAACCCAATAACCGCTGGGCAAGGGGTATAGCTTATGTTCTTACTGCATACAACCTGGCTGTGGCAACCGATATGTGGGGTGAGGTTCCCTGGACTGAGGCTTTACAGGGTACAGTTATCATGCAACCTAAGTACGATAAGCAAAGCGACATCTACCCCAAAATTTTTGCAATGCTCGACAGCGCAATTGCAAACCTAAATCTTGCAACTACTGGTCTTCCCTCAGTTGACTACATTTACGGAGGCACATTTGCAAACAACAAAGCATCGTGGATTCGTGCTGCCAACTCCCTAAAGGCTCGATACTGGATGCGCCTAACGAATCGTAATACCAATGCTGCTGCCAATGCTTTAGCAGCAATAAATGCTGGTGCTTTTACAAGCGCAACACAGCAAATGCAGTTCGATAAATACGAGAATCAAGCAAAAGGTGAAAATCCATGGTTCCAGTTTTTGAATGACCGTACACACCTTTCAGTAGGTCAAAACCTTTACAACCTTATGAACCTGCGCAACGACCCACGTATTGCTGTTTACTTCTCGTTGGTTGGAGGTGTTGTTGTTCCTGCACCCAATGGTACAGCGCAGCAAACTCAGGGTGGTATATACTCACAATCATTGTTAACTATTAATGGTCGTACAGCTCCCACCCCATTAATGACTTACCATGAACTCCTGTTTATTAAAGCTGAGGCTGAATTCAGAACATCAGCTGCAACATGGCAGGCAACGTTACAGGATGCTATTCGTGCAGCTTTTGCAAGCAAGGGTTTGAATCAAACCACTGCTGATAATTACTTCACAAACGAAGTAACGCCTCGCTTAACCTCTGGAAATGAGCTTAATGAGATTTTAACTCAAAAGTACATTGCCCTATATGAGCATGAGGCAATTGAGGCTTACAACGATTATCGTCGTACTGGCATTCCTACAATGACTAACCCAAACAATGCAACCGTAGGCTTTGTTAACCGCTTTCCATGGGCTTTAAGCGAAATTAGCTCAAATAGAAACACACCTGAAACTCCTCTGAACTATGTTTTCACAACTAAGGTTTGGTGGGCAGGTGGTACTGAACTCGTTCCTTAATTATAAAATTTTTAGTTTAATACAAAGGCAGTTGGTTATACCAACTGCCTTTTTTTTGGCGTGTTAAATAAATTTAAAATAAATCCTTGCATATTGACTATAAAATTTATAGATTAGCCCCGTTGAAAATTTACTAACCTCTATTGTAAACCTAAAACTTGTTCTATGAAAAAACTAAGCGTTTTTCTTGCAGGTTTGCTGCTTGCCGGCTTAACCATTGTGCAGGCACAAACGGTAAGGATTACCGGAACGGTTACCAGTTCCGAGGATGGAATGCCCATGCCGGGTGTTTCAGTTGTTGTAAAGGGTACAACCATTGGTGCTACCACCAATGTTGATGGTAAGTATGAGCTTACTGTACCCGCTAATGCTCAAACCCTCACCTTCAGCTTTGTGGGGTTCAAAACCCAGGAAGTTGCCATTGCCGGCCGCTCAGTTGTTGACGTGGTAATGCAGTCCGAAGCTGTTGAGATGCAGGAAGTAGTTGTTACCAGTGCTTATGGTATTAAGCGGGCACCTAAGAGTACTGCCTCGTTCGCCCAGGTTGTAGGCGGTGAAAAAATCAACGAGGTTAGACAAACCGACGTTAACAATGCCATTGCAGGTAAGGTATCTGGTATTCAGGTACGTAGCCAATCTGCAGCAGCATTGAACCGTTCAGGTAGCATTCGTTTACGTGGTGATGGAGGTTTCTCAACTGGATCAGGTATCCTTTATGTTGTTGATGGAACCATTTTGCCTAACTCCAGCGACATTAATATGGACGATGTTGAGACCGTAACGGTTCTGTCAGGTCCTAGTGCTTCAGCCATTCTTGGTTCGCAGGGTGCTAATGGGGCAATTATTATTACAACTAAAAAGGCCTCGGTTGATACCAAAAAAGGTATTGGCATTGATGTTATTACTGGTGTTCAGGCTTCCAAGGTTTACATTCTGCCTCGTTATCAGAATGCCTATGCTGGTGGGTCTTCACCTGACTTGATTCGTTATTCTTGGTCACCCAATCACCCAGTTGAATGGCAAGCATTAGATGGAAAGTATTACCATGATTACTCCGACGATGCAAGTTGGGGACCCAGAATGATTGGCCAAGAATACATCCCTTGGTATGCATGGTACCCTGGAACCAAGTATTCCTATAAAACCGCAAAACTGGTTCCTCAACCATCAAATGCTAGAGATTTCTTTGAAACAGGTATGACCACAAATACCAGTGTTGCCTTTACTCAAGCTACCGACAAGATTAACGTTAGAGCAGTTGTAGGCAGAATCGACACCAAGGGTTTGATTTATAATACCTCACTCCAAAAGACCACCTTCGCTGTTAAAACTGAGTATAAGCTTACCGATAAGTTTAAAATTGGAGCAAACGTTAATTTCTATACCACCTTCACTAAGGGTGAATTTGACGATGACTATAGCAACCAGAGTACCGGTTCATTTAACCAATGGTTCCATCGAGATCTTGATATGAAATTAATGAAAGAATTAAAAGACTTAAAGGCTCCCGGTGGTATTTGGGCTAGTTGGAACCACAATAACCCAACATCGTACGATCCTGCCGATCCACGAGGTTTTTACGCAGGCAACTACTGGTATAATTTCTTCAAATACTTTGAGTTAGTAGAAATTCCTGAAAGAAACGATAGATTATTTGGTGATGTATTCCTTAACTATGAAATTATTAAGGGATTGAATGCCAAGGTAACATACCGCAGACAGCAACTTAATTGGTGGCAAGAACAAAAGTACAGCTCCGACTTGTTAGAAAGTGGTACTCAGACACAGGGTAATTCACCTCAATGCAAGGGTTACTATTACACAGGAACTGCATACTCTATCAGAGAAAACTATGAAACTCTCTTGTCCTACGAAAAGAAGTTTAATGATATAAAGTTAAACGCAAACCTTGGTACAGACTTCTTTAACTACCTATACAAGTCGAATGGTGCTGAAACAGTTAATGGTTTCTCTGTTCCTAACCTTTATGCAATAAATAACTCCAAGGATAATCCAAATGTGTTTAATACACGTTTACAAGAGAAATATCGTGCTGCATTCTTAAGTGGTACTCTTGGGTATAAAGACTTCCTTTTTGCTGAGTTCACTTACCGTAGTGACTGGTTCTCAACATTACCTCCTGAAAACAATCGTATAAATTCAAAATCATTTGGAGCTTCATTTGTATTCAGCGACATACTTAAATTCGATTTCCTTGAGTTTGGTAAAATCCGTGCTGCTTGGGGAGAAATTCCTCAATCCATTGGAATTTTTGCATATCCAGGCATGGCGTATTCGGTTGAGCAGAACAAATGGGGTCCAAATTTCTTGATGACCACTCCCGATACCCAGGTTGACCCTAATATTCATGGAGCTGTAAAGAGCCAAAAGGAATTGGGATTGGAAATGCGCTTTATGAAAAACTTGTTTGGCTTTGGTGTAACTTATTGGGATGGAACCGAAAAGGATATTCCTTACACCATTACCGTAAGTCCTTACAGTGGATATAGCAGCAGATTAGTTAACACTGGCGAGATTACCAAGAAAGGTATTGATTTTGTATTGAACGTTCGACCTGTTTCTTCGGAAAATTATCGTTGGGAAATTAATGCAACATTAGGTTACTTGCTCGATAACAAGATCGTTAAGATTGCTGAGGGTATCGACAAGTTCACCGTTCAGAGTATTTGGGGTCGAAACAATGTACCTTATTTAGTTCATGCTAAAGGAGAACAGTGGGGACAACTCTATGGCGGCGCTATCAAGAGAATCAATGGCAAGCCAGTTGTTGATCCTGCTACAGGATACTATGTTTCAGAGTTGAAGTACTTTGGCAACGTTCTTCCCAAAGTCACCGGAGGTATCCAAAACTCAATCCGTATCATGAAGGATATTAATGTTAGTTTCAATATCGACTATCAATTTGGCGGTAAATTCTTCTCACTTTCAGATATGTGGGGTACATATTCTGGCTTGACTGAAAAAACTGCTGGTTTGAACGATAAAGGAAACCCAATACGTGACCCGGTTGCTGATGGTGGTGGTGTTCATGTAACTGGTGTAGCTCCAGATGGTACAACACCTGTTGATATGTATGTTGAAGCTCAGCAGTACTTCCATGGTACTTATGATAAGGCAGGTTACTATGATGATTATGTTAAGGACTTGACTTTTATAAAACTTCGTGAAGTAAGTGTTGGCTATAACATTCCTGTTAAAAAATTGGGTCTTGCTAATTATGTAACTAGTGCTAATATTTCATTTGTTGCAGTTAACCCATGGTTAATCTATGCTAAGAGCAAAGATCTTGATCCATCTGAAGTTAGTTATACTAGCGGTGAACGTGGTCAATTACCTGGCGTACGTTCATTTGGGTTCAACCTCAAGTTATCATTTTAGTTAATAAATTATAAATAATGAATATGAAAAGAGGAATTATAATATCTGTATTAGCATTAGCAACCCTGGTTACCAGCTGTAGTTGGTTCGAGGATTTTGATGACACTAATGTTAATCCTGGGGTTACTAATAAACCAATCCCCTCGGCTTTGCTAACTAAAAGTGAGCTGTGGATTGGCAACTTGGCCGGGTACGGGCGTGACTACTATGTAACGCATGGAACTATTCAAGCTTTATACTGTCAGTATTTTGCCGAAACTCAGTACCCTGAAGCGTCTCTTTATGCCCTTCCTAAAATTTCTTCTTCTGCCTACTATAGCCGTATATTAATGGACCTTCAGAATATAATTAACCTAAACACCGATGATGCTACTAAGGTTGAGGCTAACAAGTACGGAGAAAATGTTAACCAAATAGCTATTGCAAAAATTTTGCAAAGCTATGTATTCTGGTTTATTACCGACACTTGGGGTGATGTTCCATATGCTACTGCCCTTAAGGGTGACCTTAATGTTGAGTTTGAAACCCAAGAATCAATTTACAAGGGTATCATTCAAACATTAACTGATGCTGCTAGTTCGCTCCAAACCAGTGGATCTCCGATTCTGGGAGACGTGATTTATAATGGAGATGTTACCAAATGGAAAAAATTAGCAAACTCCATTCGTGTATTAATGGCACTTAGACTTTCGAAACGTTATCCAGGTGCAACAGAGTATGCTGCCACTGAACTCAAAGCAGCTCTTAACAGTGGTGTTATTGAAAGCAACTCAGATAACTTTATGATACCATATCCTGGTGGTAGTTTTAAATGCAATTACTGGTTAATGTATGACGGTCGTAAGGATTATGGCGAAAGTGCCACTATGGTTTCGTTGCTGAATGGAATATCCGATCCACGTCAATCTGTTTTTGGATCATCTAACGTTGGTGTACCTTACGGAAGGACAAGAGATTACATAACCAACTGGACAACATCTAACCCAAACTGGGCATACGTTTTAAATCCTGCTTACAGGGCAGAGAACAGTCCTGTATTCATAGTAACAGCTGCCCATGTTTGGTTGGCTCGTGCTGAAGCTGCTCAGTTAGGTTGGACAGCCGAGGTTGTAAATACCTGCTACGAAAATGGAATAACTGCCTCTTTTAACCAGTGGGGTTTAGGTAATCCTTCTCCTGGATACTTGGCAGGGGTAGCATTACCTGGCGATAATACTGGAAACTTACAAAATATTTGGAGGCAGCAGTATATTGCTTTTTATCCTAATGGGCATCATGGTTGGGCTAACTGGAGGCGTACGGGTTATCCCCTTCTTACCCCCGCACCTGATGCTACCAATGGTGGAGTTATTCCACGCCGCTTTATGTATGGTGATACGGAGTATAGTTTGAATAAATCTGCTGTTGAGACTGCTGTTGCTCGTATTTCCGGTGGCGATACCGAAAAGTCGAGAGTATGGTGGGATGTTCAATAATTAAAATTCAATTAAAACTATGAGAAGAATGAATATTTTTAAATACGTATTGCTTCTCCCTGCAGCGTTAGTTTTTGCTAGCTCTTGTGTTGACGACAACACAGGAACATTGGGAGATGTAGGCAAAACCACAGTTAAATTAAATCCCGATCAGTTTAAAGTGGTTGCTGTAAATGCTATTTCCAATGAGCAAACCCTACCTTTAATCGAAATTTACAAAGAGGCTAATGGTAGTACCGATCTTAATAAAGCTTCATCTGTTACTTTAAAAGTTGACATAAACGTGCTTAATGCATACAATGATGAACTTTTAGCACAGTGGGTTGATGAAGGTGGCGATCCTGCAGATTTTGTTCCCTTTGAATACCCCACTGGTTTAATTACTATATCACCTACACCTAGTACTACCGATAGTACAATTGTGTTGAACATGGCAGCAGGTGAATTTGCCAAAAATGTTATGATTACTATTCCTGATGCATTGCAATTCGATTTTCTAAAGAAGTATGCTATACCAATTAAACTGGTAAGTGTCTCTGGTGCAGGAGAAAAATCGCAAGCTGTTGAGGATTGGGTTGTTGTTCAAGTTATGGTAAAGAACAAATGGGATGGTAAGTATGAAGTTACTGAACTATCACCTATGGTTGATATTATTAATGCTACCCTAACAGGCTATTACCCATTTAAGTATTTATTGGTAACTTCAGGAACAAATACCTGTGATGCATACTGGGATATGTTAGGCGCACCAGGCCATCCAATTTCAGCGAGCGGTTCTTTAAGTTATTATGGTTCATTTGGTTTAACCGTTGAATTTGCCGTTGATGGTACTATCACCAAACTTACTAACTGGTATGGTACTCCAACGAATACCCGTAGACCTGAACTTGATCCTTCAGGAGTGAATAAGTGGGATCCTGCTACCGGAAACATCGAGATTAAGTATTGGATGTTACAGCCATCACTAGTACAGGATCCTCCTCACATTCGAACCTACTTCCACGAGAAGTGGACCTATAAGGGTGACAGGTAGTAATTACTCGATCTCTTTACATTAAAGCCGTCCCCTTGGGGGCGGCTTTTTTTATTTTTTCCTAAAAAAAAAATCATTTGACTCGTATTCCTATTTACCATAAATTAGCTTTGTGAATTAATTAACTAAACCTAAACCAAACTATTAATTCGTTTTTTATGAGGAAACTGTGTGCCTTTCTCACAGCTTTTTTGTTTATAGGTTCTTTGAATGTATTAGCCCAACAAACTGTGAGAATTACGGGGACAGTAACTTCGGCTGATGGGGCTTGGCCTTTACAAGGGGTTACTGTGGTTGTTGTTGGTAGTACTATTGGAGCAGTTACCAACATGGAAGGGCGGTACGAGATAACAGTACCTTCAATTGCCAAAAAACTTCGGTTCAGCTACATCGGGTACAAAACGGTTGAGATAGATATTTCCGGTCGAACCGTTATTGATGTTGAGTTACAGGAGGAGGCCATTGAGGTAAAAGAGGTTACCGTAACCGCGCTGGGTATAATGCGTGCCGAGAAAGCAACGGGTTATGCCATTCAAAGTGTCAAGGGTGAAGATCTAGCCCGCACGCCTGAACTGAACATCGTTAACTCATTGCAGGGTCGCATTTCAGGGGCAATTATTACCAATACCTCTGGGGCTGTTGGGGCATCTACACGTATTGTGCTGCGTGGGGTTAACTCCCTTAGCACCGATAACCAGCCTCTGTTTGTAGTCGATGGGGTTGTGCTTAATAACTCTAACTTTGGCGGTACCTATACCGAGGGGGTAAACCGTGGTAGTGGCATTGCTGATATTAACCCTAATGATATTGAAAGTGTAACCGTGCTGAAAGGCCCAAATGCTGCAGCACTTTATGGTTCCCGGGCAGCTAACGGGGTTATTATTATTAAAACTCGCTCGGCCGATACCGACAAGCGTTTTGGGGTTAGCTTTAACTCAACCACTACCTTCGAAACGCCTCTTCGTCTTCCCGATTTCCAGAATGTTTATGGACAGGGAACTAATGGGCAATTTGAGTTTTACGACGGAAAAGGAGGGGGTATTAACGATAATGTTGATGAGAGCTGGGGGCCTAAGCTCGATATTGGGTTAATGATTCCACAGTGGAATTCTCCTGTTGTTGGTGGCGTTCGTCAGCCAACACCCTGGGTGTCGCACCCAAACAATGTGAAGAACTTTTTTGAGTTGGGCAAAACCTTCTCCAATAATATTGCCATCGAGAGCGCAGCCGATGATTATGCAGTTCGCTTTTCCTACACTAACTCCATGCAAACAGGCATGATTCCCAACACTGATCAGGAAAAGAATAGCGTTAACCTGAACGCAACAGCATCGCCCTATAAATTTTTGGCTTTTACTGCAAATGCAACCTACATTAATACCTACAGTAAAAACCTGCCGGCCTACGGTTACAGCGGACAGAATGTGATGCAGCAATTCATGTGGTTTGGCCGTCAGGTTGATGTGGCCGATTTGAAACAGTACAAGTATCCCGATGGAAGCAAGCGTAATTGGAACTACAGCTACCATAATAATCCATACTTTACCCTTTATGAGAACCTTAACGGTATTGATAGGGACAGACTACTTGGTCAGGCAACTTCAACCATAAAGTTTACTGACTGGTTAAGCCTAAAAACAGGGATAGGTGTTGATTACTACACTAACTATAACAACGCACGCTCAGCATATGGTGATATTGAGAGTCCTTACGGTTTTTTGAGCGAAGCAAAGCGAACTTTTCGTGAGGTAAATACTGACTTTATGTTCATGATTAACAAGTCGTTTACTAAGAAACTTGCTTTTTCGCTCAACTTTGGGGGCAGCAGGATGGACCAGTTCACTCAGTCGCTAAGTGCCTACATAACAGAACTCAGCGTACCCGATGTTTACACATTTGAAAATGCCAGGGTGCCCGTAGTAACCATGAACTATATCACCAAGAAAAGGATAAACAGCCTTTACTTCAACGGACAATTTACTTGGAAGAATGCTCTTTTCTTCGATTTTACAGGTCGTAACGACTGGTCGAGTACATTGCCTTCGGTCAATAATTCCTACTTCTACCCATCGGTAAACGTATCGGCCGTGCTGACCGACTTGTTCGATATTCAGTCGAGGAAGTTAAGCTTTGCCAAACTTCGTGCCGGTTGGGCACAGGTTGGTGCCGATACTGACCCCTACCAATTACAGCCGGTGTACAGGTTTAACGACGGATGGAATGCGGGCACTAAGCTGGCTCAGATTTATATTCCTAACGATTTACCCAACCCCGATCTAAAGCCCCAACGAACCAATTCATTCGAAATTGGCGCCGACCTTCGATTTTTTATGAATCGACTGGCTTTTGACCTAACCTATTATACCCAGAGCACTTATGATCAGATTATTCGCATGCCCATAAGCGCAACCACTGGTTATACTTCGACAATAGTTAATGCTGGCCAAATTGATAACAGGGGAGTTGAACTTTCAGTGAGTGGAATTCCTGTTAAAACCCGTTCGGGTTTTGAGTGGAACATAGGCTTAAACTTTTCGCGAAATGCGAATAGGGTAAGGAAACTTGCCGAGGGGCTCGACCAGTATGTTCTTGGAGGTTACTGGAGTCTTGATGTACTGGCAATACCCGGTGAGCCTTTTGGCGTGCTTTATGGGTACGATTTTATGAGGAATGAAGAAGGCAAGATACTTCATATCGATGGATTACCCCTACAAGGTGATATCAAGAAGTTAGGTAACTATACCCCCGATTGGGTAGCTGGTGTAACAAACTCAATTCGTTTTAAAAATCTAACCTTCAGTGTTTTGGTTGATGCACGTTGGGGTGGAGAAATTTACTCCATGACCAATACATGGGGCCGATATGCCGGTGTGCTCAAGGAAACCCTAAAAGGTCGTGAAGGCGGTATTGTGGGAGAAGGGGTAATGCCCGATGGTCAGGGTCGTTGGATTGAGAATGATGTTGTAGTATCGGCAGAGGAGTATAATAAAGCTGCTTACAATAATAACATTGCTTACTCCAGCATTTTTGATGCAAGTTTTATTAAGCTTAGGGAATTACAATTGGGCTATACCTTCCCCAAAATTGGAAAAACTTCGATAAGAGATGTTTCCATTTCCATAGTAGCTAGAAACTTAGCCTTGCTATATGCACGAGTTCCACATATTGACCCCGAAACAGCATTCAGCAATTCAAACGTACAGGGACTAGAATTTGGTCAACATCCAACAGCACGAAGCTTAG
>Ga0209381_1003174_pt1 | contig 17895 bp, 17 predicted proteins | sample DewCreD2012metaG_FD_184111 | JGI IMG/M metagenome (GOLD analysis project Ga0209381, IMG submission 184111) | Hot spring sediment bacterial and archeal communities from British Columbia, Canada, to study Microbial Dark Matter (Phase II) - Dewar... ...
AATGACGTCAGCCTTCTCCTGTCTTTTTTATGCTCCTATCACATGCCCATTTGACAGGATACACCATTCTTCCTTACCAGTCAAGGTTATGCTCCTTAACTTTTATCATAACAACGAACCCCGATGCAATCGGGGTGAAGAATCTCTTTTTTATAAGGAAAAGGTGAGATCCTTCGTTCCGACTTTGTCGGGACTCAGGATGACATTTTTCTCCAGTGTCATTTAGGACTTGATCCGGAATCTATTAAACATTAGATCCTGAAACAAGTTCGGGAGAACATAAAGAGTAGATATTAAAACAAGTTAAGTATGACGTGAACGTAAAGTAAGGAAAAAGCAAATTATATACCTTGATGCGTGATGTAGCGGAGGCAGGAAGCTGGAGCGTTTTGGATTGCGTGCGAGGACATAGACAGGATGTCGTCCGCAGCACGCATGCAAAGGGTTCTATATAGCAATTAATTAAGGCATTTTTCTTTGCGCACTTTCTTTTGTTGCCGTCTGGACAAAAGAAAGTGCGGAATATTTATGAATAGATGGAAATATGTTTTAATATAACACTTAAATATTATTATTTAGAGTATAATATTATAGTTAGGATTTAAGAGTTAAATCGCAGTTCAAAATTAAAAAATGTTGGAAGAAATGAGCCTTGATAAGGAGAGGGGCAGTAGTTGATAAACTTCAATATGTTTCAATCAAGAAAAGAGGTTGACAAAGATGTATAATATATTTAAAATATTATATGTTAACATAATCAATATTATATACTTTAAACCAATCATCAGATCTATTGCCCATCGCTATATCGAAATGCAACATTAAAAATTTGCTTTTGCATATTTAACCAGTGCAAATAACAAGAAAAAATTTTAAAATATCGGGAGGTTTGCCATGATGCGATATCCATTACTGCTTACTAATTTTATGGAAAGGGCAGCTAAGTATTTTCCAAAAAAAGAGATTGTGTCAGTATATCCTAACGAAAAGTTTGTGTATAATTACAGTGAATGGTATAAGCGTTGTTGCCAGCTTGCCCATGCATTACAATCAATGAAAATTCAAAAAGGTGACCGTGTTGCGTCTTTTGCTTTAAATAACCACCGCCATTTAGAATTGTATTTTGGTGTACCATGTATGGGGGCTGTACTGCATACGCTTAATGTTCGTTTATCCCATGAACATCTGATATATATTGTTAATCATGCGGAAGATAAAATTATTTTTGTGGATGAAGATTTGTATTTTTTATTGGAACCAGTGATAGAAAAATTAAAAACCGTTAAGCAGTATGTAATTTTATCACAATCTGGTAAAATGCCGGAGACAAAGTTATCGCCGGCAATATTATACGATGATTTGATTAAGGATTTTCCACCAGAATATGATTTCCCAAAAGATAGAGATGAATATGACCCCGCATTAATATGCTATACGTCAGCCACAACTGGCGATCCTAAAGGTGTTGTGTATTCTCATCGTGGGCTTGTTTTACATGCGTATGCGGCAGGTGTTACGCTTGGCCTGAATGAAAGTGATTGTGCTATGCATGTTGTCCCCATGTTTCATGCCAATGCATGGGGTGGGCCATTTGGTGCAACGGGTTTAGGGTGTAAACAGGTGTTGCCCGGAAGGCAAATCCTGGATATGAAAGCATTGTGTAAAATCATATCAGAAGAAAAAGTTACGTTTACCTGTGGTGTTCCAACTATATGGATGATGCTATATCAATATTTAGAAAGTGGTGGTGAGTATGATTTTTCATCAATACGAGCAGTGTATTCAGGTGGTTCGGCAATGCCACGGCATTTAATGGAGTCATTTTCAAAGAAATATAATTTTAATATTGTTCAGGCATACGGAATGACTGAAACTTCACCATTAGCAACTGCAGCTATACCCAAAAGCTATATGAAAGATTTACCTGAAAAAGAGCTGTTTGATGTTAAAACAACAGCAGGCCTATTAGCGTTAGGCTTAGAAATGAAAGTTGTTAATTTAGATACAGGCAAAGAAGTACAGTGGAATGGCAAAGAAATGGGGGAAATTTGTCTAAGGGGACCATGGATTGCAAGTGAATACTATAAGGATCCTGAAAGGAGCAAACAAACATTTAAAGATGGCTGGCTGCATACGGGAGATATTGCTACAATAAATGAAGAAGGGTATATTTCATTAGTTGACCGCACAAAGGATTTAATAAAAAGTGGCGGTGAGTGGATATCTTCTGTTGACCTTGAAAATGAAATCATGGCGCATCCAAAGGTTTTAGAAGCAGCAGTCATTGCAATGCCTCATGAGAAATGGCAGGAACGGCCGCTGGCATGCATAGTGCCAAAACCTGAATTTGCTGATTCGATAACAAAAGAAGATATTATGGAATTTTTAAAAACAAAGGTTGCAAAATGGTGGTTGCCAGATGAGATTGTATTTTTAAAGGAGATACCAAAAACAAGTGTAGGAAAATTCAACAAGAAGGAGTTGAGAAAAACAGTATTGCCTGAGGTACTGAAAAAATAATACTTAACATCAAAAAGTTTTAAATAACATGCCAATTTCTAGCTGGATATTGTACATGTAGTCACTCCAGTTGGTTGATTCTACAACATTGGAAAAATAAAACTGGCCGTGGGGACCTATATAGAAATAAGTAAATCTATTGATGGCAAAAGCCATTCTAAGTAACAAACCAGCTCCATACTGGTTGTAACTTATAAATCTGATGCCATTAGTACTATTGTTATCATTTGACATGGTATTATGGAAAACATGCATATAGCTAAGCCCATACAGTACATCTAAACGTAGATTATTGCCAAATGAGGATATCAGATATAAAGGTATTAGGATTGAATGGTTTCGGGAAGTGATTTTGGCATCAGGTGTATCGCCAAATTCTAAGTCACATTCGTGAAATGCATAGAAAAGACCTGAATGTATTCCAAAATGACTGGAGAACATGTTTTCAAGAAAAAAACCACCGCCTGCCATTATACCAGGTTTCCACTTTACAGTATTTCCTTCTTCATCACCACTTCTATGCCAGACATCATTAAATCCACCATTAATACTGAACCCAAAACTATAATTACCTGTACTGGATTGTGGATAGATTGAAGTGGAAAGGAAAAAAGAAAAAAATAATAGTGAGGTCAAAAACAGAAATTTCTTTGTATGTTGATTTATATTAGCATTTAATTTCATTATTAATTACCATTATTTTGGCATTATACATGTTCCATTAAATTTAGCTCCATTTTCTATATATAGGTCAGGTGTTACAATATCACCGGACATATTGCTATGTTCAAATATTTCTATTAGTTTGCTGGCTTTGATTTTACCCTGGCATTTTCCGCTAATTGAAACAATAGAAGCGGTAATCTCTGCGCTTACTGCTGCTTCATCGCCAATGATAAGTGTGCCATCAGTTTCTACTTTTCCCTGAAATGAGCCTTTAATTTTTAATGAAGATTTAAACTTTAACGTGCCACTAAATTTGATGTCGCTTGCTATTACTGTGCCAATCTTGTTTTCATCCTCAATAATTTCTTTTTGCTCTACCATAGTTATCAACTCCCTAAAAATAATGATTTAATCTTGTAGCACCATCCCTCGGGTTTTGTCGGGGGAATTACAATATATCATGTTGAACTAGTATAACATAAATTGTTAGTCTATAGAACCTGAATCGATCTTGAACTAGATTCAGATCTTGATTCAGGGCAACTTTTGCTATAGATATTTTAATACTATTGATGTAAATGATGTAGACATGCGCAAATTATAAAACTGGATTTAATAAAATGTTATTCTGCAAACTTTGTCAATTCAATTTACTCTAAATATCAAATTTTTCAAAAAAAATCCTTGCATAATTTCATTGAACATATTTATTGCAAATAGTGTACAAGAGGCTATATTTAACAGTAATTATCGAACATATTGTTGTTTTGCCTTCAGAATTCTTCTGAAAAAATTTGAATATCACGTCACTATTTGTTAAAATTATAGCATGATTATATAAAGGAGATTGTTAACATGGAAGAGATATTGCAAAAAGCAAATGAGTTAGGTTTAATGATTAAAGGTTCTGATATATATAAGCGATATGAAGAATTAGTAAAAAAAATTGAAGCCGATGGAAACGCACGTAAATTGCTTGAAGAATATATAAAATTGAGCGAAGAGCTGTATCAGAAAGAAGCAAATGGTGGGGTGGTTGAAGTTGAGGATAAGAAAAAGTTACAGGAGATAAGCCAGAAAGTTTCAGAAAGCCAGCTCTTAAAAGAATTTATTGCCACTCAAACATATTATGTAAATATGATGATGCAGATTCAGAATGCAATTAGCAACCCCAAAGGTGATCCCATTGGACCATCAAAGATAATAAAACCAGGGCAAAGCAGTAAAATCATTACAGGAAATTTTTAATTAATATATACAATAAAAAAATCCCAGTGCCTTCACACTGGGATTTTTTCCAATATCATCTATGCTAGTTTTTCTATTGCTTCTTTAATCCTCTTAATGCCTTCAATAATATTTTTATCGGATGTTGCAAAAGACAATCGTATATTATCATCTGATCCAAATGCAACTCCAGGCACCACTGCAACGCGTGCTTCTTCCAGGAGATATGATGATAATTTTGAGGAAAGTGCTTCATCTTTGTATTTGTTGCTAATAGATTTAAAACCAGGCATGGAATATACACCTTTAACGTTTGGGAACACATAAAAAGCGCCATCGGGCTTATGGCATTCAATACCCGGAATGTCATTGAGTCCGTTTACAATAATTTCACGACGACGCGCAAATGCTTCTACCATTGGATTTAAGACACTCTGATCGCCATTTAACGCTTCAACAGCTGCCCACTGTGCTATAGAAGTTGGATTGGATACGGATTGGCTTTGAATCATTTCCACCTGTTTTATTATTGTTTCATCGCCTGCCATATATCCAATACGCCATCCAGTCATAGAATATGTTTTTGAAACACCGTTTAATACCATAGTTTTTGGTTTAAGCTCGGGAACAGCATTAACTATATTGTAAAACTTTTTATTGTCATACACAATAACTTCATAAATGTCGTCAGTCACAATGCAGATGTCATATTTCTTTAACACTTCTCCAATAGCTTTTAATTCATGAAGTGTGTACATTGCACCAGTAGGATTGGAAGGTGAATTTATAACAATAGCTTTGGTTTTTTTAGTAATGTGTTTTTCCAACATTTCAGGGTTTATTTTGAAATCAGTTGATTCATCAGTGTGTATAATAACAGGAACGCCATCTGCCAGCAGAACAATGTCGGGATATGATACCCAATAAGGTGCTGGAATTATTACTTCATCACCGTTGTTAAGGAGTACCTGCATTAAATTATAAAATGAGTGTTTCCCGCCACAGTTTACAGTAACCTCTGAAATTTTATATTCCAGGTTATTGTCTCTTTTAAATTTTTCAACAATTGCTTTTTTTAATTCTGGAATTCCGCCAGAAGGAGTATATTTGGTTTTACCTTCTTCAAGTGCTTTTATTGCGGCATTTTTTATAGATTGGGGTGTGTCAAAATCAGGTTCACCAGAACCAAATCCAACAACATCGATACCCTGTGCCTTCAGTGAATTTGCCAGTGCAGTAACTGCCAGAGTAGGGGATGGCTTGATTTTAGTTAATCTTTTTGCTAGCTCCATAAATTCTCCTTTCTTTTCATAAAAATTATGAATTTTTACATAATGGCTAGTGCGCGATAAATCTGGAGAGCATACAATCAATGCTTGTGGAAGAACTCATATTTATCAATGTAAACCAAAATGATTGTTAGTTTTTGTCAACATTAAAACATATTAATCTAAAAAATATTTATTATGAGTGTATTTCCTGCATCGCCGTATGTGGGGGTATATTATTTATATATACAATGCAAGATATACAATTTGATTTATGTCACATGTATATTTGTGTATATTAATTACAAATTTTTATATAATGATTTTTTAATTTTAACAGCAACAAAATAAAAAATAAAGCAACCAATCAACCATATGAATTGGGGCAATAATGTTAAGGGTTTGTCATTGATTGAAAATAGAACTGGATTCCACCATAATGAATTATACATCCATCCACTTGATTGAATGCTAATAATTTCTATAATGAAAGATTGTAGTTGGCCCCATATAATAAATAATAATATTTCACTCAATTTAAATGAACTGAAATATGATTTTTTTACAAATATATATATAATTCCAACTCCAATAATAAATAAGCCACCATCCCAGATAGAATGACTGATAACGATAAATATATGATGGACTGGGGGTTGAATATTGAAAATAAAAATATCAGCTAAATTATAAACATCAATAAGTGTTAGTGTAATTTCCCAAACAAATCCAGTTAAAGCACCTATCCAGAATAATAACCAGATAAAATATGAAATATATTTTTTATAATAAAGAACAAAGATAATACATAGAATTAATACACTGATTGAAAAATCTATAAACCAAAAATAATCATTTAAAATTTGTAACATTGAATTCCTCTTTGTTAAGAAATTATACAGTTTTGGTGAAAATACTATATTTTCTATTTAAATTATAAAATGTAGTTGCATAAAATTCAATTGTTTTATTTTATTAAATGAATATATATTATATACATAGTATTAATGTCGTTTACAACAGGAGGTTGTAGTATGAAAAAAATAGCCATTATTGTATCACTTATTTTTGTTCTTTCAGTTGTTGTTTTTGCAAAAGAAAAAAGCTTTACAGGCCGTTTAATATTTATTGGTAAAGATTACATAGAGGTTAAATATGGAAAAACTGAGAAAATATTTTATGTACAGGAAAAATCTATATTTGTAAAAAATAATAATAATGCTTCATTTACTGACCTCAAACCTTGTCAGATGGTAAGAGTCCATTATACGGGTGATAATAGGTTAATCATAAATAAATGTGAAATAATAAAAGAAAGCGATTGCAAATAAAAAAGGATACTATATGCAGCTTGAGTTTAATGACCATAGCATTGAAATTATATATGTAACGAATAATAAAATTACAAAATCAACAACTGGTACTGTACAGCGCGATAATTACTTAGACGACAATATCAACGTGCAGTATACACGTAAACAGGATTCATTACGTTGTGTGTTAAAGCCTGCAACGCGTCTCTATATACAAAAAGTTGTTCTGACGCTACAGGCTATAGTTCCCGATGATATAGCCTGTTTTGCAAACGGCTATCAGTCATGGTCATATTCAGGACCTTTTTTTAAGGATTCAATAAAACGAAAGCCGTGGCCACAATTTGTTATTGCAAATCAGGAAAATGCAGCCAATCCGCCAAAAGGCAAACGTGGTATCGTGCAGTCGGACATGTTTTTTTTATGTGGCGATAGTAACTCGCAAAACGCTGTTTTGTTTGGGCAGCTTCCCGTTAACAAAGAATTCCATCAGTTTGTTTCTTTTGAATATAACTATCGCACAAAATTATTGTCAATTACATGGGATATTGATAAATATTGTGATGCTGAAGAAGAGTACGCACTGGATACGGTGTGTATATGGCAAGGGAATGCGTGGAGGATTTTGCAGGCGTATGCAGAGGCCATTAAACAGGAACTATCGCCCAAATTTAATAAAACAATACGCAAGGGCTGGTGTTCATGGTATTATTACTATAATGCAATAACTAAAGATGAAATACTTGCCAATGCTAAATATGCCAGGGAACATTCCATCCCATTTGATTTTATACAGATAGATGATGGGTATCAGACTACCATTGGTGAGTGGACGCTGGTTAAGGGTTCATTTACTGCTGCTATGCGTTATATTGCTGATACCATTAAAGAATATGGGTTTACCCCGGGGATATGGTATTCGCCGTTTATTGTTTCAAAGTATTCTCGAATTTTTAAAGAACACAGTTCGTGGTTGCTAAAAGATAATAAAGGTAAACCGGTAATAGCCGGGTATAATCCAGCGTGGGGTGGGTATTACTACACTGTTGATGTTTCGCAACCTGCTGTGTTAAGCTGGATTGAGGATACCATTAATACTTTACTGTATGAGTGGGGGTACGAATACCTTAAATTGGATTTTATGTATGCTGCTGCATTGCCAGGAATACGCCATAATACCAGATTGTCACGGTATGAAGCGCTGGTACAAGCTGTTGCGCGCATCCGCAAAGTTAGCGGCAATGCATTTGTATTGGGCTGCGGGATGCCGCTTCAGGCTGGGATTGGGTATGTTGATGCTATGCGCATTGGGCCAGATGTTGCACCACAATGGGGCAGGACATTTTTTGATAAGCTATTCAACAGCGATTCAGGAATTTCAACTTACAGGGCCATTTGCAGCAGTATCTATCGTTCGGTTATGCATAACCGCTTCTGGATTAACGACCCTGATTGCTTGATGATACGCCAGCATAAAACTAAGTTAAACGAACATGAACGCAATACTTTGTTTAATGTAATAACAGCGTTAGGTGGTATGCTGGTGGTTTCAGACAGGTTGCCCGATTACACTGATGCTGAACGTGAAATGCTTTTAAAGGCTATTGAATTATTTGATGCAGCAAAGGATGGAGATATCTATTGTAATGATGTATTGAAAAGGTCAATTCGTTCTTTCTATAATTCAAAAGGATTGGGTGTATTGTTGAATGTAGACGATACCAAAAGTGAAGCTACACTTGAACAGGATATCATACAAAATTATTCGCAAATATTTGTGATTGAAAATAATAATAAAATGCCCTTCCAAACAAACACTTATGCATTAACGCCCCACAGCTCAAAATTATTCATTTTTGAGAAATAATTGTGCAACCATTTCCTGGTTTCTGCGGTCTTTATTTTGGGTTTATATATTTTAAAAAACCATAATCTGATTAGTTGCGTATAGCTACAATTAGATAAAAAATCAAAATCATTAACATTAAGCAAATACATTATATTTTCAGGGGAAGAATAATGAAAAAAATTAAAGAAAACATTACTGGAGTTTTTACAGTACTTTTACTTGTACTCAATACATTATTCTGGACTTTTTTTTTATTTCCGGTTGCAATATTAAAAATTATACCAGTAAAGACATGGCGTAAGTATATTAATAAAACACTGGATACTATTGCATGTTACTGGATATACTGCAACAACGCGGGATTGAAAATAACACGTACTATTAATTGGGAAGTTACTGGTGTTGATAATCTAAGCAAAAAAAGCTGGTATATAGTTCTTGCCAACCATCAGTCGTGGACGGATATTGTTGTATTGCAAAAAATTTTTACCGGGAAAATACCGTTTTTAAAATTCTTCTTAAAAAAAGAGTTGATTTGGGTACCGGTATTGGGGTTGGCCTGGTGGGCATTAGATTTTCCGTTTATGCGTAGATATTCACAGTCGTTTTTAATGAAATACCCTCACCTTAAAGGGAAAGACATTGAGGTCACAAAAAAAGCATGCCAGAAATTCAAAGACATTCCCGTATCTATTATGAATTTTGTAGAAGGGACACGGTTTACATCCCAAAAACATGCAAAACAGGAATCGCCATATAAAAATCTTCTAAAACCAAAATCCGGAGGTGTGGGGTTTGTTTTTTCAACAATGGGAAGTATGATAACATCTATTCTTGATGTTACCATTGTATATCCGCAAGGGCAAGCATCATTCTGGGATTTTTTATGTGGGAAGGTCAATACAATAAAAGTTCATGTGGAAGAAATTCCTGTTACTGATGATTTTATTGGTGATTATGTTGATGACCCTGTTTTTAAGAATACATTTCAACAGTGGCTCAATGACCTGTGGCATGAAAAAGATATCAGGATCGATATGATGAAAGGCAAAACACTTCCAATTTCTGGGGACTATTATGCAGAAGATGGGGCAATGATAATAAATTAAAATAATGTAATAGCATAATAATTATTCATAACTACGTAAGAATATATTGCTTTTCGACGGGAATTATTTACCCTGTTTATGCTTTAATTCTTGTTTCAGTTGGTGCATATCATTATGTAACTCTTTGATGTCCTTATTATCGTTTTTATTCTTCAATATTTTAGTTTCTTTGTCAATATCAGGCATGGTAACATCTTCTATCCTGGATTCTTGAAGGCTTTCTTTGCCACTATTATCATTGATGTTGGAATTAAGTGAAGAATATTCACCTAAATCCATTCTATCGGATAAATGTTCAAATGACATATCAATATCATTGACCCATTGGAGTGCATATTTTTCAACATCAAATGATGTGATTTCGTTTTTAGATATTGTATATAATTTTCCCGTTTCCGCTTCTATTGTCTCACTGGTTGTGGCATTCTTCAACATTACATTCCCTTCAACAATATATATATGTGTTCCATCCGGTGATACATTAATATAAAACTCTGTTCCTAATGGTAAAATGACAGCATCTGGTGTTTTGATTTCATAATGCATGGTGTCATGCGTGCTATATGATTTTATGTTAGCTATTCCATTAGTTAAAATATATTGAAATTTTTTCTTTTCTATTGTTCTGTTATACTGAGACTTTTCTATTGTTAAATCAACACCTCCAGCTAACCTGAATTTAATGTCGTTGTTAGCCATAAGAATAGCTGAATCCGCTTCATTTAGTATAATCCTGTAGCCTTCATTGATGGTCTGTGTAGTTACATTATTATTAGTTTTTCCAGCAATATACAAAATATGAGGAATGGATTTGTAATCAGGTTTAAAACTTATTAATGCGATCACTATTCCTATAATCAAAATAGCTGCAGAGAATGCCAGAGATCGTTTATATGCTTGTATGAACCTATAGATTGCATTTAGGATTGATTCGTTACGTAATTCTGTTTTTGAATAATATTCCAATAGTGATGATAAAATATCGCGTGAGGGTTCAACAGGTTTTTGTGGGGCGATAGTAGCCTGAATTAGCTGTAACTTCTTAGAGCATATGCTACAGTTTTTAATATGAAGAGTTGCCTTATTAGCATCATCTTCATGTAAACTGTTTTGGGCCAAAGCCATTAATGTGAGTTCATCTAAATGCTTCATAACATATATTAATTCCCTCTTCTATACTACAATTATATCATACAATTTGGTCACATATTATTATAAATTTTCCTTAAATCCCTTATTTTTTAAGTGCGATAGTATATGTGATAAGGCAGATTGTAGTTTTCTGCGCACAGTTCGTTCTGATATATGCAAAAGCTTTGCAATCTCTTCGTTAGTATAATTGTTATCGCGTTTAAGAATAAAAATTGAACGGCTTATTGCATCCAGTTTTTGTAGTGCATTTGAAACTTCTTTCTGGATTTCCTGGATTAATATATCATCATCTACCGTATTATTTGCAGGCAAGTAGTTTATGGTATCATCTAATTTATCAAATTTTTCATTTTTTTTGAGATAGTTAATGGATAGATTATGGGCAGTTCTATATAAAAGCGATTTGACAGTATCTAAATTTATTATTGTTTTTTTTGAATATTCTATTAAATTAATAAATGTTTCCTGCAATATATCTTCGGCAGTTTCATACGAGCCGGTTAAATGGTAAATATAATTGAAGATTTCTTTATAATGTGTTGAATATAATCTTATTATTTCTTCACGGGAAATCATATTTTTTTTAAAATTTTGACCGAATTCTATTAGTTGTATTGTATTATACTGCAAAGAGTTGATAAACAATAATTTTTTATCAACAATATTTTAAAATAAACCTTTACAGGAGGGTTGTATGAAAAAGTTGTTAGCAACATTAGTATCACTGCTTTTTACAGCAGCAGTATTTGCACAGACACAGGTTCAAACAAAAGAAGCAACTAAGAATGTTGGTCAGGAAAAAAAGATTGAAGTCCAGCAAAAAGTTGAAGTAAAGAAACAGGAACAGACACAAAAGAAAGAAGCTAAGAAGGAAGAAAAAGCACAGGCTAAAGAAGAAAAGAAACAGGAAAAAGAACAAAAGAAGGAACAGAAGAAAGAAGCAAAGCAGGAAAAGAAAGAAGCTAAAGAACAAAAGAAAGAAGAAAAGAAAGAAGCTAAAGAAGCACAGAAAGGTGCTGCAAAGTAAGAATGTAATCTGGAGCAATAGTATGAATAAGCCATGCCTTAACGACATGGCTTATTGTATTTTTATGTACAAATAATAATAAATACACCCACCGCTTTCGGTTTGGGCAGAATACATTATATAGCATTTGGGAAAAAATGGTGTTTATAAACATTAAAGTTTTTTTCACAAATACATTAAATAAGTGGTAATGTTAATAGAGTTAAAATCCAAAAAAAATATTTTTTTTAAGGAAGGGATTCTATGAATTGGCAATTCAAGAGATATTGTATCGTTATTTTTTTTATAACCATGGTTATCATATTATATCCCTTTATGGCATCTGCCGACAGCATCAAAACAACAGTGGGATTTAAAACTAATTACTCATCAGGTATATCTGATTTAAATATAGCCTATAAACCATTTGGAAAGCTTGGATATAACATAAACTTTCTAAACATTGAAGTAGCAGGTACATATACTTTTCACCAGCAAATAACAGATGGTATGGGCAACTTTACTGAAATTAATACAGGGCAGGGTCAAATTAAAGCATTGCTATCACTGGGTGATATTATGGATTTTGGTGGAGGGTATTCACTGGCCAAAGGACAAAATTCATATAATACTACCATGTATATGTTAAATGGAAGCCTTTATATTGGTGATGCAACCATAGATTTAGATTATACCAAAGAAGACAAAAGTTACTTTTATAATTCTGACGTAGAAATTATCAACCAAACATTTATTGGATCATTGAGTTATGATTTTAATGATGATATTGGTTATGAATTTGAATATCATTATATATCCAATAATTTTTCAAATTTGGATTATACGTATGACAAGAAAATTGCAAGGCTTGGTATTTCCATATATGGGGATCATACGGTTTGCATGGCAGGAATTAATGCTGGAACAGATTCGGGTGATTATATGATCTACGGGGCTGATGTTGGTTTAAGCAAAAAAGTCTATGATGGCATCAAAATAATGTTAACTTATAATGTAGATTATTATAATCCGCCTTCTATCACCTCAACATCACGTGGTCATGGTGGGCCAAGTGGTGGTGGATATAAAGGGATGAACCCCTATATACGGTCGGATCTAGCAGGAAAGTCATTCGTTTCACACTCATTAAGCGCTTCACTTTCATATTCATTTTAACAAAATTTCCTTGAACTTTTATAGGTCACACTTTGTGATTGTATAAAATAATATTTCAATATTTTCAAGGAGAGTGCTATTGCTAAAAGAAATTGAAAAATTAAAAAAACAAAAAAAAGCTATAATACTGGCACATAATTATCAAACTCCGGAAGTCCAGGATATTGCTGATTATACAGGTGATTCTCTAGAACTTTCACGGATTGCTGCTGGTAATGATGCTGAGATAGTAATATTCTGTGGTGTTTATTTTATGGCAGAATCAGCGTATATACTATCGCCCCAAAAAAAAGTAATTTTACCCGATATTAAAGCAGGCTGCCCCATGGCAGATATGGCCACAGTACAGGATGTGCTGGAAATGAAAAAGAAAAACCCTGATGCAGTAGTGGTAACGTATATTAATTCTTCTGCTGATATTAAGGCTGTTTCTGATATTTGTGTGACATCAGCAAATGCTGTATATATTGTTAATAAGCTAAAAGAAAATAAAATAATATTTGTGCCTGATCGAAATTTAGCTCATTATGTACAACGCTTTACCACAAAACAAATTATAGCCTGGAATGGTTTTTGCCCAATACACGATCGATTTACCAAAGAAGAATTAATTACTGTAAAGCAAAAATATCCAGAAGCATGTGTGATAGTTCACCCTGAATGCAGGCCTGAGATAATTGACATGGCCGATAAAGTACTGTCAACCGGACAGATGGTTAAAAATATAAACACAATAACACATAAACAAGTTATTGTTGGGACAGAAGAAGGGATGCTCCATAAATTAAAAAAAATTGCTCCTGAAAAAGAATTTATACTTGCTTCAAAAGGTTTTGTATGCCAAAATATGAAGAAGATTACTCTTGAAAAAATTCTAATAGCTTTGTCTAAAGAACAACCGATAGTAACTGTAAAAGAAGACACCAGGATAAAAGCATTTGCAGCATTGCAAAAAATGCTGGATCTATCCTGATTTGTGACGAGGCATACTTTGGAAAATATTGAATTAAGTGATGAAATTCAAAAAATACGAGAAAGAACTTTTAACCCAGAATTTAAGGAACTGGTTGCCAAGGTAATTTATAAACCCCAGGATACTATTGATAATCCTGATAGTTTGCTTTATTCCCTGCATGCGTTATATTATACGGTTCTAAGCAAGTCGTTTAATGATTCAATAACATTTGTTAATCCAGAAATACTTTATGAAAATACATTACAATTTCTTGGAGAAGAATTAAATAAAAAACTGAAGAATTTGGGATTTGTAGAGGCTTTAATATTCCAGTATGATTTTAAGCAAAATTACTTTGGCATATTGACAAATTCATTTAGTGAGAATAGTTTTAGGGATTTTTTTATAACACTGTCAGATGACTTGTATAAAAATATTATTAGCAATCCAGATGGTATAGTAATAGATATAGCTTCTTTAAAAAATGATAAACTATACGAAAAACGATTAAAATCTTTTGATGGGCAGAATTTTTCGATCTGGGGATTTTCAACTTTTCCAATGGTTAAGAAATTACTAGGGTTTTTAAATATTCCATTCCCCTCCGCTATAGAAATATTCTGCCCTGTAATATTTGTCCGAGTACATGAAAATTTTGTAATTCATAAAAAAATCATAAATGAATTATATTCCGATTGCATCCCCACAATTTTTTCTTTAATTGAATCATGTTTAGCTATAAATAAAGGGTCGCTCTTCTTAGGCTCAAATTATTTTCATGAAATTTTTAAGGTTTTTGAAAACTATTATTATATTGCTAAATCAAATAATTGTGTAAAATATGTGATTATCAAATCAAAATACGAGGATCAATATATTTATTGTTTATTTAGGTACCTGTCAAATAAATTTAATACTTTAAAATCATATTCATGCATAAACTACAGGCCAATGATTGGGTTAATTGTATTATTCTTATATGAGGAAAGTGAATATATAAATAATGAGATTGAAGCAATATCTTCCCTTTTTAGGGATTCAATAAAAATAGGGCAAGTAGATACAACAAAAATTAAAAATGCAGTAAATTTATATAAATATATTGTTGATTTATAATAGCAATAATTCATAAAATTTTATGAATAATACAATATTCACTTCTGTTGTATTAGGATTCGGGAATAACATTATGTAATTTTTTATTGAATAAATAAAATATACTTGAATAAAAGAATATTCAATTATTATACTTATTTTTATAGAATATTCAAGGCAATATTAAAACATTGTATTTGATGTATTTAAAAAGTAATTATGTTAGATTGAGAACATGCTGGTAAAAATTGAACAAATAAAAAAAGTTTTAGAAAACAATCCCACTTGTGTATGTAAATATTTACAAAGTTATACGGTAAAGGGTAAAACCTATAATGAATCAGATCAAATATTTATTGATGATATTTATAGGTTTGAACAGGTTGGTCTTGAAACAATCGAAATTAAATATGATGAAATCGTATATAGTTTGTTATCCACATTATATCCTGCAGAGTATCGTGTGCCCTATGCTTCAGCTGATTTTATTACTATTGACCGTAAATTAGAGACATTGGATAGAGTAAGTACATTGACAAAACGAAAACGTTATTTAATTTGCATTGGAGATATATACTCATATGATCAACATTCTGGAAAAAGAGTTACAGTTTTCAAGCATAACGATGCAATTGATTATAAACAATGGAATCAGGTAAAGCGCCTTTTGGATAGGAATAAACGGATATACTACCGTAATTCAGAAAATGGCATAATCATATTCGTAAATCTTCAGCCACATGCTGAAACCAGTTATATTGAAAGATTTAAAAAAAATACTGATCTGGTAAGTGCAATAGTTGCACGAAAAAAAGATTGCAAGATTGAAATTTCGCCTGACTTTCTTCCTACAGAAGATGTTTATACGGTAAATGATCCCAAGGACCTTTTAAAATTTTATCAACAATCTAATGCACGACTTATAATTATTGGTGAGACCTTAAATGATGATTACAGAAGAGCATTATTGCAGGTTCGCGAATATGATAAATTTGCACGAATGATGGTTGTGCCTTTAATTGATTTAAGAAATATAGATCATTTTTTATTACAGGTTAAAATGGTGTATAATGCAGATCGGTGGTCTGAATAAATGAAAGGAGATACTTTGAGTGAAAAAACCTAAAAAAAAATCTATATTAAAATATTTTGAACCAATAGATTCAGGAAAAACACTTTCAGAAAATTTTGGATCACTTGATCTTGAGGGTAGTTTTGGATATTTTGCATTGAGCAGTCAAAATAAAAATTTATTTTTAAATAGGTTAGATGCAGATACTCTTTATGAAATGATTGATAAAGTTGGTTTGGTTAGCCATTTACTGAAAATGGGATTTGATAATATCAAAATTGATATAGATAAAGACGATGCACAAATACATTATTTAAAAATATACTACGAAACAATGGATCCTGATCATCTTTTGATCGATTTAAGGGTTTCTGAATCGCGTTTTATGCCACAAAAAAGGTTCTGTGAAGAATATGATGCTCCGATATCTTTGGATATGGTTGTCATTGAATGGCTTTCAGCACAAAATCCTAAATCAACATTTGATCCTACTAAACCACAACTGCCGGGTCAATCAAAACCAGGATTGGGAAGTTTAAATTACATGATGGAACTAATGTATATTGTTGGTGAGCAGGTAGTAAAAGATGGTTTTATGGATGTCCCCGATCATTTCCATGGTGCAGTAATGTATTCACGAAAATTTAAATTTTTTAATCCAAGCCATGAAGCAATTTTAAGAGCTATCCTGCGCGATATTAAAGGTTACTCACTTGCAGATATGTCATGGGGCATGATTACGGGAACAATCATTGATAAGAATACAAATACTCCTCAGGTTTATGACCCTTCTGAACAAATATTTCCTGTATCCAAACGGATGAAAGATTATTTTGATTCAAAGAAATACAAAGCTAAATTTAAAAAAATTTATGAATCAAAAAAATATTATTTTGATTATGAAAAAATGTGCCAGATACGGGAAAAGATGCTACATGAAGTTAAGCCTGATGAATTATAATATTTATTAAACTAAAGTTAGTGCTGAGCTTGATACTACATACTCAGCACTACTGTTTACTCAATGGTTAAACAAATCGATGAAACAAATATTCATGTTTAATTAAAAATATATCATTTATGCTTTTGCATCTCCTCCTCTCGGAGTACTTTTCGTAATATTTTACCAACATTACTCTTTGGTAATTCAGTTCTGAATTCCACCATGGTAGGTAATTTATATTTAGCTAATTTTGTTCCACAAAAATCAATTATTTCCTTTTCTGTTGCGGTTTCACCTTCTTTAAGAACAACAAAAGCTTTAATTTGTTCTCCTCGAGTAGGATGAGGTATACCGATACAGCATGCTTCAAGAACTTTAGGGTAGGTGTATAAGACTTCGTCTATTTCTCTTGGATAAACATTATATCCGCCAGATATAACCATATCTTTTTTCCTGTCGACAATAAAGAAATAGCCATCATCATCCATAATTGCTATATCTCCAGTATATAGCCAACCATTCCTGATTGTTTTAGCCGTTTCAT
>Ga0209381_1003175_pt1 | contig 17889 bp, 12 predicted proteins | sample DewCreD2012metaG_FD_184111 | JGI IMG/M metagenome (GOLD analysis project Ga0209381, IMG submission 184111) | Hot spring sediment bacterial and archeal communities from British Columbia, Canada, to study Microbial Dark Matter (Phase II) - Dewar... ...
CTGGGCTACGTGCTGGTGGAGATGCTTTCCGGGACGCAGCCGTTCGACGGCCGCCCGAGCCTCCGCGACCTGCTGGAGGCCAAGCGGTTCCTTGCCCAGCGACTGCCGCAGATCCTCCCGGCCGACGTCGTGCGCAATGAATTGCTGATGAATTTCTGCCGCAGCCTGATCGCTCCCGACCCCATGCGACGCTTTCCCAGCGCCGAGGCCGCCGACCTGCTCACCGATTCCAGCGCCGCGGCGTTCCTCCGGCAATTGGTCAAGGGCGACCTGGCCGCGGAATACGACAACGAGATCCGCATCTGGCTGGCCGAACTGGAGGACATGAAATAGACGGCCACCGCCCGGCGTCGGCGGGCGCGATCCTCACTTGATCAGTTTCTCCAGCGGCCGCCCTTCGGCCGTGGGCAATTCGACGCCCAAGATCCGCGCGATCGTCGGGGCAATGTCGATGGCGCGGATCTTGCCCAGCCTCGTTCCGGCCTCGATTCCCGGCCCGTGGACGACGCAGGCCGCCACCATGTCGGGCTGGTCGGGCAGGTATCCGTGGGTCCCGGAGGGCGTCTTGCGCTTCACGACCGGTTGATCGCCGTCGGACGCCTCGGAGAAAGCATAGCCGGAGCTGGCCGCCAACCACAGGTCGGCCGCGCGGGGGTTCTGCTCGAACGTCGGCTGGCCGACCCGCGCGAAATCCTGGGCCTCGATCACGGCCTCGATCCCCTCGAGTTTCCCGAGTTCGCCCCGCAGTTGCCTGGCGATGGGCTCCCGGCGGTCCCGGTCGACGATGTACACCGCGCAGGCGCCGCCCTCGGCCATGCAAAAGGCCGTCCGCGTCTCGCCGCTGCCCGAGCCCCGAATCAGGCCCAGCTTCCTCAAGACCACGTTCGGCCGGATCTCGTAGTCGACCGGGAAGAACCCGTGGTCGCCCACCACGAAGAGCGTGGTCTTGCCGGCCAGGGGCGAGGCGGCGATGGCCTCGACGAGGTCGCGCACGCGGTCGTCCGCATAGCTCGCCACCCAATAGGCCTCGGCCGACCTCGGCCCTTGCGCGTGCTGGACGTGATCGGGTTCCACCAGGTGCAGCAAGATCAGGTTGGGCTGATGTTTTTGCAGCAACTGGCGGACCATGCGGGCGTAGAGCCAATCGCGCAACACCCCGCCGCCGGCCATGTTGCACCAGGCGTTCTGTTTATCGACGGGCCACCCTTCGCGGCGCAGTTCCTCCAGCCACGACGCGGTGCCGTACTTGGGCCAGGCGTCGGCCTCGAACATGTCGGGCACCGTCCAGTCCAGGCTCTTGGCCTCGCGGCTGGCCGGCCAGCACACCGCCGCCGTTTTCAGGCCAGCCCGATGCGCCGCGTCATAAATCGTGGGAACCTGAACCGTTTGTTCCTTGTCCAGAATGCGGTCGAGGATCAGCGGCACGGTCTTGCCCGTCGATCGATCGAAGTAGCTGTTGCCGACCACGCCGTGGCGGGCGGGCGTCGCGCCGGTGGCCAGGGTCGTATGGCTGGGCCAGGTGACCGTGGGAAACGCGCAGATCATCCCTCCTTCCGCCCGAGCGCCGGTGGCGGCCAGTCGCCGCATCACCGGCACGTCCGACTTTGCCTCATCGAGGTAAAAATTCGCCAGGCCGTCGATGCTCGCCAGAATCACGCAGCGATCCTTGCGCGGTTCGGCAAACGACCGACCACCGCAAACGAGAACAGCAAGAACAACCAGCAGCAGCGTCAGAATCCTCGGGCGATTCAAGGTGGGATCTCCTTCGAGAAAGATCGAGGCTGAGGTCAAGGCGCGGCCCGGCGGGGCGACGAACCGCAAAACTCAATCCATCTTATGACCTGTCCCGGGGTGGGAACACCCCCATGACCGTCCGAGCCGCGCTGGAAACGCAAACCCGCTCGTCCCCCAGCGGCATCTTCGCGGACGTGGACGGTTGGTTGTTTCCGCCGGTCCAGCACGCTACATTGGCCTTGGACCTCGGACGTCGGAGTTCAGCTAGCCGTTCACGGGGACTGGCCCGATTTCCGCGGTGAAGTCCGCGAACAGGGGACGGTTCCCTTTGGCCAGCAAGGGGACAATCGCATTCTTTGCAGTTCGAAACGGCCTGCAAAATCAGCCAGTCCCAGGCCTGGGAACGGTTGCACGTTCAGACGGGCCTCGACGGCGGCCTAACCATTCACAAGGGAACCGCGACAATGACAAACGGACATTTTCGACCGGCGTTGTTTGTTCGGACTGCAACCAGGACTGCTGCGTCTGGCATCGCCCGGACGCTGTCGATCGCAAACCAACCTCCGGCAGGGCGGCCAGCGAGGAAGCTTGTTGGCTTAGTCTGTTGCGGACTGTCGGCCGTCATGGCCGTGGTGTTCGCGGCGGCCTGGCTTCCGGCCGCGGAGCCGCCGAAAGCTGGCCCGGGCGCGGTGAACTATGGGCGTCCCTTCGAGCCGCCCACGCGCGCGGCGTTCATCCCCTTGCCGCCCGGCGTGGTCCAACCCGCCGGCTGGCTCCGCGACTGGTGCCTGGCAGCCAAGGACGGCTACACGGGGCACATGGACGAGGTCCACGAGGAGTTCAAGAGGGCGTGGGCGGTCGATCACACGATGACCGGCGACCGCCTGAATTGGCCCAAGGGGGCGTGGCCCTACGAAGGCGGCGGATACTGGTTCGACGGTCTGACCCGCCTCGGTCATGCCCTGCGCGACGAAGCCCTCGTGCAACAGGCAAAGCGACGCTTCGACGTGGTCGTCAGCCACATGAATCCCAACAGCATCCTGTTCCTCTGGTGGCTCAACAAGAACAATCCCGAGGATGCCAAGGCGATCACCTGCGACGGCGGCTGGCCGATTTGGGCCTGCGGGCTGTTGGGTCGTGGGATGGCGGCGCACTATGCCGGTTCAGGCGATCAAGGCGTCCTCAAGACGCTGGAGGCGGCGTATGCCGGCGACCGCAGTTGGCTGCGTCTGCCCGGCGGCATGTCCAGCGTCTGGCCCGCCCTGCAAACCTACACCTGGACCGGAAACCGCCAGATCGCCGAGGCCTTGACCGCGATCTTCTCGAAGGACGGTCCCAGCCAGGGCCTGACGCCCGGTGCCTGGGGCCGCTATCGCCGGATGCCCAACCCAACGCCCGGCGCCGAGGCCAACGAACACGGCGTCGTGTTCCTCGAAAGCACCACGCCATGGGCGTTGGGCTACCTGTGGACGGGCAATCGCGAATTCCTCGACGTGACTCTGGCCTGGCACGACCTCCTCGAACGCGAGGCGATGCAGCCTTCGGGCGTGCCGGTCATGGACGAGTTCTGGGGACCGACCGGGGCATTCAGGGCAACCGAGACCTGCGACGTGGCCGGCTACCTGTGGAGCCAGATCGTCCTCTTGACCGTGAGCGGCCAGGGACGCATGGCGGATCGGGCGGAGCGGGCGTTCTTCAACGCCGGTCCGGCCACCGTCGCCCGCGATTTTCGCACCCACGTCTATTTTCAAAGCCCCAATCGCGTGGTCGACGGCTCGCCGCCGTGCCCCCACGGCCCTGGCGCGTCGGGGTGCTCGTACAAGACCACGCACATGCCCCTGTGCTGCACGGCGGCGTTGAACCGCATCGTGCCCAACTACGTGATGCACCTCTGGATGGCCACTTACGACAACGGGCTGGCGGCCACGCACTACGGCCCCTGCAAGGTTTCCGCGCTGGCGGCCGATCGCGTGCCCGTCGAAATCGTCTGCCGCACCGACTACCCGTTCGACGAGATCATCGACATGACCGTCACCCCGGCCCGCGAGGCGGTTTTCCCGCTCTCGCTTCGCATTCCCGGCTGGTGCAAGGGTTTCGAGTTGAGCGTGAACGGCTCCGCCATGCAGGCCTCGCCCGATGCCAACGGCTTCGTTCGCGTCGAGCGGCCCTGGAAACCGGGCGACAGGCTGCGTCTGCGGCTTCCGATGTCGGTGAGCGTAACCGCGGGCCGGGATAGAAACGCCCAGGGCGCGCCTTACGCGGCCGTCTCGTATGGGCCGCTGCTGTTCGCCTTGCCCATTCCGGACACCCAAGACCCCAACACGCCCGACCCGGCCGCCCAATGGAAATACGCCTTGGACGCGCCGGGCGAGAGACTGGGGGCCGATGCCGCCATCGAGCGTGGGCCGATGCCCGCCCGCTGGGACTGGCCGCTGGCGGCTCCGCTGAAGCTTCGGGTCCACGGCGTGGCGATCGACTGGGCCCCCGACCCGAAAGCGCCGCGTCTGCCCGGCGAACCGTGCGCGGCTCGGGAGCGGCCGGAAACGCTCACGCTCGTGCCCTACGGCTGCACCAAGTTCCGCGTCTCGATGTTCCCCATCACCCAGCGACTCTTCCATCTCTCGGAACTGAAGAAGTGAAAGCCCGCCGAGGATCGAGCCATGGGGGATGCTCTGGCCCTGGGCGAGCCGTCGACGTAAGTCGGCGGATTCAGGAGGCACCCGATGGTGAACCGCGTTTGGCTCCTCACCTGGACGACCTACGGCACGTGGCTCCCGGGCGATGATCGGGGGTTCGTCTGCAACGTCCGCGATGGTGGCGGTCCCGAGGTCAGACACAATTCTCCCGGTACGCCCTACGATGCCAGGCAGCGCGGCCTGACGATCGCCGCGCGACAGCAGATGAGCGGCGACCCGGTCTGGTTGAGTGCCGATCAAGCGAGAATATTGGTCGATCAGTTTCAGGAAACAGCCGCTTTCCGCGGTTGGGCCCTGCTGGCGCTGGCGATCATGGCGAATCACGTTCATCTGGTGGTTGGCGTGCCAGACGACCCGGAACCGGAATCGCTCCTCCGTGACTTCAAGAGTTATGGCAGCCGCAAGCTGAACGCGCGGTTCGGCAAGCCGGCGTCGGGAACCTGGTGGACCGCCAGCGGGTCACGGCGAAAATTGCCCGACGAACACGCCGTTCAGGCGGCCATCCGCTACGTCCAGAATCAACAGCGGCCGCTGGTTGTTTGGGTGCGGGCGTGAGGGGCGCTAGGGGTCAGACCTGAAAAGATAAAACACCAGCCTGGGATCGAGCTGACCCGCGTCGGTCGTTGTCCGTGGTCCGCCCGCGAGTCTTATCTTTAAAGGTCCGAGTCCGAAGCGCGACGGGCAAAGCACGCCCGGAGGGACTCGAACCCCCAACCGGCGGATTAGAAATCCGCTGCTCTGTCCTTTGAGCTACGGGCGCGGGCAGGGCCTGTCAACCGTCAGCGTAACGCGGCAGGCCCGGCAGGTAAAGGTGGTGGGGCCGCGGGATCCGCGGCGTGTCGGGGTCTTGCCTCGGGAACCCGCAGGGATCCTCGGGAGCCACGAGGTCGAGCTTTCGGGCGAGCCAGCGGCGAAGCCGCGACGGTCGGGGCGATGGATCGGCCAGCTACGCCGACTGCAACACGCGGTGAATTTCGGCGAGCAAATGGTCCGGCGGTCCGCCCGCTCGGTCCAGCGGCAGATAGGCGCTTCGGTCGTCGGCCACGCGGAGGCGGCCGCGGTGTCGGGCAGCCAACTGGTATATGAGCGGGGCCGAGGTGAACCCGAAGACCGCGTAGCGGTCCTCCAGGCGGATCGAGGCGATCAGCCAACGCTGGGCGGCGATGCGGATGGCGTTGAGGGTCAGGAGTCGTTGGACCATGGGCGGGATGGGACCGAAGCGGTCCCGCAACTCCGCCGCGAAGTCGGCCAGGTCGTGTTCGCTGGAAGCCCTCGCCAGGCGGCGATAGAGGTCGATTTTTTCCCTCATTCCCGGGACGTAGGATCGGGGGATGTAGGCTTCGCCGGGCAGGTCGAGGTCGACGTCGAAGGCCTGCTTTGGCGGGCGGTGCTTGAGCCTGGCCACCGCCTGTTCCAAGAGCTGGCAGTACAACTCGTAGCCCACCATGGCGATGTGGCCGCTTTGCTGCGTGCCGAGGAGGTTGCCGGCCCCGCGGATTTCCAAGTCGCGCATCGCCACGGCGAACCCCGCCCCCAACTCGCTGAATTCCTCGATGGCCCGCAATCGCCGAGCGGCGCTGGGCGGAATGTGCTTGTTGGGATCGACGAGGAGATAGCAGTAGGCCCGGTGCTTGTAGCGGCCCACCCGGCCGCGGAGCTGGTGCAGGTCGGCCAGGCCGTAGCGGTCGGCCTCGTCGATGAACATCGTGTTGGCGTTGGGGATGTCCAACCCGCTCTCCACAATCGTCGTGCTCAGAAGGATGTCGTAGCGCCGGTCGAGGAAGTCCACCATGACGCGTTCCAATGCGTCATCGGGCATTTGGGCGTGGCCCACGGCCAGGCGGGCCTCGGGCACGATCTGGCGCAGGCGCGCGGCCACGGCCTGGATGTCGCGGACGCGATTGTGGACGAAGAACACCTGGCCATGGCGGTTGAGTTCCCGCAAGACCGCGTGGCGGATCACCTCCGGATCGAAGCGGGTGACGCGGGTTTCGACGGCGAGGCGGTCCTCGGGCGGGGTTTGGAGGTTCGAGATGTCGCGGAGTCCGAGGAGGGCCATGTGCAGCGTGCGGGGGATCGGCGTGGCGGTCATGGTGAGCACGTCCACCGATTGGCGCAGGGCCTTCAGCCGCTCCTTGATCTCCACGCCGAACCGCTGTTCCTCGTCGATCACCACCAGCCCGAGGTTGCGGAACCGCACGTCGGGCTGGGCCAGGCGGTGCGTGCCGATGACAATATCGATCGAACCCGCCGCCAGACGCTCGAGGATCCGCGCCTGTTCCTTGCGCGTGGCGAAGCGCGAGAGGGTGGCGATCTCGAAGGGGAATTCGGCCATGCGCTCGGAGAAGGTGCGATAGTGCTGCTCGGCGAGGACGGTGGTGGGCACCAGGACCGCGACCTGATATCCCGCGTCCACCGCCTTGAACGCCGCGCGCATGGCCACCTCGGTCTTGCCGAACCCCACGTCGCCGCAGATGAGGCGGTCCATGGGCCGCGGCTCCGTCATGTCCCGCTTGATCGCCTCCAGCGCGGCCAATTGGTCCTCGGTCTCGGCATAGGGAAACGAGGCGTCGAACTCGCGTTGCCATTCGGTGTCCGGCGGAAAGGCGATTCCAGGCCGCGAGGCCCTGACGGCCTGGAGTTCGAGCATCTCGGCCGCCAGGTCCGTCACCGCCTCCTCGACCATCTGTTTCTGCCGGCCCCAAAGTCGTCCGCCCAATTTCGCCAGGCGCGGCCTCGCTCGGCTCCCGCCCAGGTATTTCTGCACGAGATGGATCTTCGAACTCGGCACGTAGAGCTTGACCTCGTCCTGGAACTCCAGGACGAGGTGCTCTTCCACCTGCTGGTCTTTTTGCAGGAGCTTCATGCCGCGATAGCGGGCGATGCCGTGGCTCACGTGGACGACCAGCGAGCCTTCCCGAAGCTCGGAAAACGAATCGATGGGTTGGGCCAGTCGGCGGGGCGCGACCCGCCGCAAGTCGGCGCGGTGGAACAACTCGCCGCTGGAAACGAGCACCATCCGCTGGGGCGTCAGGTGGAAGCCGTGGGCGAGGCGGCCGATGGGGAAGAAGAGCCGTCCGTCGCGGGCCGTTTGGGTCGCGGCAAACAATTCGGAAAGCCGGCGGACCTCGGCCTCGGTCTGGCAGACCACGAAGACTTGACGCCCGTCGCCCACCGCGTCGAGTTCGTCGCGGACCTTGGCGATGTCGCCACTGAACCGTTCGACCGTCTCGATCTTCAACCGGCACGTGGCGCCCAGCGATCCAGTGGCCACGGCCGAGGCGGCCACCGACCCGAACCGCGCCGCCTGCGCCATGACCGCGGCAAAGTCGTGGATTTCGCCGGGCCCCTCCGAGCGTTCGACGTAGCGTCGGGCCTGCTCCTGGAGTTCCTCCGGTTCGATCCAGAAGAAGCAGGCCGAGTCGGGCAAGTGACTCGCCAAATGCCCTCGGCTGGCGGCCGCCCGGGCCCCAAGGCTCACGTCCACCTGGTCGAGCTGTTCCAGGCTCCGCTGACTGGCGATCTCGAAGCGGCGGATCGACTCGATCGAGTCGCCAAAGAACTCGATCCGAACCGGATCACGCCACTCGGCGGCGTAGATGTCCAGGATCCCGCCGCGCAACGCCATCTCGCCAGGCAGCTCGACCGCCGTGGTGCTGTGGAAACCGTTTTCGGCCAGCCATTGGGTCAATTCCCGCGGTTCCACGGCGTCGCCCACCCGAAGGGTCCGCGTATTGCGAATCAGGTCGCCCGGTTCGGGAACGGGCTGGAGCAGGGCCTGGATGCTGGTGGCGACCACCAGGGGAGTCGGGCGGGGCGCGTCCACCGCGTCGCCCCGGCCTCCCGCAACGCCCGCGTTCTGGAGGAGTTTCAGGATCCGAGTCCGCTCGCCGGAGGTTGCCTCGTGAAGGCCGTGCTCGCCAGGCGCCGTTTCCCAGGCCGGAAAGATTTCCGGCGACGAACCGGTGAAGAGGAGGAGGTCGTCGGAGAGATCATCGACGTCGTCGACGCGGGGACAGACGACCACCAGCGGGCCGGCTACCCGTTGAACCAGCGCCGCCGCCGCCAGCGCGCACGCCGAGCCCCAGGCTCCGTCGAGCGTGGCAGCCCCTCGCCCGTTCAGGCTTGCCACCACCGCGTCGAAGCCCTCGTGGTCGAGAAGGCATCGGGGCAGCTCGCGGAGCCGCTCCGAGGCCCCGGTCACCGTGTCCGTGGGTGGCATGATGGCGCGGTGGATTGTATACTGGCGACCCGATTGAGAACAGGGTAACCGTTCCCAGGGGACCGGCTTGTTCTTCGGGGCGTTTCGCGCTGGGGAATGTGCCGGTCCCCTTGACCGGCCGGAGGATAGTCCCCTTTTCGCGGACTTCGCCGCGAAAATCGGGATAGTCCCCGTGAACGGTTACAGAACAGGAGGACTTGCAATGAACCTCGTTTGCGTTCACGTGCACGTGAAGCCGGAGCACCGCGAGGCGTTCATCGAGGCCACGCTGGAAAACGCCCGAAACACCGTCCAGGAGCCTGGCAACCTGCGGTTCGACGTGTTGCAACAGGCCGACGATCCCAACCGTTTCGTGCTCTACGAGGTGTATCGCGACGACGCGGGGGCCGCGGCCCACAAGCAAACCGCCCACTACGCCCGCTGGCGCGACACGGTCGCCCCGTGGATGCAGGAGCCGCGTCAGGGAATCAAGTACCTTCCCCTGTTTCCCACGGCCGAGGACCAATGGGCCGCGCGGCGATAACGGCCATCTCCCCTCTGCCGTCGGACGCCGGTGGACAGGCCCAGGAGGGGATCGCGGCTCGAAACCCCTTTCAAAGGTTGCGCCATGCTCGCCCACAACGTGTTTTTTTCCCTCCACGACGCCAGCCCCGCCTCCGTCCGGGCGTTGGTCGAGGACTGCCACCGCTACCTGGCCGATCATCCGGGCGTGGTGTTTTATGCGGCCGGCACGCTCTCGGAAATCAATCGCCCGGTCAGCGACCGCGACTACGACGTGGCCCTCCACGTCGTTTTTACGGATCGGGCCGCTCACGATGCCTATCAGGCCGCGCCCGCCCACCAGGAGTTCATTGCCCGAAACCAGCACCACTGGAAAAAGGTCCGGGTCTTCGACTCCGATGTGGAGTCGCCGAGAAAGTGATCGGCGCGGGTTCGGTTGGCTGAAACCGTTCACGGGGACTGGCCCCTTGGCCGGTGGGGGGGCAGGCACATTTTTCGGCGCGAAACGGGCTGGAAAACGAGCCAGTCCCCGGCCTGTGAACGGTTACGATTGGCTGAACCGGCCGTGAACGATCCTTGGAGGGCCGATCCCGCCGGGCCCTTGCCCCAGTCATCTCCGCGGCGATCGCCTGGACCGTTGCCGTTGACGGGGACGGTCCCCCTTGGCCGGCACGGGGAGAGTCGCATTTTTTCGGTCGTAAGCGGCTCGAAAAATCAGGCGGTCCCTGGCCTTGGAACGGTGGCGCTCGACCGTTGGCGGACCGCCTCGTAGAACAGCACGGCGGCCGCGGCGGAGACGTTCAAGCTGTCGCCCAGCCCCAGCATCGGAAGGCGCACGGCGGTCACCTCCGCGCCGCTCCAGGCCGCGGTCAGCCCTTGGGCTTCGTTGCCAAGGACCACGGCCGCGGGGACGCGAAAATCGACTTGCGTGTAGAGGACGGAGCCATCGACCCGGGCGGCGAAGATCCTCAGGCCCTGGCGCTTGAGCCATGCCACGGTGTCGGCGGCGGTGGCGGCGGCCACGGGCATGGCAAAGATCGTGCCCAGGCTTGCGCGGATGGCGTTGGGGTTGTAAAGGTCGGTTCGCGGGTCCGCCGCGATGACGGCCGAGACCCCGGCGGCATCCGCGCTGCGGACCACGGCCCCCAAGTTTCCGGGCTTTTCGAGTCCTTCGAGCACAGCGACCAGGGGAAGCGCCGGCAAGCGGACCCGATCAAGGCCCTGCTCCGGCATAGCGGCGACGGCCAGGATGCCCTCGACCCGATCCCCGAAGGCCAACTTGGCGAACACCGGTTCGGTCACCGAGAAGATCGTTGCGCCGGTGGAGGGGAGGATCGCCGCCATTTGTCGTGCCTCGCGCGAGCGGCACAGCGTCGGGCAGACGAAGACCTCGACGAGCGCCAGCCCGGCGTCGATGGCTCGGCGCAGCTCGCGGGCCCCGTCGATGAGAATCTGTCCCTGCTTTTCCCGATGCTTCCGTTCCCGGAGTCGGACGGCGGCCTTGACGTGGGGGTTGTGGAGGCTGGTGATCGAGAGCATCGGGAGAATCGGGCGGGACGGCGGCCCGCCGCTGGCCCAACGTGGTTCGGGCCGGGGCAGGCCGCCCCGGACTGGCGAGGCCGTTTCCTTCGCGCCTTGGTTCATAGTATACTCCGTCCATCGCCCCGTTGCAGTCCTGGCCACGCGATGTTCCTCTGATGTCCGACAGATCGGCCCATGGTCCGACGCAGCCGCTGGTCAGCGTCGCCCGCGGCGAAGGCCCCTATGCGAACACGCGGCGGGCGTTGGAGCGGATCGACTTGTCAGCGGCGCGGGGTCGGCGGGTCTTGCTCAAGCCGAACGTGGGGCGGGTGGCGGCGGCGGGATCGGGCATCGTCGCCCACCCCCAGGTCGTCGCCGCTGCCATCGACGCCTTTCGCGAGGCCGGGGCCGACGTGGCCGTCGGCGAAAGCCCCATCGTCGGCGTCGCGATGCGCGAGGCTTACGAAGCCGCGGGCTACGACGCGGTCGCCGCCGCGCGCCGTTGCCCCCTGCTCGACATGGATCGACGCCCGTTCGTCGAGATCGAGCTGCCCGACGGCCAGGCGATCCGCTCGCTGAAGGTCTGCGCCGACGTCCTGGAATCGGACTTCGTGGTGTCCATTCCGGTGATGAAGATGCACATGCACACGGGCGTGACGCTGGCCGTGAAGAACATGAAGGGCTGCTTGTGGCGGCGGAGCAAAGTCGAATTGCACATGCTCCCGCCCGTTCCCCAAGGCCCCACAAAATCGCTCGACGTGGCGATCGCCGACATGGCCTCGGCCCTGCGGCCCCGCCTGGCCATCGTGGATGGAACGGTGGGCATGGAAGGGCTTGGCCCCAGCGCGGGCCGGCCCAAACCGCTGGACGCAGTGGTCGTCGGCGACGACGCGTTCGCGGCCGACGCGGTGGCTTGCCAGCTCATGGGCGTGGACGCGGCGAATATCCCGCACTTGCGCCTCGGCGCCGACCGGGGATACGGAGTGATCGAGCTGGGACGCATCGCCGTCGTGCCCGACGACTGGCGCGACGCCGCCTCGGCGTTCGCCCCGCCGCCGGACAGCTTGACGATCGAGTTTCCCAACATCACCGTGCTCGACGCCAACTCGTGCAGCGCGTGCCAATCGACGCTGTTGCTGTTTTTGACACGGTACAAGGACCGCATCTTCGACTACTTCCCCGCGCGAGAGAAGGTCCACGTGGCGATCGGAAAGGGCCACGCGCAGGTTCCCGACGGCGCCCTCCTGGTGGGCAATTGCACGGCCTGCCACCGCGCGCGGGGCGTGTTCGTGCCGGGCTGCCCGCCGGTGGGGAGCCAGATCCTCGCGGCGCTGGCCGCGGGGCTGCTCCCCGTCGCGGCGGAGGACCAGAATCCGAAAGGCGAACACTCCGAATTGGCGGGCGAATCATGACCGGTCGCGGACTGTCAATCCCGGCTCCGTTCCCTCCTTGGGGATTTCGCAGCCGTTTGCGGGACTGCCGCGTTTCGCGGGGCGAAGCCGCGCAAAGGGGGCTGCGCCGTTGGACCGTGCGGCCTGGGAACGGTTGCCGAATCCCCCGGATCCACTCTGACGTTGCATTCTGGTTTTCAGGAGACGCATCGATGCAAGGCAATGGTCGAACGTGGCGATGGTTGTGGGTTGTTCTGGCGCTGGCAGGGTTGCTTGGCGTGGGCGGGGGGGAAGCGATTCCTCGGACCGCCGCGGGCCAGGAGCTGGCCAAGGCCCGGCCGGAAGACGTGGGCATGTCGAGCCAGCGACTCGAGCGGCTGGACGCGTTTTTGCGGCGGGCCGTGGCCGAGGGGCGCACGGCCGGGGCGGTCACCATGGTCGCCCGACGCGGCAAGGTCGTCTTCTCCCAGGCCGTGGGCATGATGGACCGCGAGGCGAACCGGCCGATGTCCCTGGACGCCATCTTCCGCATCTGCTCGATGACCAAGCCGGTCACCAGCGTGGCCGTGATGATGCTTTACGAGGAAGGCCGGCTGATGCTGGACGATCCGGTGGCCAAGTACATCCCCGAGTTCGGCAACGCGAAGGTCCTGGCCGAGTCGAGCGGGACGGCGACCGAAAACTCCCCCACCGTGCCCGCCAAACGCCCCATCACCGTGCGCCACTTGCTCAACCACACGTCGGGCCTGACCTACCAATGGAACGAGCGATTGGGACCGCTTTACCACAAGGCCGGGATCACCCACGGCCTGATCCAGGACGAAGGCACGCTCGCCGAGAAGATGAAAAAACTGGCCGCCCTGCCGCTCTTGCATCAGCCCGGCGAGAAGTACGAATACGGCCTGTCGATCGACGTGCTCGGCTACCTGGTCGAGGTCGTGTCGGGCAAGACGCTCGACGAGTTCTTTCGCCAGCGGATCTTCGAGCCTCTGGGAATGAACGACACAACCTTCTTCCCGCCCAAGGAAAAGCTGGATCGCCTGGCCGCGGTCTACGAGCGATCGGGCCCGGGCACGCTGCGGCGGATGGGCGACGAACCCGTCGTGCAAGGCTCCTTCGTCTATACCGCCGACTATCCGCAGCGCGGCCCGAAGCGGTATTTCTCCGGCGGCGGCGGGCTCTGTTCCACCGTTCCCGACTACATGCGATTCTGCCTGATGCTCGCCGGCGGCGGCCGCTACGGCAACGCCCGCCTGCTCAGCCGCAAGACGGTCGAGGTGATGACCATCAACCAGCTCGGCGACCTGTCCGTCAACGGCAATCAGAAATTCGGCCTGGGCTTCCTCGTGCTGGCCGATCGAGCCCGGACCAATCTGAATTGGTCGGCGGGCAGCTTCGGCTGGGGCGGGTTCTACAACACCACGTTCCTCATCGATCCAAAGGAGCAATTGATCGTGGTCTCGATGACCCAGTTGCGCCCCGGCCACGACTGCCCGATCAGCGAGTTCGTCCCCGTGCTCGCCGCCCAGGCAATCGCGGATTAAAAAGGGGACATTCTACTTTTTGTGGGACTTTGCGGTGCGACCTTGCGCGGGTGCCCCGGATTGGAGCGTGTGCCGGAAGGGCGGTGTGCCACTGCTTCGGAGCGGAGCGGAGAAGCAGTGCGATACGCAAGTCAGCGGAGTTGGCATCGCCTGCGGATTGCGCAGTGCCAGCGCCTGGGAGAAATTCGAGCACGTCCAGACCGTCGGCCATACGCCCACCAGGCGCTTCGGGCTGTATAATACGGAGGTCCAGTGGCACGCCGGCCGTCCACGGGGACTGTCCAGGGCCAGCGCGCACTTTTGGGCAATGTGGGTAGACTGGGAAAGGTTGCGCCACCGTGAGGTCTCTGCTATACCATCGTGAGTGAATCCCACTTCCATACACACCCCGGGGGAGGAAACTGGCGATGGCAAATTCCTCAAGGATGGACATCGAGGAGGTTTTGCGGCACTTCGACCAATTGGAGGATCCACGCTCCAGCATCAATCGGCGGCATCCGCTCAGCAGTGTCCTGGTCATCGCCATCATGGCGGTGATCGCGGGAGCCAATGGGCCGACGGCGATTGCCCAATGGGCGAGGATGAAAGAGTCGTTCCTGAAGAACTGGTTGCCGTTGCCGCACGGGATTCCCTCCAAGGATGTGTTTCGACGGGTGTTGATGGCGTTGAAGCCAGAGGCGTTTCAGGCGTGCTTTGCGGAGTGGCTGGCCAGCTTGCGGGCGCGTGCCGCCGAAGCGACGGGCGTGGAGCGACCGACGCTGGCCGTGGACGGCAAGACGCTTCGGCGGAGCCATGACCGTGGGAAGGGTCTGGGGGCGTTGCACGCGGTGAGCGTGTGGGCGAGTGAGTACGGATTGACCCTGGCCCAGGTGGCGACGGACGAGAAATCGAACGAAATCACGGCCATTCCGCAGGCCTTGGAGCTGGTGGACCTGAAAGGGGCGATCGTGACGATTGATGCGATGGGGGCACAAGCGGCGATTGCCGAACAGGTGGTGGAGGGCGGGGGAGACTACGTCCTGGCGTTGAAGGGCAACCAGGGGACGCTGTACGAGGCGACCGTCGAATACATCGAAGAGCAATCGAAGAACGACTACCGCGGTATTGGGGCGCGGCGTTGGGAGACCAAGGAAACGGCTCATGGACGCACGGAGTCCCGCACGTACATCCAAATGCCCGCGCCGAAGGATCTGCCGGGGGCCGGTCGCTGGGCCGGGTTGCTGTCGGTGGGGATGGCGATCCTGCATAGCATTCGAGGTGGCCGGGAGACTTTCGAGGTTCGGTATTTCATCAGCAGTCTTCCGGTGAAGGTGAAGCAATTCGCCCGGGCGGTTCGCAATCATTGGGGGATCGAGAACACCTGTCACTGGTGTTTGGATGTGACGTATCGCGAGGACGAGTCGCGGATCCGTGAAGTCCACTTGCGGGAGAACTTTGCGTGGCTGAATCGGTTCAGCCTGTCCCTGCTGAAGCAAGACCGGAGTAAGGCGAGCATTGCGATGAAACGCCGCGCCTGTAGTTGGAATGAGAACTACATGCTGGAAGTCCTTACGGGCACAACGAATTAGTTCGCGCTGGCCCTGTCCCGGCCCCCTCGTAGCGACTCTTCAACCCGTTCTTCTCACGCTGGCACGACGTAAGCTGAAGGTCGGCGCGACCGACGCAGAACTCGACCGCCTCCACCTCGAACTCGTCGCCCCGGACCTGGTAGATCTCGCCCGCAAGCTTGTTCTCCAACCCGATGAGCGTTCCGGTCTGACCATCGAAACTCAAGCAAAGCTGCCCATTCTCTATAGCGAGCGGCTCCGAGGCCTGGATGCATGCCGTTTCCGTCAGGCCGAATGCGGCCAGGCAGGCCGTCAAAGCGAACAAACACTGATTCATACGGTTGTCTCCCTTAGAGGGCGTTTTCAAATCACGCTATTCCGTATGCTAAGCGGCGTAGCATGAGGTCGATCATTCTCATGAGGATCATCACCCCGCGCGGGTGCCTTTGCTGGCTTGTCCAGCAGTGGCCATGGGTGGCCGATTGAAGCGATGGGGCAAGACGAAGGGGGGCGCCGGCGAAGTCGGTTCCGTTTGGACGTTCATGACGTTTTTGTCCGACCGTGTCTGAATGGCGCGGGAACGGCACGGCGGGACAAGCCAGCCGTGGCGCCCGGCGTATCCCATTTTGGCAAAATCCTCGGAAAAACCCCGCCTTTGCGTAAGGAAATCTTCAGGCGATTCTCCCTCCGTGGCAGTCCGGGCTAGTACCATGTGCCCGGATTTCCTGTCCCGTTCCGACCTCCGCTCGCTCTTCACCTGACTGGCTCACTCCGCCTCTCGGGCTACGCGGAAGCCCACGTGGTTGTCGTGGTAGTCGGGCCCATTGTAGCCACGGTCCGCCGACCGGCAGCCCTTGGTGTTGGCCGCCCAGCCCCCGCCTCGGCATACGCGGTCCGATCCATTGGTCGGGCCTACAGGCTCCTCCGTGGGAGACGTCCGGTAGTAGTCGCTACCGTACCAATCGGAGCACCACTCCCACACGTTCCCGTGCATGTCATGTAGTCCAAACGCGTTCGGTCTCTTCTGACCAACCCCGTGAGGACGCCCTCCTGAATTGCCATCATACCACGCATACTCCCCAAGCCCCGACGCCTCGTCTCCGAAGAAAAGGCGACTCGTGCTCCCCGCACGACACGCATACTCCCGCTCCGCCTCCGTTGGCAACCGATATCTCTTCCCCTCCCGCTCGCTCAGCCTTCGGCAAAACTCCACCGCGTCTTCCCACGAAACACACTCCACCGGCAGCCGACTCGTGTCTTCGCCACGCACCTTCTCCTTTCCACCCCCCTCACCGGAGAAAAAGCTCGGGTTCTTCCCCATCACCTGCGTGTACTCCCCCTGCGTCACCTCGTACTTCCCCAAGTAAAACGCCCGCGTAATCCGCACCCGATGCTGAGGCTTCTCGTCGGATTCCGCTTCGCTGTCCCCGTCCGGCGAGCCCATCAAAAACTCCCCCGGCGGGATCAACACCAGCTCCATCCCAATCGAATTCCGCACCTCCGCGGACACCCCAAGATGCCCCGCCCACGACGCTTGAAGCGCCTTCGCCGTGCTCGCGTCAAACGGCGCAACCGCCGCTTGGGGTTGCGGCGCCTTGACTGGCTCGCCGGGTGCTTGTGCTGCCATCAGGGACGAGGTTGTCTTTGGACCGGCTTCCTCCGGCGTGGCGACCTCCGGCGTTCTTGCCAGGCGAAAAGGCCACGCGATCACAGCCAGCACGATCAGCAAGCCAACGCCCACAGCAGCACCGACGAGAGTAGGCAGCGGCAATTGCCTTCGCCGACGGTGGGGCAAAGGAACCCACGCAGGCCCCGATTCGGGAATGTCGGCGAACAAGGCGTCCCACGCATCGGGCTTCCGGCCCTCCTCTCTCGCCGCCAACTGGACGCGAAGCCACTGGTCGTAGGCGGCCTTCGCCTCGGGGTCCAGTAAACACGCCTTGGCCTTTGCAAGCTCGTTTAAGATCTTCTGCGAAAGCTGAGAGCGCGGCCCCAACTGATAGGCCCGCACGTGGGCCATGCGCTGAGAGGCCGCGTCGCGGATCACTTCTCGGTCGCTCTCGAACGGCGAAAGCCCCAGCAGACGGTAATGGTGCGCCGGCTGCTCCGCCGGCGGAATTCCCAGCCAGCGATGATACGGATCAAACGCCTCCGCCATGGCCCACCTCCTTCAGCACGCATGTCCCCGCCGCCGCCGTCAGGCCGCCGGAATCAGACACGTTCCAGAGTAAAGCGAATGATGGATGTTCTGCCACGCTTCCGACTGACGCCACCGCCAAAACACCGTATCCACCGTCTTCGAGTGGGGGAGATCGCGCGGCAATGCCCGCCACGGGCAACCGGTCCAGAGGACATACAGGATCGCATGGAGAAACTCCCGCCGATCGGTCGGAGGCCTGCCTCGCCGGTTCCGCCGCGGAAGCGTCTCCGCCATCAGTTGCCATTCCTGATCCGTAAGGTCGCTGGGATACGGTTTCCTTTCCATCATTCCACTTTCCGTGACGTGGAACAGGGCTCGTCATGGGGCGGATTATGGGCAATCAGAGCTTTTGAGTCAAATTGAAGACTGCCTCTTAGCCGCCAACCATAGGACAGCCTCTTTGGGAAAGGGCGGCCGGAATCCCGTCCGGCCTCCGCCCGACGTGGGTGGCGCGGTCTGCCACGTTCCGTCGGCGGGGTTCAGCCAGCGGGTCTCCAAGGGGCCGGGAGTGCCCGTCAGGTCCACGGTGACTT
>Ga0209381_1003176_pt1 | contig 17883 bp, 15 predicted proteins | sample DewCreD2012metaG_FD_184111 | JGI IMG/M metagenome (GOLD analysis project Ga0209381, IMG submission 184111) | Hot spring sediment bacterial and archeal communities from British Columbia, Canada, to study Microbial Dark Matter (Phase II) - Dewar... ...
GCGGCATCAAGTCAAGGTTTAGCAATTCAAGAGAAGTTTCCACGTTGAACTGAAATCGGGAAAAGTTGAAAACCTGTTTCCACGGCTGAGAAACCCCTGTTGAAGAAAAAATTTGGGACAACCCCCAAAAAGTTCGGTAGATGTTTGAGAGGTTGGTTATATTTGCTTATGATGGGCGCATTCATCACGAAATCCCACGTTATGACACATCACATGGAACCGTCACTAACATTCGCTTACCGCAAAGCGAGGCTGCCGCCGCACCTGCGGCAAGCGATACGGCATGAGGCTATTCCAAAAACATAGTGCGTAGAATTTGTTTTTTAGCGTTTTATTTTCTTTTTTTGGAAAAAGCAAAATCAAGAAAACATGAACAAACCAAAAGTAACGTATAAGCTAAGTGAGCATAGAGGCGAAAAAGTGATTTTTATAGTATTTGAGAAAAACGCCGAATTGATTGAGCGTGTAAAAAAATTGGTAGGAGTGCGGTGGAGCCAAACGCAGAAAGCGTGGTACGTACGCGATACGCCACAATACCGCCAAAAGTTTGGTTTGCAGCCTCCAAAACCTATTGGCAAGGAGGCACTGCGCCACATTTGCCCCGTAAATGTGCCTGCCCTTGAAAAATTGGTAGAAACCCTGCAACTGAAACGATACAGCGAAAATACACTAAAAACCTACCGAAACGAGTTTGCCCAACTGCTACAACTACTCAAAGACAAGCATATAGATAGCCTCACGCCCGACCAACTCCGCGGCTATTTTTTGTATTGCGCCAACAAACTCAAACTATCAGAAAATACGTTGCATAGTCGCATAAATGCCGTGAAATTTTATTTTGAACAGGTGCTAAAACGCGAGCGTATGTTTTACGAAATACCACGCCCTAAAAAGCCTTCGATACTGCCCAAAACAATTAGTGTGCGCGATATAAAAAAACTCTTTGCCGTAACTACCAACCTAAAACACAATACCATGCTGAAACTATGCTACGGCATGGGGCTGCGTGTGAGCGAAATAGTGAACCTAAAAATAACGGACATAGATAGTGGCAATATGCAAGTATTTATAGAACGTGCCAAAGGCAAAAAAGACCGCTACGTGAACCTACCACAAAACATACTGGAACAGTTGCGCGAATATTACAAGCAATACAAGCCAAAAAAGTGGCTCTTTGAAGGACAACACGGCGAACAATACAGCATAAGAAGTGCGCAACAGGTGTTTAAGGACGCAATGCGAAAAGCCAACATAAACAAAGTGGTAGGCATACACGGTTTGCGGCACAGTTTTGCCACACACCTGCTCGAAAACGGTACAGATGTACGCTTTATACAAGAACTGCTGGGGCATCAAAACATAAGCACTACCCTCCGCTACACCCAAGTAAGTGAAAAGAGCATTAAAAAAATAAAAAGTCCTTTGGATATGATGGATTAAACCCTGCGCATTTTGTATTGTCGCTTGTGTACAAACCCAACAACGATACTTGCGCATTTTGGATATTTATGTTGCGCACTTTGTATTGTCATGCGAGTCTATATTTTTGATTATCAGGGTTTCAAAAAAAATTAGCACCTATAATTTGTTTTTTAGATTTTTGTTTTTTTACTTTGCAAACATATACGCGGGTTGCGTGTATTATAAGAGTTACCTGCAAGCGTGTGACTAAAACCAAACGACAATAGAAATGAAAATTAAAAATCAACAAATAATTAAGATATGAAAAACAATATGCAAACAAAACAATATGCTAACTGGCTTTTATTTCTGGGAATAGTCTTGTTCTTATTTGGACTATTCGTTGCGTTATTTATTCCACTAATGAAAAATCCAAGAATGGGGCTTTCTGCACATCTTGAAGGGACATTGAATGGAATGTTTTTGGTAATACTTGGACTTATATGGAGCAAGGTTATTTTACTTGACAAGTGGTTAAAGACAACGTTTTGGTTGGCAATTTATGGCTCATTTGCAAATTTTGTTGCAGTGACGATTGCCGCTATAACAGGTGCTGGAAAAATGATGCCTATTGCTGGTGGAAAAGAAGGGACAGCGATTATTGAAGGATTAATTTCTTATTTACTTATTTCCCTTGCTCTTGCTATGATTGTAGTTTGTAGCATAGTATTAACAGGTCTTTATAAATACATTAAACAATCTTCTTGACAAGTAAACGAATGGATTAGAAAATTAAATGGGCTGGAATAATATTGTGACGATAGACTTAATAGAAAGACAAAAAACGCCAGCAGGTAACAGCACATTTGCAATAGGCGGGGTTTCGTGCTCCGCAGACAGTTTTGTGGTAGCCGAAAGTTTTGTGCTTCGCATCAACATTAGTGGTTAAAATCCCGCCCATCGCAAATCTGCAAAACGTTGGCAGCAAGCGTAAAACGACACGATACAGCAGACATTGACACGAAAAAGAGTAACAAATTTTGACAGAAGAACAGCTGTCACCTCGTGTAAATGCCATGATTTCAAACAACTGAACCAACCAAGACTTTAAAAGCAAGTTTGGAAATCACAAATTTAAACAATATGAGTAAATTTGAGCCATGAGAAATGAAGTAAATGTAAATAACAACATGCTAACCTGGGCTATTGCCCGGGCTGGGTATGATGTGCCCGCATTTGCTGAAAAGTTTCCGAAAATATTAGATTGGCTTGAAGGGCAAAAGAAGCCCACAGTAAAACAACTAGAAGAATTTTCTAAAAAAGTCTATCTCCCTTTTGGGTATCTTTTTTTACCGCAACCACCACAGGAAAAAGTTCCTATTCCGTTTTTCCGTACAAACGGAAATCAAGCAGAAAAAATCAGTGTAAATGTGTATGATACTATTCTTTTGCTTCAACAGAGACAAGACTGGTTAAAAAACTATTTGAAAGACAATGATTTTCAGCGTTTGCCTTACGTTGGCAAATACAGCAATAGCAATGATGTAAAAGCAATTGTCGCAGATATTCGCCAAACACTTCAATTACCTGAGAATTGGGCAAGCCGATTCAAAACATGGCAGGAAGCTCAAGACCATTTGGTTTTGCATATTGAAGACAAAGGTATAATTACAATATTCAACGGAATAGTTGAAAACAATACACATAGACCCATTCCAGTTGACGAGTGCAGAGGTTTTGTTTTAGTGGACGAGTATGCTCCGTTTATGTTCGTGAACAATTCCGATTTTAAATCTGCACAGATGTTTACCATTGTGCATGAGTTGGCTCATATATGGACAGGTCATAGTGCAGGATTTGATTTTAGAAGACTTCAACCTGCTAACGACCCAATAGAAATTTTTTGCGACAAGGTAGCTGCTGAATTCTTAGTGCCAGAGCAGGAATTTAATGAAGTGTGGAATCACAGACCCAATAATTTCACTTATGCTTCTCGCTATTTTAAAGTAAGTGAAATTGTAATTGCCCGCAGAGCATTAGACACTGGTAAAATCACAAGACCACAGTTTTTTGATTTTTATGAAGAATATTCTAATCGTGAATTTGCAAAAAAAGAAAGTCAAGGCTCTGGAGGTGATTTTTACGCAACAACGAAAAAGCGAATCAGTATCACATTTGCCAGTCATGTAAATCAGGCAGTAAAATCTGGTAATTTATTATTTCGTGATGCCTATAAACTTACGGGCTTAAAGGGCGACACGTTTGAAAATTTCTTCTCTAAACACCTATAGCCCGAATGCCAGTATATGTCTTAGATAGCAACTTTTTTATTCAGGCTCATCGGTTTCATTATCCGATAGACGTTGCTGCGGGATTTTGGAGTAAAGTTCGGCAACTAGCAGAAGAAGGCAGGATTATCAGCATTGACAAGGTAAAAAAAGAGCTATACGACAAAAATGATGCGTTAGAAGAATGGTGCAGAAACAATTTACCAGAAGACTTTTTCAAAGACTCATCCGTTGTAATGGCAGCGTATGGACAAGTTACAGCTTGGGCAATGTCGAGAAGCGGCCATTATTTACCCAATGCTTTGAATGAGTTTTTAAATGCTGATGAAGCAGATGCATTTTTAGTAGCGTATTGCCTTGCAGACCCAGTAAACAAATTTGTAGTAACGCAAGAAGTTAGCGATCCAAACCGACAAAATAAGGTTAAAATTCCTGATGCTTGTATTGCATTAAATGTTTTGTATATGAATACAATTGAAATGTTCAGACAATTAGGAGAAACGTTTTAGCCCATACAGCAGTCACGCACATACCGCATTCGCACCAGCCAACGCACAGACCAAAAATGCGGTAAGAGTGTGCCTGCCCCAACCTAAGAAGAATTTCAAAATTTTTTCTCCCCCGCTTTTAGAAAAAAATTAAAATACGCCATAGCACAAACCAACACAGACAGACAAAAAAGTAAATAGACAATGACACGTAAACCCCAAGCAAACAGGAACTTTCAAACACGGTAGACAAGAACGCCAGCTGCCAACAGCGGTTTGCCGCAAGCGGGGGTGCAGTTCTTCGGTTGACAGTTTTTTTCGTATAATTGAAATGCGGTTTTCCAAATGAATGGTAGTGCTAAAAAGCCCCGCCTGCGGCAAGCCGCCAAACGTTAGCGGCAAGTGTACAACGACACTTCAAACATATATCAACAGACAAAAAGAGTATGAAAAAATATACCTGTCCAATGCACTTACAAGTGATTAAGGACGAACCGGAAAAATGTCCGCTTTGCGGAATGGATTTGGTGCCAATGGGTGGAGAAAAGAAAGAAACGCATAGTCATCACGGACACCAACATCATCACGACCACAAAGAACATTCGCATCATAGCGAAGACCATAGCCAGCTTTTAGAAAGCGGTTACGACAAACACGAAGGACATCATACAAATGATTTTCTGAAACGTTTTTGGGTAAGTTTAATCATTACCGTTCCCATTTTGCTCTTATCGCCCATGATACAGGAATGGTTTGGTTTTAGCATTTCCTTTCCGGGAGATAAATATGTATTACTTGCGTTGGGAACTTTCATTTATATCTATGGAGGGATGCCTTTCCTCAAAGGAATGTTAGGCGAAATTAAAGCCAAAGCCATCGGAATGATGACTCTGGTAGCAATCGCTATTTCTGTTGCCTTCATCTATTCTGTTGCGGTTACTTTTGGACTTCAGGGAATGGATTTTTATTGGGAACTGGCAACGCTTATCGTGATTATGCTTTTGGGGCATTGGCTGGAAATGCGTTCTACAATGGCGGCTTCAAAAGCCTTACAGTCATTAGTCGCACTTTTACCCAACGATGTTACTGTGGAGCGACACGGTGAAACCATAAAAATAAGACTCGAAGACTTAAAAAATGGTGAAACCATTATCATCAAACCGGGTGAAAAAATTCCTGCCGATGGATTGGTTATTGATGGTGTTTCGTATGTAAACGAAAGTATGCTCACAGGCGAAAGTGTTCCTGTCAAAAAAGAAGCAGGCGGAAAAGTAATTGCAGGTTCTATCAATGGTGAAGGGGCCTTACGAGTTACAGCAACCGGAGTGGGCAAAGACAGTTACCTTAATAAAGTAATCAATTTGGTTCAGGATGCACAAGCGGCAAAATCGAACACACAAAACCTGGCCGATAAAGTTGCCAAATGGCTGACCTATATTGCCATTGCCGTGGGTGTAGCCACTTTTATTTATTGGTTTAGTAGTAGCGGAGATATTGCTTTTGCATTGGAAAGAATGGTTACGGTTATGGTGACGGCTTGTCCGCATGCTTTGGGTGTGGCTATTCCTTTAGTGGTTGCCATATCTACAACACTTTCAGCTACCAATGGTTTGCTCATTCGCAACAGAACTGCATTTGAAACCACAAGAAAATTATCCACCATCATTTTTGACAAAACGGGCACATTAACCAAAGGTTCTCACGCTGTGGAAAAAGTGATTCCATTAACGGATAAGTATTCTGCCGATGATATGATACAATATGCGGCAGCCGTTCAGCAATACTCCGAACACCACATTGCAAAAGGGATTTTAAAAACATTGAAAGAAAGAAACCTGGAATTGTGGAAGTCTGAAAACTTCAGCTATATGCAGGGCATAGGTGTAAAAGGTGTTGTAAACGGTAAAAATGTCGTAGCTGGCGGTCCGAATTATTTCACCGAAAACCACCTTCAAATGCCAGAAGTTCCAGCCGAAATCAATCAGGAAGCCGAAACGGTAAACTTCGTTCTCATTGATGATCAGGTAATCGGCATCATTACTTTGGCAGACAGTATCCGTGAAGGTTCACGAGAAGCTATTGACGATTTGAGAAAAATGAACATCAAATCCATTTTGCTTACAGGTGATAATGAAAAAATTGCAAAAGCAGTTTCAGAGCAATTAGGAATGGACGATTATATCGCCAACGTATTGCCTCACGAAAAGCAGGAAAAAGTAAAGGAATATCAAGCAAAAGGTGAAGTAGTAGCAATGACAGGCGATGGTGTGAATGATGCACCCGCATTGGCACAAGCTGATGTTGGTATTGCAATAGGTTCAGGAACAGATGTAGCAGCCGAAACAGCCGACATTATTTTGGTAAACAGCGACCCAAGAGATGTAGTAAAAATGATTGATTTTGGTAAACGGACATATAAAAAGATGATTCAAAATCTTCTCTGGGCAGTTGGTTACAACGTGATTGCTATTCCACTTGCAGCAGGTGTGCTTTATCCGCATTTTATGCTAAGTCCTGCTATGGGGGCAGTTTTGATGAGTGTTAGTACGATTGTAGTTGCCATCAATGCAAGCTTTTTAAAAATTAATAAATGACAAGACGGACAGAACACCAGCCGCTAACATGGGTTTTGCGTCAGGCGGGCTGACGTACAATCATGGAGCTTTGTGCTTCTATTCAAGTTTAGTGCTGGTTGACAGTTTTGTACTCCGAAACCCGCCCGAACGCAAAGCCCGAAAAACGTTATGCCTCACCCTAAAAGACGACACAACGAGCCAAGAACAAATGACAGACATATTTTAAACCTTGGACAATTTTGATAATCAAAAAGAAAACAGGAATACAACAAGATATGAAAATAATAATAACATTTATAGCATTAGTAGCTTTTACTACAAATGTAAAAGCTCAATTCAATTTTACACCTATTACACAACTCATCACAGACAGTATAAGTGTTGTTGGTCAAGCAGGTCAGAACTGCGGATTTATTATAGTGCAAGGTGATAGTGTAATCTACGAGCAGTATTGGGGAACTTGGAACAGCAGTACATATCAAGCAATTGCCTCAGGCTCAAAAATGCCGTCAATGGCATTGATTATGAAGTTAATTGACGAAGGTTATTTATCTCCAAACGATACAGTTCAAAATTTTCTTCCAAGCTTTAGCGGCAAGCCAGTCATTACGCTTCACCAGTTGATGAATCATACATCCGGACTCCCGGGACAATCTCCATATATCTCTAATAATAGCTACACATTGCAACAAGCGGTGGATAGTATTGGGTTGAATACTCCCATTTTATTTACGCCTGGCACTGAATTTCGATACGGTGGTGTAAGTATGCACGTAGCAGGAAGAATGGCTGAAATTGCAACAGGAATGAGATGGGATAGCCTTTTTCAGCAAAAAATTGCAATTCCTCTGGGAATGACAAATACAGACTATGTAGCTTTAGGTGCAACAACGAACTATCGTATAGCCGGTGGAATGGGTACCACTATGCCAGACTTTTCTAAACTACTTATTATGCTTCTGAACTATGGTAAGTTCAACAACGCTCAAGTTATTGACTCCTTAACCGTGAAAATGATGCAAAGTGACCAGACAAATGGAGTTCCATTAAATAGCACTCCTTATTCAGGCGACCCATTAAGAGAAAATTTCAGATATGGCTATGGCGTTTGGGTTGAACAAGAAACCAATGGTGAAACAACACAATACGGTAGTCAAGGTGCTTTTGGTTTTACGCCTTGGATTGACCGTTGCAGAAATATTGCCTGTGTATTTTTTGTACGAAGAACATTAGGAATTATTCAACCAACTCATACTCAATTAAGAAATCTCGTGGAGCAAATTATTCCAATAAAATTACAGCAACCGACAATAACACTTAACGGCAATCAATTGCAATCAAGCTACCAAAACGGTAATCAATGGTATTTGAATGACACAATACTGACAGGAGAAACAAATCAATTCATTAATCCAACGCAAAGCGGTAATTATTCGGTTAAGTATACTTCTGAAGAAGGCTGTGAGATTTTTTCTAATTATTTCAATCATACAGTAATGAGTATAACAGAACATACAAATCAAGGTACTGTTTCAATTTTTCCTAACCCTGCAAATACAATCATCAATATTGACTGCAAAAAAGGCTTCCAAATTTATAGTTCGACAGGACAATTGTTAAGACAGAGCCGCCAACCAACAACCCAAGTCAATATTTCAGACTTGCCAACAGGACTTTACATTATAAAGACAGATAACCAAGTGAGACGATTTTTAAAGACTGAATAAGCCAACGCTAGTCAAAACAAACCTGACCTACATATGAAAAAAACCACAGAAATAGAAGGGCGAAGGCATAACACGGGTTTTGCGTCAGGCGGGGTGACGTGCAAACTTGGAGCTTTGTGCTTCTATTCAAATTCAATGCTGGTTGACAGTTTTGTGCTCCAAAACCCGCCCGAACGCAAAGCCCGAAACCGTTAGCGGCAAATAGAGAAAAAAAGAAAAAGCGCCCTCGAAGTGAACAAATTATAAGCTGTTGAAGAGGGAGAAGCGGATTGAAACGAGAATAGGGAAGGGCGATGGAGGACAGATTATACTGCAAGAAAAATTAAATCAACCTATATTTGTTAACCTTCAAACTCACTCATCATGAAAAAGTTTGCAACAACCACCAGTCTTATTCTGTATTGCCTTTTCTGGGCAATGCCCCACTCATCAAATGCCCAAACCGAACCCTGTGGCTTTGAAGCGGCCATGCAGGCCGAATTTCAGCAAAACCCTGCTTACTTGACTCTGATTGGCCAAATGGAACAGAACCCCGGCCAAGGGCAAGGGCCCACAGACGGCACCTACGAAATCCCGACCGTTGTCCACATCATCCACAACAACGGAACGGAGAACATCTCGGACACCCAAGTACTGGACGCCATAGCCCAAGCCAATAACCAGCTTGCGGGTGGGGAAGGTGGTTTCGACACGAAAATCCAACTCGTACTTGCCAGAATTGACCCCAATGGCAACTGTACCAGCGGCATCAACAGGGTGCAATACCCTGTGCCGGATGCCGACCTGTCCAACCACGCCACCGACATCACCATCAAGAACCTCAGCCGCTGGGACCCGTCGAAGTACCTTAACGTGTGGATAGTGCGCTGTATCCTTCCCGACAGCGATTGTAACGACAATAGCGGCATTGGGGGATATGCGTATTTCCCCGGAGTGAATTCATTGCTGGACGGCATCGTGATAGCTCACCGATACTTCGGGACCACTGGAACAGCCACTGGAAACAATCTAAATACGCTTGCACATGAATTTGGGCACTATGCCTTCCTTTACCATGTCTGGGGACTGGACTTCGGATGCGTGCGCTTCCAATTGCGACATAAACTCCCCATGTGACCAGAACGGCGACAGGGTTTGCGACACTGACCCCTGCCGTCATGCATTTATTACGTCCAATTGTGCCAACATCCCCACAAATTGCGAGCAATGCGCTGGCTTCCCTCAGGGGCAGTTCCTCTACCCCAAAGACAATTATATGTCCTATGCGCATCCTTGCCAATTCAGGTTCACCGAAGGCCAGGCTGAGCGGATGTACACCTTCGCCCTCAACAACGTCCGTGCGAACCTGTGGTCGGACGAAAACCAGCGCTGTACGGGCATAGCGGGCTATTACGGGGAGAACATCGTCATCAACTCTCCATCCACACCTACCAACTGGACGACGGCGAACCTGCCCAACAATGGCAATATCCTCATCGGCGGCAACCTCACCATCGAGGGAGGCTCGACCCTGACCATTGGCTCGGGCGTGGTGGTGCGCTTCTGTGGCAACGGCAGGCTCATCGTCAAGCCCAACGCAAGGCTCAACCTTTACGGGACGTTGACCAACAGTTGCGGAACGCCCTGGAAGGGGGTTGAGGTATGGGGCAACTCCTCGCAGTCGCAGTACACCGTCAGCGGTGTGAACGGGCAGGGGCGGCTGGTCGGCTACCCTGGGTCGGTCATTGAAAACGCCGACATCGGCGTACAGCTCTGGGGGCCGGACTATTTTGCCAATGCTGGGGGCATTGTTTCCTGTAACGGCACAACGTTCATCAACAACCGCCGGGCGGTCGAATTTGCGCCGTACAACAATTTCTGGCCCTATCCGGTAGGGCCTACCGGGCAGGTGCAGAACTATTCTGCTTCATTTGACCGCTGCACCTTCATCACCGACGACGGCTACCCGAACCCGCTGCCTTTCGAGGCCTTTCTTTACATGAAGGGTGTGAGGGGCGTGGGCATCACGGGCAGCTCATTTGCCAACAACCAGAGCACGTCGCCGGGCAGCATCGTGGGCTACGGCTACGGCATCCATGCCACCGATGCGGGGTTCAGGGTGCAGTCCGCCTGCAACGGCAACACGTACCCCTGCAACGACTATACCCACACCACTTTCAGCAACCTCGGCTACGCCATCTACACCGCCAACGTGGTGGGCAACCAACCCTTCAGCGTTCAGCGGGCGAGGTTCAACGGCTGCTACTTCGGCATCTACAACAAGGCCGTGAGCCAGGGGACCCTGCTGTTCAATGTCTTCAACCTTGGGAACGTACCAGATGCCTCCTTGGCGCAGGGGCAGTACGCCCAGTTCGGAACCTTCTTCGAGGCCGGCATGTCGGGCTTCACCTTCCAGGAGAACACCTTCCAGAAGGTGGCGGGCAATGTGACCAATACGGTCGGCTCGTACAGCAAGGATTTAGGTTTTTTCGACGGCAACGTGCTGCGCCGCAACACCTACAACGGGGTCAGGTTCGGAAACATCGCCGAGAAGACAAACAGTTACCTTGACCCATTTGCCAACGTTTCGTACGGGTTGCACTACCTGTGTAACACCAACACAGGGGTCACTGCAGCGGACTTCTCCGTACTTTCCGGCTCAAACATCAGGAGGGACCAGGGCCTTTTGACCAACCCGAATCCGGCAACTTACAATGCAGCCGGCAACAGGTTCTCCCAAATCGCCATTGACTTCCAGAACCTGGGGGGCTCTCAAATCCTGTACCACAAGAACCCAAATGCTCCGCTGGAAGACCCGATTACTGTATCAGGGAATTTTACTGAAATAAATGCCCAAGCAAATGCTTGCCCTTCAATTTACTGCGACCCACCCTGCAAGGAGCAAAGTGAACTGGAAGCCATCAAGTCGGACTATTTCGTCAGGAAGGGCGAGTACAATGTGGCAAAAACATCCTACGACGCTGCGGTGGCGAACGGCAACACGGTACTGGCCGAACAGAAGGGACAGGAGATGGCCTACGCCCGCCATGCCATGGACGAGGCCTCGTTCATGGTGACGCTGCACCTGCTTTACGACACCGCCACCTTCCACCCGGACACCCTTCAGGCGTGGTTTGCCCGGATGGATAACCCAGCGGCGCAGCTTCAACTGGCAAGGGACTACCTTGCTAATGGTCAACCCGATATGGCCGGTACTGTGCTCTCTCAGGCTGCCGCAGTGTTCGGCCTTAATGAGGAAGACGCTGCCGATTTTTCAGACCTGGTTGATATAGTGAACCTGATAGGCACCCAATCGGTGTATTCCCTGAATGCACAGACGCTGGACGCACTGGGCAGCTACGCCAATGGCAACGGCTCGGAGGCAGCCGTGCTTGCCCAGAACATCAGGACGATGTACGGCAGCTACTATCCGCCCCTCTACCAGTTGCCAGGCGAAGTGGGCGAACGCTCCGGCGAGGGCAAAGAGGAAGACTTGCCCGAAAATGCTGACGGGCTGGTGCTCACGGCCTCGCCAAATCCTACCTCCGGCAACGTGACCTTTGCCATCGAAGGGAAGGCGCTCGAGGGAATGGAAATGATGCTCAGCGTGACGGACATGAACGGAAAAACGGTCTGGTCGCAACGGCTGGAGGGCAAGGCCCCAAGGGTGAACACGGTCTGGAACGCAACAGGGATGCCCACCGGCATCTATGTTTACCGCCTCGCCTCTCAGGACGGCTTGTACAGCCTGAGCGGCAAAATCGTCGTCAACAAGTAACAAGATTGTCAACCTGCCCCTCCGCACCCGAAACAGGTGCGGAGGGCCTTAACTTTTTATGTCATGAGGAAATGGATATTTATAACCCTGCTTTTCCCCGTGTTTTATGCAACGGGACAGCCGGGCTTCAACAAGACGTATGGTTTTGAGCAGGAACAGATTACCGGCTCCGCATTCGCCAACGTGCTGTTGGACAATGACACGCTGGTGCTTTTCGGCACCTGTTACCCACCCGTAACGCCTTTCGGGCAGCAAGCGCTTTTGTTCGTCAAGATGGATACCCTCGGCAATGTGCTGTCGCATAAGTGTCACCTCGACCCGGATGCGCCATTGGACGAGTATGCCGCAGCGCCTAATTATGAATTAATAAAGACTTCGGATGGGGGGTATGCCATGACAGGTTCCAACCTCGCCACAGACTACGGACTGTTCATTAAATTGTCTTACGAAGGTGAAATTGAGTTTTACAGGAAGTATGATTCTGAACTCGAAAGAGACGTCCGCAAGGTTTTGGAATTGAACGACGGTTATTTCTTGTCAGGATGGAAACAATTGCAAAATTACGATACACAAGTATTCCTGATGAAAGTGGACAAGCAGGGCAATTTCCTTTGGGAGAAGACGTATGGGCAGCCGGGGGTTGTGGACGTGATGGGCAGCCTGGTAAAGGTTGACGACAACCATTTTGCAATTGGTGCTGCCAAGTCGAAAGGGCTGGGCGAGCCCCCTTACAATGCGACTGATACCTGGACTAAATCATGGCTAATCCAAGTGGACAGCTTGGGCAATTTGCTCGTTTCGGGTGAAAGCTCTATGAACGCTCAAGCGGGCATCGTGGGCCTGAACAGAATGCCGGATGGATGGCTGTATGGCACGGGGACATTCGAGCTGATAAACCAGTTCCAATGGGGTACAAAATGCAAGATTGTTAGGACGGGCGAAAACATCGACGACATCTTATGGGAACGAGTGCTCAGCACAACCACCATTGCGGGTAATTCCGTGGTGGACATCAAACTTACACCAGAGGGAGATTGGGTTGCAGCCGGGGAATGGATAACGCCTCCACCGCCCCCACCAACGTGGGGGTATCAATTTCTACCCTCCTTTACGTATAAATTTACAGCAAACAATGATAGTATCTGGTATAGACAAGATACTATTTTTTGGGAATCTGACACATTATGTGCCTCCCCCTCCTACGTTGGGGGTTTAGCTGTCATGCCAAGTGGAAGTATCGTTGTCGCCGGATACACTGACAGATTGTGTGTACTGCCCGAACGTTCCTACGGATGGGTATTGAAGATTTCAAAGGACGGATGTATTGATACGCTTTGTGTTACTACCGATGTAAATATTGAACCTAAGCTCCCAGAAGTAATTGTTTACCCTAACCCAACTGCAGGAATATTGAACATAATCGGCTGTGATATTTGTGAGGCCGAGTTATATGATATGTTCGGTAGGTTGGTTCAAAAACAGCCACTCAATAACGATTTTTATGATTTGTCATTTCTTCCTGATGGAGCATATTGGCTCAAGATACTAAATGAAGATAGGATAATAAAAATAAAGAAAATAATAAAATGCCGCTAACAACGGATGTGCGCCTATGCGGGCTAAACGCCCGCACAGCGCACATCCAACCGTTACCTGCAAGCGTAAGAACGACCGTGCTAACAAGAAACCGAACGACCGAAAAAAAAAGTGTACCTTTGCACCATTAAACGTATGACAAGACAAATTTCCATATTGCTGATAGTGATGCTTGGTTTCTTTTTGACACCAACGCTGACTTATGCTTGTGGGACAAATACTGAAAAAACAGAAAAGTCTTGTTGCGAAAAAGGAACTTCAAAAACGGACAAGAAAGACTGTTGCAAAAAAGACCATTCACAAAAAGACAAAAACGATGACGGTTGTGGTGGAAAATGTAAAAACCCTTCTTGCCATTGCCCGACTTTAAATTTTACTATTGCACTTCCGTTTGTTTCCGAACTGAAACATCGTATTTCCTTTGTTGAAAAGCAAAGTATTCTTTATACAGAAACATACATTTCTTCGGGCTTCCATTCTATTTGGCTACCGCCAAAAATAAGCTAAACTCTTGCTCTGACAGCCATAGGTCTGCCCTATTGAAAGCAAATGTTTGCTTTTACAGTTAATATTTACAAGAATTTAAAATCTAAAAAAATGAAATCATTAAAATATTTAATGACGGCATTGGTAATGCTTTCATTCACAGCGTGTAACGCTCAAATTAAAAACGCCAAAACAGAAACCGTAAAGATTTACGGAAACTGCGGTATGTGCAAAAGCACTATCGAAAAAGCAGGGAACATAAAAAAAGTAGCCCAAGTAGATTGGAACAAGGACACTAAAACGGCTGTCCTAACTTATGACAGTACAAAAACAAATCAGGATGAAATCCTGAAACGCATTGCGTTGGCAGGTTACGACAGCGACCAATTTCTTGCACCCGACAATGTTTATTCGGCATTGCCACAATGTTGCCAATATGAAAGAGTGAACAAAACCGTTACCACAAAAGAAACACCGAAAGTTGAAACGGAAAATCACGAAAATCATACACAAGAACAACAGGTAATCCAACTGAAAGCGGTTTTTGACAACTACTTTGCCATAAAAGAAGCATTGATACAATCAGACGGTAACACCGCTTCTGCAAAAGCCAAAGACTTGTTTAATGCAATTTCTTCTGTAAAAATGGAAGCATTAACAGCAGAAGAACACACCGCTTTTATGAAAGTAATGAAAGACCTTTCATTTGATGCAGAGCATATTTCCGAAACAAAAGATGTTTCACATCAGCGAGACCATTTTACAACGCTTTCCGACAATATCTACAAACTGATGAAAGTTTCAAAACAGGAAACACCTGTTTATTATCAGCATTGCCCAATGTATAATGACGGCAAAGGCGCGAATTGGTTGAGCAAAGAAAGTGCAATCAAAAATCCGTATTACGGTTCGCAAATGCTCACTTGCGGTAAAACAACTGAAACAATTAAATAAAAAGAATGGCGTAGCCCTTCGGGCTACGCCATTTTCTATATCAACAAAATGAAATTTCTTAAATGGATAATCAAAAAAATATTTATAAAAAGCTGTTGTCGATAGTTTTTTTGCTATTAGCAACTACAAACAGTTTCGCCCAACAAGTTGTCCGCTACGACTTGTATGTAAAAGACACGATTGTAAATTTCACAGGGAAAGAAAAACGAGCCATTGCCGTAAACGGACAAATCCCGATGCCTACACTTACGTTCACACAAGGCGACACAGCAGAAATTTATGTACATAACCAATTAAAAGAAACAACTTCCCTGCATTGGCACGGTTTGTTTCTACCCAATAAAGAAGACGGTGTGCCCTACCTTACGCAAATGCCCATTGAGCCAAACACGACACACATTTATCGCTTCCCGATTATACAAAACGGCACACATTGGTATCACAGTCATTCGGGATTACAAGAGCAAATTGGTATGTATGGAAATTTTGTTATGCTTAAAAAACAAAGCGACCCCACTTTCAGAAAAGGCATTGACGATTTACCAACCGTTCCCATAGTTTTAAGTGAGTGGACAGACCTAAATCCGAACAACGTACACCGAATGTTGCACAATGCCAACGATTGGTTTGCCATAAAAAAAGGAGCAACACAAAGTTATGCCGAAGCCATAAAAGAAGGACATTTCAAAACCAAACTCAAAAACGAATGGAAACGGATGTTAGCAATGGACGTGAGTGATGTTTACTATGATAAAATCTTGATGAACGGCAACCCAAGTACAGATATAAAAGCCATTGACGGTAAACCCTTGAAAGCAGGCGATAAAATACGGCTTCGTATTTCAAACGGTGGAGCTTCGTCTTACTTTTGGCTTACTTATGCAGGTGGAAAAATGACGGTAGTCGCTAATGACGGTAACGATGTAGAACCTGTCGAAGTGGACAGGCTGTTGATTGCCGTTTCTGAAACGTATGATGTGGTGCTGACCATTCCCGAAGAAAATACTTCGTATGAGTTTTTGGCAACAGCAGAAGACCGTACAAAATCGGCTTCTATTTATTTGGGCAACGGCATAAAACAACTAACTGCACCATTGCCACGTCTGAAATATTTTGAAGGAATGAAAATGATGAACGGAATGATGAAAATGAATGGAGATTTGGACGATATGGGAATGCAGATGTCATTAAACCAAATGGATATGAATGTAGTAATGTACCCTGAAATTACAGGAAACAAGAAAACAGAGCATTCCAATCATTCAGACAATCAATACAATGCCAATGCACTTTCAGACATTGTTACGTTGAATTATGCAATGCTAAAATCGCCAACCAAAACCAATCTTCCCGAAGATGCACCTGTAAAGGAATTACATTTTACACTTACAGGAAATATGAACCGCTATGTTTGGAGTTTGGATAACAAAGTGGTATCGGAAGCGGATAAAATACTGATTAAGAAAGGCGAAAACGTTCGGCTGATTTTGTACAATAATTCAATGATGCGACACCCGATGCACCTGCACGGACACGATTTTAGAGTAATTAACGGACAAGGCGATTATGCACCGCTTAAAAATGTAATAGACATTATGCCAATGGAAACCGACACATTGGAATTTAATGCCAATATGGAAGGCGATTGGTTTTTTCATTGCCATATTTTGTACCATATGATGAGCGGAATGGGTAGAATTTTCAGCTATGAAAATCAAGCACCCAATCCGTTAATTCCAAACCCAAAATTAGCACAACGAAAACTATTTGCCGATGACAGGAAATTTCATTTTATGGCAGAAAATGATTTTGCCACCAATGGAAACGATGGAATGGCAATGTTTCAAAATACACGTTGGAGCATTGGTACAGAATGGCGTTTGGGTTATAACGATATGCACGGCTATGAAACAGAAACACATATAGGACGATATATTGGCAGAAACCAATGGCTTATGCCTTTTATTGGGTTTGATTGGCGTTACAGAAAACACGAAACACCCAAAAAAAATCTTTTTGGACAGACAAATACCAAAGACAATCGGACACAGTTTAGTTTAGGGGTCGCTTATACTTTACCAATGTTAGTCATCTTACAAACAGAAATCTATCACGATGGAAACATAAGAGTACAATTAAGACGTGAAGACATTCCGCTTTCAAAAAGGTTCAGGGCTGCATTTATGGTAAATACGGACAGAGAATATATGTTTGGGCTAAATTATATTGCAAGTAAAAATTTAGGTTTCAGAACACATTACGACAGTGATATGGGATTTGGCGTAGGTTTGACATTTACCCATTAAAGCCAATCCGCAAGCCATACACATTGCCAAGTCGCACGAGCCGACACGCAAACCAAAACTTGGCAAAGAGTATGGTTTTCCCAATACTAAACAATATTGACCGACAACATAAAGGACAAAAAAGAACAACGAAGGCACAACATCGGTTTTGCGTAATGGCGGGTTCAGTGCAAAATTGTAACTTTGTGCATCTAATCAGCATTTGTGGTAGGCTGAAAGTGAAGTGCTTCTAAGTCCGCCACTACGCAAAGCCGAGAACCGTTGGCAGTAATTGCGCAGGACAATAAATTAACTCAAAACAATT
>Ga0209381_1003179_pt1 | contig 17867 bp, 15 predicted proteins | sample DewCreD2012metaG_FD_184111 | JGI IMG/M metagenome (GOLD analysis project Ga0209381, IMG submission 184111) | Hot spring sediment bacterial and archeal communities from British Columbia, Canada, to study Microbial Dark Matter (Phase II) - Dewar... ...
AACAGGACCCGACCAAGAGCACGTATCGATGGCTGAGGAAGATTTCGCTCTCGTCACGGTCGCGGTACCACTATTGGAGGCTTCGATGCTGGTTTGTACTTGACAGGGCCGGTCGCTTTATCGATGGCACTGATGCTGGGGCCGATGCTGGGCACCGATGCTGGCACCGATGCTGTTGCCCGATGCTGTTCGATGCTGTCAGGCCTGATGATCGAGTAACTTCACGAGTAATCCATGCGGACAGATCACGTGCTTACTACAGCGGTCATTTTCTTGCCAATAGCCATATAGTTGGCTACCATTCGTCACGCGAGTATTGTCACTCCTCCATCGGAGGTTTTCATGCGCAGCCGCATTGCCGTTCTGGCTTGTTCGTCGCTTCTTCTGCTAGCTTCTGCCGCTCGCTCGCAATGGTACGACCAACCGCTGCCTCCTCCTCCCGAGAAACTCCTGGTCAATCCACTCACCCTGACCGGCCTGGACCTCGGCAGCGGCGGCAGCTTGCAGGTCTGGTTGGCTCCAGGCACGGATCCCAAACAGACCGAGGTCGGTTTCGCCGCATCTGGGGGATATAAATTTCGCTCGGCGCCCATCTACATCGGCGTCGAAGTCCCCATGGGCATGGGCCAGTGCTGCGGAGACAATGCAGATTCCAAATTCGTCTTCGGCAACGTGGGGCTGGGTGTCCACGGTCGGCTCGATCCCGATGTCCCCGGTGTTGATATTTTTACCGGTTGGGGCCTGGACATTTACCTCCCAACCGCCTGGATCCCGGACAACGCAACGGACGGTTCCAAAGTTTCGATGGCCCTGGCGCAGCTTTCGGGAACCAGCCTCCAACCGCAATGGTTTGCGCCCGAGTCCATGAGCCTGGCGCTGAATTTCGATGTCGGTCTGCCCGGCGAGTATGTGTTCTTTCAGTTCTCGCTCCGCGGCATTTCGGTTTTCCCGGTGACGAACACAACATACCGCGACCCCTACGGATTTCTGGTCTGGGGAATGGAACTCGGCGGGCGCATCTTCAAACCGCTCATCCTGCTCGCGGAACTGAAAGGCGTCTCTCCATTCAACATCAAGGACATCGACGGCTCTCCGGCTCCCAGCCAGGCCCAGGCCGCCGTGGGCTTGAGGCTCCATCTGGGAGCCTTCAAGCCCGCTCTCTACATCGCCTTCCCCCTGACCAGCCGGCTGCGCGAAGCCGTCCCCGACGCCATCATCGGGCTCAACATTGCCGCGTGGTTCTGAGCCCGAAACAAAAGCCGCCGCTGCCCGTGGAATCAAGCCCATGAAACGAACTCGCACCTCGCTGCGCGAACGGCTGCGGCTTCCCGCGACTCGCCTGCGCCGCCGCGTGGCCGCCGCTTCGTTGCCGCCGGCGAAAGTGTATCTGCGGCATCGCACCCACATCATCGGACAGGACCGCGCCATCCAGGCCATGGAACTCGGCCTGCGGCTCGAAGGTCCCGGCTTCAACATCTTTCTGTCCGGGCCCAGCGGCACGGGCCGAATGACCACTGCCCGGCACATCCTCGGCGGCTTCAAGCAACCCCGCAGGCCGCTGCGGGACTTCGCCTACGTGCACAATTTCCTCGACCCGGAGCGTCCCCGCCTGCTGGAACTCGCCCCGGGCCAGGCGGTGCGCCTGAAGCGGGCCATGGACAATCTCATCGCCGGCGCCAAGCGCGAGCTTCCGCGCGCCCTGGCCACCGACCGCTACCGGCGCGAGCACGAACGCATCGTCGGCGAGTTTCAGCGAAAGGAACACGAGCTGGTATCCGCCTTTCAAGAGGAAGTGCGCCGGGCGCGCTTCACCCTGGTCGAGATGCAGAGCGCGGGGACCGTCGAGCACGACGTGGTCCCAGTCATCGACAAAGAGCCCAAGACCATGGCCGAGGTGGAGGACATGGCGCGCAACGGGAAGATTTCGCTGCGGCGCTTCCGCCGCATCGAACATCGCCACCGCGTGCTGCGCAACCGCTTCGAGGGCGTTCAGCGCCAGACCCGGGCGCTCGCCCGCGAGATGAACGACCAGCTCGAAATCCTCGACCGCCAGACCGCGAGCGTCGTGGTCGACCGACAGTTGGCCGACCTGCGCGATCAGTTCTCGCAAGAGTCGGTGCAGGACTACCTGGACGATGTGCGCGAGGCCTTGCTGGAGCGCACCGCGCTGCTGGTCCGGCCCAAGGAAGAAGCCCCTCCCGCTTGCGACGCCGGCCCGCCGGACGCCACGCCCGATCCCTTCGCCGTGTTTCGAGTGAACATCATCCTCAACAACGCCCATCACAAGGGCTGCCCGGTGGTGACCGAAAACAACCCCACCCCGATTCGCCTCTTCGGGACCGTGGAGCGGGGCACCGACGAAAACGGGCGCACCGAAGCCGACTTCATGAACATCCGCTCCGGGTCGCTCTTGCGGGCCGACGGCGGATTTCTGGTGGTGAACGCCGAGGATCTCCTGGTCGAGCCGATGGCATGGAAGGCGCTGAAGCGAGCGCTGGCCACGGGCTTCACCGAAATCCGCATGCCCGAGGGCCCCATGGCCATGATGAGCTCGGCGCTGAAACCCGAGCCCATTCCCCTCTCCGTCAAGGTCATCCTGCTCGGGGACGAGGAGATCTACCGGGCCCTGTACCTGACCGAGGACGAGTTTCGCAAGACATTCAAGATCAAGGCCGAGTTCGACGTGGAGATGGAGTTCTCCGGGCTCAACCTGGAGAAGTTCATGGCCTTCGTGCACCGCGTGATCAGCGAGGAAGACCTGCTGCCGCTCACCCGCCCCGCCGCCGCGGTCCTGGTCGAGGAAGCGGTGCGCGATGTGGAGGACCAGCACCGCATCACCACGCGCTTTCGGGTGGTGGCCGATCTCTTGCGCGAGGCCGCCTTCTGCGCCCGACAAGAACGCCGGCGCCGCATCCTGCCGCAGGACATGCACCGCGCCATCGAGCAGCGCCGCCAGCGGGTCAACCTGGCCGAGGAGAAATACCGCCAGAGCATCGAGGACAACGTGGTGATGGTGGAGACCCGCGGGGAACGCGTCGGCCAGGTGAACGGGCTGGCGGTCTTCGACCTGGGAGACTACTCGTTCGGTAAACCCTGCCGCATCACCGCCTCGGTGTCCGTGGGCCGCGAGGGCTTCGTCAATATCGAACGGGAGTCGGGACTCTCCGGCGCCATCCACGACAAGGGCGTGTACATCCTGTCGGGTTTTCTCAAAGACCGCTTTGGCCACCATTTCCCCCTGGCTCTCGATGCCAGCGTGTGCTTTGAACAGAGCTACGGCGAGATCGACGGCGACAGCGCGTCCTCGACCGAGGCCTACGCCATCTTGAGCGCGCTGTCCGGAATCCCGCTGTCCCAGGAGATCGCCGTCACCGGTTCCATCAGCCAGCGCGGCGAGATCCAGCCCATCGGCGGGGTCAACCACAAGATCGAGGGCTTTTTCGAGATCTGCAAGAGTCGCGGACTCACCGGTTCCCAGGGCGTGCTCATCCCCCGGGGCAACCTGCGCCACCTGATGCTGCGCGAGGACGTGGTCGAAGCGGTGCGGCGGGGATTGTTCTCCATCTGGGCGGTCTCCAACGTCGATCAGGGTATCGAAATCCTCACCGGCGTGCCCGCGGGCAGCGCCGACGCCGATCATCATTTCCCTCCGGACACGGTGAACGGCCGGGTGGAAGCGCGCCTGCGCCAGATGGCCGAGACGCTGAAGCGATTCTCGGGCAACTGGGCCCCATGACGGCCCGATCCGCCTCCGTCTATCGACTGGACTGGCTTCCCTCCCTGGTGGCGGCGGCCTTCATGCTGGCCACCTCGGCCACCGGCTTCTTCCTGCCCCTCTTCTTTCGCGACGTGCTCGATTTTTCCGGGAGCGAAATCGGCATCCTGGTGGCCGTCCAGGCGCTCACTGGACTGCTCTGCGTGCTGCCGGCCGGATGGTTCAACGATCGCATGACCAGCCGCGCCTTGCTGGTCTTCGGCCTCGTGGGCCAGGGCGGGGGCCTCGCGCTCATGGCACAGGCCCGCGATTTTCTCCCGGAGCTCGCCGGAATGTTTCTCTGGAGCCTGGCCAACAACCTGTGCCGCCTCAGCCTGGACGTGCAGATCCTGAAAAGCCCTTCCGCTTCGCCCATTCAGGGCCGCCTGAGCCGATACCAGGGGGCCCGTTTCGCGGGGATCACGGTGGGCACCATCCTGGCCGGCGCGGTGCTGCTGCGATATCCCTTCGATCTCGTCCTCGAAGTCTCCGCCGTCATCTCGCTTGCGCTGGTGCCGCTTTCCCTGGCCCTGGCGCCGACCCCGGCCGGGCGGATGCGTCTTTCGGATTATCGAGCCGATCTCCGGGATGGGCGGGTTCTTCGATTCGCCGCATTCGCCTTCCTGTTCTGCTCTCACTGGGGCGCCGAGGGGACCGCCTATCCGCTGTATCTGAAGGACGGGCTGCGCCTCGACCTCGGGGAAATCGGCGCCTACATGGCCGCCGAATACGCCTGCGTGCTCCTCGCCGTGATCCTCTCCGCGCCGCTGTTTTCCCGGCGCCAGCGGGTGCTGCCGCTGCTCGTGATCGGACTGGCCCTGTCGGGGATCGGCCAGGCCGGTCTGGCCAGCGCGGCCATGCCGGTGTCGCTCGTTTTTCGCATGCTCCATGGTCTGGGCGACGGCGTGGTGCTGCTCTTTTTCTACCTCGGCATCCACGCCTTCTTTCCGCGGGAGCGCCTGGGCGGGCACACCGGCTTCGTCACCGCGGTCACCATGGCCGGCTACATCGCGGGGGCACTGGTCTACGGCCCGCTGGGAGAGCGCTGCAGATACGAGGTGCCGCTGTGGGCCAGCGGGGCCATCAACCTCTTGTTGATCGCGCTCCTGGTCTGGAGCCAGCGCCGGTTCGACGATGTCGCCACTTGAACCGGACCGCACCGCCGAATAGGATGTTCCCATGCCCAGCCGACGTTCGCTGACCGCCCGCTATGTCCGCCGAGAGGCCATGCTGGAGGCCTTCTCCCGGCGCGGCCCGCGCGGAGTGCTGTTCGTGGAAACCGGCCGGCGCTTCGAGCTGGCCGAACCGGTGCTGCTCACGGTGGAATTCCCCGCCGAACGCCGCTCCTTCCGCCTCCAAGGAAAGGTCGTCTCCCGGCGGCGCGGCTCGCAGGAGCCGCCCCTGGCGCCCGGCGTCGAAATCGAATTCTACTCGGAGGAGAACCGCACCCTGCAGCTCGTCCTCGATCACGCCGCCGGAAAGGCGGTGGACTTTGTCGACCGGCAAAGCCACCGCTTGCCCTGTTCCATCGTAGTGACCTACGGCCGCGACGACCAGTTCGTGAGAGAGTTCGCCGAAGACATCAGCGAAGGGGGCAGTTTTATCCGCACCGACCGGATGCTGCCGGTCGGGACGGTGGTCGAGTGCAAACTGAAACCGCCCGGCTATCTGCTGGGTATCAAGCTCTGGGCTCGGGTGGCCTGGACCAAGCCCACCGGACAGCCGCGAGGCATGGGGATCGAGTTCTTGTTCGAGACCGAACGCCAGCGCCGGAAGGTCCGCGATATCGTTCAACGCATCCAGCGCCAGCACGCGAAGCAGCTCGACCGCACGGTCCGGGGGTTCAAGGAAGTCAGCGGTTTCCGTTTGCCCGCCCGGAAATGAATCGCCGCAGGCTGCGGCTCGGCTCGTCCGCCAGCGCCAGAAAACTCACGCCCATCCCCGCCGGCGAAAAGTCGCCGCCGCCGCCGCTGCGCCAACTCACCACGGCCTCGACCTCGATCGGCTGCCGATCCCCGGGCAGGTCGAACCTCATCACCAGGCGCGTGCCCTCGCCCTCGGGGTGTTCACACTGGATGAAGGCCCCCTCTTGGCTGATGTTGTACACCTCGCCGCGCCCCGTACGGCCGGGCGTTGAATATTCGACCGGAAATCCCCCGAAAACGCGGGTGTAGCGGCGCAGCTCCCGAATCTTGGGGAACAGGATGCGATTGATGGCGAACACCAGCTCCAAGAAGGGAGCCTCCAGCGAGAGGACATCGGCGCAACCCAGCGCGAGCAGCTTCTCTCGCGCATCGAGCGACAGATGCAGCGGGCTGAGCAGCAGCAGGGGCGGCCCACCCCGGTGGCCGACCAGCAACTCGCCGAGCCGGGCCACGACCTTGTGGTAATCGTCGCCGAAAAGCACGCTGTTGCAGACGATGAGATCGACCGGCTTCGCCGATGAGAGGTGGCGTTCCAGATCCGCGAGACGGGGACTGGAGATGACATGATAGGCGAGACGGGCGAGCAAATCGACCAGGCGCTTCGAGGCTTCGCCATCGGGTTCGAACACCGCCAGATGCTTCTTTTCGCCTTCCTGGGTCATCACGCCCTCTCATCGGACTGGCCGGACTGAGAACTCCCTCTTTCCAGAAAACGGATTTCGGACTGCGCCGGCTTGCAGCCGGGGTCGCATTCCAGCGCCTTGCGGAAATGCTGCAGCGCCCGGCGCGGATCGCGGTTTCGCTTGAAGAAATATCCCATCTGCAGATGCGCCAGCGCGAAGCGCGGATCGATCGTCAAGGCCTTGAGGAAGGGCTCGAGCACGGACTCCGGAAGCGCCGCGCCCTCCGGCGTCGCCGACGCTTGCTGCTGGAATCGAGCAAGACCCAGCCGATAGTGATAGCTCGGCTCTTCTGGATAGAGAACAATCGCCGCCTGAAAGGCCGACGCGGCCTCCGGATACCGCCGCGAGGCGAGCAGCAGCTCGCCCTTCTGCGCTTCCACGTCGGCCCGGACCCTCGCAGGAACGGCGGTATCGGGGCGCGATCCGGTTGCGCTCAGGGAGGCCAGGTACGCCTCGCGGGTCTTCGGGTCGTCGAGCTCGCGATAGGCGAGCGTGGCTCGATCGAGAAGCTGCCGGGCCATCTCGCGTTCCTTGAGCGTCTGATAGTACTCGCCGATGTCCTGCAGGTGATAGGTCCGCAGCAGACGGAAGTACGCCGCGCGCAGGCCCTGGCCCTTCTCCTGGCGGTTGATCCCGAGCAGCTCGAAGTGGTTCTCGCGCCCCATGACCAGGCACTTCTCGGCCAAAAGCGGGTTGATCTGGAGCGAGCGCTCCAGGTCCACCAGCGTGGGCGCCGAGAAGTCATCGGGCTCGGATTCGGCGACCGGAGGCTGGGAGTCCGGTTCGGGCGCAGGGATCGAATCGACCGGCGGCGGCGGAGGCGCCTCGTCCACCAGACCGGGCAACTCGAGATCCCTCACGCTCGGTCGATCCACACCGCTCGCCTCGATGAGCCGCAGGGCGTGCAGCGCGTACAGCGTCGAAGTCAGAGAAAGAATATCGGGCTGGACCTTCATCAGGCGGCTCAGGGCCGTCCCGGTCTTGATGGAGCGGTAGATTCGTTCTTCCTTGGGACCGAGCGGCGGCAGGGGCCGTCCCTGCGGCGCGACGAAAACCGTGTCCTCGTCCACCGCAAACTCCGAGAGCAGCCGGTCCAGCGAGTACGCGGCCCGGATGCCGGAGAGAATCACCTCGGAAATGTCCAGGTGAACGATGATGTGCTCTGGAGGAACGGGCTTCGATTCCAGCGAGAAGCCGAAATCCCGCATCTTGAAGCAGTTGTTGAGGCGCTTGCGCGCCTGGAACTCCAGCGCGGTGAAGACCTCCTGGGGCTTCAGAACGCCCATGGCGATGAGAATCTCGCCGGCGGGACGCCGTGTCTGGATGATTCGCTGCAAGAGCTCCTGATATTGGTCGGCATTGATTTTCTTCTCGTCCAACAGCACCCGCCCCAGCGTCTCCTCTTGCAGGCGGGACTGGACCTGCACCGGCTGGCCATCGTGGATGAAAACGACTCGCTCCACCTGACCTTCCTGCAGCTTCAGCGTTCCGCTGAAGTGGGCCCGGTTGAGAGCCTCCAGAAGATAGGGAAGATACAGCTTTTTTTCAGTACGCTCGGTCATGCAGTGAAGGTAGCAGACGGACTTGCGAGGAATCAAGTGCTCGAGGTCGACACCCCAAGCACGATGCGGGCATTGTGTCCGGGTCAGATTTGTATCAAGAATCAGCGCTGCGGTCGCCGCCACGGATTCAAGTCTTGCGGAGGTTCCGACACGGCGTTCTTCTTGACATCACGGACCATCAGGCAAGAAGAAAACAAATCGCCCCCCTCTCGCGGGCCATCATGCCAAATAACAATATTTTTCAACGAGTTAAAAAATCAGCCCGCGAAACCCATTCTCGTTCTAGTTGCGCCTAACCAGTTGAAATAAAAGCAATCCGGGGTGGGTGGCACCATGGTTTTGCCGGGAAGACCAGCAAAGAATGCCATTATTTATCGAAGGGTTATTATGGCAATACGGGTTTCTAGCTTGTGAGCAGGGTTAGCCGTGCGCCGGTTTCAATGGTCAGCCGGTTCGCGCCCCGGTACAGTTCTCCGTCCAGGACATACTCGACCGGAGAATCCTGTTCCAACTGAAGGTGCGATGCGATGTTCGAATACGCATCCGGATGCACTGGAACCCGGCCCCGCTTGTAGGCGGTCATCAGGCGCAGGAACACTCCGGGCTTGATGCGCATCGCGCCGACGTGGAATGTCCGCGGCGTCTCGGCCGCTCGAGGATACGGCATGAACCCCAGACCGAGCATTTCCATCCCCGATGCTGAGATGCCGTTCTGATCTTGCCAGGGAAGCTCCTGCCCATCCACCCGGATACGACCGGGCTCCAGCCGGAAGATGTGCCGGATCCGTTTGCCCCCGACCATCCAGGAGCCGATCCACGAGGCGAGCAGTGCCGCCACCTTGGCCGGCGAGTCCCGCCGGGTCGCCACCAGTTCCGCGTAGAAGCGGTACATGAATCCGGTGGCCATGGTGAAACCGTAGTGCTGGCGGACTCCGTCGTCGATGCGCAACAGTTGCCGGTGGGTGATTTGAAACGGCTCCCCGGCGTGGTACTTGCGGACGATGTTCGCGAGCAGCCTATCGGGCGTTCCGCGAACTCCGATGGATAGCGCATGGGCGTTGTGGGTGCCGCCGCACAACAAGGCCACCTGGGGCAACGGCTCAGCCCCCCAGACCCGCATCGCCTGCGTGAGCACGTAATGATTGGAGCCGTCTCCGCCGCTGATCCCCAGGATGGCGATGCGCCGCTCGAAAAACGAGCGCATCACGCCTTCGATCTCCTCCACCTGCGATGTCTCACGCACGCTCTCGGGATCTCCCAGGACGAAGGCGAGCTTTTCGCCGATGGTCCCGCGAAACGCCCTGTGCTTGCCGGCGTTCTTGTTGAGGATGATGCCGATTCCGCCCATGTGGATCGCCTCCTCCCGCGCGCGCAGAGGCTACTGCCGAGCAACAATGCTGTCAACGCGCCGGCGCTCGCGCCCGAACATGCCTCAGGGCAGGTACTCCTCCACGCCCTCGAGCCAGAGCGAGTAGGGTTGGCCATGGTGGAACATGGGCACCTCGCCCATCACCCACAGGGTGTCGCCCCCGGCATCGCGCAACATCAACCCGCGGTTCTTGCCGAAGTTGGGCAGGTCGGGGTCGGCCTGGTACCGGCGATCGCCGTACGAATCGGGATCGGTGAAGCTGCCCAGGTTTCCATCCGGGAGCAGTCGCGTCCAGGTCGAATCGGCCAGGCGCAACACCCACAGATCGTTGTGATAGTCGTTTTCGATTTCATTGAAGTAGTCACGCACCAGCGCCCCTCCCAAGAGGAACACCAACCCCCGGCTGGCGTCGATGGCGCAGGAGATCTGCTCGCGAGGGCCGAAGTCAACGGGCAGGTCGAGCGCCTGCGAGACACCGCTGTCCAGATCCACCACCCGGTATGTCGAGAGCGTTTGATGGGTGTTGCCGCCGTCGCTGGTGGTATTGCCGCCGAAGCTGTACAGCAATCGCGTTGCGGCGTCCACCGCCAGGCAGTTGGCCTCCACCGGGGTCAGGCTGCTTGCTCGCCGGGCCCAGACGCCGGAGTCCAGATCGAGTTCATAGATTGCGTTCGAATAGGAGCTGGGACCGATGGCCCCGTACAGGTAGAGTTTGCGCGAGGTCCAGTCGAACACGTGGGAATGGCCGATCCAGTTGTCCGGCGGTCGGGTGCCGCTGGTGCTCGCGAGGCTGGCCTGGCCCGATGCGCCGACGCGCATGATCGACGGCGTGGAAGGCCCCAGCACGACGAATTGCCGGTTCGCGCCGTCGAAGGAGATGAATTGGCACCAGTTCTCTCCGCCGCAGAAATTCGTGTTCGTCGGAAGCGGCGTTCCCGACAGCGCGAACTTCTGATGGATGCCAGTGCCGGGATGGTACTGCCAGAGGAAGGCCTTGGTGGGATCGTTCAGTTCGTGATCGAAGGATGTCATGAAGAGGCCGCTGGCCGGATCGAAGCCAAAGGTCGGATTGTCGATGGCCATCATGAGCGACGTGCCGTTGACGATCGGGTCCTGGATGGTCACCGAGCGATGTCTCCAGAGCATGCCCAGACAGCGTACGGCGCCGGACTTGGGGCCAGTGCCGCAGACACCGCCGGAGGCGCCGCAGTCCTCCAGCGCCGCAAACACGCCACCGCGACACTCTTCGAGAATGTCCTGCGAGCAACGCTTTTCTCCCTCGTTGCACGCGGGCGCGACGCAAGCCGGCTGCGCCCCGACCGGCGCCTGGCAGGTCTTGCCGCTCGCCGCGCAGTCTTCCTGCATGGCGAACGCCCCGCCGCTGCACACCTCGAGCACATCCGCCCGGCAGCGCAGCTCCCCCTCGTTGCACCCGGGCGCGACGCAGGCCGGCTGCGCTCCAACCGGCGCCTGGCAGGTCTTGCCGCTCGCCGCGCAGTCTTCCCGCATGGCGAACGCCCCACCGCTGCACACCTCGAGCACATCCGCCCGGCAGCGCAATTCCCCCTCGTTGCACCCGGGCGCGACGCAGGCCGGCTGCGCCCCGACCGGCGCCTGGCAGGTCTTGCCGCTCGCCGCGCAGTCTTCCTGCACAACGAACGCCCCGCCGCTGCACGCCTCGAGCACATCTGCCCGGCAGCGTAGCTCTCCCTCGTTGCACGCGGGCGCGACGCAAGCCGGCTGCGCTCCGACCGGCGCCTGGCAGGTCTTGCCGCTCGCCGCGCAGTCTTCCTGCACAACAAACGCCCCGCCGCTGCACGCCTCGAGCACATCTGCCCGGCAGCGCAGCTCCCCCTCCCGGCACTCGGTCGAGCTGCCGCCTCCGCAGCCGGCGAGGAGAACAGCCAGGATCCCTGCAGTCAACGTGGACTTTTTCATGACAACTTCCTTTCCTTCGGCTTCTTCAGCAACGGGGGCCAGGTTCATTTGCCGCCGGCGTGCCCGCAAAGAGCCGTCTTCTGCGGACGAGCAGGCGGGCGGCGCCCATGGCCCGCGCCAGCGATGGGAAAGCGGCGACGCCGGCGTCGGTGAAGCGCTTGCACAAGTCCTGGGTCTTCTGCCCGAACATGGCCAGAACGAGGATGGGCTTGCGGGAATGGCGCGAAAGCTCAGCAACCTGCGCCACCAGGTCGGGAGTCATGCCCGGCGGCGCCAGAAACGCGGCGCACATCACCAGATCCACGCCGGAATCGTCCACCAGGATGCGCAGCGCATCGATCATCATGGCGGAGGTGGCGCTGGCGGTCAGATCCACGGGGTTGTTGACGGCGGCATAGGGAAAGCTCGCTTCCCGCAACCGCGCCCGGCATTCTTGCGAGAGCCGCGCCAGGCACAGCTCACCTCCGCTCGATTCGACGGCGTCCGCGGCCAGCACGCCGTATCCTCCGGCGGGCGTGAGAAACGCCAGGCGGGGACCGTCGGGCACGGGACACAGGGCCAGGGCCTTGGCGCCGTCGAGAAGGGCCTCGTCTCCCGCGACCGAAAGGATTTTGGCCTGGCGGAAGGCTCCCTCGGCCACCAGCGGCGATCCCGCGAGCGCGCCCGTATGGGACGCCACCGCCTCGGCTCCGGCTTCGGTGGCGCCGGCCTTGAGGATGAGCACCGGCTTTTTTCGGGCCACCTCTCCGGCCACGTCGAGGAACCGGCGCCCATCGCGAAACGACTCCAGATAGAGGGCCACGCCCCGGCAACCGGGGTCGTTGCCGAAGTAGCTCACGAAATCGCACTCGTCGAGATCCGCCTTGTTGCCGAGCGACACGAAGGCCCGCAGACCATAGCCGGTCACCGCCGCGGTTCCCAGGGCCTCGACGCCGACCGAACCGCTTTGAGAAATGAAAGCCACGCAGCCGCGGGTGGCGATGAGCTCGTGCTCGTGCTGGACAAACAACGTATCCACGCCGCCTCGTCCCGGAACCCAGAGCCCGACGGTGTTCGGCCCCAACAGGCGGCCGCCGGCCTGGCGCACCGCCTGTACCAGCGCTCGCTCGCGATAGCGACCCTGTTCGCCGGTTTCGGAAAAGCCTCCGGCCACCGGAATCAGGAAAGGAATCTTTCGGCGCGCGGCCCGCAGGCAGGCATCCTCGGCCGACTCGGCGGACAGGGCCACCACCGCCAGATCGACATCGCCGGGCAGATCCTCGATGCGCTCGACCACCGGGACGCCCAGAACGGTCTTTTCCCGAGGGTGGACCACCGCCAGCGGACGGCCGCCGCGCAGCAGCGAGCGCACCACCTCGGTGCCCACCTGGCCGGGACGTCCGGATGCGCCGATGACCGCGACTCGGCGAGGCTCAAACAAACGCTCGAGCATCGGAGTTCCCGGGCTGGGCGAGGCGGCGGCGGTACTCGCCGTAGCGGACCAGCGCCCCCATGGCGGCCACGGCGCGTTCCGGGGTGTCGAAGACGGGAATGAGCGAGTCTTGCAGGGTTCGCACCACGTTGTCGCGCCGGTCGTAGAAGCAGCTCATCACAATCGGTTTCTGAAACTGCTCCGGCATCCGGCACAGCGGCTCCACCGCCAGCCGGGCGAACTCCGACATCTGGTCCAGCGGCAGCGAGAAAAGGTCGCCCGCGATCCGAGAGATGTCGGAAAAGAACGTCGACCCCTGCAAGCCGTGCATCAGAAGCCCGTCCACGGTGTCCTGGCCGAGCAGGAGCGGGGGAAGTTTTTCCTGGAGGAGCTTGATGTCCAGACTGAAGGTGAGGTCGATGGGATTGGAGGCGGACGCGGTGGCAGGGAGCATCTCGCGGATGCGGGCTTCCAGATCGCTCGAAAAGCGCGACAGCGTCATTCCGTGGCGGTAGACGGCATCAGCCATGGAGGTGGCCGGCCCGCCGGAGTGGGTCAGGATGACCATGCGGTTTCCGCGCGGGACCGCCTGGGTGGCCAGCGCCCAGCCGAAAGTGTAGAGGTCGGCCACTGTGGACACGCGCTGAATCCCGGCCTGGGCGAACAAGCCGTTGTAGATCTCGTCGGGCCCCCCCATGGCTCCGGTGTGGCTCCGGCCGCTCCGGGCTCCGCCTTCGGTTCCTCCGACGTAGAGGGCCACCACGGGTTTTCGCGCGGTGCAGCGTCGCGCGGCAGAGAGAAATTTCCGCCCGTCCGGGATTCCCTCGATGTACAGCGCCACGGCGCGGGTGTCCGGGTCGTCGGCGAAGAAGTCCAGGCAGTCGGCCAGATCGATGGACACGGAGTTGCCCACCGAGATGGCCTTGGAAAGTCCGATGCCCCAGCGGGAAAGCAGGTCCAGCACCTGGGTCACATAGGTTCCGCTCTGGGAGGCGAGCCCGAGGGGGCCCGGGGCGTGAAGGTATGGGAAGAAGGTGGTGTTGAGCCCGCTTGCGGTATTGAGCACGCCGATGCAGTTCGGGCCCACGAAACGGATGCCATGACGGCGGGAAAGCTCTCGCAGCCGCTCCTCCCGCTGGCGGCCTTCCTCGCCGCCCTCGCGAAACCCCGCGCTGGTGATGACCAGATGCCGGATTCCGCGGGCGGCGGCGTCCTCGACCACCGGAAGAACGGCGTCGGTGGGCACTACCAGCACCGCGAGATCGACCGGATCCGGAAGAGCCCGCAGAGTCGGATAGGCCTTCTCTCCCAGCACTCGATCCAGCCGGGGGTGGACCGGGATCACCGGCCCCTTGAAGTTTCCCCGCAGGGTATTGAGCATCTGGATGGTGCCCATGGTGGTGGGCTTGTTGGAAGCCCCCACGAAGGCGACCGAGCGGGCGTTGAAAATGGCGTGGAGAGGGTTGGCCTCTCTCGATTGGGTCATTTTTCTACCCGAGCCAGGAGTCTCTCGATCAGGTTCTGGGAATAACGGGTGAGATGGGTGAAAACCACACCCATGCCGGGCGTATCCTTGCCTCCAGGGGGAACCACACGGACCACCTTGCCCACGCCCTCGATGCATTCGAGCTCGTCCATGATGACCGAGAACTTCAAATTGACCATGGTGCCCACCGGCAAGGGGTCATCGCTCTTGATGAAAACACCGCTCTTGGAGATGTTCTGGACATACTCCACGATGAACTGGTCGACAGATCTGAACTCGTGGTTGACCGTGACTCTCGACTCTTTCCGCTGCCCGCCAAACTGACGCTCGTCCAAGCTGGTCTCCCTTTTTCTGCCCTCTGTAGGGCACGGGCGCTTTCTTACACGAAGCCCCCCCCCGCGGTCAAGGTAGACATGGTAACTGCCGCAACATATTGTTTTACAAAAGAAAAAACTGGGGACAGGCCCGGGGGTTTCGGCCCGGGGCTTTCGGGTGTTTGAATCTGACTATCCAGTGGACAGCCTACTTTTTTTTCGATTGCAGACCCAGGCTCAACAGCCCGGCAGGCCGGAGGGAAATATCAAGAAGGTTCTATCCTCGGCTTTACATCAGGTTTGCAAGATAGACGGATTCGAATTCTTCGGGCAGGCCGAGAAGCTGGTTCTCGGAGGCGGCATCCCAAGGAAATTCCCTTTCGGGCTGTTTGGGCTCTGATGCCATTCTCATCAGGCTCAGAGAGAGAGCCGCTATCTGTCCATCGCTGTAACCGTTGGCTTTCAATTCGGAAAAAACGGATCTCACCATCGAGGGCGATACGGTCGAGTTTGCTATTGCCGAATTTGTCGGGTTCATCGCAACCTCCTTTCGCTCCGAGCGCTAACAAGCAAATAACAGGCCAAAACCCCGCTGGGCCTGTCCCCATTGTTTATCTTTGTTTTTCGGCCAGATACAAACAACAAACGACGCGCCGTGGCGCGAAAATCGCTTCGCGCCATTACAAAAAACTGCAAAAAATATTTCCCGACTGGAAAATCAACTCAACGGCAGCGGGATGACTGGATTTGCCGCCCTGGACCTGAAGCCCTCCCCAAGGACCTCGAAGACATCCGTGATGATAATGAAGGCGTGAGGATCGTGTTCCTTGACAATCTCGCGAACCTGCGCGACTTCCCGCTTCGACATTACAGAAAAAACCACTTTGCGCTCCTGGCCGGTGTACGCCCCGGTGGCATGAAGCAACGTGGCGCCTCGGTTGAGCTTTTTCACGATCGTCCTGGTGATGTCCTCGGCCGCCTCCGAAACGATGAACATCGCGCGCGTGTAGCTCACTCCTTCCAGCACCAGGTCGATGGCACGTGTCTGAAGGTAGATGTTAAGAAACGCATAGAGCGCCAGCTCGACCTTGCCGAAGGCAAGCCCTGCCGAAATTACGATGAGCGCATCGGCGATGAGAATGGCGGTTCCGGTCGACAGATTGGTCATACGGTTGACGATCTGTCCCACGATATCCGTCCCGCCGGTCGAGCCCCCGCCCCGAAAAACCAGCCCGATCCCCGCTCCCAGCATCAGCCCGCCAAAGATGCTCGCCATGATGACATCTTGCGTGAGCGCCTCCACGGGCACGACGTAAGTGAAGAAGTCGATCATCAGCGAAGACAGAAGAAGACCGATGAGGGACTTCACCCCGTACGTGGCTCCGAACATCTTCATCCCCGCCGCGAAAAGCGGCACATTGAGAACGATCGTGGCGATTCCGATCGGCGTACCCCAAAAATGATTGAGAATCATTGCGATGCCGCTCACACCGCCGGGAATCACCTGGTGCGGAATGAGAAACCAACAGTACGCCAGACCCGCCACCGTCGAACCGATTGCCATCAAGATAAAGTGCTGGACATGGAGGAAGATCTTTCTCGACATGGTCGAAGACCTCCTTGCGAACATCGGAGCCGTTGCTCTCACCCAATCCGCGCGGCCGGCAACCTCTCCTTGGGCCTAGAACCAGCGCACACCCAGGCAGACCAGCGGAACGCCGACGGCGAGAACGACCAGAGTCGATACCAGCCCGAATTTCAGATACTCGTAAAAACCCAGGGTGTAGTGGTCCTTGGCGCGTTCGGCCACGATGATGTTGGCCACCGAGCCGACCAGCGTTAGGTTGCCCGCGATCGTGGTGGTGAAGGCCAACAGCACCCAGCCGAGCGACGGATTGCCGAGCTCGGCCAGGTGGGGTCCGGTGAGCAGCACCATCGGGACATTCGAGACGACATTCGAGCCGACCGTCATCAAGCCGGAAAACATCGCCAATCCGTAATTCGTGTCGAGGTCCAGCATTTCCCGAGATGATTGCCAGACGTACTCCACGAGCCCCGTCTTCCGCAGGGCCGCCACCACCACGAACAGGCCGCAGAAGAACACCAGAAGCGTCCAGTCGACTCGGGCAAACGCTTCGCGCGGCTCGCGCTGATCGACGAGAATCAGCACCAGCACTCCGGCCAGTGCGGTATAGCCGAGGTGGAATCCCCCAAAGAACCCCGCCACGATGCCCAGGCTCACCAGCCCGACCAGCAGAAGACGCCGTCGATCGAGGCTCACGGGGTACAGAGCGGCCGGGTCCAGTCCCCTGGGCAGGTGTTTTCGGTAGTAGAGGAACAACAACAAGAGATTCGCCGCCAGGCCGACCACCACCGCCGGGAGAGATCGCAAAAGAAAAGTCGCGAAAGAGTACTGGCTCAGGCTTCCGATGATCATGTTCTGCGGGTTGCCGACCAGGGTGGCTGCCGAGCCGATGTTGCTGGATGTGGCAATGGCGATGAGAAAAGGCCCGAGCGGGAGCCCGCCACGGCGACAGGTCACGATGATGAGCGGCGTCAGGAACAGGCAAACCGCGTCGTTGACCAGGAAGGCCGACAAGACCGCGGCGCAGACTCCGGTCGCCGCCAGGATTCTCGCGGGTGAGCGTCCCAGCCGGAGAAGCAGCGAGGCGGAAGCCTCGAAAAATCCCGCCCGATCCAGATAGACGGTGAGCAGCATCATGGCGAACAAGAGAACGATGGTGTTGTGATCCACCGCCTGGAAGGTCTCCTCCGGCGTGATGGCGCCAATGACCACCATGGCCACCGCGCCGAGCAACGCCCCCGCCGGCCGGCCGATCGGGATGAAGCGCAACTGCCTTGCCGCGATGAGCAAGTAGGTGAGCGCAAAGACAACAAGGACCAGGATGGTCTTGGCGGGCATGGCGGCAGCTTGTAGACCCGGCGGCCTGAAGAGTCAAGGTTGCCCGAGACGGAAGGCTCGGATACAGTTGGCCAGGCTCTTTTCGGGAGGCGGTTTTGGCACCCATCATCTACAACCTGTTCCCGCGGCTGGCCGGATCGGTCGACCGCTGGCTCGAACATACTCGACGAGCCCGCGATCTCGGCTTCGACTGGATCTATCTCAACCCTTTCACCCGCCCGGGATTCTCCGGCAGCCTGTACGCGGTCCAGGAGCATCGAAAGGTATGCGCAGACTTCTTGCCTCGCAAGTCATCGAAGGACGGTATCTCGGAGATCCGGCGCTTCCTGGACGGCGTGCGGAAACTCGGCCTGAAACCGGCCATGGACCTGGTGATCATCGATAAAGCGACCGGCCCTGTCAAGTACAAACCAGCATCGAAGCCTCCAATAGTGGTACCGCGACCGTGACGAGAGCGAAATCTTCCTCAGCCATCGATACGTGCTCTTGGTCGGGTCCTGTT
>Ga0209381_1003180_pt1 | contig 17866 bp, 22 predicted proteins | sample DewCreD2012metaG_FD_184111 | JGI IMG/M metagenome (GOLD analysis project Ga0209381, IMG submission 184111) | Hot spring sediment bacterial and archeal communities from British Columbia, Canada, to study Microbial Dark Matter (Phase II) - Dewar... ...
GAAGCAAGATCTTGAGGATTAAGGAGAAAAGCGTAAAGAAAATGATCCAAATCAACTAAAAAAGTGCCAATAAAGCCACCCAACCAGAAAGGAAAAGATGAAAAAGAAAAGAGATTCCTTCTAATCGCAAGGAAAATAAAAAATGCTAGAAAGAAAAGATAATGTGTTAAAACCTCTCGCTTCATTGTTCTAATTCATAATACACAATTTAAAAGATAAATTAAACATCGTATCTGACAGAAAAATCATCAAAAGATTCAAGCGCATGACTCCATTTAGAATTGACTTTAGAAACTTTTGCTAAAGGTGGCCCTAATTTTACCAACTCAAGCAGCTCTTGAAGAGAATCTTTTTCCCCTTGTGCAACTATTTTTACTCTTCCATCGGGAAGATTTGTCACCCAACCAACAAGATTCAGTTCTCTTGCCTTTTTGGCGGTGAAGGCTCTAAAAGATACACCTTGAACCCTGCCTGAAACTAAAATTTCAAGTCTTTCCATAAGCATTTTTTAAGATTAACCCGACCATCACTAGTGAAGGTAATTCCTTCTTCTTTCAACTTCCGTCTTTGAGCCTCAATTCCCCCGAAAGCAAATTTTGAAGACAAACTGCCGTCCTTAAAGACTATCCTATGACAAGGGATTTTTTTATTATCTTTATTCTTATGCAAAGCAAAACCGACAAGCCTTGGTGAAACTTCAAGCCCCATATTTTTTTTCAAGAAATTAGCAACAAGGCCGTAAGTTATCACCCTGCCCTTTGGAACTTTAGCCACCAAAGAATATATCGCTACAAAAACACCTCTTCTTGAATTCATGTATCTATACCCTTTAAAGACCAGGCCTTTAAAGGTTAGTATCTAAGCTTTGCTCAACTCCTCTTGTGTGTAAGCTTCGCTCGCTTTTTAAGCTCGCTCAGCTTCCACATAAGAGATTCTCGGCCTACAGCCTGCGCTCCTCTTGAGTGTTTGCTTTCGCAGCTTTCAGCTGCGAAAGCTTCCACATAAACAACTTGGGCTTGGATTTGACATTATAAGCATCTTTGACAAAATTACGCGCCTCTTCAAGCAAGCCCCTTGGCATTTCTTTTGCAAGCTTGATGTATAAAGACTTATTTTTCAAATCCCCAAGCTCACTTGCTAAATCATAACCATATTTCTGAAACTCATAAGAAATATATTTATCTTCATCAGGCTTGAAATCCTTAAGAATATCTCCAATTTTCAAGAAACTCTTTTGAAGAGGAGCATTCTTTCGTCTTGCCATAATTAAATCAACTCTTTTGACATATCTTTCACAACATTTTCAACAACCATCCTTTCATTATCCAAGAAATCCTGCAAAACATACTTCTCACCGCTAGTTCTTTCAACACCCCTGTTTTCAACTCCAATCCTAATATGCCAAAAATCACTGGTTTTAAGTTTGTCAATAACAGATAAGATGCCATTATGAGTCTTTGGAGGTTTGCCGAAGACAATTTTATATTCTCCAAGCTTAATATCTAAATCATCATAGGCCACAAAAAGATAATCAAGATCCACCCGGTAAAAATTGACAAGCTTTAATACTGCTCTTCCTGAATCATTCATAAAAGTCAGAGGCTTGGCAAGAATGATCTCATCTGACTTTAGAACCAAACTTTCAACCTGCTTGTTTTTTTCAAAAGACACTCCTAAAAAAGAAGCAAGATAATCAACTAAAATAAAACCAGCATTATGACGGTTGTCCTTATACTTTTCTTCAGGATTCCCTAATCCAACAATAAGCTTCATAAGCATATTTTACCGCAAGGTAGTCTTAAATACTAATTGGATAGTATAATTTGTTAATGTCAAAACACCTAGAGTATAAAGGCATTAAAATCAAAAAAATCCCAAGGCTTCTTCGGTCTTTATTTGACCCTCGGAAAACAAATGCAATGGCGTACGGCTCACAAATATACGTTTCAGAAAAAGTCTACAATAGCCTAAAAACGAAAAACCCAGAACCTCTCCACATTGCTGTACTAGAACACGAAATAACGCACTTGAAACGCAAAAAGCAAATAGGCAAGTTGAGATATAGTTTAAAATTCTGGTTGTCAAGAAAATTTCGTCTTCAAGAGGAGCTTATGGCTGACAGAGCAATGATGCTTTACCTTAAAAAAAGAAATTCATCCTTTCCAATCGAAAAAAGGGCAAGGAAACTATCATCAAGATTGTACTTATGGATGATTTCTTATAGAGAAGCGAAAAAGAAACTTACCAAAATGTGGAAGACTTCCAAGATACCCCAAACCTCTTGAGCATTATTCTGAAGAAAGAGAGATGCTACATAAATTATCAACTCGTCCAAAAACTCTGGTATAATAGCAACCAAATGTCAGTGGAGATTAGGAGGCCTTCCCTAGAAAGCCTAAGAAGGCAAGTGGAGATCAACAGCACTCACATTAATGAGCACGTTGTTGCTTTCAGTTCCGTTTTTGCAAGATTGGTATCAACGGATACTCTTGATGAGATAATTAAACAACGGCCGACGCTAACACCTCTACATTTCGGTTTGCTAGCACAAGCCTCTTGTCAATACATTTATCTACAACACGAGGACGAATTTCGTGACTTACGCAGTTAGAATGAAATACTGCCGGTAATATTGGCAAAACACAAGCAAGAGATGGTCAATCTTATTACCAACCGAAATATCTCAATTACCAACCCCAGAAGATATGCCGTTTTAGAAATTATTACCAATCTTATCTTCAAAGGTCAGCCAGTAACAATACTCGATATTGGTTCAGGTTTTGTTCCTTTGGGGATAGGTGTGTTGCTTAGAAAAGAAGCTGTGCCTCAACTAAAATTTGCTGACACCCCAACCGGAGAATTCTTGAGCGAATATGTTTTGCACAATAAAAATATTCAAAAAATTATTGCTACTGATATCCAATCCCCTGACGCTTCTTGGACCGCCGCGTGTAGCTGGTTAAGCCTTGCTGAATTGGTAGAATGGGACGCCCGTTTACATCTGTTGGAAGAAGCGAGTAGAACTTCCACTCAAACTGTTGAATTCTGGCAAATTGACATAACTGGTGATAACATTAGTTTTGTAGAAAATTTCGGAAGAAGGATTGATCTAGCTATGATGAGTAATCTTCGCTATCAATTACAACCCCACCAAGAACAACAAGCTTTTAACAACATTTCAAAGATCCTAAAAACCGGTGGTTGGTTAGTATCGCTTGAGTACATGCCACAAGGAAGCCGGCGTAGGCCATTTACTTTTGGTGCATACCTTTACCAACAAAAAGAAGATAGTCTCCAAAGAACACCATATTTACTATTAAGACTGAGTAATGCTGATTGTGAAGAAATTCTATTAGGAGCAGATTTCTTAGCAGTTAAAAATAAATTAACGATAAATGCTAATTGAGAAAAAGCTGCCGGAAGTTGTCCTCCAAAAAATTCGTTCTTACTATGAACTCAATATTGATGGATTTGCAATCCGCTGTCCTTATTTTATTAATAAAAATAGGTTTAATTTATTGAAAAACGTCAGCTATTTAGGAAAAGGAGACCCTCAAGAGATTATTAAAATGACAAAGAAATTAATTGAAAAAGACAAGGTATTTTTGAAAGGGAAATCCCCAACTTTGATCAGAAACTATATGAAAGAAAATAATCTAGGAATAGATTGTTCTGGCTTTGTTATGAGAATTCTTGACTGCTGGTGTCAAGAAAAATATGGGAGGCCGTTATCACTAAAGGTTAATATTAAACTACCATTCACTAAGAAAATTAGATATCTCCTAAGATTTTTCGAAAACACATCTGTTAAAACCATTCTTAATCATTTCGATGGAAATATTGTTATAGAGAGATCGGGGGATATCAAACCAGGAGACTTGATACATCTGGGGCAGATCCATATCTTGGTAGTCTCTGAAATAATTCAAGATAGTAAAAGTGGCCAGATAGAAGAAATCACTTACTTTCATTCTTCATCTCAATTCGACGGCGTGCATAAGGGAAAAATCAAAATTAAAAATCCCGCTGATAAACTCGGGAAGCAATTTTGGGAAGAAGGGTCAGAAAAATATAATTGGACTTTTCAACAATTTATGAGATACCCTGATAGTGGAGTTATAAGATTAAAAATATTTGATAACGATGGTGGCAGTAAATAGATTCAAAACCTTTTCACCTCTGATGCACGAGTAAAAGAGCTAGTTCTACCCACTACTATGATGAAAGATGGCCAAGATATCCAAAGTTCCACTCTGTCCTTTAGGCCCGAAAAGCCTATTTGATTATTTGATTATTATATTGAAGAATGGGGAATACCACACTGGCCATTGACAATCATTGATTCTCTCTTACAAAGGGGACAAAGTGGAAAATACCAAACTTTTCTTTCCTAAACTCACCTGACCTAAGTTTAGTGAGTCTCACCATCTTTTTATCCTCCCCTTCACCAAGAGGAACGACTAACCTCCCCCCTACTTTTAATTGATCTTTTAAAGGCTGGGGAATCTTGTTTTCAAGGCCTGCTGTTATCAAAATTGAATCAAAAGGAGCTGCTTCTTCCCAACCAAATTCGCCATTACCCTTTTTAATAAAAATATTTTTATAGCCAAGTTTCTTTATTCTTTTTTTCGCTTCTTTTGCCAAAGCGCCTATAATTTCAATTGAATAAACTTCTTTGAAAAGCTTGGAAAGAATCGCTGCCTGATAACCGCTACCTGTTCCCACTTCAAGAACCTTATTGCGAGATTTAGATCTTCCACCCAAGGCAAGATGAGTCATAAAAGCTACAGTATAAGGCTGCGAGATTGTTTGTCCATGTCCAATAGGCAAGGCTGAATCACTGTAGGCAAGATGGCGATAAGAAGGCAAAACAAATTCCTCACGGGGAACTTTAAGCATCGCTTTAAAGACCAAGGTAGAACCAAGGCCATAATAACCCCTTATTTCCTCAATCATTTGCTTGGCCTCTTTCATCTTTAAACCATTCTCTCAACAAATTTGCCAATATAAGGCACTTGCCATTTTTCCCCTTGATAAGCTTTATAGATCAACATCAGCCAGAGAACAAAGCCGCCAATCATCAAAACTCCGCTCAAAAGCGGCCCTACCCAAGCCAAGAATACAGTCAGCCCTAAAAATACGCTGATTACCCCCAAAATCCAAGAAAGAACAAAAAAGGCCAAAGAAACAGCAATTGATTGCATTGCATGAAAGCGAACAAAAGGATCTTTCTCAATAATCAAAAAGATAATTCCCGTTACAAATCCCAAAACATAAGAAAGAGCTGCTGAAGTTTCTTTTTTAAGCCCTGTGCCTGTTTTTTCTTTTGCTTCTGCCAAAATACTCACCCCCTTTCTCTAATCTTCCCAGAAAAAGAAAGTTTAGTCAACACAAATTCCTAAGCAAATTCAATAATTAAGAAGATAATGTAGAAAGAAAGTAAAACTACCGCCTCCCAACGTTCAAGACGATTTTTACTCTTAAGAAAGTAGCGAAAAGCAACAAAAATAATGGCAAAAGAAAAAAGAGGGACAAAATAATGAATTACCGACTCAACAACAATAGGAGAAATCAAAGCGGCAACTCCAATAATCAAAGTCCAATTGGCAATAAGCGAACCTAATATGTTCCCCAAAAACATAGATGGCTCGTGATCCTTTATTGACCTGATAGAAAAAGCAAGCTCAGGCAAGGTGGTCCCAATCGCGATAAAAACAAGACCAATATCAAAGACTGAGAAATCAAGAAAAGAGGTCAAATTAACAGCCGATTTAACAATCATCTCTGCTGAAAAAAGGAGAACACCAAGTGAAATAAAAAGCTTAACCAATTCCTCAGTCAACTTAAAATCGATATTATTTACAAACTCAAAATGTGGTTTGAAAAGGTGCCTGCCAAAAGACTGATGCTCTTCCTTACTCTCCCCTTCTGAAAGAAAAAGAGTAATGTAAACAGCATAAGCTGAAATTAAAATCAAGCCGTCAACTCTTGAAATCACCCCATCAAGCATAAGTAATATCAAAAGAAAAGCGGCAATAAAGACAGACTTCACTTCCCTGGTAAAATTAGGGGCTCTTAAATTAACTCCGCCCAAAATAACTCCTGAAAGGCCAACTACCAAAGAAACATTGGCTATATTTGCTCCCAAGACATTACCCAAAGAAAGGGAGGGGCGACCTTCAAGAGAAGAAGTAATAGCGACCACAATTTCAGGCAAGCAGGTGCCAAGAGCAACCACAATAGCTGAAATGAAAAATATGTCAACTTTAAGTTTAAAACTGATTTTCTTCAAAGAATGAACTGCAAAATCAGCAGCCTTAATAAGAATAAGTGAAAATAAAACAAGAGAAAAAAACCAAATAACACTAAACATAAGACAATGATATACTGAAAAGCTATTTGAGGTCAAACCTTCTAATTCAATGAGGAGAGGTTCTTAATTTCATAAACATTGGTAGCAGAAAAAGCGTCTTTATCTTCTCTTAGTCTTACCAAACGAGGAAATCTCAATGCGTAGCCTGAAGAATGAATCGGGCTTTTGGTTACCTCATCTGCTGCAATTTCAACCACTAAAGAAGGTCTAACCCAAAAATCAGGAACCAGTGTTTTATCAACTTCTTCATATTCTTTCGGCCTTTCTTTAACTTCAAGGCCTTTCAATTTTTCTTTGAGCAGATAAAACTCATCGTCAGTTAAACCTGTCCCTAATTTTGTTAAAGACTTGATTTTGTCCTTGTCAACAATCCCCACCAAAAAGCCGCCAACTCCAAACTTGGTCCTTTTACCCTTGCCAAGATAATAACCCATAATCACTCCATCTACAGTATCTGCCAACTTGCCTTCGCTTTTCTCATCCTCTTTCATTTTCACCCATCGCCAACCGGTTCTTCCGGGAACATAATGACTATCTATTTTTTTGAGCATTATTCCCTCAAAACCTTTCTTAGTATTCTCTTTAAACAATCTTGCTATCTCATCAGGGCTATCGGTTTCCTGATAATCAACAACTTTCACTACTTCGCTATCAAAAACCACCTTCTTGAGTCTTTCTTTTCTTTTGTCAAAAGCAAGATTCATCAAGTTTTCATTGCCATCAAGAAAAATATCAAAGACAAAAAACTTAATAGGGACAGAGGAGCTGTAGATTTCTATCTCGTGCTTTCTTCTCCTTGTCATTGTTGTCTGAAAATCTGCCAGTTTTTTCCTTTTTTCATCTACCCCAACTGCCTCGCTATCCAAAATCACCGCTTGGGATTTAATAGAATCTCCAATTTTTTTAAGCTCAGGAAACATCCAAGAAACTTCATTTAAATTACGAGTATAGGCTTTAACAAAACCATTTTTCCCTTTTAGAAGATGAATTTGAACCCGCAAACCGTCAATTTTAGGTTCAACCGCTACTTTCTTCATTTTCTCAATCATCTCACGCGTGTCCTTAAGCCTTTGGGCAAGCATTGGTAAAACAGGGACCCCGACTTTGGGAGAGATAGATTCCGAAGCCTTTTTAACACCCAGCTTTTTAACTTGAAGCGAAAGAATCCCAACATCAGGTAAAACCGAATAAGCTTTCTCAAGAAGTGGCTTTAAAGATTTGTCATTTGCCTCAAACCAAGACAAAGCGTCAAGAATAGTTTTATCAGAAAAACCAAGCCTTAATTTTCCCAAAACTATTCTGATAACAAACTTAGCAGAATCGCCCCCCAAAGATAACAGAATTTCAGATAATTTATTAATTTTTCTTTCTTGGCTTCCTTCCCCTTCGTCACGAGCCAAGTCAACTAAAAGCTGATATACTTTTTCAACAGATAAATCGCCTTTTATTCCTTTCTTCCCTGAAAGAAATAAAGCTACATCTCCCAAATCTCCTTTTTCCTTAAATAAAGATACGACATCCTCTTTTTGAGTATCATAGGCAATGGCAATTGCTTCTATCACCATCTTCTCTGCTAGATTAAAAACCAAGCCTTCGTATTTTGGACGCAAGGAGCCTAAGACAAGATAGCAAATCTTATCAATCTCAGAAGATTCGGCCTTCTTAATTAAATCGGCCAGTATTTTTGTTATCTCTATCCTTGAAGAAGTCTTCTCAAGTTTTTCAAGATATAAAGAAAACTCAGAAAATCTCATCAATATATTATACTAAATCTGGGTAAAACAGATAAGGGGAAAACAGATTATAGAATAAAATTACAAATCACAAATTCCAAATCACAAATTCCAAATGACAAGATTCAAATTCTAAATTCTAATTTCTAAATCCTAAACAATTCTACAATTATCCAGTTTCTCAAATTCCAAACAAATAAATTCCAACTTTGAACTTTTAATTTTGAACTTTTAACTATTTATATTTTTGCTTTCTACTTACTACATTCTACTTTCTACTTGAATTCCTTTTACCTTTTACCCCTTGCCTTTTACCTACTAGGTTAGAACAAAGAACAGAGAACAAAGGGAAAAAATCTGAACTTAGTATTATGAATTATGTATTATGGGGACGATGCATTTTTATGCATAATACATAATACATAATACAAAATACTAAATACAATCTTCCGACCAGCTTCGAACAACCTCGCTTTAAGCGAGGACTAACTCCGCCGCAGGCGGAGACTAGCTCTGACCATCCATCAAGTTTTTGAGAGCATTGAAGAGAAGAAAAAGTAGGCAAAAACAACAACACCTATAAACAAAATGCCAAAAATAAGACTTAAATAACCACCCCTCTCACTGTTCATAACCTTATTTATTCCCTCGCCCACCAAAGTCAAACCAAACAATGTTGGTAAAACCAAAATCATATACAAAAACTGTGGATCGTGGGCTGACATTCAATTATTTTCCAGCAATCACATATCTTGACGCCTTTGTTGAACCCTCCTTTTTAATTATCCCCTTTTCTAACAAAACTCTTAAGTCTCTCAAAATAGTATCTTCTGATACCATCTTTAAGACGTTCCTTAGTTCTTTCATCCCAGCGCCTCCACGATCTGAAATATACTCAATTAACCTCATCTGGCGCTCTGTTAAAGCCACTTGTGTTCCCACCTTAAGTTTAAACCTCGTATCAAGCGAAATACGACGAACCTTTTCTTTTACTTTCTCAAGTTCAACCGCGACAACTCCCGTAAAATATTCAAGCCAAGATGTTAGATCTCGCTCTCTTACATCAACTGCTTGTTTATCAACTTCTGCTAGCGCTTGGTAATATGCTAAAGGATCGCTGTCAAAGTGCTCCTCAAAAGAGAAGAAACGCTTAATGTCGTAACCGCTTTTAATTAAAACCAAGGTGGAAAAAGCGCGAGCAGTCCTTCCATTTCCTTCAACAAAAGGGTGAACAGCAACCAAAAAATAATGAGTAATACCAGCCAAAAGGACAGGATGAATTTCCTTTGCAGGATCACTATTCAAAAACTCTATCAGCTTCCCAATTAAGTGCGGTACTTCTACAAAGGCAGGGGGCTTAAGAATTGCTTCTCCCGTCTCTTCATTTTTAACAACCACCTGCACCCTACGAAAAACCCCTCTTTCCTCATCTGCCACTATTTTGTCGGTCGTGAGTTTATGGATGTCAGTGAGCATCTCAATTTCATACCCGCCCTTTTTGAAAGCAAGCTCCTCCAAAAGTTCAACTACATTTCTGTAATTTATTACCTCTTGAATATCCCTGTGCTTGGCAACTATTGACTCCCCTTCCAAGACTTTCCTTGTTTGAAGAAGCGAAAGATCATTACCCTCAATATGAGTACCATGGTGGACTGTCCTCACTATCGCATCTGACTGAAACTGCTTCTCAAAAGAAGGAACTAAAGGAGCATTCTCAATTACCTCTTTTGCCGCTTCAATCTTGCCAATGTTAGTAAGGATCTTATTGGTAATTGTGTATTTAGGCTGGTACATAGTTTTATTATAACATTTTTTCTGCAAGAAATGCGGTAATAATTTTGCTAAAATAAAACTATGGCAAAAGACAAAATATACGAAAAAGAGGTTAAAAAACAGGAAGCAATTAAAAAAGCTATCCAAGAAGCACATGCTGTCAGAAGGCAATTTGTTAAAAAGACTCTGGATTTAGCAACTTCAGGTTTTGGTCTTGTTGCCGCCCTTGCCTGGAATGAAGTAATTAAAGAAACTGTAAATAATTACATAAAGCCCTTCTTCGGAAAAAGCTCCGGCTTAATATCACTTGTAATCTATGCGCTTCTTGTCACCCTTCTAGCAGTTGTAGTTACCTATCAGATAAGCAAATTAAACAAAAACAAATAGCGATCAGTTCTTAGAAGGACTAGGAGATGGGTTAACATTAACAGGTCTCCCATCTTCTTCTGAACCCCCCAACACACTAACCACCACAGTTGTTCCAGTTTCGTTAGCAATTTCTCTAGCTAATTCAACCGCTAAACTGTCAGGATCAACTCTTTGACCATCAGCCCCTATCGTAATCACAGTTCCTGGTCCGGGGTTTTCTTTACCCATAATAATATTATACCACTCAAAGACTAATTTTTTCTACTTTTTCCAATTCTTCCAGGTAATTCTCGTCTGCGGTTGTAATTATAGACTGACCAACCTTAACCAACGAAAAGCTGTTGTCTCCTTTCAAAAAATCAAAAACAATAAGTCTGTTCTTATGGTCAAGCTCAGAAAAAATATCATCAAGCAAAAAAACAGGTTTATCTTTTGTCTTTGTTTCAATAAAAGAATATTCAGCAATCTTAAGCCATAAAACCGCCATTCTCTGTTCACCTCGGCTACCAAAAAGAGCAATATCGCGTCCACCTTTTGATTTGCTTTTAAAAATAAAGTCGTCTCTATGCGGTCCCACCAAGGTGGTCGCCGCCATTACTTCCTCTTCAGCATATTGTTCAAGCCTTGCCTCGCTTATTGTGCTTTTGTCATACTCTATCTCAAAATCAGACAGAGGCTCTTCAAATTGAATGGTATTTACAAAACTAATAAATTCTTCCCGCGCCCGACTGATATAGTCTCCATTTTTGATCAAAAGCTTGTCCCAAAACAAAAGCTGGCTTCGTGACAACCCCTCTTCGCGAATCTTCAAAAGCAACCTATTTCTTTGCCTTAACCCTTTCTCATAAGAAAGAATTGACCTTCTATACTCCCTATCAACCTGCGACAAAACAGTATCTAAAAATTTGCGCCTTAGGTTTGGCGACTGGGTCACAAGATCCAAATCCTGTGGCGCAAAAAGAACAACCTTTAAAATTCCGGCAAAATCAATAAGGCGCCTTGAGATTTGATTAACCAAAAGTTTCTTCCTTGGCACTTTTTGAGGAAAAGAACTCTCAATATTTAATTCGCCTCGAGTCAAGATAACTTCAAGCCTAGTCTTTTCAGATTCTCCACTTGAAGACTTACTTTCCAAAAGCTTTTTATCATGAGCTTCTACCTTCAAAACTCCAATAACCCTTGCCATTTCGGAGGAATAGTTGATCATCTCCTCTTCAAGACGAGCTTTAAAGCTTTTGCCTGTTGAAAGCAGAAAAAGAGATTCAAGAATATTAGTTTTTCCCGAAGCATTAGGCCCAACAATAACATTAATAAGAGAGGAAAATTCAAGCTTCTTGTTTTTGAAATTTCGAAATTGGTCTAAAGACAGCTTTTCAATCATATACTTGCAAAAAAGATCTTCCTCTGCCTATCATAGCAGATATGGCAAAAAAAGAACCACTCATCTCAGTCATTGTGCCTGCCTACAACGAAGAAGATTATATCAAAGACTGTCTTGATTCACTTACAAGTCAAGATCTATCACCCGATTTGTTTGAAATAATAGTTGTTGATAATAATTCAAGCGACAAAACCAAGAAGATCATTCAAAAATTTCCGGTGAAATATGTCTTTGAGGCAAAAAGAGGAGTCGTCTTAGCAAGACAAAAAGGATTTGAAGCTTCAAAAGGAAAAATTATCGCTTCAGCCGATGCTGACACCATCTACCCTCGCAATTGGCTTTCTGAAATCAAAAACACATTTGAAAAAAATAAAGAAGCTATTGCTGTATGCGGTTGGGTTTATTTTAAAGACACTACTTCCTTTTTTAATTACTCCTTTGCCTTATCACAAGAAGCAAATGCGCTACTAAAAAGGATAGTCGGCAAATTCCCTTTGATTTTTGCTGCTAATTTTGCTTTCAAAAGAGAGGCTTTAGAAAAAATTGGCGGATATCCAAAACATATTCCAGAGCTAGGAGATCAGCAATATCTTCTTTATAACTTTTTCAAACTAGGCGAGGTTTTAATTAACAAAAGAATGTATTGCATAACAAGTTCAAGAAGACACAAAAAGGCAGTCAAAGATATCTTTGTCTATAACGGCTGGTACAGAATAATTGGCTTTTTCTTAAATTCAATTTTAGGAAAAGAGATAATCAGTCAAGCACCAGCAGTAAGAGAGAAAAGAAATCCGTAAAAATCATATTAAAAGAGGAAAAAAAGCTTCACATCTCAAAAATTTCATTTGAGGCTACAAAACGCATATACCAACCTTTTTCATAACCATTAACCTGAGAGGAATATTTATCCAAAGATTCCCTCTTCTTGGATATCTCAATATCTGCCAATTCAAAACTAAACCAACGATCATTAAAAAGCTTTTTTGGTGGGTAAAGAAAACCACGCGGAGGATAATCTCGATAATGAACCAGTGCTAAATATAAATCAAATTTGAGATCAAGTCTGTTTTTTAACATTTCAGCTATCTCAGAAGCAGCTTTGTGATCAGGATGGGTATCCATAGGATTAGTGGTAATTATCAAATTCGGCTTAAAGGAATTGCAAATCTCAATTAAATCAGCTTCAAGATTGTCTGCATAATACTCCTGTCCATCCTTGTAAGCCCAGCTGTAAGCAACATGATCAAGTTTAGTTGATCTTGAAACCACCGGTCCGCGTGGATCTCCTTTTTCTCTTGCTAAAACCTCCCTTAATCCCTGATCAGGAAATCCCAGGAAAAACAAATCACTTTCATTAAGACCTAAAACCTTAGTTGCAACCAAAGCTTCGTCATGCCGACGATTAGCCAAAGCGACAAAATCTCCAGGCGCAAGCCTTAGATTTCTATCAATTTTTATCACACTACCCACACTTGAATCACCCGGTGTCAAGTACACAATCTTAACCTGGCCGCCACTTTTAAGAACTCTTTGAATCAAGCCTCCCGCTATCAAGACTTCATCATCAGGATGAGGAGACAAAATCAAAAGACGAGTACTAGAACTTATTTCTGGAAATCGAGAGAGGCGACCATGTGACCACCACCAGCCTACTCCAAAACCGCTCAACCACCCTAAGGCTAAAAAAACAAAAATTGCCAAAAACCACTTTCGCCTTTTTTTGAAAAGTCCCTTTAACTTATGAAAAACTAAAATGATTTTCTTTTTTAAAATATTCATAATTTATTTCTGACAATGAGGGCAAAAATATGTTCCGCGGCCCGAAAGTTGAATCTTTTCAATTTCCGCACTACACCTTTTGCATTTCTTTCTATCTCGACCGTAAACAAGGGTAAAATCCTGATACTCCCCTTCAACACCCTCTGGCGTCACAAAAGTGTTCTCACTTGAGCCACCCCTTTTTATCCCTTCTTTAAGGACTTCTATCACACTTTTGAACAACTTTTCTACTTCTTTTGAGCTAAGAGAGTTAGAAGGCCTCCTGGGGTCAATTCCCGCAAGCCATAAAGCATCGTTGGCATAAATGTTGCCAACTCCTGCAATTTTATTTTGATCCATAAGAACAATTTTGATAGGTCGCGTTGTCTTTGACAAAATTTGAGCAAAAGAAGCCAAGGACAAGACTTCGCCGCTTTGATTTTCAAAGACAGGTGGCTCAGGTCCAAGGGCTTTTATAAATTTTTCCTCCCCCACTTTATCTGTTTCCTCTAACTTAATCCAGCCAAACTTTCTAATATCGTTGTAATAAAGCTTGCCGTTTCTATCAAGGTTGAAAATAACAAGAGTGTGAGGGCCGGGGATACCCCCTATTACCTTTTTAGAAAGAGGTGGCGGATTAGGAAGTTTTGGGCCACGATAAATAAGTTGACCTGTTAACTTCAGATGCGCTAGAAGAGAATAATTATTATCAAGATCAAGAACCAAAACCTTGCCAAAACGACGGAAGCTCAAAAATTTTGCCCCAATTACTTTCTTACTATCTCCAATAAAAGTCTTACTATTTCGAATTTCAACGCTTTCAATCCTGTGGCCTGAAAGAAAATCTGAAAGCTTGACTCGAACTGCTTCTACCTCAGGAAGTTCCGGCATAAGAGTATTATATAAAATTAACTTAAAAGTTAAAACTTGAGATTAGATTTTAGACTTTGGATTATAGGATGAAATTACAAATTCTAATTTCTAAATCCTAAATTCTAAACAATTCTACAATTATCCAATTTCTCAAATCATAAATTAACTCAAAACTTAAAACTCAAAAACCAAAAGTTAAAACTTGGGACTAGAACAAAGAGAGTAGAAAGTAGAACGTAGTAAGCAGTAAGCAAAAACGCAAAATTAAAGATTGTTTTCCCCTTTCTACCTTCTACTTACTACTTTCTACTAACTCCTGCCTAGCTTCGACTAATTCTCCGAACCATTTTCTTAATTTCCTCAACAAATCTCTCCTTTGAAAACCTTCTTGCATTTTTTTGAAGAATCGCCTTATTCCAATTTTTTCTTTCAATCTTCTTAATTGCTTCTTTTACTGTAGCCTCGTTCACTTCATCAATCAAAACCCCTGTCACATTATCAATAACTGATTCTTTAAATCCGCCGCCGTTAAAGGCAATAACTGGCGTTCCTGCAGCTTGTGCTTCAACCACTGTCATTCCAAAATCCTCATCACGCGCTAAAGCAACAAAAGCCTTCGATCTTGCATATAGCTCCCACAGCTTCTCATCTGAAACTCTCCCCAAAAATTCTATGTTTTTAGACTTACCACCTTTTACTTTTGATTCAATATCAGAAAAACCATGAGCCTCGCCTACTATCTTAAGTTTTTTGCCAAGCTTTTGAAAAATAGATATTGCCTCCTCTATCCCCTTTGCCCCCACTAGGCGGGAAGCAATCAGATAATAATCTTCCTTTTTTTTGAAAGAAGATGTGTAATCTATAATTTTTTCAACTTCAACAGGAGGATAGACCACAACCGATTTTTTTCTATAAAACTTTTCAATTCTTGAGGCTACATTTTTAGAATTGGCAATCCAGAAATCAACAACTTGGGCAGTTTTAAAATCATAAAGCCTGATAAAATGCCCTACAATTGAAGCATAAATTTTGACCGGCCAGTATTTGGTAAAACCAACTGATGTCTCATACCCATAAAGCCAGCGCGGAGGAGTATGACAATAAGCCATAACCTTTGTCCTTTTTCCAGTTTTAAACCCACGCGTGACATACCAACTGCAGGAAGTAATCACTAAATCATAAGAAGACAGATCAAAACTGCCCCAAATCAGAGGAATCAAAAAACGCAAAGGAGAATAAAGCTTGCCTAGTTTTAAAATAGGTGCAAGAAAGCTTTCTTTAATTTTTTTATCTCGAAACTCTCTTTCTGCCGTTGAATTTTTAACACAAAAAGCAGTATAAATCGGCGCATCAGGAAAAATCTCAGCCAAAACCTTTAAAACCCTCTCTGCCCCACCAGACTCTTTAATGTAGTCATGAACTAAAGCAACCTTAAATGAATTATGAATCATGTATTATGTATTATGCAATTTTGTAACACCTTTGATTAAACCATTTATTAACTTATGAACAACAGTTAATCTCTCATTAATGGCAGCCACATCCTCCCCGCTCAGATAACCAACTCCCTTGGCTATCAATACCTGACTTTGAAGCTCGGTAAGCGAACCTAAAGAAGTTGAATAAAACAAAATTTTCTCTCTTTTGCCTCTTCTACTAAACCCTTCAGCAATGTTGCTAGATATAGACACCGCAGATCTTCTCATCTGGCCAGTCAGAGCATAATTTTCCTTAGCAGGAAATTTATCAGTAAGTTTATAAACTAAAATTACAAGCTCATAAGCTTCTTTCCAGGCATTAAGATCAGAAAAAAGGTGTATCTTCCCCATAATTCATAATACTAAATACTAGATACTAAAATAGCTGCATTTGATTTTCAGTTACCATAGTCTTACCCAACTCTTTTACCCTTTTTGCCAAACTCTTAAAGCCAAATTCCTCAAACACGCTTAAGACTTTCTGGGAGTCAACCTGCCATTTTTTAAGATCACCAAAATCAACTTCAAGTGGAACATCTGTCCTAATTTTAGCCAAGCGGAAGGAAAGTTCCCCACTTTCTTTACCTTTAATCAAAATCTCTCTTGTTTTTGGTGGAAGTTTGTCAAGATTTCTATAGATTTCCTCAAAACCGCCAAACTCACGAATCAATTTAACAGCAGTCTTAGGACCAATACCCGAAACACCACTGTAATTATCCGAAGCATCACCCACTAAAGCTTTATAGTCAACAATCAAATGAGGCAAAACACCCATTTTCGCCTCAACTCCACTTTTATCTAAAAGAGTTGCTTCACTAATTCCTTTCACCAAAAGGTAAACTTTTATCTTATCACTAACAAGTTGTAAAATGTCCCTATCACCTGTGACAATAATCACTTCCTCTATTTCACCATTCCCTTCAGCCTTTTTAGCCAAAGTTCCAATCACATCATCAGCTTCAAATCCAGCTACCGAGAAAATTTTTATGCCAAAAGCAGAAATTACTTCTTTAGTAAGCTCAACTTGGCTGATCAATTCCTTATCAACTTCAGGCCTCTGTGCCTGATAAGCTTCAAACATTTCTTTTCTAAAAGTTTTTTCTTTCCTATCAAGGCAAACTGCAATATAACTTGGCTTTAATTCGCTGATAATTTTCAAGAGCATTGAGGTAAAACCATAAACAGCATTAACCTGGCCCACTCTTGAGGTTAAAGGAGGAAGCGCATGATAAGCACGATGCAAGATAGCATGGCCGTCTATCAAAACAAGTTTTTTGTCTTTATCACCTGCCATTAACTATTTTTTCAAATTCGTCGCGAGTCAACGTTTCTTTCTTAAGAAGCGCTGTGACTACAGCATCAAGCTTTTTCCTTTCTTTCTTAACTATTGCAACAGCTTGACGATAAGAAGAGTCAATAATTTTCTTTATCTCAAGGTCAACTTTTTCCTGCATAGCCGGTGAGATATTTGAAGGCTCATACCACTGAGTTTTGCCAAACTCATCAACATCGTATTGAGGACCAAGATTTAAAGGACCAAGATCACTCATCCCAAATTCAACAACCATCGCCCGAGCCAAAGCTGTCGCCTTATCAATATCATTTGCTGCACCTGACGTCATTTCATTAAAGACAACCTCCTCGGCTGCCCTTCCTCCAAGCATTGCCGTTATCTGGTTTAAGATTCTTGACTTTGTCTCATGCGTTCTATCTGAAGCAGGCGGAATTAAAGTATGCCCAAGGCTCATACCCCGCGCAACAATTGAAATTCTCTCAACAGGATCCATCTTGGGAAGAAAGTGGGTAACTATCGCATGTCCTGCTTCATGATACGCGGTTATCTTTTTATCCTCCTCGCTTTGAAGCTTCCTCTTAGCAGGGCCTAGTTTAACTTTGGTTGCTGCCTCTTCAATATCGTCAAGATCAATTCCTTTCTTATTATCTCTTGCCGCTAAAATTGCAGCCTCGTTAAGCATATTCTCAAGATCAGCTCCTGAGAAACCTACTGTTCTATCGGCAATCTTGCCCCAATCAATTTTTTTGGCAAACTTTTTGCCGCGGGCATGAATTTTAAGAATTGCTTCCCTTCCTTCCTTATCAGGCATATCAAGAACCACACGCCTGTCAA
>Ga0209381_1003183_pt1 | contig 17850 bp, 14 predicted proteins | sample DewCreD2012metaG_FD_184111 | JGI IMG/M metagenome (GOLD analysis project Ga0209381, IMG submission 184111) | Hot spring sediment bacterial and archeal communities from British Columbia, Canada, to study Microbial Dark Matter (Phase II) - Dewar... ...
CATGGGCGGGCAGCACGTGGAGATCACGGTGAGCCGCCTGAAGCGGCGCTACAACGTGGAAGTGGAGCTGCGGGCGCCGAAGATTCCGTACCGGGAGACGATCCGCGGTTTTGCCGACGTGCACGGGCGGCACAAGAAGCAGACGGGCGGCCACGGGCAGTTCGGCGACTGCAAGATCAAGATGGAGCCGCTGGAGCGCGGCAAGGGGTTCGAGTTCGTCAACTCGATCTTCGGCGGCGCTATTCCGAAGCAGTTCATTCCGGCGGTGGAGAAAGGCATTCTGGAAGCCGCTGCGAAGGGTTATCTGGCGGGCTATCCGGTGGTCGACTTCAAAGTGACGCTGTACGACGGCTCCTACCATGAAGTCGACTCGTCGGAAATGGCCTTCAAGATCGCCGGGCGCAAGGCGTTCAAGCTGGCGATGGAACAGGCCAAGCCGGCGCTGCTGGAGCCGATCATGAAGGTTGAGGTGCAGGCGCCGGTGGAGTTCGCCGGCGACCTGATGTCGGACCTGAACGGGCGGCGCGGGCGCATCACCGGCATGGACACGAAGGGCTCGACGCAGATCATCCGGGCGCAGGTGCCGATGGCGGAGATGCTGACGTATCAGAACGACCTTACGTCGATCACGCAGGGCCGCGCGTCCTACACGATGGAGTTCTCGCATTACGACTTCGTGCCGCAGGCGCAGGCGGAGAAGATCATCGCCGCTTACAAGGCCGCCGCGGCTGGCGTGGCGGAGGAAGAAGAGTAAACGCCTGCGCCGACAGTGGCTAACACGGCCTGCAGCCGGGAGGCCGGGCAGGGCACAATCGGTGTATGCGGAAGCTGGCTCTGCTCGCCCTCGCCGGGTGTTTCCCCGTCAGCGCCGCCGGCCGCCTGGAGGCGGGCGCGGCGGCGCGGAAGATCACGCCATCTCTGGACCGGCCCGTGTACATGGCGGGCTTCGGCAACAACCGCGCTGCCACGGGCGTGCACGATGACCTGTGGGCGCGTTGCGTGGCGGTGCGCGCGGGCGGCGAGCCGGTGGCGATCTGCGCGGTCGACCTGATCGGGCTGTTCCACGACGACGTCGAGCGGATCCGCGCCGCCGTGCCCGGCGCCCGCGTGATCGTTGCAGCCACCCATGTGCATGAAGGCCCCGACACGATGGGGCAGTGGGGGCCGAAGCAGACGGTGAGCGGCCTGGATGAGGCCTACAACCGGTTCGTCATCGAGGAAACGGCGGCGGCGGCGAAGGAGGCGATTGCCCGGCTTCAGCCGGCGAGGATGTTTCCCGCGGCGGTGACGCCGCGGGATGTCGCCACATACTATGACGACTCGCGGCCGCCCGTGGTGCATGATCCCGAGATCCTCTCGCTTGTGTTCCGCGACCGGCGCGGGCGCGCCATCGCCACGCTGGTGAACTGGAACAACCATCCGGAGGCGCTGGGGAGCAGAAACACTCTGATCACGTCCGACTACGTGCACTACACGCGGGAGGCGCTGGAAGCGGCGGGTTTCGGGACTGTCGTTTTCGTGAATGGAGCGCTGGGCGGGATGCAGTCGCCGCTGGGAGCGAAGATCCCTGACCCCGAGACGGGCAGGCCGGCGCCGGAAGACAGCTTCCGCATGGCGGAGCTGGTGGGGCGGTATGCGGCGCGGCATGTCATGGAGTCGCAGAAGAAAGCCCGGGCCGAGCGGATCGACACGATCGAATACCGCGAGAAGCTGGTGCATTTCCCGGTGTCGAATCCGCTGTTCCTGATGGCGTCGAAGATCGGCCTGTTCAGCGGCCGGAAGCCGATGAAGAACGGAGGGACGGAGTCGCCGGTGGGATATCTGCGGTTTTCCCGCGGGCGGCGCGCGGTGGTGGAAGCGGCGCTCGTGCCCGGCGAGCTGTATCCGGAGCTGAGCGTGGGCGGGGCGGTGTGCGATCCGAACGCGGATCTCCCCGATGCGCCCGTGGAGAAGCCGCTCAAAAAGATGCTGTCGGCGCCGTACCGGATGCTGTTCGGGCTGGCCAACGACGAGATCGGCTACATCCTGCCGAAGTGCCAGTGGGACGAGAAGCCGCCGTACACGTTCGGCGCCACGAAGCGGTGGTACGGAGAGGTGAACTCGACGGGACCGGAAGCGGCGCCGCTTCTGGCGGCGGCGTTCGAGGAGCTCCTGCGGCGCTGAAGCCGCGCCGCGCATATCAGACCAGTTATACTGATTTTGACCGACCCCCTTCATCTTTTTTCAGGACCAGGAGACAGAATGGCCAAGCGAATTGCGATCCTCACCGGCGGCGGCGACGTTCCCGGACTGAACGCCGTCATCAAGCAGGTCACCTATCGCGGCTGCTCGATCGGTTACGAAGTGCTCGGCATTCGCCGCGGATGGGAAGGACTCACCCATCTGAACATGGACGATCCGGCCAGCGTGTCCCGCTACACGCTGCAGCTGACGCCGCTGAACACGCGCACGATCGACCGCACGGGCGGTACATTCCTCCACTCTTCGCGGACGAATCCGGCCAAGATGAAGAGCCTGCCCGAGCATCTGAAGGGCATGAGCTTCCCGACGCGGGAGACGGAGAAGGACGGGCAGAAGACAGTTACCTACGACGTGACCAGCGCCGTGCTGAAGAACCTCGAGCGGCTGGGAGCGGACACGGTGATCGCCATCGGCGGCGACGACACGCTGAGCTACGCGCGGCGGCTGCACGATGAAGGCGTGAAGATCATGGCCATCCCGAAGACGATGGACAACGACGTGCGCAACACGGAGTACTGCATCGGCTTCTCGACGGCGATCACGCGCGCCGACTCGGCCATCCAACGGCAGCGGACGACGGTCGGCTCGCACGAGCGCATCGGCATCTTCCGCGTCTTCGGCCGGGACGCAGGCTTCACGGCTCTCTATACGGCCTACGTCACAAACATCCGCTGCGTGATTCCCGAGTACAAGGTGAACCTCGAGAAGCTGATCAGCCTGCTGGTGGAGGACAAGCGCAACAACCCGTCGAACTACTCGCTGGTGATCCTGTCGGAAGGCGCCGAGTGGGAAGGCTACCAGGTGAAGCACTACGGCGAAGCCGACGCTTACGGCCACCGCAAGAAGGCCAACGTCGGCGACGACCTCGCGGCGGAGATCAAGGCGCGCGCGGGCGAGGAGACGATCGTCAGCGACCTGACCTACGACCTGCGCTCGGGCGACCCAGATTTCGTCGACAAGCTGGTGGCCTGCACGTTCGGCAACATGGCGATGGACGCGCTCGAGGAGGGCAAGAGCGGACTGATGACGGGAATCGTCAACGGCTGCTTCGAACTGGTGGAAATCCCGGATCCGAAGCTGGGGCCGCGCAAAGTGGACGTAGCGACGATGTACAACACGGAGCGCTACCGGCCGAGCTACAACGGCAAGCGCGGTCTGCCGGTGTTCCTCAGCAAGCTTTGATGAGCCTTTTCGCACGCCTGTTCCGGAGGCGGAAAACCTCCCTGACGCCGGATCTCGCCGCCGAGATCCGGCGTTCGTTTGAGGAAGCCGCGGCGGACGAGGAGCACTTCCCGTCGACGATCGATCCACGGATCCTGCATGTCCGGGCGGTGATCGAAGGGATTGCACCTCTCGGGACGGGCGCGCGCGTGCTGGACGCGGGGTGCGGGAAGGGGCGTTTCGCCGTGCATGTGAAGAGCGCCTACCCGGAGGCGCAGGTGGTGGCGCTGGACCTGGCCACGGCGATGCTGCGGAGCGCGCCGCAGCAACTGCGGCGCGTGGCGGGTTCCATGCTGGAGCTGCCATTCGGAGAGGCGGCATTCGAGGCAGCCTATGCGACGGAATCGCTGGAGCACGCCGTCGATATTGAAGCCGCCGTGGCCGAACTCTGCCGCGTCCTGAAGCCCGGCGGGAGGCTGGTGATCATCGACAAAAATGCGCGGCAGTGGGGGCGGCTGGAGACTCCGCCCTGGGAGAAGTGGTTCCGGGAAGAGGAACTGCTGGGGCTTCTCCGGCGGCACTGCCGGGACGCGGCCTGCCGTCCCATCTCATACTGGGAAGATGTGGCCCCGGACGGGCTTTTCCTCTGCTGGACCGCTGTGAAATGACGACGAAACGCAAGACTGAATCACGCCCCCTGCAGGAAGTCGTGGAGGCCGAAGGCCACCTGATCGACTCGCACATCATGGAGCAGATCTTCGACACCGTGATCGAGTATCACGGGAGGTTCGAGGTCGAGCACTTCCACATCGGGCGGACGAACGCCGAGCCGTCGCGGCTGCGGCTGCGGGTGGAGGCGCCGGACCGGGCGTCGTTCGAGAAAATGCTCAGCCAGCTCCATGCGCTTGGTTGCGCGCCGGTGGAGGAGCAGGACGCCGCCTTTGCGCGCGTGGAGCGCGACCGTTGCGCGCCGGAGGATTTCTACTCGACGACGAATCACCGCACGCTGGTGCGGCGCAAGGGCGCCTGGCACGAAGTGCAGAACCAGCGGATGGACGCCGTGATCGTGTGGCAGGACGGAAAGCCGTGGGCGCGGCGCCTGCGGGACATCCGCGCCGGCGATGAGATCGTCGTGGGCATGCGCGGCATCCGCGTGATTCCGGAATCGAAGGAACGCGACCGTCTGGCGTTCGCCTTCATGTCGAACGGCATTTCGAGCGAGCGGCAGGTGGAGACGGCCGTGCGCCAGACGGCGGCGCTGATCCGCAGCGTTCTCGATGCAGGCCAGAAGGTCGTGGTGGTGGCGGGGCCGGTGGTGATCCACACGGGGGGCGCAAAGCCGCTGGCATCGCTGATCCGCAAGGGATACGTCAGCGCGCTGCTCGCAGGCAATGCGCTGGGGGTGCATGACATCGAGTCGGCGCTGTTCGGGACGTCGCTTGGCGTGCGGCTCGCCGATGGGCGGCAGGAAGAGCACGGCCACCGCAACCACATGCGCGCCATCAACCGGGTTTATCACGCAGGCTCCGTGAAAGAGGCCGTGCGGCAGGGCGTGCTGAAGAAGGGCGTCCTGTATGAGTGCGTGACGCAGGGCGTTCCGTTCGTGCTGGCCGGCAGCCTGCGCGACGACGGGCCGCTGCCGGAGACGATCACAGACATGAACGCCGCACAGGACGCCTACGCGGAGCAGCTGCGCGGCGCGGGGCTGGTGCTGTGCCTGGGCTCGATGCTGCACTCGATCGCCACGGGCAACATGCTCCCCGGGTGGGTGAAGACCGTGTGCGTGGACATCAATCCAGCCGTCGTGACCAAGCTGGGCGACCGGGGCACGGGACAGGCCGTGGGCGTGGTGACGGACGCGGGCGTGTTTCTCGAGCAGCTCGACCGCCACCTGCCGGAGAACCGCCGCCAGGAGAACCGCTGATGCCGAAACAGGAAACTCAGAAATTGTACACGGACGAACACGCCGCTTCGGGAGTCGCTGCGCCGCTGCCGGAGATCGAGTGCTGGCCGAACCAGTTCCCGCAGCGCGATTACTGGATCGAGATCAGCTCTCCCGAATTCACGAGCGTCTGCCCGCGCACCGGGCTGCCGGATCACGGCACGATCACGATCCGCTACGTTCCCGACAGGTTGTGCCTGGAGCTGAAATCGCTGAAGATGTACCTGCTGGCGTACCGCAACCTGGGCATCTTCCAGGAGAACGCCGTGAACCGCATTCTCGACGACTGCGTGAAAGCGTGCCGTCCGCGGGAGATGGCGGTGACGGGAGAGTTCACGCCGCGCGGGGGCGTGTATTCAACGATCACGGCTGAATACGTCCGCGGACGGACGCGCAGGCGTTAGGAGTCCGGACCGGTTCAGGAGGCGGCGGCGCGCGGCGGACGGCTGATCAGCGAACTGTAAAGCGCCGCCTGGCGGCGGGCGATCGCGTCCCAGCCATAGCAGGTCTCGACTTTGCGGCGGGCGAAGCGTTCCATAGCCCGGCGGGTTTCAGGATTCTCGAAAAGGCCGAGCACGGCGTCCGCCATCGTTTCCACCGACGGTACGATGAGAGCGTCGACGCCCGGCTCGATCTCCAGGCCATTGGCTGCGGCGGGCGTGCCGACGATGGCCTTGCCCATGGCCATCGCCTCCAGGATCTTGATGTTGGTGCCGGCGGAGGCCAGCAGCGGCGCGATGACAATCTCCGCACGGCGGTAGGCAGGGCGGACGTCGGCGACGTAGGCCTCCCATTCGATCTGTGAATCCTGCAATGAAACCTGCACGCGGTCTTTGTAGAGGGCGAGAAAGTGTTCCGGGTCGGCGCCGGAGATGATGTGGAGAGTGGCGCCCGCCTCGCGCAGGCGCGGCCAGGCATGGCGCAGGAACGCTTCGAGACCGAGCAGGTTGGGCAGATGAGCGAACGAGCCGATAAAAAGCAGACGGCGCGGTTCGGGCGCCTCCGCGGAAGGAGAGAAGCGCTTCAGGTCGACTCCGTTGGCGATCACTTCCACGCGGCGCGCGCCTTCAATCATCGCCGCGTCGCGCTGAGACATGGCGACGACGCAATCGACGCTGCGCCAGAGCCGGCGTTCGAAACGCTCCCACCGCTGCCACTGCTGGCGGGTCTCCCAGCTATCGCGCTCGGCCAGCAGCTGGCGGTAGAGGTCGAGCGTGACGTCGTGTTCCACCAGCACCTTAGGCACGCCGCGGCAATCGTCCGCATACAGGCCCATCTGCGTGAACTCCATCTGCACCAGATCCGGCTGATGGCGCCGCAGCGCCAGTTGCAGAGCGGCGTGGAAGGCGGGCTCGTCGTGCTCCTCGACCACTTCCGGCCTGTCTGTCATCGGGCGCAGGTGCGACCCCTCGCGCTCGACCAGGATCACTTCGCTGCAGATGTCCAGAATCTCGCGCACCGGAGCGGCATGGCCGGTGCGGAATGCGATGAGCACCTGGTCGAAGTCTTCCGCGGCGCGGCGCATGAGGTTGTACATGCGGACGGCGCCTCCGTGGGAGAGCGGCCACGGGGCGTAGGCGCTTAAAACAAAAACGAGCGGTTTTGAAGGATCGCGGCGCCGGCCGGGAAACACGGCGATGGCCCCGGAGCCGGAGGCGAGGATCAGCCGCTCGTCCATGCGCGCGGGCGGCAGCGGGCGCAGGTAGCGGTAAGCCCGGCAGGCGGCGCGCAGGGCGAACATCGCCCAGGGGCGCTTCGGTTCCTGGGCGGCGTGCCAGTTGAGGCGGTCGACGGCCGTTCGCCAGAGCTCACCAAAAAGGGCGGCATCGCCGGCACCGCGCAGAAGGAAGCGCAGGAAATTGATCTCGACCCAGGTTTGCAGCTCCTCGGGTTTGAAGAAACGCGACGTCGTGGCGCGGTGGTGATGGACGACGCGAGAAGCGGAGACGAAGACCGTGGGCCAGCCCATGCGCCAGGCGCGGAAGCCGAGATCGAGGTCTTCCACGTATGCAGGCCGCAGCTCCTCGTCCAGCCCACCGAGAGCGCGCAGCCTGGCCGTATCGAACAGCGAGCAACCGCCGCTGCCGTAGAGCACGGGCGAGAGGTTCTCCCCTTCGACAGGCTCGACGCAATGGACGAAGAAGTCGGGGCGGGCGCGTTTCCGGCGCCAGACGGCTTTGCCGGTTTCTTCGCGTCGACTGCCGGGCGGGAAGAAAATCTGCGCGGTGGCGCAGAACAGCTCCGGCACCTCTTCGAAGGCCGCCCGCAGCGGCGCGAGGAAGCCGGGCTCGGGTTCCATGTCGTTGTTCAGCAGGAGGACATGACGGAAGCGGGCGCGGGCAATGCCGCGGTTGACAGCGGCGGAGAAGCTGAGAGGCTCAGAGCTGATTTCAGCAATGACAGCGGGATGCTCCTGGGCGAGCCACCGGGCTGTGCCGTCGGCGCTGCCGTTGTCGACGACGAGGATTTCCCCGGGGATCTGCCCGAGCTCGCGTTCTAGGGCAGGGAGGAGCTTTTCGAGGAGCGACCTTCCGTCGCGCGAGGGGATTACGATGCTGACGCCTTCCGGCAGCGCGCCATCGGGCAGGCGCAGCGGAGGCGCGCGGCGGATTGACTTCCAGAGCCGGGCATGGACGCCCGCAGCGAGCGCGATGCTGGCGAACAGCGGCCGGAGGTAAGCGCGCGGATGCCGCACGCGCCAGAGCTGCGTGTAGAGCCATCCGCCCGGATGGGTCTGGCGGTGGATCCAGTCGCGCAGCCTCCAGCGGAGGAAGCGCAGCGCCTGCGGCGCGTCCCCGGGCCGCAGGGCGAAGTGGTTCATCTGCTCGTTGAACAGCAGCAGGCGGCCGCGGGAGATCCAGAAGGCGGCTGCGCGCATGGGCCAATAAGGAAGGAGGCGGTCGAGGACGAGCGCAGCCCAGGCCAGCCGGCAGCCACGCAGTTCATCGCGGATGCGGGCGATGTTCTGCCGCAAAGTGCGGCGCGGGAACCAGGGGATCCAGCGGACGCTGGCAAACTCGCGGGGCGGCGGACACTCGGCGACGAGGATGATGTCAGCGCCGGGAAGAACCGACTGCAGGCGATCGAGGAATGCCGCCGCGCGATCCTCCCATGTGGAGGCGAAGGCGAGAAGGACGGGACGCTCGGCGGGCAAGTCAGACAAGCCTGTGCCAGGGGGTTTTCAGGCCGCCGGAGGCGTATTCGTCCCACATCGCCAGGGCCTGCAGACAGAAAGACGTCGAGACGGGATTGGCGTAGTCGGTCAGGACGCCCTCGCGCGAACCGAAATTGAATCCCCCGTCGACGCAGGGATTGTCCGAGGACATCTGATACGAAGCGGCCTGGCGCGCCTCCTCGGCGGCCGCGGCCTCGTCCAGGGGGGCGACGCCGGCTGCATCAGCCCAGAGCCGCACGCGCAGGAGCTGGGCGTTCACGTCCGAGCGCTCGAACAGGGGCCGGATGCGGCGCAGTTCGGCCGCGGTGCGGGCGATGCCGAGGCGGAGAGCCTCGCGCATGCGGTGCGTGTCCGGCATGGCGAGCAGCCCCTCCAGGAAGTAGCAATAGGCGTGCAGCCGATCCATGCGGGCGTGGTCGTCGCCGGCCGCATCGAGGAATGTGTCGTGCGTCGAGAGAGCGAAGTCCAGCGCTTTGCCGAACGCGCGGGCCAGCTGCCTGTCGCCGCTGAGTTCCGTCAGCTCCAGCCAGGCGAGGGCGGACTTCAGCTGATAGCATCCGCCGGAACGGGACCAGCGGGGGCCGCGCTCCAGCGGCTGTTTGGAGGGAAGGATCAAAATGGGGTGAATATCGTGTGTGTTGAGGAAGTCGCGCAGCATGGAGTCCGCGCACTGCTCGGCGGTCTGCCGGTAGCGGTCATCGCCGCAGGCGCGCCACAGCCGCAACAGCCCCCGGGCGATGATGCCGTTGTCGAAGAAATATGTCAGCGCCGGCGCGCCGCCGTTGGAGCTCCATTCGAAAGGCATGGCGCTCATGCGGGCGTCCCAGACGGAACAGAGGAAATCTCCCGCGCGGCGGGCGGCGGCAAGATAGGCACCGTCTGCAGTCCGCTCGTGCAGCTCCAGGAAAACCGAGACTGCATAGCCGGTGATTTCCGTTGAGATGCGGGCGTTGCGGCGCTCGGCGATGAAATGGTAGCGCGCGACGCCGCCGTGAGGCTCCTGAATCCCTGAATTCAGAAACCAGGCCCCGGCGCGCTTCAGGATCTCTCCGCACGCGACATGCGGCGTGGGGATGGTCAGGCTCACTCGCGGTCTACCCCGTTTCGATCGGTTGTTCCTCTCATGATAGCGTGAGGCGCTCGGCCGCGAACCGGCCGTCAGCGGCCCGCCTTCCACTTGATGTTGCAGCCGGCGCTGGGACGCTGATCCGTGGCGACGGGCCTGCCTTCCAGAACAGCGTCGATGGCGGCCCGGAGGTCGCGCCCCGTGACCGGTTTTCCGTTGCCAGGACGGCTGTCGTCGAGCTGGCCGCGGTAGACGAGCCTGCGCCCTGCATCGTACAGGAAGAAGTCCGGCGTGCAGGCAGCCTGGAAGGCGCGGGCCACTTCCTGCGTTTCATCGAAGCAGTACGGGAAGACGAAGCCGAGCTGCAGGGCCTGTTCCTTCAGGCTTTCCGGCGCGTCATCGGGGTACTGGACGGCGTCGTTTGAAGAGATGGCGATGATGCCGAGCGGCTTGTCCGCGTAATCGCGGCCGATGCGGGCCAGCTCCTGCTCGACGTGCTTCACGTACGGGCAGTGGCGGCAGATGAACATGACCAGCAGCGCCTTGCGGTGCGCGTAGTCCGCGGGCGAAACCATCCGGCCGGAAACCACATCGGGGAGCGTGAACTGGGGCAGGGTGGAGCCCAGCTCTTTCATCGTTGATTCGGTCAGCGCCATGGGGATCGACTCCAGTTCAGTGGTGCGGCGACTGCGCCCGGAGTTGGACTCCGGCGTGCGCCACGTGGAAACTTCCAGTTTAGCGTTCCGCCGACCGTCCTTCGCTCACTGAACTGTGAAAGCGATGGGGGGCCGAACGGAACCACGAATCAGAATTCGCGGCTGATGCGCCATGCCGCGACAGGCTTGATCCGCTTCTCGGCGAGGCGGCTGCCGGCGCCGATCTGGATGTTGTAGCGCGACTTTCGCCACGTGACCTGCGGCACGGCCAGCCAGTAACCGTTCCTGACGGCCGGAGCGGCCCAGTTCGACTCCAGCCCGATGTTCAGCTTTTTTGATCGGTGGAAGAAGACGCTCTGGTTCCAGACAAGGCCGGCGTTGCGCCGGTTGTTTTCCGCTTCCAGGCGGTGGCCCAGCATGGTGAAAGTGGACCAGCGGTTGTGCCAGCGCGTGCCGGTGAGGTAGAGCAGATCGACCTTGCCACGCTCCTCATGGCTCCAGCGTTCACTCAGAGCCTGCCAGCCGTGGATGGTTTTGCCCCGGTGGGAGAGGCCGATCGTTCCCTGAATGGCGGCTTTCCAGCTTTCCTGGCGGCTGCCTTCCATCGGGATTTCCAGCTCGATTCCATAGCCGCGGGCGAAGGTGTACTCGATTTCGGGCGCCCATTCGAGAGAGCGGTTCCGCCTGAGCGGGCGGACAAACAGCGAGTTGATCTCCAGTTCGCCTTTCACCGCGCCAAGAGGGCGGACGAGATCGTAAACCATGGGTTCGGGAATGCGGGGAGCGCCGCTGGCCAGTGTGCCTTCGTCGGGGCCGTGCGGCGAAGCCGCGCCCAGAAAGGCGGCAAAAACACAGAGGCCGCAAACAGACTCGATCGTGGAACGCATTCCGGTGAGGAGATCTGATCTCCATTTTAGCGAAAGGGCGGATGCCGCCCAGCATACAGGCTGGGCGGAGACCTCTTCAGCCTTCGCTGCGGCCGGACTCGAGGACCTTCTTTACACCGGAGATGATGTCGATCGGCAGCGGGAAGACGACGGTGGTATTCTTCTCCGAGCCGATCTCGATCAGCGTCTGCAGGTAGCGGAGCTGGATGGCCACGGGCTCCTTCTGGATCGTGGCCGCGGCCATGGCGAGCTTCTCGGCGGCGGCGTATTCGCCGTCAGCGTGGATGATCTTGGCGCGGCGCTCGCGCTCGGCTTCGGCCTGGCGGGCGATGGCGCGAACCATCATGTCGGGCAGGTCGACCTGCTTGACCTCCACCTTGACGACCTTGACGCCCCAGGGATCGGTGTCCTGATCGAGCACGGACTGAAGGCGCATGTTGAGCTTCTCGCGCTGGCTGAGGAGCTCGTCCAGTTCGACCTCGCCCAGGATGCTGCGGAGGGTGGTCTGAGCGAGCTGCGAGGTCGCATACAGGTAATTGGACACTTCGAGCACGGCCTTCTGCGGGTCGACAACCCGGAAAAAGACGACGGCGTTCACCTTGACAGTGACGTTGTCCCGGGTGACGACGTCCTGGGGCGGGACGTCGAGCGTCTCGATGCGCAGTGAGACGCGAACCATGCGGTCGATGGGCTGGAAGACCAGGATGAAACCGGGGCCTTTCGGTCTCGGCAGGACGCGTCCGAGGCGGAAGATGACGCCCCGCTCGTATTCGTTGAGGATCTTGACTGCCGACAACAGGTAGAGGATCAGGATGAAGAGGACAATCATCGGGACAGGCAGCATGGCAATTACCCTTTCCTGCGCTTATTGTGCGCGTTTTACCCTGAGACGCAAGCCTTCAACGGCGACGACGCGGACCCGCGCGCCGGCCTCGACGGGCTCGTCTGCCGTGGCGGTCCAGTATTCGCCGCGAAGAAAAACGGTTCCTGTGGGATCGAGGGCGGTCTGAGCCACGCCCACTTCGCCCGCCAGCGATTCCACGCCCGTGGCCGGGGGCCGCAGGCGGGCGCGGATCACCAGCGAGAGCAGGAAGACGGTGATGATGCCGAAGGGAATGCTCACCGCGAGCGCGGTGGCCCAGTGAATGCGGAGTTCCGGCGGGCCCTCGACCAGCAACACGGCGCCGAGAACCATCGACACCACGCCTCCGGCTGCGAGAATTCCATGGGACACGATCTTGGCCTCCAGAACGAAGAGAACCACGGCCAGCACCAGCAGTCCCACGGCGGCGAAGTTGATGGGCAGCACGGAAAGAGCAAGCAGTCCGAGCAGCAGCAGGATGGCGCCCGAAACGCCGGGCAGGATCATCCCCGGCTGCGTGAATTCGATGTAGAGCAGCAGTCCGCCGGCCACAAGAATCAGAAAAGCGAGGTTGGGATCCGCGAGGGCCTGAACCACTTTCTCCCGCAAACTGAGCTCGTAAGGCTGTACGGACACGCCGGCTGCTTTCAGGACCACGGTGGAACCGTCGGCGCGCCTGACCTGCCAACCTTCGAGCCGGGTCCAGAGTTCCTGCTCGTCCCGCACGACGAGATCCACCAGTTTTTCCTTCAGCGCCTCTTCACTGGTAAACGATTTCGCCTGCAGCACAGCGGCCTCGGCCGCCTGAAGGTTGCGCCCATGGCGCGAGGCGATGCTGCGGAGCGCCGCCGCCGCATCGCTTTCCACTTTCTTGCGCATCACCGGATCCATCGGCTCGCCCAGCGTGACAGGGGAGGCGGCCCCGGTGCGCGTGCCCGAGGCCATGGCGGCCACGTCGCCGCTGAGCAGAATGAAGAAGCCGGCCGAAGCGGCCCTTCCGCCCGAGGGTGTGACGAACGTGACGACCGGAACGGGCGAGCCTTCGATCACCTCGATGATCTCGCGCGTCGCCTCCAGCAAGCCGCCGGGCGTGTTCAGCCGGATCAGCAGAAACGGCGCCTGCTGCCGTTTAGCCTGTTCCACCGCGTTGCGCAGGATTTCGACGGAAACCGGATGGATGACGGACTGGAAATTGACGGAAACCGCAGGCGGACTGGAAGCAACCCCGGACAGGGTGGCGCACAGCATCAGCACGCCGACAGAGCATGCAGCACGCATCGGGCAGCGCCTCCGACTCTACAGTATCCGCTCGCGTGCGCAGAGTAAACCGGCGAGGCGCAAATCCAATGAAAAACCCCCGGCGGAGAACCGCCGGGGGTGGAAAATTTCCAACTGGCCGGAGCGAATCAGCTGCTGCGGCGGAACTTCATCAGGCCGACAGCCAGAAGTCCGGAGCCCAGCATCAGAAGCGTCCCGGGTTCAGGAATTTCTCCTCCCGGAGGCGGCGGAGGCGGAACAAAGAGGATATTCGAGTCGAGAATTTCGAATCGCAGCCCAGCCGGGTTCCATGTGGCGGGGTTTGCAGGATTGGTTCCACCCGGAACGTCCTTGTTATAAACAACGACAACAAGATTGTTCAGGCCAGGCACCAGACCCGACGTCGGCCCAGGCCCGACCGTGATCGGGTCAGTCCACGTGGTGTGGCTCATCACAAAGTCGCCCTCGTACCCTGTGCCGATGTAGGTTCCGTTCAGCCAGACCGAGTTGAGCCAGTTGTCCACGGACATGCGGAACGTGAAGGTTCCCGTCGAGGGGACGTATCCTGGCCCGAGGTTGAATTGAAGCAGGAAATAATAATAGCCAATCGGGTCGGCGTAAACGCCGAAGGGAGTGCCGTAGCCCGTCTGCGGAGAGATCCAGCGCGAGGTTGAGCTGTTGGCCACCCAGAACGGGAAGGGATAGCCCGAGTCGCTCGTCACGTTCGCCGGGGTGAAACTGAAGCCAGAACCCACAGGCACGGCCGAGTAGAAAACCTGCCACGCAGGATCCGCGCTGCCCGGCGCGGCTGTCCCCGTACTGACAAGACCGGGAATCGGGGTCGCCTGTACCGCCAGACCCATGAGTGCAAGTATGGAGATTACAGCCCAACGTCGCATCATGTCCTATCTCCTCCAGAAAGTTTAACGTACATCCATGTCACAGAGAACCTGCCTAAGCAATCCAGAGTATAACAGTAGTCCTATGCCCAAGCAAGGGTTTTTTGGCGGCAAAATCCAGGCCGCTCTCAGGCGCAAATCCTGCTCCCAACCCTCCTGCTGCGGTCCTTGCGCAGAACCGGAACCGGAGGAAATATGTATCATATTTTTCAGCGAGTTAGTAGGTGCTTGGAGCCGGAGGCCGGCCGAGAATCCAATCGCCAGCGCCACGGCCAGGCCGGCGCGTCGGCCCTCGCCTGCACCCGACGATGGCGTAGTACTGATTCGGGTGGAATCCCTGGCAGTTCCAGCCGGTCCCCCCCCGGGTGCGGCCCTCTATCCATGACAACGGAAACGGCCGGCGGGATTGCATCCGGCGCAGCGCGATTCCGGCAGCCACGGTCAGCAGGGCTTCCCAAGAGTTTCCTGCAGCCCTACAATGAAGGCGGCGGACAGCGATGACGCTGGCAGAGGAACTTGCGCGGCATGTGCGGGAGTCGCCGCTGGCCGAACCTTTGGGGGACGGCCGAGTCCGGTGCCTGGCCTGCGGGCACCGGTGCCCGATTTTTCCCGGATTGCCGGGCGTGTGCAAGGTGCGCTTCAATGATGGTGGGCGGCTGATGGCGCCGCACGGCTATGTGAACGCGCTGCACGTTGATCCGATCGAGAAGAAGCCGTTTTTCCACGCTCTGCCCGGGGCGCGTGCGCTCAGTTTCGGCATGCTGGGCTGCGACCTGCATTGCGACTATTGCCAGAACTGGCTGAGCTCGCAGGCGCTGCGGGATCCGCGCGCCGATGTGTATTTCCAGCCGATCAGCGCGCGCGAGATCGTGCGGCAGGCGCAGCTGACGGGCTCGCAGTGCGTGGTGAGCACGTACAACGAGCCGCTGATCACGGCGGAGTGGGCGGCGGAGGTGTTCCGCGAAGCGCGGCGGCACGGGCTTGTGGCGGGCTTCGTCTCCAACGGGAACGCCACGCCCGAGGTGCTCGATTATCTGCGGCCTTGGCTCGATCTGTTCAAGGTGGATCTGAAATCGTTCCGGGACGCAAACTACCGCAAGCTGGGCGGGCGGCTCGAGCCGATTCTGGATTCGATCCGGCGGATCCATGCCATGGGGTTCTGGCTGGAAGTAGTGACGCTGGTGGTGCCGGGCTTCAACGATTCGGAGGAAGAACTGCGGGAAATCGCGGAGTTTCTGGCGTCGGTTTCACCGGAGATCCCGTGGCATGTGACTGCCTTCCACCCGGACTACAGAATGATGGGCCCGCGGCCGACATCGCCGGCCGACTTGCTGCGCGCGGTCGAGGCGGGACGCGATGCTGGACTGCGGTACGTTTACGCGGGCAACCTGCCCGGCCGCCTGGGAGATCTCGAGAACACGCGCTGCTGGCAGTGCAGCGCGGCGGTGGTGGAGCGGCACGGGTTCCGGGTTCTGGCCAACCGCCTCAGGCCGGGCGGGCTGTGCCCGCGGTGCGGGGCGCGGATCGCGGGATTCTGGGCGCCGCCGGAGCGGAAGGCGGAAAAGGAGGCCTCATGAACGCGACATTCGCCACTCCTTACGCAGGAACCTGGTATCCGGGCAGCGCCTCGAGGCTGGAACAATTGCTGGAGGAATTGATTGAAACATCGGAGCAGAGAATTGGCGCTCCCGTGCTGCCCGGCGCTCTGGCCGTGGTGGCGCCGCATGCGGGGCTCGAGTATTCGGGCCGGGTGGCGGCGGCGGCGTGGCGGCACGCGGCGGCGGCGCGCCCCTCGCGGGTGGTGATGCTGGGGTTCCTGCATGCGGGCGGGCCGGCAGGGGTCGTGATGCCGCGGATCAGCGCCTACGAGACGCCGCTTGGCCGCGTGCCCGTGGACGCGTCGGGTTTCGACTTCCCGGCGCTTCCGCCGGACGTGGCGTGCGACCACTCGCTGGAGATTCAGTTGCCCCTGGCGCAGAAACTCCTTCCGGGCGTGCCGGTGGCGCCGCTGTACGCGGGCTCGGCGGCGGAGCGGGTGAGGAAGGAAGCCGCGCAGAAGATCGCCTCGGCGTTGCGCCCGGGCGACGCGCTGCTGGCGAGCACGGATCTGACGCACTACGGGCGGAGGTTCGGGTTCACGCCGTTTCCGCTGGATGGCGAGACGGCATCGAACCTGCACGCTCTGGACCGGGAGGTGATCGAGGCGGCGTCGAGCCTGGATCCCGTGTTCTTCCTGGCGGAGCTGAGAAGGAACGGCTCGACGACCTGCGGCGTGGCGCCGGTGAGCCTCCTGCTGGAGATCCTGGGTCTGCTGCAGGGGGAAGAGGAGATCTTCCAGGCGCAGCTCGATTACATGACGACGGGCGATCTGAACGGGGACTATTCGCTCTCGGTCGGATACGCGGCGCTGGGGTATTTCCGGGAGAGCTCGTTTTATCTGAGTGAAGCGGCGCAGCGGGAGCTGGTGCGCAGCGTGGAGGCGACGCTCGAGCAGGTGCGGGAAAGGGGCGTGGAGCGGCCGGTGGAGAGCGAGGCGGAGATCGAAGAACTGGACCGGCGGGGCGGCGTGTTTGTCAGCCTGCACCGGCAGGGCGAGCTGTTCGGCTGCATCGGGCGGATCGGAGATGAAGACAGCTACCGCGCGGCCGCGCCCGAGCTGGCGCTCTCGGCGCTGCACGATCCGCGGTTTCCGACGCGTTTGACGGCGCCGGAGGATCTGGAGATCGAGATTTCGATTCTGACGCCGTTCAAGCGGCTGGTTCATCCGGAGCGGTTCCGCGCCGGCGAGCATGGCGGGTATCTGGAGTGCTGGGGCAGGCGCGGGCTGCTGCTGCCGCAAGTGGGGCGGGAGAGGAGAGCGACGCGGGAATGGTTCCTGGAGGCGCTGGCGCACAAGGCGGGGCTGCCGGCGGGCGCGTGGCGCAACCCGGAGGCCAGGCTGTGGGTGTTCCGGGCGCAGGTGATCGCGGCAGAGGCGTTCCGGTGAAGCCAGGTTTGCGCGGGATGCGGCTCACGCCAGATGCGGATCGGCCGGCGCGGCGGCCGCGCCCGGAGTGATTCCCGAGCTCGCGGCGGAGAGCCCCGCGCCAGCGCGGCGGCATTCCTTCTTCCAGTCGGGTTCTCGCCGCCGGACGGACGCGCGCGTGGAGGCCTGGCGATTCAGTCACTGCATCGGCGAGATCTCATCAGCGATGCAACGAAGGTGGGCGCCGGCGATCTTTTCGAGGAGCTGCCTGCCTGCGGCCGCGCGGTTGCGCGAGTCGCACTCCAGCACGAGGCGCTCTTGCGACAGGCGCAGCGTGCCGAGAACCGTGCTGCTTGCGCTGTCTGGGGCGCCGCGCAGCCACGTGAAGCAGCCGTCGCCGTCATCGGTCAGCGCGGAACAGGAGGCCAGGGCTTTGGACACGGCCTGCCCGTTCAGGACCTCGAACACAACCCTGTGGAGTTCGAACAGTTCGCCGTCGGTATTCAGGCGAAGCAGCTGCCAGCTGCGTTCCGCCAGTTCGAGTGCGAATCGCCGGAGGGCAGGCCAGCGGGCCTTCAGGTGGGCGGCGCGGCCGAGTCCGGTCCTGCGGCGGTCCTCCCTGATCCAGTCCTGCAGAACGGCCGCCCTGTCGCGGGGCACTGCGAGGCAATAGCCGCTGGCGACGTTCCGTTCTCCCTCCCGCATGATCCTGCAGAGCAGAGAATTGCCCTGGGTCAAC